>Ga0315912_10005733_pt1 | contig 11323 bp, 8 predicted proteins | sample VfabasoilMG_FD_204469 | JGI IMG/M metagenome (GOLD analysis project Ga0315912, IMG submission 204469) | Garden soil microbial communities collected in Santa Monica, California, United States - V. faba soil | ecosystem: Environmental > Terrestrial > Soil > Garden | place: USA: California...
GTGGAGATGTCCCGCGCGCCGAGCATGGCCATGTTGAGCGTGCGCGGGATGGGCGTGGCGGTGAGGGTGAGGACATCGACCTGGGTGCGCATCTTCCGGAGCTTTTCCTTGTGGGCCACGCCGAAACGCTGTTCTTCATCCACCACCACGAGGCCCAGCTCCTTGAACTGGACGCGGGCGGCCAGCAGGGCGTGCGTGCCGATGACGACGTTCACGGTGCCGTCGGCCACGCCCTTCAGCACCTGCTGCGCCTCCTTGGGATTGCGGAAGCGCGACAACAGCTCCACGTTGACCGGAAACCCGGCGTACCGCTCGCGAAAGGTGTTCCAGTGCTGCTGGGCCAGGATGGTGGTGGGAACGAGCACCGCCACCTGCTTCCCCTCCATCACGGCCTTGAAGGCGGCCCGCACGGCCACTTCGGTCTTGCCGTAGCCCACGTCACCGCAGACCAGGCGGTCCATGGGCGTGGCGTTCTCCATGTCCTTCGTCACGTCCTCGACCGCCTTCAACTGGTCAGGCGTCTCGTCGAACGGGAAGGTTCCTTCCAGCTCCTGCTGCCACACCGTATCCGGCCCGAAGGGGTGCCCGGGGAGCGCTCGCCGCCGTGCGTAAAGCGCGATGAGTTCGCCGGCCATCTCCTTGATGGCCTTCTTGGCCTTCTCCTTGGTCTTGGCCCAGCCGGTGCCGCCGATGCGCGAGAGGCTTGGGCGGGATTCCTCGTCGGCCGAGAACTTCTGCACGCGGTCGAGCTGATCCACCGGCAGGTAGAGTCGATCGCCCGAGCCGTACTCGAGGAGGAGGCAGTCGGTGGTCTGCCCGTTGATCTCGAGCCGCGAGATGCCGCGGTAGATGCCGATACCGTGCTCGATGTGCACGATGTAGGTGCCGGGGCGGAGGCTGGTGATTTCCTTGAGTCCGAAGCCGGATTTGAACTTCCTGGCCCGCCGCGCCCGGCGCGAGCGGCCGAAGAATTCGTGATCGGTGAGGACCGCCACCTTGAGGTCGGGAAGCCGGAACCCTTCGGCCAGGATTCCCACCTCGAGGTGCACCGGCGTGCCGGATTCGAGCAGCAGTTCGTCGAGGCGGGCCTTCTGGCCGGGGTTGTCGCACAACAGATGGGTCGTCTCGCCGGCCTCGTGAAGACCCACCAGATACTTCCGCCACATCTCCAGGTTGCGGCCGAAATTGTCGGGGGGCGCCGAACGGATGGTGACGAGGCCCGCGCCGGCCGCCTCGGCCGTGAGGGCCGACAGGCCGACGTGGTCGAACGACGCGAGGTCGGCGGCCACGGTCTCCTTGCTCCGGTAGAGTTCGTGCGGAGCGGCCAGGTGTTCCTGGTCGCCATGCAGCCGCTCGAACGCCGCCGCGGCCTCCTTCCACTGGGCGTCCACGCCGTCGAATACGAGATTCGGCTCCTCCAGCACGACGATGGTGCCGGGGCGGAGATAGCGCATCAGCGAACCCGGGTTCTGCAGCAGGTACGGCAGCAGCTTCTCGACGCCGGGCGGATAGAGATCGGTTTCGAACTGCTCGCGCAGCTCGGCGGCAAGATCGGGCTTCGTTTCCTCCAGCTCGAGGAGCGCCAGCTCCAGCCGGTCCGGATCGAGCGCCAGTTCGTGCGTGGGGATGATGTGGGCCACATCCAGCGGCCGGATCGAGCGCTGGTGGATGACGTCGAACTCGCGCATCGAGGCCACGAAGTCGTCGTCGATCTCCACGCGGATCGGGTTGGGATTGCCGGGGCTGTACACGTCGAGGATGCCGCCGCGCCGGCTGAACTGCCCCACGTCCTCGACGGTGGGTGTGCGCTCGTAGCCCAGGGTCACCAGACGCTCGGTGACTTTCTCGATGTCGAGCGTGGCGCCAATCTTGAAGACGAGGAGCGAGTCGACCAGCACATCGGGGCCGACGATGTTCTGGCCGAGGCCGCCGGCTGCGGCCACCACCACGCCCACGCCGTCGGGCTGGATGGCCAGGCGGACCAGCGCGTCCAGTCGCGCGGCCGTCGGCTCGAGATGGGGCGTCTGCGTGTCGTAGGGGAGCTGGTCGTGCTGCGCGAAGTGGACGACCCGCTCCCGGTCGAGCCAGAATTCGAGGTCATCGCGGGCCGCCTCGGCCCGCTCGCCGTCGGCCGCCACGTAGAGCACCGGACGCTTCGTCCGCTCGTGCAGGGCGGCGGCCAGCAGCGTCCGCGAGGAGCCGGTCAGCTTGTGGACATGCGTCCGCCCGGCGCCCGGCGTGGCGAGCTTCTCGAGGAGGCCGGCCACGGCGGGCCATGCGGCCAGGCGGCCGATGAGATCAGCCTGGAACGTCGGTTTCATGATCACGTCAGGATAGCAGCGAGTGGCGAAGGGCCGATCACGCCCCGCCCCGGCGGGCGAGGAACGCCTCCAGGCCGAGGAGGACCAGGGCGGCCAGCAGGAATTCGCGCCAGAACTCGCGGCCATAACGCGATTCGCGGATCGTTTCGGTGACGACTTCGCGCGGCGTGATGATGCGGACCGTCCGCCCCGGGAAGAGCGCCTTGAGGCCGGCCGTATCCAGGGGCTCGAGGTCCGATTCCTTCGTATCGACGTTCACCGGGAGCTCGGCCAGCACGGCCTCGCCCGCCTTCAGGCGATAAAGACCCGGCGCGGGGACCGGCTCGCTGGTGAGGAGCAGCCCCTGGTTGCTCTTCTTCGAGATGACGGCGAGCTGGAGGCCGTCGGGCCCTTCGGCCACGAGATTCGCGCCGGTGGGGACGGCCGCTTCATCCACCACGTGCTCGATCGGCTGGCCGACGAGGGCGCCGCTCTTCTCGTCGCCGCCGGCCAGTGTGTGGACGAGCTGGTGTACCAGCGGCAGGAACGCGCCGTGCGTCGGGAAGTTGTTCCAGCGTCCGTCCACCGAGCTGGCGATCAGGGCCGCCGAGGGGGTTTCGACGATGGCCGGCAGCCCGGGACCGAACTCGGCCAGCACCCGGGTATCGGACTGCGCTTCCACGGCCACGATCCGCCAGAACTGGGCGCCGGACAACGGCTCCCCCGGCGTGGCCTTGAACCCGGCAAAGGCGGGGTGACCCGCCACGCGCGGCGTAAGCGTGTAGAAGGTGGAGCCGTCGCGCAGGTCGCCGCGCAGGTCGAGCAGGCGCACGCCCGGCATGAGTGCCGGCAGCACCGCCTCGTTGTAATGGCGGAGGTCCACCCGGTCGCCCAGGGCCAGGAGCACGCGGCCGCCCGCTTCCTGCCAGGCGCGGAGCCGGCCGATCGTTTCCGAATTGATCCTCTCGACGTTGGCGAGCGCCACCATCTGGTAGGGGGTGAGATCGACCGCACCCAGGTTGGCCGCCGACTGCACGTCGGTGACGAAGCGCCCCACGCCCGCCTCGGGCGACAGGGCCAGCGGGAGAAACGGCGCCGCTTCCTCGCCCGGACGCGCGCCATCCACGACCAGGATCCGGAACGCCCGTCCCCCCTCGGCCGCGAAGAAGCGGACGTCGTCCGCCGCCAGCCGGTCGGCGTCGAGCCGGGCCTCGCCCGAGCCCAGGGCGCCCGTTTCCTCGAGGATCGGAACGATGGCCGTGTTCGACGAGCCCGCGTCCACCGAAACGCGCCCTTCCCCCATCACGCGGCCAGCCTGGCTCAGCGTGATGACGACATCCGGATCGCTCTTGCCGCCATGATTGGCAACCAAGGCGCGGGCATTGCGATTGGGGGGGATCCCTTCGAACGACACCGATTCGATGGCCCGGTTGTCGATCGTCTCCTCCGAAAGCGGGAGGAGGTAGACCCGCACGTCCTTGGCCACGAGGTCGGCGATCTGGGTGCCGGCATTGCCGGCCAGGTCGCCGAAGCCGGACTTCTGGAAATCGCTGACGATGTAGAGCTCGTGGTTCAGCGCCTCGCTTTGGCGCAGGCGCGTGCCGGCTTCGCGGATGGCTTCGACGAGATCGGTATTCCCCCAGCCCGGCTCGAGCGCCTGGATTTCCTCTTTCAACCGCAGCCGGTCATGGAACGGCGGGGCCGGCGTTTCGAGGCCGGGCGTGGCGCCGAGGAAGTGGATCTCGTCGCCATCGTCGATGGCCTCAGCCACTTCCACGGCCCGGCGCTTGGCCTCGTCGAACAGGAGGCCCGTGTCGGTGGCCGCACGCAGGCTGAACGACCGGTCGAGGATGAGCGCGACTGAGCTTTCCCCCTTCGACTTGCCGAGCGCGAAATCCCCCTTGAGCGCCGGGCGCATGAGGGCCAGCGCCACCAGCGTGAGGACCAGGACGCGCAGAGCCAGGATGAGCCACTGCGTGATCGTCACGCGGCGGACGCGTCGCTTGGCGATTTCCTCGATGAACTGCAGCGAGGAAAACTCCACCCGCTTCTGCCGCTTCCGGCTGAAGAGGTGGATGACGATCGGGATGGCCGCGGCGGCAAGCCCGGCCAGGAACGCCATATTAAGGAAGGAGAACGGCATCGTTCCTTCTAGTTAAGTATTTGTGGTGTGGTGATTTACGCTCCGCGCTGGCGGGGTTTGCGGAGCCGAGCGGGAATGCTAGCAGGTGCCCCACCCTCAAGGAAGGGGCGGGGTTCCGCGTGGGAGGCCGGTAACTCGGTTCAAACCGAGCTATTGCGGCAAAGCAACATTTTTGCGACATGATGAACGCGCGTGGCCCCTCTACTATAGGGCGGGGACCCCGGAATCCTCGCCGTGTCTCGCCGCTCCTATGTGTGTTGAAACACGAAGCGCCGGGGCCCACCTGGCGCTCAACCATGAATCCGGGAGCTTCGATGATCACCGTCCGTCCGTCCGACGAGCGCGGCCACGTCAACTGGGGCTGGCTCGATACCTATCACTCGTTCTCGTTCGGCGAGTACCACGATCCGTCGCACATGGGCTTCCGCTCGCTCCGCGTCCTGAACGACGACCGCGTGACCGGCGGTGCGGGTTTTCCGAAGCACGCGCATCGCGACATGGAGATCCTCACCTGGGTACTGGACGGCGCGCTGGAACACAAGGACAGCATGGGCAACGGCTCCGTCATCCGTCCGGGCCAACTCCAGTTCATGCGGGCCGGCACCGGCGTCCAGCACAGCGAGTTCAATCACTCGAAGGACGAGCCGGTCCACCTGCTGCAGATCTGGATCATCCCCGAGAAAGCGGGCCTCGAACCCGCCTACGGCGAGCTCACCCCGGATGCGGACGCGCTGGCGCGCGACTTCGTGACGGTGGCGTCGAAGGAGGGGCGGGATGGTTCGGTGCGGATCGCGCAGGACGCCAGCCTGGCCATCACGCGGCTCAAGCCCGGCGACACCCGGACCCGCACGATCACGCCGGGCCGGTTCGGCTGGCTGCACGTGGCCACGGGGAGCGTCACGCTGAACGGTACCGCGCTTGCAGCCGGGGATGGCGCGGCGATCACGGGTGCTGAGGCGCTCGACATCGTTGGGGCGACCGACGCGGAGCTGCTCTTCTTCGATCTGGGCTGACGGGTTCGTGGGCGCGGCTGGCGGGTTCCTCCTGCCGGCCGCGCTCGCGGCGCCGAAATCGAAGCTACCCACCCGCCCTGAACTTCTCCAGCATCTTCCGATTGAACTCGTCCGACTGGCCGCGCGGCACCGAAAGGCTCTGCCAGTCTGACGAGGCCGCGTGCTTGGCCAGCGTGACGATCTGCCCCACGTGGTAGCCGTAGTGGGTGAGCTGCCGGACGATGGCCCTGGTGATGGTGTGCGGCTCCGAGCGGATCGCCACGTGGCGCGCCAGATCGGCGGCCGTCAGCGGCTCCAGCGCGGAAAAGCACGCGGCCCATCCCGATTCCCAGCGGGCCATGAGCGCGTCGCGCGTGTCGGCGGCAACAAGCTCAAACTCGGTATCGCGGTTGCGGTCGGGCTTCTCGCCGTCGGTGGTGAGGAAATCGGTCCAGCGCGAGCGGAGGTTGCCGGCCATGTGCTTGACGACGACGGCGGCGGGGTTCGACTCCTTGTCGAGCGGCTGGAAGAACTGCTCGTCGGTCATGCGGGCCAGCGATTTTTCGGCCAGCTTCTTGAGGCGGCGGAATTCGTCGAGGGAATCGGCGAGGAAGTCGGCGCCGGGATCGGTTGGGCTCACGGGTTCCTCCGGGGGTTCGCTACCAGTCGTGGCGCCAGGTGAGCGCGAGGCTGGTGTAGCTGTAGGTGCCGGGCTCGACGGCGTTCTGCAGGTTCCAATGATAGCGCCCCTCGAGCCCGAGGGCCGACAGGCCGTCCGACAGGGGATGTTCCACGCCGATCCCGGCATCGGCCGACAGGAGGCTTTCGCCGCCCTCCCAGAAATTGCCGCCCAGGCTGCCGGCCAGGTACGGGCGCGCCACCAGCGTGGGCTTGAATGGATCGAGGCGCACGCCGCCCGCCAGCCGCCACGAGTGTGGTGTGGTCGTCTGGAAGCCCCCCTCGGCGCCGACGGCCAGCCAGGGTTCGAAGTGCGAGTAGAGCGTGACGCGTCCGAGGAAGCCGCCCTGCTTGTCCACCGGCACGTACCCGGCCGGGTACTCGTACGCGTAGTAGACGTCGTCGGTGAAGTCCGCGTACCCGCCGCTGACCGCCAGCGACGCGGTCGGGCGGGTGCCGCGCGGCTGGCCGTCCTTCGATTCGCGCGTGAAGAGCGAACCGGCCCAGGCGCCGAACAGGAGCCCCGAACCTGCCCCGAGGGCCCCGAAGACGCCGGTGATGACGGCACCTTCGCCGACCGACAGGCCGTCATCGTCTTCGGTAGCGACGTACAGCGAAAGGAGCACGCCGAAGCCGAGGCCGGTCAGTGTTCCCGCCACGAGACCCACATTGGACCCCGTCCTGATGGCGCGCGGCGGGTAGCGCTGCTCGGGCGGCTGAAGCGGCTTCGCGGCGAGTGTCGTGTCCGCAGCGGGGGGCGTAACCGAACTCCCCTGGCCCCGGGCACCCCGGGGCGAGACGAGCCCGACGACGAGCAGCAGCGCGAGAAGAATCCGACTCAGGACGTCCGCCCCTTCCCGATCTTCGTTGCCAGCCCTCGGAGCATCCGGATTTCCCGTTCGGTGAGCTGCGCCCGGCCGAAGAGGCGGCGCAGCGAGTTCATGGTGTCGTCGTCCCGGTCCCCTTCAAGATAGCCGATCGCGCGGAGCGCGGGTTCGAGGGCGGCCATCATCGCTTCGAAGTGCGCGGCTTTCGCGGGGGGCTCCGCGGGAGCCGCCGGCACGCCGCGCCGGGTGGGCAGCGGCCCGGGGCCGGTATCCGCAATCGGCTCGTACCAGCGGGCGAGCACGACGGCCACCGCCTGCGCGAGGTTGAGTGACGGGGCTTCGTCCGTGGTGGCGATGCGCAGGCGCCGGTGGCAGAGGAGCGCCTCTTCAGTCCGGAGGCCGTCCGACTCGCGGCCGAAGACGAACGCCACGCGCGTGCCGGCCGGCAGCTCCTGCCGAAATTCGGCCAGCGTGGCCGGAAAGAGATCGCCCGGACGATGCTTGCCGGTACGGCGGGTGACGGCCACGGTCACCTGCTCGTCGGCCAGCGCTGTGGAGAGGGAGGGGAAGCGCGCCAGCGCGTCGAGAATGGGCCGCCCCTCGGCCCGGGCCGCCAGTTGATCCTGCTCGACCGGAAGTCGCGTTTCCCCGGCCAGGACCATCCGGGCCACGCCGAAGTTGGCCATCGTCCGCGCCACCAGCCCCACGTTGCCGGCGTTGCGCGGCTCGACCAGGACGACGGCGGCGTTCAGCCCGTCTTCACCCACTTGATGATTTCGGGGAGGGTGGGACGCTTGCCGTACATGAGCACGCCGACCCGGAAGATGCGGGCCGCCGCCCAGGCCACGCCGAGGATCGTGGCGATGATGAGGGTGATCGACAGCACGATTTCCCACCAGGGAGGCGTGAGCACCATGATCCGCATCATCATGATCATCGGCGAAAAGATCGGGATCATCGAGAAGATGCGCACCGGCGTGGAATCCGGGTTCGAGATGAAGAAGAAGGTGGCGTACATCGGCAGGACCAGCATCATGATGACCGGTTGCTGCATGTGGGTGGCTTCCTGCTCGTTGTTCACCATCGAGCCGATGGCGGTGAAGATCGTCAGGAACAGGAGGAAGCCGAGCAGGAAATAGATCAGGAAGAGCCCGAGGACCGTGGGCGTTACGACCGCCCCGATGTCCTTCAGCGAACCGGGAGGAGCCATCGACTGGCTGTAGCCGGAGAAAAGAAGACTGGTCACCACGTAGGCGCCCACCTGCGTCAGCCCCACGAGGGCCAGGCCGCCGATCTTGCCGGTGAAGAGCTCGAAGGGCGTCACCGACGAGAGCAGCACTTCGATGATGCGCGACGATTTCTCTTCGAGCACGCTCCGGAGTGCCGTAACGCCGTAGGCGATGATCGGCATGAACATGAACATCAGGAAGACGAAGGTGGCGATATAGACCAGGAAGAAGGCCCCGCGGCTCACCTTTCCCTTCTCGTCCACCTTGAGCGTGATCAGCGGCGCCCTCTTGGTGATCGAATCGAGATCGGCCCGGGTGATGGTGAGCTGGCGATCGGCAAGGCGCGAGCCGATCAGGGCCCGGCGGATGGCGTCCTCGACCTTGTCGGTGGTGATGGCGTCGCCGATGTTGCGCAGGAAAAAGCGATAGGCGCCGGGCGCCTCGAGGTTCGGGCCGATCAGCAGATAGCCGAAGATCTCACTCTGGCTGATCCGGCGGTTCAGGTCGGTCATGAGAGCCGTCGTGTCGGCCTGGGGGGGGCGCATTTCCACCTGGAACTGGTTCTTGCCGCTCTTGAAGGTGTCGTCGCCCAGGTCGGCGGCGATTTCGGCACCCAGCTTTCCGGAGTTGTCGACCAGCACGAGGCCGCGTGTCTCTTCCGGTCGCGCCTTGAAGGACATGATCTGGAGCAGGATGACGACGGTGAAGATGACCGGCGGCAGGATGAGGCTGATCCAGAACGACTTCTTGCCGACGTGCTCCTTGTACTCGCGCCGGGCCACCAACCAGATCTTGGAGAGGGTCATCGCGGCGCCCCCCCACCGCTCAATGCGGCCTCGGCGGTGGCCTGCGAGGCCATGAGCGCTTCGGCGGCATCCGGGCCGGCCACCTGGATGAAGATGTTGTGAAGCGTGGGCTCGACGATCTCGAACCGGCGCAGTTTGACTCTCGACGCAACGCCGGTCAGGAGGCCCTGCGGATCGGCACCGTCCTTCAGCATCACCTCGCTGTAGGCGCCGTAGTCGTCCACCCCCTTGACCTCGGGGAGGCTCTTCAGGAAGCCGCTGTCGCCGTCGAACTCGAGAAGAACGTTGTTCCGGCCGTAGCGACGCTTGACGTCGCTGATCGAGCCCTCGAGCACCACGCGCCCCTTGTTGATCAGCGCGATCTGACGGCAGAGCTTCTCGGCGCTCTCCATCATGTGAGTCGAGAAGATGATCGTGGCTCCGGCGCGATTGACCTCCAGGAAGAGATCCTTCAACTGGTTGGCGTTGACCGGGTCGAGGCCGCTGAACGGCTCGTCCAGGATGAGTAGCCTGGGCTCGTGGAGGAGGGTGCTCACGAACTGCACCTTCTGGGCCATCCCCTTGGAGAGCTCTTCGATCTTGCGCTCTTTCCAGGTCTCGAGCCCCACCTTGTCCAGCCAGGTGGACGCGCGACGGCGGGCTTCGGCCGCCTCGAGCCCCTTGAGCGAGCCCAGGTAGGCGAGCACGTCGAGCACCTTCATTCGCTTGTAGAGGCCGCGCTCCTCGGGAAGGTAGCCGATCGTGTCCAACGTGGTGCTGCTCGGCGCGGCGCCGAAGATTTCCACCGTTCCCGAATCGGGGCGGATGATGTCCATGATCATCCGGATGGTGGTGGTCTTGCCGGCCCCGTTGGGGCCGAGCAGGCCGAAGACGATTCCCTTCGGCACATCGAGACTGACGTCCTCGACGGCCACGTGCTTGTCGTAGGCCTTGCGGACGTTCCTGACCAGGACGGCACTGGACACGGGGACCCCCATCAATCGGACGTGCGGGCGGCGAGCCCGGTGCCCGCCCCCGATCCAGGGGCCGGGCGTGGCCGGGCGCCGGGCAGTATAGCGACCGGGCGCCCTACGCGGCAGGGCCGGAGGGGTTGCGTCCCGATCGTAGCCGGCGTGACCTGCCCGGCGTCAGATCGGGTCGTCTTCCCGGGCGGTCCTGGCCAGTTTCCGGTAGACCTCCTGCACCCGCTCCAGCTCCTTGTCGTCCAGCTCTTCGAGGTCGATGACGGCGTTCCGGGCCCCCTGCACCGCGCGGACCAGCTCGTCGAGCTTGATCTGCACGGCCTCCGAGTCGCGGTTCTGGGTGTTCTGGATCAGGAAGACCATCAGGAAGGTGATGATGGTCGTGCCGGTGTTGATGACGAGCTGCCAGGTGTCGCTGAAGTGGAACAGGGGACCGGTAACGCCCCAGACGACGATGACGGCTACCGCCAGGCCAAACGTGCCGGGCTTCCCGGAGAGCCGGGCCGTGTTCCGGGCGAACCGGGTGAACCACGATCCGGACCGGTGATCGCCCGGGATATCGGGTGCCGCCCCACCCGTCTCCGGGATCGGGTCGCTTTCGTCTGGCATCACATCGTTCTCATCGTCGGGCATCGCATCCTCCTCGTGATGGACGACCACGTCGTGTGGCCTCCGGATCTTCAGACAAATTTACGCCCGTCCGCGGGCGGGCAATAGTTCGCGACTACGTAACCGTTTCTCATTGTGACCGGCGGCCCGACTCGCGCCTCCGACCGCCTGAAGCCGAGCTCGATCCGGACCTGCGCATCGGCTAAGTACCTGCCGATTGGTCGCTTGCCCGCCACGTGTTCCCCGACGGAACGCTTTTGCCGGCCTGCCGGACCCTCGGGGCACACGAGTTGCAATCCGAATTCCTCCGTACGCAGGGCGTCGCACGAATGTGCGTCGACTTCGCGGTCTCGCCGGCATCACGACGCCGGCCGGGAAATGACCACGACAAGAAGGAGGACGGGCGATGTCTCGATCCCTGATGGCAGCAATGCTGGCGCTTTCGACGATGGCGGTTGCCTGTTCGAATTCGGACCAGCCGAACACCCAGGCACAGGTACAGAAGCAGAATCCGCCGGCCGAAATGCAGGCGGACAACACGGCCCAGAACAAGGTGGACCAGACGGGCACCGTTCCGGAGCCGATGGACCAGGGCACCAGCGATGTGGACATGACCATCACGACGGTCCTCCGCAAGGCGATCACCTCGGACGAGCACCTGTCCATGAACGCCAAGAACGTGAAGATCATCACGCGTGACGGCGTGGTGACGCTGCGCGGGCCGGTCGAGTCGACCGCCGAGCGGGCGGCCATCGAAGCCGCGGCCAACGCGGTCAG
>Ga0315912_10005734_pt1 | contig 11322 bp, 11 predicted proteins | sample VfabasoilMG_FD_204469 | JGI IMG/M metagenome (GOLD analysis project Ga0315912, IMG submission 204469) | Garden soil microbial communities collected in Santa Monica, California, United States - V. faba soil | ecosystem: Environmental > Terrestrial > Soil > Garden | place: USA: California...
GCTCACGCGCGATCACGATGCGCCTGTCCCCGCCGAGCGCCGTGGCGAGGTCCGCCACGCACTCCTCCACGCGGTGCGGCGCTTCGTGGAACACGAGCGTGTAGGGCAGATCCGTCAGCCCCGCGAGCGCGCGGCGCCGCGCAGCCGTCTTGGCAGGAAGGAAGCCGTAGAACAGGAAATGCGGGGCATCGAATCCCGAAACGGACAGCGCGGCGACGGCGGCGTTGGGGCCCGGCACGGGCGCCACGCGGTACCCGGCAGCCCGCGCCGCCGCGACCAGCACCGCCCCCGGATCGGAGACCGCCGGCGTGCCCGCGTCGCTGGCCAGGGCCACCGATCGCCCTGCCGCGAGCAACTCCAGCACCCGCCCGGCCACACGCCGCTCGTTGTGCCCGTGCACCGCGATCATCGGCCGGGCAATGCCGTAGCGGGCCAGCAGCCGCCCCGTCACCCGCGTGTCTTCCGCCGCGATGGCGTCCACGCTGCCCAGGATTTCGAGCGCCCGGCGGCTGACATCGCCGAGGTTCCCAACCGGGGTGGCCACTACATATAATGTCGCCCTCTGTCCTTCCCCGGTTTCCTCATGCGCTGCGGCGTGCTCCATCGCTGGCTCGTGGTGCCTCTCGGTGCGGCCGTTCTACTATACGGTGGCACCCCGGCGTTGGCCAGTGAAGCGACGCCCTCGGCCGCGCCGGCTCCGCCCGCGCTCGCGGCCCCGGCCCCGCTCGGTCCGGATTCCGGCGCCCGGCTCGCCGAGCCGGTCCCGGTCTCGGTCCAGCCGCCGCCGGCGCAGGAGAACGCGGTGCCGCACATCGCGCTGCTGCTGCCGCTCGCCTCGTCCGCCTTCGCGCAGCACGCCGACGCGGTGAGGAAGGGCTTTCTCGCGGCGCTCAAGGTCGACGGCGGCCGCTCGCTGCCGGTACAGGTCTATTCCGTCGGCGACGACCCGAAACAGTGCGTGGAAGCCTATGTCAAGGCGCTCGCCGCCGGCGCGCGCCTGGTCGTCGGGCCGTTGACGCGCAACGGCGTCACCGCGCTCGCGGAGAGCGCCGTCGTCATCGTGCCCACGCTTGCGCTGAATGCGCCGGAAGGCCGCGTGGCCGAAACGGGACGGGACATCTACCTGCTCAACCTTCAGATCGAGGCCGAGGCGCGGCAGGTGGCGCAGCTCGCGCACCAGGAAGGCTATCGCCGCGCCTTGAGCGTGAACGGCGATACGCCACTGCTCAAGCGCATCCACCAGGCCTTCGCCGAGGAATTCTCGCGGCTGGGCGGCACCGTGTCGGAGTTCCGCTACTCGCCCGACCCCGAGCGCCTCGGCCGCGTCAAGCAAGCCGCGGCAAGCGCCGACATGGCATTCCTCGCGCTCGACGTCGGGCGCGCGCGGCTCGCGCGCGCCTATCTGGGCGCGCTCCCGCTCTACGCCACCTCGCAGGTTTACCCCGGCAACGCTGGCCCGCTCGCCGGCTTCGACCTGGCCGGTGTGCGCTTCCTCGACATGCCCTGGCTGCTGCAGCCGGACCACGCGGCGGTGATGGCCTACCCGCGACCCGATTACCGCGAGGCGATCGAGCTCGAGCGCTTCTACGCGCTCGGCATCGATGCCTTCCGCGTCACGCAGGTGCTGCTGTCCGGCAGAACCGATGCCACGCTCGACGGTGTGACGGGCCGGCTCACGCTCGGGCAGGACCGCCATTTCACGCGCGGCCTCACCGCTGCCCAGTTCGTCGACGGCAGGCTCACGGTGCGCGAGCGTCCATGAGCCGCGGCGGCGGTTCCGCGGAGAACCTCGCCGCCGCCTTTCTCGAGCGCCAGGGGCTGAAGATCCTGGAACGCAACTACCGCTGCCGCTTCGGCGAGATCGACCTCGTCGCGGCGGCCGGCGCGACCCTGGTGTTCGTCGAGGTACGCGCCCGCCGTTCCGCCGATTTCGGCGGCGCCGCCGCCAGCATCACCCCCGCGAAACGGCGGCGCATCGTCGCCGCGGCCCGACACTATCTCGCGGCGCGCGGGGCCGAGCGCGCCTGCCGCTTCGACGCCGTGCTGATCCAGGGCAGCGGCAACGAGGTCGAGTGGCTCAAGGACGCGTTTGGTGAATGAGCACCCCCTCGGTACAATAGCGCCCATTCCGAAACAGGCGTCCCCTTGGACCTCATTACCCGCATCAGCGAGAACTTTTCCGAGTCGGCCCACCTCAAACTGCAGGCCATGGATGCGCTCGCCGGCCCGATCGCCGCGGCGGCCGAGCGCATGGTGCAATGCCTGAGAAACGACCGGAAAATACTGTGCTGCGGCAACGGCGGCTCGGCTGCCGATTCACAGCACTTCGCAGCGGAGCTGCTGAACCGCTTCGAGCGCGAGCGCCCGCCGCTCTCGGCGATCGCACTCACCACCGACACCTCGACGCTGACCTCGATCGCCAACGACTACGACTACGACCAGGTGTTTTCCAAGCAGGTGCGCGGGCTCGGCCACGCCGGCGACGTGCTGCTCGCGATCTCGACGAGCGGCAACTCGCGCAACGTGATCGCGGCGATGCAGGCCGCGCACGAAGCGCAGATGACGGTGGTCGCGCTGACCGGTCGCAACGGCGGGCGGATGGCCGAGGCGCTGAAACCCGGCGACGTCCACATCTGCGTGCCGGCACAGAGCACCGCGCGCATCCAGGAAGTCCACCTGCTCACGTTGCATTGCCTGTGCGACGCCATCGATTGTCTTTTGCTGGGAGCTGAATGATGCGCTACGCGATACTCTTGCTGCTTGCCGCCCTGCCCTTCGTCCAGGGCTGCGCCCCGCTCGTCATCGGCGGGGCCGCCGCCACCGGCGTCATCGTCGCGCAGGACCGGCGCACGGTCGGCACCATGACCGAGGACGAGGGCATCGAGCAGCGAGCCAGCGGCCGGCTGAGCGAGCGCTTCGGCGACAAGGCGAACATCAGCGTGACCAGCTACAACCGCATGGTGCTGCTGACGGGCCAGGCGGCGGACGAGAAGGTGCGTGCGGAAGCCGAGACCATCGCCCGCGCCGTGCAGAACGTGCGCGGCGCCTACAACGAGGTCGCCGTGGCTGGCGCCTCGTCCTACACCGCGCGCAGCAACGATTCCATCCTCACGTCCAAGGTCAAGGCGCGCTTCGTCGACTCCGGGAAATTCAGCGCGATCCACGTCAAGGTGGTGACCGATAACAGCATCGTCTACCTGATGGGGCTGGTCAAAAAGGCGGAAGCGGACGAGGCCACCGAGATCGCGCGCACGACCAGCGGCGTGCAGAAGGTCGTCCGGGTTTTCGAGTACATCGACTGAGTTCGTGATGGGTGATGGGTCATGGGTAGTGCGTAACTGCGTACTGCGGTTTTCGCCGGCGCATTGCCCATTACCCTTTACCCATTACCCGTCTTCAGCACGCGGCGCGCAGCTGGTCGAGGGCTAGCATGGCTTCCGCGCCGGCATTCGAATCCAAGATCTGTCCTCCGGGCGATCTCGCGGCACGGCTGAAGACGCTGCCCCGCCCGCTGGTGTTCACCAACGGGGTCTTCGACGTCCTGCACCGCGGTCACGTCACTTACCTCGCTCGCGCGCGCGCGCTCGGCGCGAGTCTGCTGGTCGCGGTCAACTCCGACGCCTCGGCGCGCAGCCTGGGCAAGGGCGCGGACCGGCCGGTGAACGCGCTGGCCGACCGCATGGCGATCATCGCGGCACTCGAGGCGGTGTCCATCGTCACTTCCTTCGACAAGGCAACGCCCCTCGAACTGATACTCGCCGCCAGGCCGGACGTGCTGGTGAAGGGTGGCGACTGGGAACCCGACGCGATCGTCGGGGCGAAGGAAGTGAGGGGCTGGGGCGGCGCGGTCCACTCCATCCCGTTCGAGCATCAGCGCTCGACCACGGCGCTGCTCGAGCGCATCCGCGGCGTGAAAAGCTGAGACACGGAGGACACAAAGGACACGGAGGAAAGCTACGACACGAAGGACACAAAGATAAAATAATAATAAATTCAAATACTTATGTATTTCCTTGGTGTCCTTTGTGCCAAGGCTTCCCTTTGCGTCCTCTGCGTCCTCCGTGTCTTAGCTTTTAGCAGCGACTGCCGCCCCCGGGCACGGACCGGCCTTCATCTCGGTGCCCGGAAACCTCTTCTGCATCTCGGTCAACTTCGCCACCAGCGCCAGGTCGGGCTCGCGTACGTGGAATGCGATCTGCTTGAGGAAGTTCTCGCGCCGGCCGGACAGGGCGGTGCGCACGCCGCGCTCCTTAAGCTTGACGAGAAAAGCCTGCGCCGCCTCGTCGGTGCGGAAGATGCCGAGCGAAATCGCGTTCTTCCATTGCCCGGTTTCCTGCACCACGAAAAATTCCGTGACGCCAAGTTCCCTCAGCTCTCCGAGCTTGCGGTCGATGTCGGCCTTCGACTTCTGCGACGGCATGTACACCCAGTAGCCCCCGGAGTCGGCCACCGTGCGCTCGATGCGTCCGGGCGGCAACTCGAGCTCCGCCAGCGCGCTCTCGGCCTTCGCCACGGCGGGCCCGGCGAACAGGCCCCATTCCAGGCAGGCCGCGGCAGCCGGCTTCGGCACCGCCGGCGGAATCGCGCGGCCCTGCCCCTTCGGCCGATCCGGCGGTGCCTGCAACACAGACCTGACCTGCTTGATCTTCTCGGGTGCCAGTTCCAGCCGCGCGATTCGCGCCGCCGCGCCCGCATCCTCGCGCGCGACGTGCGCATAAACGAAGAACGCCAGGTTGACCAGCACCAGCATCAGGAACAACGCTCGCATACGCTCGATCAGTGAACGAGTGAACGGGTGAACGGGTGATTCCCTTCACCCCGACCCTCTCCCCCGGTAAAACGGTTAGAGGGAGGCTGTTTTTTCTCGTTCACTCGTTCACCCGTTCACTCGCTCACCGAACTTCGAGGGCAATGCACACGATGCCCTCGAGCACGAGATTATCCACGACCTCCACGATGCCGTTAAGCTGCGGCGCCACCAGCCGCGCCGAACCGCCCGAGACCAGCGTCAACGGCTCGGCCTGCCCGGCCTCGTGCATATAGCCCTGCATGCGCTCGACCGCGCCGGCAAGCGCATTGATCGCCCCGCTTTCGATGGCATCTGCGGTGCGCGAGGGGAAAAACGCGAACTTGCCGTGGCCTGAGCGCAACTGTGCGGTGCCGCACGCCAGTGCGTTGCGCATGAGATCCATCCCCGCGACGATGATTCCGCCGAGAAACACGCCGTCCCCGGTCAGCGCGTCCACCGTCATGGTCGTGCCGGCATTCACCACCAGGCACGGCCCGCCGCTATGGCGGCGCGCCGCGACCAGCGCCGCCCAGCGGTCCGCACCCAGGCGCGCCGGGTCGGCATAGGCGCTCCTCACACCGCTCTGGCTGCGCGCGCTCCTGATGAAACGGACACGGCGATTCAATCCGCGCACGGCGGCCGCGAGCTCCCGCGCGGCGTGCTCCCCGGCGACGTTCGTGGCGACCACCTGGTCCGGTCGCGGATACCCGGCCCAGGCGCGCTTCAACTGCGCCGACTGGGGTGTCTTCACCCAGCCTTGCGCGAGCCAGGCGCCGTTCTCGTGCAGGCCCCACTTGATGCGGGTGTTGCCGGCGTCGATGGCCAGGATTCGCATGCGCGAATAGTAGCGTGATAGGTGACAAGTGATAAGTGACAGGGGCAAGTTCCGCGCGGTCGCGCGGGAGCCTTATCACCTATCACATATCACTTGTCACGATTCTGCGGGCGCAGGCTGATTTCCCCGCTGTGATACCGCTTCGTGCCCGAGCGCGTCTCCACGAGGAGCGAGCCGTCCTCCGCCACGCCTGCTGCGCGCCCGGCCTGGCGCGAGCCGTCGGGCAGGATGAGCGTCACCCGCCGCCCCTGGTGTGCGTGGCGACGCTGCCATTCGGCGCGTAGCGGCGCGAATCCTTCGCGCGCAAACGCGTCGAGCGCGCCACCCAGCTCGCGCAACGCGAGGACGGCCAGCCGGTTGCGGTCGGGCACCAAGCCGCACGCCTCCTCGAGATCAGCGGCGGGCTGCCCGATGCGCGCGCGCGTCGCCGGCGACAGGCGCACGTTGATGCCGACGCCGATCACGGCCGCCGTCGGGCCCATGGCATCCCCGGCGAGCTCGATCAGGATGCCGCCGAGCTTGCGGCCCCGCCACAGCAGGTCGTTCGGCCACTTGAGTGCGACGGAGGCCGCGCCCGCGGCTTCGAGGGACCGGGCCAGCGCGAGTCCCACCGCCAGCGGCAGCCCGGACAGCGCGCCGGCGCCTCGCACGAAGCGCCAGAGCAGGGAAAACGTCAGCGCTTCGCCCAGGCCGGCATGCCAGGTTCGCCCGAGCCGGCCGCGGCCGCCGGTCTGCGTTTCCGCGGCGAACACCGTGCCACCCGGAGCGCCGGCGGCGGCGCGCTCGAGCAGGCGCGAGCTCGTCGAATCCACGGCGTCGTGGATTTCCAGCGTGAAGCGGCCTCCGGCGGCGCCGAGCCCGCGCCCGATCGCCTCCGCGTCAAGCAGCGTGAACGCCTGCGCCGCGCGGTAGCCGCGCCCGTGGACCTTGTAGATTTCCAGGCCCGCGGCCTCGAGCGAGCGCACGGCGTGCCAGACCGAGGCGCGCGAGACGCCGAGCGAGCGAGCGAGCGCCTCGCCGGACTGGAACTCGCCGCCGGCGAGATGCCGCAACACGCTCGATGCCAGGGGTTTCACGCGCGGTATAGAATAGCCGATAGCACAGGGGGGAGCGGCCCGGCCGCGCGGGCCGCCTCATGAACGCCGTCAAGAACCGTCTCGAGCCCGAGTTTCTCGCCGCCGCGCTCAACGTCGCGCGCATCGGCATCTGCTTCGTCGACGAGAAAGGCCTGTTCATCGAGGTCAACCCCGCGTTCTGCGAGATGACGGGCTTCGCGCGCGAGAAACTGATCGGCGGGCCGTGGACGGTGGCCGCCCCGCCGGAGATCGCCGAGCGGGCCGATCGTTTTCTCGCCGCCGTGCTCGCCGACTCCTCCAAGGTTCCGGACCAGTGGCGCATCAAGCGCCGCGACGGCTCCATCGTCGACGCGCTGGTGAGCTTTCGCCCCCTTACCCGCGCCGACGGCGGGCGCTGCGCGGTGCTCACGTTCTCGGACGTCACCGGCCGAATCCAGGCCGAACAAAACCTGAAGGAAAGCGAGACGCGCTTCCGCCAGATTGCGGAGAACGTGCGCGAGGTGCTGTGGATCACCGATCCCGCGAAGTCGCAGATGCTCTACGTCAGCCCCGCCTACGAACGTATCTGGGGGCGCAGCGTGGAAAGCCTGTTGCAAAACCCGCTTTCCTTCGCGGAAGCCATCCATCCCGAGGACCGCAAGCGCGTCGTGGCCGCCTTTCCGAAACAGACGAGCGGGGACTACGACGAGGTCTACCGCATCCTGCGTCCCGACGGCGGCGAGCGCTGGATTCGCGACCGCGCCTTCCCGGTGAAGAACGCCAGGGGCGAGGTCTACCGCGTCACCGGCATCGCCACCGACATCACCGATACCAAGCTCGCCGAGGAGGAGGCGCGCCACCTGCACAGCGAACTCGAGCGCCGTATCGCCGAGCGCACCGAGTTGATCCGCCGTCACAGCAACATCCTGCTCGAGCTCGCGGCCATCGACAAGCGCGCGTTGCGTCCCACGCTCGAGAGCATCCTCTCCGCCGGCGCGCGCGCGCTCGGCATCGAGCGCGTCAGCTACTGGTCGCTCGAGGACGCCGGCAGGGCGATCACCTGCCAGACCCTGTGCACGCTCAGCGACGGCGTGGCGGCCGCTTTCGCCGGCACTCGCCTCGCCGCCGCCGACTACCCGACCTACTTCGCGGCGATACTCGGCAACCGCCCCGTCGCCGCCGCCCGGGCGCAGTCGGACCCGGCGACGAGCGAGTTCGCCGAGGGCTACCTCAAGCCGCTCGGCATCACCTCCATGCTCGACGTCCCGGTGTGGTTCCAGGGCAAGGTGGTCGGCGTGATCTGCCACGAGCACGTGGGGCCGGCGCGCGAGTGGTCGGGCGAGGACATCTCCTTCGCTTCTTCGATCGCCAGCATGATCTCCCTCGCGCTGGAAGAATCGCGCTGGCAGGAGACGATGGACGCGCTCGCCCGCTCCGAAGAAAAGTATCGCCAGGTGGTGGAGAACGCGAGCGAGGCGATCGCCGTGGTGCAGGACGGGCGGGTGCGCTACGCCAATCCGCAGTGCACGCAGCTCGCCGGCTTCTCGCTCGAGGAGCTCTACACCAAGCCCTTCCTCGATTTCGTGCACGGCGACGACACGCCGCTCGTGCTCGGCAACTACATGAAGCGCATGCGCGGCGAGCCCGCCGATTCGAGCTACGAGTTCCGTATCATCAACAAGTCGGGTCTCACGCGCTGGGTGCACATCAACGCGGTGGCGCTGGAATGGGAGGGGCGGCGCGCGACGCTCAACTTCCTCACCGACGTCACCGAACGTCACGAGCTGCAGGATAACCTGCGCCGCTCGCTCGCCGAGCGCGAAGTGATCCTGCGCACCGCCCCGGTCGGCATCAGCTTCGCCACCAACCGCCGCCACCGCTGGGTGAACGACCGGTTCGCAGCCATGCTGGGATGCGACAAGAGCGAGCTGGTGGGCCAAAGCTCGCTTTCCCACTTCGCCGACCAGGAGAGCTGGGAGGCCTTCGGCGCCGAGGCCTACCGGGTGCTGGCGAGCGGGCGTTCCTACGTCACCGAGCGCCAGTTCCGGCGCAAGGACGGCTCGCTATTCTGGTGCCAGGTGTCGGGCAACGCCGTGGACCCCACCGACCTCGCCAAGGGCTCGATCTGGATCAACGTGGACATCAGCGAGCGCAAGCACGCGGAGGAGGAAGTGCGCCGCGCGTTGGAGAAGGAGCGCGAGCTGAACGAGCTGAAGTCGCGCTTCGTCGCCATGACCTCGCATGAATTCCGTACCCCGCTTGCCACCATCCTGTCCTCGTCCGAGCTGATCGAGCACTACAGCGGGCGGCTGCCGGCGGAGGAGCGTGTCGAGCTGTTCCACAGCATACGCGCGGCAGTCGAGCGCATGACCAAGATGCTCGACAACGTGCTCGTCATCGGGCGCGCCGAGGCGCAGATGCTCGAGTTCAACCCGGCGCCCACCGACCTCGCCCGCTTCTGCGAACAGCTCGCCGAGGAAATGCGCCGCTCAAGCGGCACCGCGCACGTGCTCGAATACTCCTACGACGGGATAGCAGGGCCCGTCCACGTCGACGAGAAGCTGCTGCGCCACGTGCTGGTGAACCTGATATCCAACGCCATCAAGTATTCTCCCGCGGGAGGCGTCATCGAGTTCCGCGTGCGGGTGGCTGCCGGCGACGCCGCGTTCGAGGTCACCGACCGCGGCATCGGCATTCCGCCCGAGGACCAGCCGCGTCTGTTCGAGACCTTCCACCGCGCGCGCAACGTGGGCAACATCTCGGGTACCGGGCTCGGCCTCGCGATCGTGAAGAAATCGCTCGACCTCCACGGCGGCACGATCCGCTTCGACAGCGCGCCCGGCCGCGGCACGCGTTTTCACGTCGCCGTGCCCCTGAAAGGCTGAGGCAGACCCGTGTCCACGCTGCTGGTGATCGAAGACGAGGCCCCGCTGCGGGCAAATCTGGTGCGCATCCTGTCCGCCGAAGGCTACCGCGTCATCGCCGCGGCGGACGGCGACGAGGGCCTCGCGCGGGTGCTCGACTCGCGCCCCGACGCCGTGATCTGCGACATCCTGATGCCGCGGCTCGACGGTTTCGGCGTGCTCACCGCGCTGCGCTCCCGGCCGGAGACTTCCTCGATACCGTTCCTGTTCCTCACGGCGAGCGCCGATAAGGTGGACCTCGCGCGCGGGCTCCAGAGCGGCGCCAACGAGTACGTCACCAAGCCTTTCAAGATCGCCGACCTGCTCGCGGCGGTGCGAAGGCTGGTGCCGCCGGAAAAATGACGAGCGAAGGGTGATGCGTGATCAAGAAAATCCTGGTCGTTGAAGACGAGGCTGACCTGCGCGCGAACGTGACGCGCTTCCTCCGGGCCGAGGGCTACGAGGTCCTGATCGCCGAGAACGGAGCCGCCGGCGTGGAGATCGCGCTCGATCGCATGCCCGACCTCATCGTCTGCGACATCACGATGCCCGAGATGGACGGCTTCGGCGTGCTGTTTTCCCTGCGCGAAAACGTGACCACCTCCAAGATTCCCTTCATCTTCCTCACCGCCAGCACCCGCACCTACGACCGGCAGTGGGGAGTCGAGCTCGGCGCGAACGACTACATCACCAAGCCGTTCAAGCTGGAGGACCTGCTCGCCGCCGTTCGGAAGCGCCTGGACGGCTAAGCGCAAGCGCCTGGACGGCCGCCGGCGCCTGCCGCCCGGCGCCGGCCTGTGAGAGAATCGGGACCGCGCCGAAAAAAACAATTCCCCGGGGAGAACGGCGCGCTGCTCAAGGGAGGGGAACATGCGCCGCATCGCACGTTGTCTGCTCGTCCTCGCATCGGTCCTGGGCTGCGCGGGGACGTCGGCCCAGAATTACCCGTCGCGCCCGATCCGCATCGTCGTGCCGTACACGCCCGGCGGCTTCACCGATGTCACCACCCGAATCGTGGCGGGCGAGCTCACGAAGAGCCTCGGCCAGAACATCATCATCGATAACCGGCCCGGCGCGAACTCCATCGTCGGGGTCGATATCGTCTCCAAGTCCACGCCCGACGGCTACACGCTCGCCGCGATCATTCCGGCCCACGCCGCCAACCAGACGCTTTACCCGAAGCTGCCCTACCACTCGGTGAAGAGCTTCGCGCCGGTGTCACTGGCGGCCAGCGCGCCGCTCATCCTGTGCGTGACCAACTCCCTGCCGGTGAAGTCGGTGAAGGAGCTGGTCGCGCACGCAAAATCGCGGCCGGGCAAGCTCTCGTTCGCCTCCAGCGGCGTGGGCGCATCGGCGCATCTCTCGATGGAATTGCTGATGATGATGACCGGCATCAGCATGGTGCACGTGCCGTACAAGGGAACCGCGCCCGCGCTGGTGGACCTCACCTCGGGCCAGGTGCAGGTGATGTTCGACGTGCCCTCCTCCATGATGCCGCACGCGAAGGCGGGCCGCATCCGCGCGCTCGCGATGGCTTCCGAGAAGCGCTACTCCGCCGCGCCCGAGCTGCCCACCATCAGCGAGTCGGCCGTGCCGGGCTACGCGTCAGGCAGCTGGGTCGGCTTTATCGCACCGGCGGGCACGCCGCGCGACGCGGTGGCGAAGCTCGGCCGGGAGATCATGGGCATCGTCAATCGCCCCGACGTGCGCGAGCGCTTCATCCAGATCGGCATCGAACCG
>Ga0315912_10005735_pt1 | contig 11322 bp, 7 predicted proteins | sample VfabasoilMG_FD_204469 | JGI IMG/M metagenome (GOLD analysis project Ga0315912, IMG submission 204469) | Garden soil microbial communities collected in Santa Monica, California, United States - V. faba soil | ecosystem: Environmental > Terrestrial > Soil > Garden | place: USA: California...
TTGGACCTTGGTCCAATAGCAGGCGGTGAGGCAAAAGATCAGGTCCGCGAGCCGTCGACTAATCAATCAGAACCCGACTGCTATCACGACGCTCGCAACGGAACTATTCCGTATCGAGAATCTTTTCCGCGCGGCCGGCTCTCACTTGCGCGTCAGACCCAACCCTTGGCGATCCTGTTGCATTGCGGTCCTCTGGTCAGCGCTATCCAAAATCGAGCTATGCACGTTCATATCCAGGTGCTCAAGGTAATGGCGCAGCGCGGTTTGCCGTTCGCGTGGTACGGCGCCGGCAAGGTCGCACAATGCCACGCGCAAGCGGCGCATGACTTGAAGCGAATTGACGCCATAGAAACGGATCTCGTCAAAGGCCAACGACAAGAAATCGTCCCAAGTCGGTGTCGGAAAGATCACACGCAAGGTGCCGGTCTCATCCGGCACCTGTCCCACGTCAAGATGGCGCGTGCCTAATCGGCGCAATAGATCCTCAATTTGGTCCAGCGCTTGCACCGCCGTCGTGGGATCGTTGACGGCCGGAGAAAGCGCCTTGATGGCAACATCGACCAGCAGACGAATGGCATATTTGGGGTCTTCCTCGAATATGCGCTGTTGCTCGAGCTGCACGGCCAGGCGCAAAGTTGCCGGCGCGATAGCGTGCCGGCCGCCGTGGACCTCGATCAGAGTATCTCCCTCAAAAACGGTATCGCCTAGACCGAATGGCATGATCAGAACGGCGTCGGCTGCGCTTGCGAGCTTGACTAAGGATTTGGTGTCGTAATCGGCGACCACCATGGGTGCGCCAGTATGCATGACGCGCTGCGTCACCGAGAGACTTGCCGACAATGCTTCGGATCGAGGTTTAGCTACGTGCTCATCAACCGCCGGCAGTGCCATGTTAGGATAGATCTCGCCGATCGCCAGACGACCATGCTTACCGAGGAAAGCGATCACTCCGGACACCTGGAGAATTGTCAAGCGCTGCACCAAGATCGCCAAGACGCGAATGCTGGCGATAACCAGAAGTACCACCAACCAGGTGGAAAAAAGCGGCACATTACCAGAGCCATACCGGTCGACCCAAGCCAGCACCGTCAGCGAAAAAATAAATGTCGAGGTAAAAATGCCCATACCGTGTGAAATCACGGGATCGCGACTGAACCACAACACCAAACGGGGCGAATAAGCGACGCTGCTAAACTGCACCATCAGGAAGGCCAGAGAAAAGATGATTCCGGTAAGGGCGAGCATCCCGGATGCGACGGAAGAAAAAACCGCAATCGCTGCCGCAACCGTCATGCCGTGCTTGTAGTCTGCCAAATAGCGGTATTCGAGGCGCGGAAGCACAAGGCCGACCAAGAGGCTGGCTGCCGCATAGATCATCGGAATGCTCCAGAACGGCAGTTTGATGCGACGGCGCTTGGGCAAAAAAACCTCGAAATTCAAATTATGAATGGCGCGAAGTGGAGGACATCGCGGTTAACGATTTGGTTTGTACTGTCGCCTGGGGGTGATTCATCTTCGGAAAATCTCACAATTGAGCGCACCGTACAAGAAAACGGACTGCAATTGTCGGTCCCCGGCCAAATTGAACAACACGGCGCCGAGCCAAGGCGTTCTAAAAGCAATCGACTGGGAGTCGACTTGCCTTGCGTCATTCCGGCGGATGCCGGAATCTAGGTTTCTTCGCTAGTAGAGTGAAACTCCATCAGACAAAGACTGGATGCCGGCCTGCGCCGGCATGACGGAGCTTCACTTCAACTAAAGCCTGCCCCGACCGCGGTCGAAGAGACGAAGTCCTTCTGGCATCACCCGAGCGGGACATTGATTTGCAGAACACGCTCACAGACAAATAATTTAACCCGTTGAAGGCGACTAGCAGCGAGGCGAGAAAACCGCGGTGCGGCGAGACAAAACTACACCTGCCGGACGGCGCCCAGGCTCGTCCGGCAGGTGTAGAGCAGGCGGAATTTGTTTTACTTGGCGGCTAGGGCAACGTATCCAGTATTGCCATCGGCTCTGCGCAGCAGCAGCAAGAGCGGCTTGTCAGGTTTCGCTTTGCCAACTTCTGCCTTGAGGGCTTCGATACTGTCCACCGAGACTCGGTTGACCTGCAAGATGATATCGCCCGGTTGAACTCCGGCATCAGCGGCCGGACTGTCGGGTACGACATTTTCGATCAACACGCCGTCACGATCCTTTAGCCCCATCCGCGACCGTTCCTGGGGACGCAGCTCGCGCAGCGACAAGCCCCAATTGCTCTTCTCATGTTTGCCGACGAGAGCAACCGATTCGTCCTTGAGCTTGGCGACCGTGACATTAAGCGTCTGGCTTTTGCCATCGCGCAGGATCTCCACCGGCACGGTCTTGCCGACCGCGCTCGATGCCACCAGCGCCGGCAGCGACGCCGACTCATCGACATTCTTACCGTCGTAAGCGACGATCACATCGCCGCGTTTGATCCCGGCCTTTTCCGCCGGGCTCTTGTCGTTCACGTCGGCCACGAGTGCGCCACGCGCCTTATCGACATTGAGTGAACGAGCCAATTCCGGGGTCATCGGCTGAATCGACACGCCCAACCAGGCCCGGCTCACGCTTCCCTTGCTCTCCAACTCCGGCAACAAAGCCTTCGCTTGGTTGATCGGCACCGCAAAGCCGATACCGACATTGCCGCCGGACTGGCTGAAGATCGCGGTATTGATTCCGACCACTTCGCCGGCGGCGTTAAACAGCGGGCCACCAGAATTTCCCGGATTGATCGGCGCATCGGTCTGAATATAATCGTCGTAGGGCCCCGCACCGATCGCCCGGCCTTTAGCGCTGACGATACCCGCAGTCACGGTGTTGCTCAGGCCGAAGGGATTGCCGACAGCCATCACCCATTCGCCGACGCGCAGGGTCGCAGAGTTGCCCAACGGCGCCGCCGGCAAGTCCGACTTCGCATCGATCTTGATGATCGCCAGGTCGGTCTTGGGATCGCGGCCAACGAGTTTTGCCTTGTATTCCTGTTTGTCGCTCAGCGTCACCGAAATCTGCTGGGCATTTTCCACCACATGGTTATTGGTAATGATCAGTCCATCCTTGCGGATTATGAAACCCGATCCGGCGCCCTGGCGTCTTTCCGGCCCGCGCGGAGCCGGCGCGCCAAAGCCGGGGAAGGGAAATCCCTCGCCGAATGGGCTGCCGTCATCGGCGACCGGTTCGATCTTTGTTACTTTTATGTTCACGACCGTGGGCGAAAACTTCGCCGCCAGGTCGGCAAACGACGGCAAGGAACCGTTGACGGTCGGCGTCGCGGCATTGCCCATCGTATTCGCGCCGGCAAGCGGCATCTGGGTCAGCCGCCCTATGGCGAACCCGCCCGCACCCAAACCGGCCACCAAGGCGCCTGCAACCATTACTTCTGTTCGCTTTTTCATCTTTCTCCTCCTTCGTGGATGACTTCCACGGTGTTTATATCTTTCGACGTCGAAACTAACACCGCGAAATTAGAGGAGAGTTAGAATTGGATTAGAATTTTCTAATGTGGATGTTCAAGCTTTCGGCTGGAAAATCTGTTCTAGAAGCTCGGACTATCTGCCGCAAAGCCGCAACGGCGGCAAAGATGACGGACCCAAGTCCGTCATCTCGAGCGCAAACGAGGGATCTAAGAATGATTTCTCCCTATGGTCGATATGACAACAAATCCAAGCTTTGCGCCTTGGCGGGATAAATCTCCGAATCCGAGATGCATGCTCACAAGACAAAACAGGGAAGATGCCCTAATCTTTGCTTGGCGCCGGCGCATTCGGCGCCGCGGCGAGCGGCAATTCGACGCGGAAACAGGCCCCTTCTCCGGGAGCGCTGGACAGGGAAATTTTCCCGTGATGAAGCTGCGTGATCGAACGAACCAAAGCTAGGCCGAGCCCGCTGCCGCTGCCCTCCCGCGCTGGATCGCCACGGTACAGGCGCTCGAAGATGCGCTCCTGCTGATCGACGGGGATGCCCGGACCGTTGTCGCGGACCTCGATGATCGCCACGCTGTCACTGGGTTTGACAGTGATTTCAATCTTAGCGCCAGCGGGCGTGAATTTGATGGCGTTTTCGGCGAGGTTGAAGATCAGGCGAAAGAGCAAAGACTCGTAACCGCGCACCCAGAGCGGCGCCGTTGCAACAAGCGCGCATTGGCTGCCAACCTTTTCGGCGAGGGCTTGCACCGCGGGGGTGACATCGCGCGCGACCTCGGCAAGGTCGACTGTCTGCAGCGCAAGACTTAACGCATTGCCGTCCATGCGCGTCATCAGCAGCAAATCTTCGATCAGGGAATTTAGCCGGTCGACTTCCTCCAGACAGCTTTCCAGAGTCCGGCGCAATTCCAAGCCGTCGGCGGATGAGCGCAACGCGACTTCGATTTCACCTTTGAGAATCGTCAGTGGCGTGCGCAGTTCATGGGCCGCATCGCCGCTAAAACGACGCACCGCGCTAAACGAGCGATCCAAGCGGCCGAGCATGTCGTTGAGCACCTCCGTAAGACGACCCAATTCGTCCCGGCCCGGCGGTGCAGGTAGACGCTGCGTTAAGTCTTCTGCTTCAATCTTACGCGCCGACTCGACGAGAACGTCGACAGGGGCAAGCGCGCGGCGCGCGAGAAACCAACCGCCTATCCCCGAGGCCGCCAGTGCCAACGGCGCCAAACCTAAAAGAATCAGCAGGAAGCCGCGGCGTGCGGCTTCAACGCTTTCGAGGGACATCGCAACCTGGACTATGTTTACCACTCTACCCTCGCTCAATACCGGCAGCGTGAGCAGACGAATAGGACTTCCCTTTCCATCGGGAGCAGGAAAAGTTTCGAAGGTGCGTTCGCCTTGTGCGGCGTTACGCAAAGCGTCGATGCTCAGCGGCAACTGCCCGCGGCGCCGCGCTCTCAAACGCTGATCGCGCCGTCCCGAAGGGTCCAGTAGATCGTAAAATCGCTGGGCAAGCTCGGCGCCGAGCAGTGATTCCAGCGTTTCATCGAGGCCTAATTCCGGACCCGCTGTTTGTTGCGCCGCGCCGGCGACCGTTTGACCGATGGAATCCAACGACGAATCCACGTTGCTGCGCAAGCTGCGGTCGAGCAACATCAGCGAAGCGACGCCCGACAGCGCCAGCATCACCGCCAGAACGGCGCTCGACCACAGAATCAATCTCCCTCTGAGGGTAACCGGCCGCAGGCTCATGATTCTGGCGCTTCTGCTTTGAGCACATAGCCGGCGCCGCGCACGGTATGGAGTAGTTTGATTTGGAAGTCCGAATCGATCTTCTTGCGCAAATAATTTACGTAAACATCGATGACGTTGGTAAAGGTATCGTAATCGACACCCCAGACATGTTGGGCGATCACAGAGCGGCTTAGGACCTGTCCTTGACGGCGCAACAAGTATTCGAGCAAAGCGAACTCTTTGGCCGTTAGATCGATGCGCTTGTTGGCCCGCGTCACCTGTCGCTTCGCCGGGTCGAGGCGTAAGTCCGCAAGCTCCAGCATCTCCGGCGCGGCAGCGCCGCGGCGCAATAACGCGCGCACGCGCGCTAAAAGTTCTTCGAAGGCGAAAGGCTTTGTCAGGTAGTCGTCGGCGCCGACATCGAGGCCGGCGACTTTGTCTTCCACCGCGCCGCGGGCGGTGAGCAACAAGACCGGCACTTTGACGCCTTGTTTGCGCATGGCCTTAATAACGCTGAAGCCGTCCATTTTCGGCAACATGACGTCGAGAATCGCCAGGTCGTAGTCTTCGACCATCAGGCGGTTCAACCCAGCCTCGCCATCGTGTTCGACATCGACTTGATACTGGCTCGCCTCGAGACCGCGTTGAATGAAACTGGCGACTTTTATGGTGTCTTCGACAACCAGGATACGCATTGATTTACATCTGTTGATCGGCACGCTTTGGCTGTCACGATCGATCGGCCAAAGGCCTAATATCACTTCATGCTATTGCGCCGGTCGACAAGCGCTTGGTGGAACGAAGGGACGAGGGTCGGGTGTCGAGGAACGAGGAAAAGTGAGAAACAGCGCGTATCGCGGGGAATCAAGAATTTCCCCTCGACACTCTACACTCGCCACTCTTTTCTCCCGGCCTTTTCTACCCCAAGTCTCTGGCATCCTCATGATCATCTGTGGTATTGCGCGGGTCGCTTGGAAATTTACGTTCCATCGTTGCCTAATTCATTATTTGCCTTCGCGGCAGTGGCCGCAATCCCGGCCACAGACTCGGGCGCCGCGCCCTCGACCCAAGCATTGAATAAAGTGTAGGTTACCGCCAGCACTACCGGGCCGACGAACAGCCCGATCACGCCGAAGGCGAACAAGCCGCCGATCACGCCGGCGAAGATGAGCAAGAGCGGCAGATCGGCGCCGCGCCGAATCAGCATGGGGCGCAAAAAATTATCCATCGTGCCGACAACGGCGGTCCACACCAAGAGCACCGTGCCCAAGCCGGCATGGCCAGCCCAGTACAACCAGATCACCGCGGGAACCAGCACCGGCATCGGTCCGATCTGCGCGATCCCCAATAACAGCATGACCGCGCTCAGGATCGCCGCGTAAGGAATGCCAACCAGCGCCAGGCCGACGCCCGCCAGCGCCGACTGGACCACTGCCGTTACCACGACGCCGAGCGCGACACCGCGAATCGCTTGGGCCGCGAGACTTAGCGCGTTCTCGCCCTGCGCACCGCCGAGGCGCGCGGCGAATCGGCGCGCCGCCTCGGCGGCGATATCGCCGTTAGAATATAGAATAGCCGCGATTAGCAGCGTTAGTGCAAAATGGAGCAGCATCATTCCCAATCCGCCAACCTGGCTGACGAACCAGCCGACAATATCGTCGACATATGGCAGTCCGCGCACCGCCAACCCCTCGGTGCCGCCGGCCGCAAGTCTGCGCCATTCGGTGGCGATTTTCTCACCGATCACCGGCAGATGTTCCACCCAATCGGGGGGTGGCGCCGTGGCGAAGGATAGCAGCGACTTTGAGCCAGCGACGATATCCAGCGAGTGATCGACGACGGTGATGACGGCGAGGGTGATCGGCGCGATCAGGATCATCATCGCGCCGGCGATCATGACCACTACGGCGAGCCAGCGATGGCCGCCGAGCCATGACTGCGCGCCAAGCAACAGCGGCCAGGTCGCCACCACGATCATAATCGCCCAGATCAGCGCCAACAGAAATGGCTTGAGAATCCAAAAGCTGCCGCCGATGAGCAGGCCGATAAACAGTAAAAGCAGAGTGGTGTGAGTCAGGTCTCGCAAAGAATTGTCCATTCAGCCCCTCCGATCGGTCGACCTAGTTTTTGAACGAAGCCGCTACTGGGCGCTTAATCAGTTATCACGTCGCTGCTTCCCGGTTTACTGTAATGACTTTTTCACCACGATGGCACGAAGGACACGAAGGTTCGGAAGTTAAGTCTCTTTCTGCGTGCTCGGAGCCTGTGGTGAGTGAGGTCGAATCCATGTCCTTTGTCGCGAGTTGTCCTTGCCGAATTTTGCGCCCTTTGCGGTTAATTATCCGGTTCCGAATCCGCAATTCCTACCACGTCGGCGCCCCACGATCGAGGGTAATCAGCTCATCGGGTTTCTCTGGACGGCCGGTCAATCAGCGAGCGACTTAACACTCGGTGTAAACAGCAGCGAAGCGACAGCGCCCTCGCGCCGATAGGTCAAGGCAAGGCGCCCGGCGACAAAACTGTACGACGTTACGTCTTCCAGCGCTTTGAGATAGCGCGATTCCAGATTCATAATTGGATCACTGCAGGCTTTGCGTGTCGCTCCGGGCGCCGCCACCTTGAGCTTACCGGGCCCGTCGCTGGTGTACGGCGCGAAATAGTTGTTGCAACCGGCGGCACCGACAATTTGATTCTTGTCGATTCGCAAGCTGATCGCGGGCACCACCGCCACCGGCTCGCCGAAGCTGATTTCTTCCAACATCCAGGTAACGCCTGCCAAATCAGCAACCGAGATCGGGCCCATCTCCTCCCGTCTGACTTCAATTAAGCGATCGCCGCGGAGCGCCAGCGTGCGCCGCAGCTTGAGCGTCGGACAGCACATAGCCTCGCTCGGGCCATGCGCTACCAGGTCAACGATCAGCTGCCCGTCGAGGATTGTCATCGAGCGCAATTGGACGCGATCACCGAGGGGCTCGGTGGCGACATTGCGCGGATTGCCGTCTTGTATTGCAACCACGGCTAGATAATTAAACGTGCCGCTTGCGCCGGAGCTTTCGGCGAGCAGAACGACCGCATCGTCGGCGCCGTCATGGTCCAGATCGCCGCGCGCCACCAAATTGCCGGCCAAGACCAGCCGTGGTCGGGCCGCAGCTCCCGGTTGAAACGGCGTTCCATCGTATTTGCCATCGGTCAGCGTCACCGCGCGATCATATATGCCGCGATAGGTCGCATTGCGCAGTTGATCGAGAGTGATTTGTGACGCGCCTGTTTCGCTTTGTGACTGGCTGGACGAGCTTGATTTCGCCGTAGGAACCGGCGCACAGCCGAGCGCCAAACAAATCGTAGCGCCCAAGAAGCCAATCAAACCATGCGCTAACGTATTGCCGGATCGCCACTGGAACGCGCCCGGCGGAGGTTTTTTATCGCTCATGTTGGTGCCAATAAGTGACGACAGCTTCATCATGCCAAAAAAATATGCCACTGCCAGCAAGGTTCATCCGGGAACCGCCGGGCGGGTTGCAACGCACCCCTCCGCAACGGCAAGTTCACGCCCATTGATGCCATTGCCGGTCTCATAGGCTCAAGTGGAGGATTCGCCGGCCGACCTGAACGCAACAAAGAAGCGACACTTGGAAGCGACGCGCGATGCCCAGAAATTCGTCTAATTCGAATTCCATTCTTCAACAGAAGCAAACAGAGAAAACGGAGTTCTCCAAATAATCCATCTCTGTCTCTCCGTTACCTCCTGATAAAATCCCTTCTGCCAATTTTCTTCTGTTAAAATTTTTTATCTTATCGTTTCGCGGAGATTCACGCACACCCGGACGCGCACCGCCATGGCGCACCAATGGGTTTCTCTTTCACCTCAGAAACGACCGGCGAATCCAGATGCGGCCATCGAGCCAGTAATGACAAAAAAGCCCGCCCAATCCCAACGGCGCCAGCCACTTGAGTTGGAGCCAACCGCCGACAATGGCTCCGACAAAACCAACAACGGGCCAGAGAAGAAAAGAAGCGGCGGATTTCAATTCGCGGCGTGGCAGATCACCAGCATTGTACGAAGATTTAAAACTGAGACTTTTCGTTGATACGTCACTAGCCGTTTCCGTCACGCCATTATATGGCACCTGCCGCCGCGCCATAGCATAAGTAAAATAGAGGTATTGCACTTCATGATGGACGGCGAGAACCAACACAAACGACGCATTCGAGGCACCGAGCGCGTAAGCGCTGCCAAAGGCGATGACATGGGCCAGAACCACCCAATACTCACCCGGATGAACTAGCAAACCTCGCGTCTGATCCGCGCGACTCAGCCGCCCGTTGTCGGTTTGAAAAAGCGTGAAGACAAAATAAGCGATAACCCAGCACACAGCGGCGAAGCCGATTAACGAAGTAATTTCTGCGCCGCCGTCCAGGGCCAAATATGGTTTTCCTTCGTAGTCTGTGGATGCCAAATGGGTGTAGGCAAGCGTCGCCGCCAGCATCGGCAGATAGATGGCTCCACGGAACAATATATTGTGCGCCTGCGATACCGGCCCTCCTGATCCACGCTGATAAAATCGCGCCACGCCGAGACTCTGCCGGCCACGGTGCCAGACCGCGGTATACATCGCGATCGAAGTCAGCAAGATCGCTTGGCCGCTCATCGAAAGCGCATAAGTCAGCGCTAGAATGACCAGCGGAATCAGCAACACATCGATCCGTCGATCACGCCACAACCGCCGCTGGATGATGGCGCCGTAGGTCGCTCCCAGATGAAACTCGGATAGTACGAAATCGACGGCGTCGAGTTCCCGGTCACCGCGCAGGAAGACTATAGCCATCGCCGCCAGCAGTCCGACTGAAGCCCCGCCGCAGGCGAGCCAAAAATCGGCGCGGCGCGAAAAAAGCCAGAGCGACCGCTCGGATAGAGAGCAAGTTTTCAACGGCATCCGGTTAAATCCAAATCCGAAATCCGAATTTCGAAATTCGAAACAATTTCCAATCCATGAAAGAGAGAACAAATGCAATGTTTCAAACGGGGGCAGCGGAGCCGGTGTTCTAAGTTTTTCAAGTTTGACATTCATTTGGCTGCGCTTTGTTTCGAATTTCGTGCTTCGGGTTTTACCTCTGCGATATTCATCCTACAACAGTATGCCGAAAAGCTTCTTCAATAGCTCTTCCAGGGGCATCATGGTGAGCGCCAAAGGCACAACCGGCGCGAGCGTCGCGGCCACCAAGCGAATCACTGCGTCTCTTGTAATCGGCGCGATTTGCATCGTCTTCACAACCTCGAAACTGTTGACCAGATCGGCGAGGGACTGGATATCGGCGCTGCCAACCAACGGCTCATCGGCAGGCGCGCCGCCGCGCAACCACTTGGTGTCGAACTCGCGCACATAACGCTCGGCAAGCGTGCCATATTCGCGATTGCCTGTCCGCTTCGCCTGAGCAAGCTGAGGCGCGAACACCAAGAGCGGACCGAGCACTAGGCACAGCAGAAAGCCGACCAGGACGGCAATCTCGGCCTTCCACTCAGGCAGCCCGGCGCCGAGGTAGAAAATACGGTTGGCGATCGGTCCCGCAAGCATGGCACCGTGCGCCACCGCCAGCGGAATGAAGGCGTAGACCGTGTTGGCGAGAAACCCCAGACCGCCGACACGGTCAGGATGGGTCGGAATCAGGCTCAATTCGATGCGTGACACCTGCCAGAGAAAACGCGTCCAGATAAGGATGCGATAATACCAGCGCACCAGCAGGAACTGGTAGAGCGGCAGGCTCACATATCCATACCACATGCCGGTGAGCGAGAGCTGCAAACCCTCGGCGGTCGGCACCGCGTACCAAGTGGCGGTGGAAAGCGCCACGTAATGGCGCCAGATAATCAAGATTCCGACGATGTATACAACTGCGATCAGCAGCACCTCGGCGAGAACCGAGTTTCGCAAACGAAAGGCTGACGCGATGGCGGCATCGAACCGTGGCAAAGCGCTTGCGGGAATCAAATTACGCTCCAGAAATTGCCGCACTACGAAGCGCATGCGCTGATGAACTACCAACTCCGCAACAATCAGCAGCGGCAGCGCGACAAGAAAGCGGACATGCGCTTCCACGTCCAGCAGAAAAGGCACGGCGGCGCGGCCGCCCAGCACCTGTCCCTCCAGAG
>Ga0315912_10005736_pt1 | contig 11320 bp, 11 predicted proteins | sample VfabasoilMG_FD_204469 | JGI IMG/M metagenome (GOLD analysis project Ga0315912, IMG submission 204469) | Garden soil microbial communities collected in Santa Monica, California, United States - V. faba soil | ecosystem: Environmental > Terrestrial > Soil > Garden | place: USA: California...
TGAACCACTGATGGGTAGCGCTTGCGGTTTCATTTAATGAGCACTTTACTATGGATCACACCCTGCTCTATTTAAGTGGAATAATGTTGGCCGCTTTTGCAGGGTATTCCTGCCTTCTCCGCCTCAAGATTTTGGAAGGAAGCATAGACCTCGACAGATTTCACGGCCATTCTTACAAGCACAAAATACTTGCATTTATTTTTCTGTTGGCTTGCCTGGCCGCTTCGGGGTTTCCCATTACGCCAACGGTTGTCGGAGAGGATTTGATTTTTACTCATATCCATTTAGACCAAGTGGTTTTAGCATTCTTTGTTTCACTTAGTTTAATAATAGATGGTTTGGCCATAATCCGGATTTATGCCCGCGTATTTTTGGGGCCGCATGTGCGATCGGTTTATGAGATGGCCTACCGATCTTCCTAGCGTTGAGGTTTGTTTAGTTGTAGTAATAGGTTAAGGGGGTGCAATAAAATGCACCTCCTTTTTTTTAGGACTTTAGATCCTTCCTTAAAAACAATTTGAGGTTGAGATTTTTTCAGGGCGGCATACTCATCCCATAAAAAAATATTGCTCACCTCCACCCGGCATAGCAGTTAAGAATGGCATGCCTTTCAGTTAACCGAATAATTTTATCTTGCGCCATGGTTTTTGCCAGCCTCATATTCCTATTCATTTTTCTGCCACTCAACCTGGTGCTCTATTATGCATGGGGCAACAAGGAATATCGCAATTGGCTGCTCGTTGTTTTTTCTTTTTTCTTCTACTCATGGGGCGAGCCGGTGTGGATTATCTTAATGATAATTTCTGCTTCAGTAGATTATGTCAATGCACTTGTAATCGAACGCTTTCACGGAACAAAATGGGCCAAAATAGGCCTCATTTCGTGTTTAATAGTGAATTTGGGATTGCTGGCCACTTTTAAATACAGTGCTTTTCTATACGAAAACGTCAACAATATTTTTGGATTGAACCTAACCGTTCCGTCCTTTTCACTTCCCATCGGGATTTCTTTTTATACGTTCCAAACCATCTCGTATGTAATTGATGTATACAAGGGCGAAGTGAAAGCCCAAACAAACTACATGAAGTTTATGATGTTTGTTTCGCTTTATCACCAACTGGTGGCTGGTCCTATTGTTCGCTATGCCCATATCGCGCACGAGATCGATCATCGTAAAGTTGATATCAATGACTTTAGCAGTGGCGTGAGTCGTTTCTGCCAGGGCCTGTTCAAAAAAGTTTTCTTTGCCAACGTGGCTGGCGAACTGGCCAAACCTTATCTCGATGGAAATTTAGATGCACTCTCTGTGGGCAGCAGTTGGTTTGGCTTGCTCATGTTCACCTTCCAGATTTATTTCGACTTCTCCGGGTATTCTGATATGGCCATAGGCCTGGGCCGCATGTTTGGGTTTCACTATCACGAAAATTTTAACAATCCATATACGGCCACATCGGCCACCGATTTTTGGAGGCGATGGCATATTTCGCTTGGCACTTTCTTCCGCGATTATCTATATATCCCGCTTGGCGGAAATAAAAACAAAGTGTATCGGAATCTATTCATCGTATGGTTCCTCACTGGCTTATGGCATGGCGCCAGTTGGAATTTTATTTTATGGGGATTGTATTTCGGTTTGTTGATCGCCCTGGAGCGAATCTTCCTGGCAAAACTGCTGGAGAAAGTGCCCAGGTTTATTTCTCATGTGTATCTATTGTTTATAGCCGTGGTGGGATGGGCTATTTTTTATTTCACGGACCTCTCCCGACTCACTTCATTTTTCTCCGTTATGTTTGGAACAGCAGGTAACAGTTTTTGGGATGTTGCCCTCGGTATTCAGCTCAAAGCAAATTTTTTCTGGATGACTTTGGCCATAATCTTTTGCATGCCTGTTTCTGATTTTTTTGGAAAACTTCTGGAAAAACACTTGTCCCCAAAACAATTAAAAATTATTCCTTACGCCAATACACTGCTCAATGTTGGTCTCTTGCTAACATCGGTGGCTTTTTTAGTCGGTAAGTCTTATAACCCGTTCCTTTATTTTAGATTTTGATCGTCTCCATTAAAAAGCACCCCTTCCTTTAAAGCATATCTCGATACTCGTATTTCACTGAAGGAGTGAAGTTGGAGAATATGATTGATCAGTGTACAGGTAACAACGATCATCTCTGCCCGCCACTCCATCATACCCGGCATGGCAATCCGTTCTTCTTTTGTCAAACGAATTAACTCGGAATAGATTTGTTTAAAAGCTTCAAATGAAAGCGGGCTTTCCGGAGTTTCCGGGTTAGAAATATTTTTCCGAACACAATAAATATCGCTTAGGGTTTCAAACGTGCCAGAGGAACCAACCATGGCCACCGGTTGATATCTCCCCAGTGGCTCCTTAAGAGAATGGAGTGCCTCCTGAAGGTATTGATTTAAAGATTCGATCTCCTCCGGTAAAATGGGCTCGTGCTTGTGAAATTTTTCCAACAGTCGTTGTCCCCCGACTTCAATGCTTTGCTTCCAGAAAATTTCTTTTCCATTGGCGATAATAAACTCCACACTGCCTCCGCCAATGTCAATAATCAATGCTTTTGATTCACCTAATCTTACGGCCTGACGAACACCTAAATAAATTAATCTTGCTTCTTCCTCACCCGAAATAATATTGATGGCGATGCCGATTTCGGTTTTAGCTCGTTCAACAATAATATTTGCATTTTTAGCATTTCGTAACGCGCTCGTGCCAAATGCCCGGATCGCACCTACATTCAAGTCCTTGCATTTTTTTGAAAATACTTTGAGGCAGGCAATAGTCCGTTCAATACCGGAATCAGTAATAATTCCAAGGTTAATGCCGCCCAATCCCATTTTAACGGGCATTTTTTCCTCATGAATAATATTTTTCAATTCATTGGCTACTAACAAATGGAATGTGTTAGTGCCTAAGTCTATTATGGCTGTGCGGGTTGAGTGCATCTTAATTTCCAAAGTATAAAATTAACAATAGGCCTTCCAACGCAACTAAATTATATTTGAGTAAATACTAAAGTTATGGCTGAACCAAAAATCCATTCTGCTTCCTTGCTGTCAAAATTTGAAGAACTGAGTAAAAAAAATGCAGAGGCCTTGTTGGGCGGAGGCGAAAAACGAATAGAGCAACAACATGCCAAGGGCAAACTCACCGCTCGAGAGCGCCTCCACCTGTTGCTTGATGCAGGTTCATTTGAAGAGCTTGGCAAATTCGTAGTGCACCGCAGTGTAGAGTTTGGGTTAGAAAAAGAACAGTACCTGGGCGATGGCGTAGTAACCGGCTACGGCACGATTGAAGGCCGGTTGGTTTATGTATTTTCACAGGACTTCACGGTTTTTGGTGGCTCACTTTCTGAAGCCCATGCCGAAAAAATTGTTCGGATAATGAATTTGGCAATGGAAAATGGTGCGCCAATAATTGGATTGAATGATTCAGGCGGTGCCCGCATCCAGGAAGGCGTAGTATCCTTGGGTGGCTATGCTGACATATTCTATCGAAACACATTGGCTTCGGGAGTTATCCCACAAATTTCTGCCATCATGGGGCCTTGTGCTGGTGGTGCAGTTTATTCTCCCGCCATCACCGATTTTATTTTTATGGTGGAAAGCACCTCCTTCATGTTTGTTACGGGCCCAAACGTGGTGAAAACGGTCACTCAGGAAAATGTAACTTCAGCAGAATTGGGTGGAGCCCTAACGCACAGCACTAAAAGTGGCGTGTCACATTTTTCAAGTGCCAATGAGGTGGAGTGTATTAAACAAGTCAGAAAATTATTCAGTTACATCCCACAAAATTGTGAAGATAGTGTGCCACTTACGGAGTCGCGTGTTCCTTCTTCCGTAAAACTCAATGATATTGTTCCTGCAAATCCCAATCAACCTTATGATATCCGGGAAGTTATCTACGGGATTGTTGATGGAGAAAGTTTTTTTGAAGTTCATCAACAATATGCTGAGAACATGGTAGTCGGGTTTGCCCGGTTGGATGGCAGAAGTATTGGAATCCTTTGTAACCAACCGGCAGCATTAGCCGGTGTTTTAGATATTGATGCCAGTTTAAAAGGTGCACGCTTTGTTCGCTTCTGCGATTGTTTTAATATTCCATTATTGGTATTTGAAGATGTGCCCGGGTTCCTTCCGGGAACGGATCAGGAGTGGAAGGGCATCATTAAACACGGAGCAAAATTATTATATGCATTTTCGGAGGCAACTGTTCCGCGCATTACGGTGATCACACGAAAAGCATATGGCGGAGCATATGATGTAATGAACTCCAAACACATTGGTGCTGATATGAACTACGCCTGGCCCACAGCCGAGATTGCCGTGATGGGCGCTAAGGGTGCCGCTGAAATTATTTTCAAAAATGAAATCTCTAAAGCCACCGACCCGCCTGCTAAACTAAATGAGAAAGTTGATGAGTATACCGACAAGTTCGCTAATCCATATATGGCTGCCGCTCGCGGATATATTGATGAAGTAATCTTTCCGGATCAAACACGGGAAAAACTTATTAAATCTTTTAAAATGCTGGAGAATAAAGTGGCTAAAATGCCACGGAAAAAGCACGGGAATATTCCCCTTTAGAATACGGATGATTAATCGTTTATGAACACGAACATCGAACAACCATAAACGAATAACGAATTAATTAAAACTAATTTAACAACCAATTCTGTACCTTTACTATGTGATTTTTCTTTTTCACATTGGATTTCTGGAAGTAAGCTGGGTTGATTTTGTTGACATTGGCCTGGTGGGCATTCTCATGTACCAGGTTTACAAGCTTATCAAGGGCAGTATTGCAGTTAATATTTTCCTGGGAATTCTTTCACTCTATTTAGTGTATCTCATTGTTCGGGCCGCCCAGATGGAATTGCTTGCCAATATCCTTGGCCAGTTTATGGGTGTTGGGGTTTTGGCCATGATAATTTTATTCCAACCGGAAATAAGAAAATTTTTATTGATGGTTGGCAGGACTACCGAACTCAACCGCGACAATTTTTTCAAATCGCTGGTGAACTGGCGAAACCGCCACCACGATGACTTTGATATTCACCAGGTAATTGAAGCTGCCCGATCATTAAAAGCAACGCGCACGGGCGCCCTTATTGTTTTCTCACGCGATGCTGAATTGAAAACTTACATTGATACAGGCGATGCACTTGATGCTGAAGTAAGTAAACGGCTTATACTTTCCATCTTTAATAAACATACACCCTTGCACGATGGTGCTATAATAATCTACAAGGGGAGGATTAAAGCTGCCCGTTGCGTGCTCCCGGTAAGCGAAAACGATCACTTACCAACTCATTTTGGCCTGAGGCACCGTTCAGCCATTGGCATGAGCGAAATAACCGACACATTAGTTATGGCCATCTCCGAAGAAACCGGCCGTCTTGTTTTGGCGCGCAATGGAAAGTTTTTGCGCGGCATGAAGCTGTGGCAGGTAGAGCAAAAAATATTGCAATACCTCCACAACGAAGAGCCAGAAGCATGGGATAAAATTCCAGAGGGAGATGAAAATGCCGAGCCCGAGCAGATAAAGTTTGCCTCTTAACCTCTCTGGCAGGTATTATTCCGTAGAGAAATCTACCACAAATACATCCTCAACAACGTCCAGCTTGCTCAGCAACTGCCCAAAATTTTTATGTTCCGGGTGGGGCAAGTAAGCATCCCTGGCAGCGGCACTTTTAAATGTAATCAGGTAAACATGATTGAAGCCAAGATCTTTTTTCTCCGGGCTGATATTATTGCCATGCTCAAATGATTCAATACCCGGGATTTTCATTTTCAGGGATCGAAAGGCATCGCTAACCTCCGCAATTTGCCCGGGGGTGGCTGTTGCTTTGTACTTAAAGACTACCAGATGTCTTACTTTTTCCTGCCCCTTAAAGGCAAATGATGTTAACACAGCACACACACCGAATAAAGCCCAAAGACAGTAGCTGCTTGTTTTCATAACTAAATTGTTTTTAACCGGATGAATTTTTGAATATTTTTTTCTGTCGCCACTAATAGATTTGGAGAGTTCAATTTCCCTTTGCATCCCTAATCTGTAATAATAATTTTTCTTCGTTGGTTTTGTCCTGCAGCCTGGCTACAGAGTATGTAAAAACCGGGCGGAATGTCGGCCGTGTTGATATTGCCCGATTCCTTAATGGTATATTTTTTTAGAATTTGACCCGTCTGGTTAATTAATGTCACATCAAAAATTTGTGCACCGCCCCGGATGAAAATATCATCGCCTCGTTTAACAGGGGAAGGGTAAACATCAAAAATATTTTTCGTCTCCGAATAGGTTGTACCAGAAATTTCATCCTGGCTAATCCGCGCTGATGACGTAGCTCCGGTCAAATCCTGCGCAGGATCTACAGTTGCTTTTGGATCAATAGTATAGGCAGCCTCTCCCGGGAAGCGGGTTAATTGCCTCAATGTGCCCATGAGCAATTCAAATTTGGTATGCCCCGCAGTGATGTTTAGTTGCACTTGGGCTGGGTCTGTCCAGGTGTGATGGTAGATGCCCCATTTATTATTGCCACCCCAATTTTCAGGAGCGGGATATATAGTGCTGCCTATTTGGCTATGAATTTTTGTTCCGTTGATCCAAAACTCAAGCAAGCCGTTTCCATCTCGTCCATAAATCACATGTAAAATAATATCCAGGCGATCACCGGGGTTGGGCCGAATGGTGGTTAATTTCCGAACGGTTGGCGAACTACAATTATTGATCACTTGAATTTCACCACCCAAAGCGCCCTTCAGTTGACCAGGTCGTGTCAACTCCAATTGAAAGGTTGGAGTTGAGTTGGATCCGCCAGCATGGTTTTGAAAAATGGATATAGGGGAAACAGCATGCACATAGTCGGTCGCAAAATAGTATGACCATCCAACCCATTGCTCTGTTCCCGCAGGCAAATTGATTCGCCAGGGCCATTCGGTAAATTCAGCCCGGTAGTGATATTGGTTGCTGCTCACGCTCGGGTCAACCGGCACTTTAGAATCTACCACGATTTTCATTTTATCGTTTGCCAGTGTTCGGCTAAATGCATCGAATGCAGTACTGCTTCGCAATCGGTCGTTGGCAAAGCGCCTGGCATCAGGCAATCCATCGGCAGGAAGGGAAATATTTTTCCAATCAATAAATAATGTGGGTTGTACTTGATTTACGGTAATGGCAACATCGTCCGATGTCGTCAAGGAATTGTTGTCTGTAACCGTGAGCCGGAAAACATAGGTGCCTGCTACCATGCCCGATACGGTTGGCTTCACAGACTTTGAATTATTCAATGAATATCCTACAGGCCCGGAAATTTTTGCCCATGAATAGTTTGTTATAGAGCCGTCTGGGTCGCTGGATGCGCTGCCATTCAGAATTACCGAACCAGTTAAAGCCCCCGCCACCGTTAAGGTCAGATCGTTCCCCGCTTTAGCTATTGGGGCCCGCAAAGCCAGTAATTGGAAATCGAAAGTTAAATCAACGTTTGCGTCAACGGCCTGGTGTATTTCTACTGCAATTGTATTGTTGCCATTTACAAAAGCTGAATTGGCTACGCTAAAGCTTTTCTTGGTATTTCCGTCATCGCTCGCTACCTGAGAAGCATAAGTTGTATAAGTAATGTTGCCCGATGGCAAATTGGAACGTGAATACTTCGTGCCGTTGATGTATATAATTGCCCCATCATCGCGCTTCAGGTCTAAAATGAATTTTGCGTATTGCTTCGGATTTTGAATGTTCACAACCTTTCGGAAGTAGGTTGTAATTCCTGTTTTATTGATCACTGTGGCTTCATCACCATCACCGAAACCAAGCGGTGCCTGGCCGGATTTCCATTGAGTATCATTAAAGCTGACTGACTTCCAGGCCGTGTTTTGGTTGGAACCATCATCTAAATATTTCCAGGCAGAGCCAAATGGAAATAAAACCGTTTGAGATTTTACATTAATTCCGATTAAGAGCGCAACCAGACATAAAAATGCTGGTTTCATGAGAAGGCGGCCTTTGACCGTACTAACGTATGACTTAGAAAAGGATATGACACCAGATGTTTCGTTAAGGGGTTTTAACTCACGGCCACGAGTGGTAGAAAGTCGGTAAATGATTTTTTTTGAGAAATGATGTGTCAGGTTTTCCGGGAGATTAACTTTATTTGCACTTGAAAATTATTACATGTGTAATGTTATAACGCAAAAATAATATGGCAAAGAAATTAACCAAGGGAGACAAAAAATTATTTGGAGTGTGCAGCGGCTTAGCCGACTACTTCGATTTAGATCACACCATTATGCGCATCATTTTCTTGGTGGGGATATTTATGTTTGGTACAGGTGTTTTGCTGTACATTATATTGGCGATCGTAATGCCAGAAAAGTAGATTTTTTATATCGATTAAAGGTAAAATGATCATAAAATCCGTACTAGCCGAAATTGAAAAAAACCGACCACAAGAGAAAAAAGTAAACTCTGCATTGAAGAAATGCTTAAAAAAACTATCCTTTAAATCATCAGCCGACCTGAATAATCTAAAAACACTTGGCTACTGGTTATATGTTTACGATTATAATGACCTAGCACTTAGCGCCTGTTCCATTATTGACGAGGTAGAGTTTCTGGGGGATTTTAATATTTGGTCGCCCATTGAAAATATATTGTTGTTGAAGTTGAGGATGCTGAGGGAAAAGGGTGATCCGTCTCTTTCCAAAGTGCTTCAAGAAAAAATTCTCAGACCGAACATTCCTCATGAGGAAGCCTTGCGAAGGCGGCTTTCCTTTAAGTGGTTAAAGGATGCAACTATCGAGCGGTACTTAAAAGCAGGTAACTTAAAAGTGGCGAACGAAATTCGGTTTGCAGACTTATCAAGTTTATTTCTTATTCGTGAGTTAGGGGAAGGGAAAAAAGACATTGATGACGTGCTTGTGGACACCACGGCAGCTGAAAAACGAATTCTGGAGTACAAACAAATTTTAAAAAGTGTTAAATAATACAATTCTAAATTTTAATACCACCGATGTATTGGTTCTCCAAAGTATTAAGAATTCAGAAGGAGCAAAAGGAGCATCTATTGGAAGTATTATTTCTTTTGCTGATTATGTTAACCATGCCATCCTAACGTATGCTGAACTTCGCTGTGCTTTAGAAAAATTATTAGGATGCAAAATTATTGAACAGCATGGTGAGTTCATTCGCACAAACAACGTATTCTTAAGTTGGTATAAAAAGAAATTCAAAGGAAAAAATCCTTCACTGGATAAGGAGTTTAACGAAATGAAAATCTACTTAACAGGAATAAAAGAGATACGTCTTGAGGTATGTAAATATTCTGAAATATATTTTGAGGAATGTGTAAAACAGTACCTCTCAAAGTAAACTCAGGATTGGTTGTTCTAATTAATTTCTACATTCACATGCCTCTCCGCATGATAAGAAGATCGCACCAGCGGCCCGGACTCTACATAACGTAAGCCGCGCTTCAATCCTTCTTCTTTGTACATGGCAAATGTTTCCGGGTGAATAAACTCTGCCACTTCCAAATGAAGTTTGGTGGGTTGTAGATATTGTCCGAGTGTAAGTATTAACAGGCCATTCTCAACCAAATCGTCCATCGCTTTAAAAACTTCTTCTTTGGTTTCTCCAATGCCAAGCATTATACCTGACTTGGTGCGTTTTCCTGCTGCCCTTGTACGTTTTATCTGTTCTAAACTGCGCTCATATTTCGCCTGCGGGCGCACCATGCGGTAGAGCCGGCCTACTGTTTCCATGTTGTGGCTCACCACTTCCTGGCCGCCATCAATCATGCGGTAGAGGGCATCCCAGTTTCCTTTTGTATCGGGAATGAGTGTTTCAATGGTTGTTGTGGGGCTAATCTTTTTTGTTTCCACCACGGTTTGATACCAGATCTCTGCACCTCTGTCTTTCAGTTCATCGCGGTTCACGGACGTTATCACCGCGTGCTTCACGCCCATCAGTTTAATAGCTTCGGCCACGCGCCTGGGTTCGTCTGCATCATACTCGGGTGGGCGCCCCGTTGCCACCGCGCAAAAGGTGCAACTGCGTGTGCAAACATTTCCTAAAATCATGAATGTGGCAGTGCCTGCACCCCAACACTCGCCCATGTTCGGGCAATTCCCACTTTCACAAATAGTGTGGAGTTTGTATTGGTCAACTAGGCCGCGCACTTTGGTAAACTCCGGCCCCACAGGAAGTTTCACCCGCAGCCAATCGGGCTTGCGTGGTTTTACTTCGGGGGGTATGACAGGGAGTTCAATCATGCTTAAATACTAAAATAATAATGCAAATTTATTCAATATAGTTCGACAATCGTTGGCCAATTTTGGCTTTATTGATTATCGAAAATTATTTTTTAACCAAATCTTCTTGCTTAAGAACAGCTGTTATAATTTTTGTTTTGCCATTATCTATTCGGGTCCAAATGGGGGCAATAATATTTTTGTAGGCGGATAAGTTTGTATAGTCCCCAAAGAATACCTTTTCGTCAGCAATAAAAGGTGTCTCGCTTATTTTTATTTCAGAAAATTTATTTCCACCATCCATGGACCAAGCCAGGTAAACATCAGTTTGATTGTCGCTATAATTTCTGCGGTCATAATACATTACGTAAACAATGCCATTACTTTGGTCAACTGTAATCCATGGAAAAAACTGATGCTTGCCGGCAGCATCCTGATTTACTCTTACCGGAGAGCTCCAGTTATCGCCTCGGTTTGAAGTGCGGGTTAGCCAAATATCAGTGTCGTTTTCGCCATTGCGTTGGTCGGCCCATACCACATACAAACTTCCGGTAAACGGACTTCCACTGTTGTCTATGGTCATAACTGGAAATCCGTTGCCGCGATAAATCCCTGGAATGGTTAACTGCCAACCACCCATCTGTTTAGCGATAACCATATCGTTCTTCAGCCAGGTCTTTCCTTCATCGTAAGATCGGTCAAGATAAATATTACCACGGTTGGCCCACACCACGAAAATTTTATCATCGAATGAAATAACTGGTGTAGCGCCCCGTGCTGTGAAATCATTATCTAAACAATTGCCGCTGATTTTATTAATGCGCACCGGATCAGACCACTTATCGCCCTTGTTGGTCGATTTGCTGAACATGATGTTAGAATGTTTTGTGGTGTCATCCGATTTATATTTATCGAACTGCGTCCAGGTGACTGCGATAAGATCCTTTTTTGGATGTATGGCTGCCCACGGCTTATCGTTGTCTTTTGGAGGATTTAACCCAGTGAAAGAGGCGGCTCCCCATGTGGAGCCTTTATCATTAGATTTTTGGCAGGAAAT
>Ga0315912_10005737_pt1 | contig 11319 bp, 5 predicted proteins | sample VfabasoilMG_FD_204469 | JGI IMG/M metagenome (GOLD analysis project Ga0315912, IMG submission 204469) | Garden soil microbial communities collected in Santa Monica, California, United States - V. faba soil | ecosystem: Environmental > Terrestrial > Soil > Garden | place: USA: California...
TTTTCCACGGAGGGCGGGACGGAAGGGGGTTGAGGGGTCGGCTCCGAGGGGACCAGGGGCGCGGGTGGGGGCGGTTCCGGGGCCGTCTCAGGGACCGGGGCTGGTTCCGGCGCAGGCTCGGGGGCGGGAGCCGACGGAACGGCGGGAGGAGGAGGTTCGGGGGCCGCGGGTAGGGTCGGCTCGGGAAGTCCGGGAGAAGTTGGCTCGGGTGGGGTGGGTGTCGTGGCCGGAGCCGCCCACCAATCCCCTTCCGGAGCGTGGATCTTGAGCTTGGCCTTCTCGGTATAGAAAGCCAGTTCGATACGGGTGAGGGTCTCCCCTTGCTGGAGCCTGGCGCGGTCCGCCTCGTCCAAGAGACCGAAGTCCCCCAGTTTCTTCACCCTTTGATAGAGGGGTTCTTCCGGATCGACCTGCGTGAGGGGATGGGAGTGGAGAGGGCCAGCGGCGAAAAGGAGGCACGCCATCGCCAGGAAGCTGAAGGTTTTTTCCAGATGAAGCCGCAAAGATCTCTCCGGGACGTCCGAATAGGTCCCATCACCCCCGGACCCCCCTTCCCGCCAGGGAAAGGACCGGGGCTGTGGGTCAGAAGAAAGCCACCTCATCCACGTAATAATCGATCTTGTAGGAACCGGCCGCGTTGTTGGCCCCGTGGTCCCACTTGACGCTCACGAACTCCTTGAGATGGTCCACCAGGGCCGGAGGGGTGACAGGGGCGCCCCATCCCGATTCCCTCTTGAGGTCCTCGAAGGGAAGCTTATAGAGCTTCCAATCCTCGGTCGGGGACAGGTCCCATCCGAAGTGGTTATAGCAACCCTCGGTACAGGTGCCCCCATCGGGAGGGGGTAGGGTCGGGCCGGTGGTGATGGTGAAGCGGCGCTTCAAGGCCCCGTCGGAGGAAGGGCTGCGGTAATAGAACTGGATCCCGGTGAAGGGGCTGGCGTCGTAGTAACCGGCCTCCTTCAGGCGGCCCTGGAGGGTGAAGGCGGGATAGGAGAAGTCCCCCTTGTCCACCAAGGTCCCCCGGACATGGGCGGTCTTCGAGCTCCCTGCGGGCCCACCCTCGAGCACAAAATCCTTCGCGTTGACATTGCTCTCATTACCGCCCCAGGAGAAGGCGATCCACACGCCCGCGTTGCCCCCGAACAGCTGGGGGTTCATGTCCATGGCGCCCGCCTCGAAATCGCAGATGATCCTGGCGTTCGCCGGTACTTCCACTTTCTGGACGGGACCCTGGTCGGGCTTGACGAGACCGACCGCCAAGGACCCATCCTTGGCGCCCTCGTTCACGAAGACCGCCCCGCAACCGACCAGAGCGGGAAGAAGGAGCGATAAAAAGAGGGGAATTGGCCGGCGAAAACCCATGGGATCCCTTCGGAAGGTGGTGAGAGGGCGGTATTTTACAGGAAGGCATCGGACCCTAAAGGGATTTTTTGGGGAAGCCGCAGGCCCGTATACCGTTAAACGTGATGGGGGGGTACGGCGGGGTCACTAGGCCCCATCCCTGGGGTGGGGTGGGAGTCCCCCGCCCGGTCCTGGGGATCTTAGGTGCCGTCGTCCTTGTTCCCCTCGGTGCCATGGGAGGGACCCGAGACCTGTCCCGCCTCGGGCGAGGACTGGATCTTCTTCAGGTAGGTGAAATCGAAGGAGCGGTGGGGGCTTCCCAGGACCTCGGCCATGACGGCCGACATGAACCGGTCGTCCCTCTCCGGATGTTCCTCCCGGGGGAGCGTGGTGTAGAGGCTCTTCACCCTCACCATCGTGCCGGCTGGCAGGTCGAAGGGCCCCACCGTGGCCAGGTCGGCCATGTAATTCCTGGTCGTATCCAATTGGTGGAGCACCACACCCCGAAGGTCGTAAGGGGAATGGTTATAGACCTCGGCGGAGAGGGGCACTGGCGTCCCCCCGGACGCGCGCGCGGGGGCTCTCAGGACCACCTCCAAGGGATTCACCCCTTGGGCCCTCTGCAACTCGCTGAAGGATTTCCCACCCGCCACCGCCCACTCGATGGAGCTGTAGGGTCCGCGGATGCCATAGATGATCCGATAGAGGTCATGCCAGAACATGCCCACGTGGGCGTTCACGGGATACCAATTGCGGAAGATCTCCACCTGCCGCCGGTAAAGCTCATCCGGGCCGGCCGGGTCGATCGACCTTTGCACCCAGTTGAAGTCCACCATCTCGCCCAAGGCATACATTCCGTTGGCTCGGGATAGGTAGTCGGGCCATTGCTTCTTCATGGACTCCAAGATGGCCCGATCCCCCTCGTAGAGCATGATGTGCGAGTAATCCACGCCCGCGTCCACGAACATGGCCGGGTCCTGGCCGTGCTGGTGGCCCATCTGCCAGCCCAAGGTGAAGGTGAAGACGGGTTTGCCCATCTGGGCCTCGTCCAGGATCTTCTTGAGGGTCAGGGCCACCTTGTGGGCCCTCCACCACTCGAAGAGCTCCACCACGTCCCGATTGAGCTTCCGGTCCACGGTGCGGGCCAACCAATCGATCCTCTCGGACTTGGGAAGGGACCAGAAGTTCGCGGGTCCGGGCACGCTCATGTCCTTCACGAACTCGTCCACCAGCTCGAAGCCCCCGAAGCCCGTGCGCACATAGTCCAACCCCACCATGTCGATGTTCGGGTCCTGGTCGAGTTCCTGGAGGAGGGCCACGATGTCCTTGTGCCGGCGGACATCGTCCAGGGAGATGAAACGACTGGGCACCGCCCGGTCCGTGGCCTCGTCGTACTCCAGGGCGAAATCGTAGGGCACTTGGTCCCAGGCGTCCCCGATGACCTTGAAGGTGGTCAGGTATCCCGCGAACCTCAGGCCGGCCTCGTGCGCCAACTTGGCGTAACGCTTCCCCGTCTGGACCTCCCCCCGGTTGAAGGGGAAGTTCCTGGGTTGGAAGGTGTCCCAAACGGAGGTCTGTCCGATGAGGTAGCAATAGAGGTTGGCGCCCATGAACTTGGCCCATTCGATGGCATGGGCCGCGTTCGTGCCCTCGCTGCCGTCCAGGGAAGGCACGGCGCCCTGGATGAGCTGCTTCCCCCCTTCCATGGTGAGGGCCGAGTAGCCGGGATAGAGACCCTTCGGGGACAGAGGGGCGATGGTGAAGGCGGACTCGAAGGAACGGGGCGCCGCCCACTGCGGTCCCGTGACCACCACTTGGGCCACATAGGTCCCGGGGGGTGGATTGTAGGGGATGGGCCAATTGCCCACGAATTTCCCGTTGGCCGGGTCCTTGCGGAGACGCAGTTTCGCGCGGCCGTCGGGCATCGCCACGCTCTTCCCCGCCCGGAAGACCTCCACGGTGGCGTCCATCCGGTGGAAGTAGGTCTGCTCCTGGCGACTGACCTGGACCTCGAAGGGCACCAGTTCGTAGCGCAGGTAATTGCGTTTGGGCATCACGGTGATCACATCGGGGACCGTCTGTGAGACGGAGGGGACGACGACCGCGCTCTTCGGGGTCTCGGTCAAGGTGGCCTTGGCCACGATCCCCCCACCCAAAAGGAGCAAGAGCCCGAAAGCCCACACGAGCCTACGCCGGCTCTCAAGGAAGAACCACCTCCGCTGAAGGGCCGGGAAGACCACGGGGGGCTCTTGGGCCGGGGCCGTTCCCTGGATGGGAAGTGGCGCGGAGGTGTCCCGCAACAGGGCTTCCAGGTCCGCCATGGGATCCTTCGATGCCACAGGGATGGAAGGGGGAGCCGCTGGAGGGAAGGCCGCCTCCGGCGTCGGCGATGTCGGTCGGATCCTCTTCTTAAGGAGGTCCCCCAGGGTCCTTCCCAAAAAGAGGGTCCCACGCCAGGCTCGATACAGCCCCTCTCCCACGAACACAAGGAAGGTGGTGGACCCGTCCCTTAGGGCCTTGCCCAAGGTCGAAAGGACCAGGACCAAGGAGCGTCCCAGGACCAAGAGGCCCTGTCCCAACCAACGGAAGGGGAGGGTGAGAAGATGTCCCGCATAAGCCCCCAAGGACCGGAGCAGTTGGGCTCCGGCCGAGAATTGTCCGCCCAAAGCCTGCCCGAGCTGGGTCGTCCTCTCGCGGAAAGCCTCCAGGTTCGCCGTGATGTTCAAGGAAGGCTGGTCCTTCTCCCGCGGGAGCCTGAAGGGCTCGAGCGGCGTTTGACCGACCTGGAGCGAGAGCTCGGGAGGCAGGGGGGCTTCCCGCGTCAACTTCACCACCGTCTCCACGTGATAGGTCTGGGGGAACATGTCCAGGGGCTGGGCCCAATCGACCTTGTAACCTTGCTTCACGAGAAGCGCCAGGTCCCGGGCCAGGGTGGAGGGATCGCAGGAGACATACACGATGCGCTCGGGATAGAAGGCCGCCACGCGGGCGAGGACCTCCGGTAGGACTCCCTTGCGGGGAGGGTCGAGGATGACCGCGTCCACTTGGGAGAGCCCCTTTTCCTTCAGGCCCGACAGGATGCGGGAGACGTCCCCTTCCAGGAAATCCACGTTCTCCTTTTGGTTGAGCTTGGCGTTCTCCCGCGCGTCCTCCACCGCGGGTCCGATCTCCTCGGCGCCCACCACGTAATCGGCGCAGGACGCCACCGCCAGGGAAAGGGTCCCGATACCGCTGTAAAGGTCCAGCACCGTCCCCCACTTCTTCCGCCCGGCCGGTTCCCCAAGGGCTTCCCGGACGGTGGCGTGCAGGAGGTCGGCCTGGGCCGTATTGACCTGGAGGAAGGAGGGTAAGGAGACCTTCAAACGCAGACCGTCGATCCCCTCGAAATAATGGTCACGACCCGCCAGGACCTTCGTTAGGGGCCCGAAGACCACGTTGGTGCGGGAAGGGTTCACGTTCTGCAGGACCCCGACCAGCCCTGGCACTTCCTCCATGAGCTCGCGGGCCAACCGCGGGAGGATCCCGCCCAGGTCCTCCGGCAGGAGGTTGGGCTTGTGCTGGAGACCTTCCGGCACCTCACTGCGGGTGACGAAGGCCAGGAGGGTCTCCCCGGTCTTCAGGCCCCGACGCACCGCCAAGTGCCTCAGGAACCCGTCATGCTTCTTCTCTTGGTAAGGCGTGAGCCCCGATCGGTCGATCTTCGCGAGGACCTTCTGGAGGAGATCGTTGATGGGATCGGCCTGGATGGGACAGGTGGGATAGGGCACGAGACGGTGGGACCGGGGCTCGTAGATACCCGTGACGAAATGCCCGTCCCTCATGGACAGCACCGGCATGGCCTTGTTCCGATAAGCGTAGGGGGAGGGGGACGGTAAGGTGGGCTGCACGGTGAGGCCGGGGAGCTTGCCGATGCGCTCGAGGGCGTCGGCCACGAACTGTCGCTTCGTGGCCAGTTGCTTGGGGTAGCTCAAGTGCTGCCATTGACAGCCACCGCATTCCTCGAAGACGGAACAGATGGGGGCCACGCGCTCGGGGGAATGCTTCAGGACGGAGACGATCTCGGCGGTGGCGTAATGGTCCTTGACCTGGGTGATCCGGATCAAGACCCTTTCGCCAGGGATGCCGGCTGGCACGAAGATGGCGAAATCTTGGTAGCGTCCGACCGCGTCGCCTCCAAAGGCGAGCGTGGTGAGGTCGACCTCGACCTGGTCCCCGGTACGGACGGGTTTGGCGGTGTGGGTGTCCATGGGCGTCCTGCGTTCATCGGCGGCCATGCTTCCCCCTTCCGGCCCCCGGGACGTCCTCGGGATTTCCTCGCCGGAAAGAAAAAAGAACGGTCCCGCCGCGGGGGCCCGTTCTATGGAAGTTCGGTCGATAGTTTAATGGTTTTGCCGGGGAGGGACCAGGAAAAAGCCGGGGAGCTGGGACGGGATGGGGCCCGCCAAAGGAAAGACCCTGTTCGGGCCTTAACGTGCCGCGGTCGGGGTGGGTTTCGCGTCCATCGCAGGCGCAACGGGGACCGGGGTGGGCTTGCGCTTGGCGTTGGCCATCTCGCCTTCCAACCTCAGGTGGTCCAGGTAGACCACGGCCGGGGCCCCGGCATCGGCCATCTCCAGCCAGAAGCGCAGGGATCGGATCGAAGTGAGGTCCATCCTCTTGTCGACGAGGTCCAAGAGGGCCACCTCGATATTGTTGACCTTCTTGGGAGCCAATTCGCCGGTGGTCTCGAAGACGAAGGCCTGCGCGTCGGCCATCTGGATGTGATAGGTCACCGGATAATCCTGTTCGTTGTAGATGTCCATCTTGAACTCCTCGAACTCCTGCCACTCGAAGACCTCGAGGCGGGTGACGGAGGTGGTGTCCAGGACCATCTGGGGACGCCAAGCGGCCATCCCATCCCGGCCATAGAAGACCTGGCTGGAATTGGAGGGGGGGACGCCTGGCACGGGGGTCGGATAGAACTGGTGGGTGGGGAAGAAGGTCACCTTGGCGCAACGCTTGCCGTGGACCTGGTTCTCCTTCGAGGGCTCGATCTTCACGTAGCCCCCGGTGGTCCAATCGAAATCATCCCTCTCGTGCTCGAAGTCGTTGATGGGCTGCGTCTTCACCATGTACTTGGAGCGCTTGAAGGTCTTGCCGAGGCCCAGTCCGACGAAGATGGCGTAAAGGATGGCGGCGGCCAAGAGGACACCTAGGATTCTCATCGCGTTCTGCATTGGGGACCTTGGGCGGGCGGGGAAAGTCTCCCCGGACCCGGGACTTGGGAAAAGCGGGGGGCATTGTATCAGCCGGTCCTGGGTCCTGCAACCCAACTCCGGCCCTGGGAGCCTAAGACCTCCCGGCCATTTACAGGGGATGGACCGTTAAAACCTCAGGCCCGCGGCTCAGCGCTCCTCGGAGGGCGCCTTCTTGAACCAATCGCGTTTGGCCCCGCAGGATTGACGGGTGATCAGTTGGGTGGGGACCAGCATCTGCTTCGGGGTCCAATGGCCCCCGCTCTGGATCTTGTCGATGAGCAATCGAGCCGCCTCCACGCTGATGGTCCTGAAGTCCTGGCGCACGGTGGTGAGCGAATAGGGCGGCGTGAAGGCCTCGGTGACGTCGTCGAAACCCACCAGCGCGACATCCTTGCCCACGGTGAGACCCGCCTCCTCGATGGCGTCCCAGGCCCCGAGGGCCATCAGGTCGTTGGAAGCGAACACCGCGGTGGGCCGATCGGGCAGGGCCAGGAATTTTTTCATGGCCTCGGTCCCGGACTTCTTGAGGAAGTCCCCTTCCCCGAGGTACTCCGTCGGGACCTTGAGCCCGTGCGCCTTCATGGCCTTGTGGAACCCCTCGAGGCGGTCCGCCGCGTTGCGGGAGGTCTTGACCTGTCCGGAGATGAAGGCGATCTTCTTGTGACCGAGCCCCGCCAAATGGTCGACCACGGCCACGGCGGCGCCCACGTTGTCCGAATCCACGAAATCCACGCCCTTGTCCTCGGTGCGGTACCCGATGAAGACGATGGGGACCCTGTTCTCCTTCATCTGGAGCAGGTCCTCCTCCTCCAGGTAAGGGGAGACCATGAGCACCCCGTCCACGGCGTTGTGGAAGACCTTCCGGTAGACCTCTTGGGGGTCGAAGATGCCGGAGATGGTATTGATGAGCAGGCCGTACTTCTTCTCCTGCACGACCTCGTTGACCCCGTTGAGGATGCCCATGTACCAGTAGCTCTGGAGGTTGAACTGGTAACCCGCCAGGTTGAACACCGGCCCGGCCCAGGAAAAGAAGACCTCGATGAGGTTGGTCTGCTTGACCACGAGGCCCCGCGCGATGGGGTTGGGCTTGAAGTTGAGCTCAGCGATGGCCTTGAGCACCTTGCGGCGGGTGTCCTCTTGGACATTGGGGTTGTTGTTCAAGACGCGCGAGACCGTGGAGATGGAGACCCCCGACTTCTGCGCTACGTCGTAAATGGTGATGGCCACGATGCCTCCCAGAGATGTTCGATCGGTCGGATCGGACCGATCGGTCCGATGCCCTGCCTTAGTGCCCCGCCGCCAGGCCCATCAGGGCCAGGCCCGCCATGAAGGCGGCCAAATGCCAATTACGCCACTTCTCCGCCCGATGGATCTCCGGCGCCAGGTCCACCACCGCGATATGGATGAAGGTCCCGGCCGAGAAGGCGAGCGCCGATCCCAGGACCGCTTCGGTCTGCCCCGCCAAGAAGGCGCGGGACAGGAGGGCACCGACCGGGATCATGAGGGAGACCAGGCCCACCAGCAGGACCACTTGGGCGCTTGAGCGCTTCCCCGCGAGCAGGAGGCACGACAAGGAGAAGAACTCCGGCCCCTTGTGGAGGAGCGTGGCCAGGAAGACCACCAGACCGAGGGCGGGGATGGAAGCGGAGGCCCCCAAGGCCACCCCGTTCATGAGGTTGTGCAGACCGAGCCCCGCGAAGGCCACCCACCCGATCTTGTGGTAATCGCAATGGCCCTCCTCGCAAGGGTGCGAGAAGGTGAAGGTCTCCAGGAAGAAGAGGAAGAGGAACCCCCCGAGGAGCCAAAAACCCATGGACTTTCCCAAGGAGGCGATGGCGTCGGGGATGAGGTGCAGGAAAGCGGCCCCCAAAAGGACCCCCGCCCCGAGGCTGATGAAGAGCCGGAGCACACGGGAGCCTTCCCGCGACTTGCGGGGGACCAGGAAGGGGAGGAAGGCCCCGGTCCAACCGGTCGCCATGACCAGGACGCTGTAGATAATGGTATCCACCAGGGATCCCCGCTTTCAAAACGCTTTCATGTTCTGGCAAAAAAAACCCGCCAAGGCCTGTGGCCCTTTGGCGGCTCGAACGGATTATAAGCAAAAGGGTCGGAAGAAAGGAAGGGGGTCGGGATCAGAACCCTACGGAAACCCCGCCAGCGAAGCTCTGGGAATCGAGGGCTTGGAAGGCCAACCGACCTTGGTACCGGAAATAAGCGGCGAGACCCTCCATGAACCCGACATTCAAGGTCGAGGAAAGCGCCAAGCCGTCGGTCCCTGTGACGGGACCCCTGGTCGTGAAGACCGTCGGGTCCCCTGAAAGTCCAGCGGAAACCCCCGGCCGGTCCCCCTCGAAGAGATGCTCCCAGGAAAGGTCGAGGAAGACCGAACAGGCCAACCCGCCCATCTTCCAAGGACGCGAGGCTTGGACCCCCGCTCTCGTGAAGAGGGACTGTTGGCTCTGGGAAGCGAAGGACAAGGGGAGTTGGGACCCCGTTTCCGAGAACCCATCCAATTGGACCAAGGCGCCTTGCCCCTGGACATAGGGGAGGATGTGGGACCCGTCCCACCCCAGCTCATAACCCACCCTCACGGAACCGGAGAACCAAGGCCCACGGGCTTTCGCGCTCGCCATTCCCCCGTCGCCCGAGCGCGAGGTCTCATGGTCCAAGAGCCCCCCCTCCAAAAGACCCGAAAGCCGGAACCCTTCCTTTTTCCACGCCCCGAAGAACCCACCGGAAGCGCCGGAAGAAAGGACGCTCCCTCCCCCTTGGAGGCTTGTCTCCGACCTTCCATACCCCAAGAGCACCCCGAGGATCCCATCTTGGCCCAAACCAAGGTCCACCCCGCCCAACATCCCGTGCGAGGTCCTGTCCCAGCCAGGCGCTGTCCCTCCATCGGCCTTTTCCGAGGAGATCCCACCCTCTAGGAAAGTCCCGAGCCCCTCTTCCCCGTTCTCCCATCGCCCCAACCGTCCGGTCAGGATCCCGGCATGGTCCCGGGCCAAGGAGAAGCCCGCCGCGAAGGTCTGGGCCAATTCCTCCGGCGCGAGGGACTCGAATTGGGGCCTCAGGACCACCGCCGATTGAGCTCCCTGGGTGACCATGAAGGTCTCCAGGACCGGGTCTTGATAGGCCGCGTCGAGCCAAGCCCCCACCGCGGTTTGGTTGTCCGTCAGACCCAACGCCTCGAAGGAAGGATGCAGGGCCAGGACCATCACCTCGTTCCCGCCATAGAGCGGATACCAACGGGCCCCGATCGGATCGACCCAGCTATCGAACCGCCCCCCGACCCCTCCGGAGGCCGTGAGGATGGTCACGGCATCTCCCACCGCCGGGATGAAACTGAGGTAGGAACCAAGGTTCAGGTCCCCCGCCAGGACCGCGGTTCCCGTGACCGTCCAGAGATCCGACTGTCCCCCACTGAGGCCGCCCACCCGGACCGCCAAGGTCCCGGAAGGGGTTTGGGTATAGTCTCCCCCGATGGCGATCGTCCGAGGACCCAAGAAGACCGCCAAGGTCCCGCCGTTCACGACACTCCCTGTCCCAAGGGAACTGGTGTCCCCCACGTAGATGGACCCAGCATTGAGGCTCGTCCCTCCGGAATAAGTGTTGGCCGCCACCAGGATCAAGGCGTCCACCCCGTTCTTGTTCAATCCACCGCCGCTCCCGCCAGCGAAGCCACCGTCCAAGATGGAACCGCTCAGATAGCCCCCACCGGAACTTCCCCCGAGGGTCAGGTCGTTCCCCCCTAAAAGGACATTCCCGATCCCGCTCAGACCCCCGACCGAAACGGCGCCGGTATGGCCGCTCAGGTCCAGGACCCCTCCGGTGATGATGTTCCCAGCGCCCAAGGTCCCGGTCCCCACGATCCTCAGCTCGCCCCCTTCGATCGTGGTGTCCCCGTCATAGGTGTTGGAACCAGAAAGGGTCAGGATCCCGCTCCCCAACTTGAAAAAGGAACCGGTGGAGGGGCCATCGTCCAGGGTCCCCACGAGGGTCGTGGAGAGGTTGTTGGCGCCCGTGGCGGTCCCGTTGGGCCCCAAGTACACGGTCCCGTTCCCTTCCAGGGAACCCACGGTGACAGGGCCATCAGCGGATTCGGTGCTGACGGACCCACCGCTCAGGACGAATCGGGCCGTCCCGCCCTGGGAATCATCGTAGAAATGGACCGTTCCCCCGGTCCCTACCGTCACCAGGGCGCTTCCCGCCGTGGAGTCACCGTTGAAATTCACCGCCGCCGAGGTGGTCAGGACGGCCGAACCCGCCGTGGCGTTGCTGTTGAAATAAAGAGAGGCGTTATTGGTCAGGACAGCCGAACCCGCCGTGGCGTCATTGTTGAAGGAAAGGGTCTGGTTGTTGACGATCGACGCCGTGCCGGCGGTGGAGTCCTCGTAAAAATCCATGATGAAGTCATTGGTGATGACCGCGGACCCGGCGGTGGAGGAATCCGAGAAGGCCAGCTCCTGCGTGTTATGGATGGTGGCCGAGGCCGCCGAGGCGTTGGTGTCGAAATAGAGCCCGTTGGAATTGCCGAGGTTCGCCGTGCCGGCGTTCGAGGAACCCGTGAAGACCATCATCCCCATGTTCGTGACGGAAGCGGAGGCCGCCGTGGAGGAACCGTCGAGGTAGAAGTTGAAGGAGTTCGAGACGAAAGCCGATCCCAGGGTGGCGCTGCCGTAGAGACCCAAGAAGACGGTGTTCGTGAGGGAGGCGTTGGCGGCCGTAGAGGTCTCATCGAAAG
>Ga0315912_10005738_pt1 | contig 11319 bp, 6 predicted proteins | sample VfabasoilMG_FD_204469 | JGI IMG/M metagenome (GOLD analysis project Ga0315912, IMG submission 204469) | Garden soil microbial communities collected in Santa Monica, California, United States - V. faba soil | ecosystem: Environmental > Terrestrial > Soil > Garden | place: USA: California...
AAATAAAGGCCGAAGGGCACCAGACGGAGAGCCTCTTGGAAATTGTCCAGGCCGAACCGGGCTGGAAGGTAGGTCTGGGGGATGGAATAGATCTCCCCCGGGGTCTTGAAAGAGCCCAGGACCATCCAGGCGATGGGGGCCAAGGTCAGGATGGAACCCAGGGCCAGGAGGAGGAAGCCCAGGAAGAGGGTAAGGCGTACCGCGGGCTTTTTACGGTCCTGGGGCGAGAAGAGGCCTCGCGCCCTGGCCCGGACGGGGCGTTTCGTTGGATCTGCCATCACTTCCCCCTTTCTTGGCTCATCGGGACACCTGGCGCAATTGGAGGAACCTGGCCACCGTGAAGGCGAAGAGCAGGGCGAACATGAGGCAGGCCATCGCGGAGGCGTATCCAAGGTCCATGGCCCCGAAGGCCGTCTTGTAGATATAGGTCCCGATGACCTCGGTGGCGTGCATGGGACCTCCGTCCGTCATGACGAAGACCTCGGTGAAGATCTGGAAAGCGGTCAGGACCTGGATGATCGAGAGGATCCAGATGACGGGGGCCAGGTGCGGGAGGGTGACATGGAACACCTTCTTCATCACTCCCGCGCCGTCCAGCTCGGCGGCCTCGTATTGCTCCTCCGGCAGGTTCTGGAGCGAGGAATAGTAGATGAGCAGGAACCATCCCGTGTTCTTCCAGACGAACATCACGACGATGGCCAAGAGGGCCGTTCGGGGATCGGACAACCAATCCATCGTGGGGATCCCCACCGCCCCCAGGAGGGAGTTCAGGACCCCGAACCCGCCATCGAAGATCCATTTCCAAAGGTTGGCCGCGGGGATGGCGGGGATCACGAAGGGGAGCAGGTACAGCACCTTGAAGAGGCCCCGTCCTGGCCCGATCTCGTTGAGCAGCACCGCCAGGACGATCGGGGGCCATAACCCGAGGGCCAGGGAAAGCAGGGTGAAGGAGACGGCGTTGGAAACGGTCTGCCAGAAAAGGTCGTCCGAGAGGGCCCGGTGGTAGTTCTCCCAGCCCACGGGCCGGCTATCCCCCAGGGGGCTGTAATGGGTCATGCTCATCAGGAACCCTTGGAGCGTGGGATAAAGGTAGAAGAGGGCGAAAAGGAGGAGGGCCGGGAAAAGGAACCAGAAGGCCTGGGCCCGGTGGCCCAAGGGGTGCCAAGCCGCCCTTCCCTTACGGATGGCCTTATCCGGTTCGATGGGCTTGTCGAAGATGGAAGCCACTTTCCGACGGTCCCGGACCTTGCCCGAATCCACCCTTTGTCGCATGAGACGCTTGGCCCTGTCCTCGACGCTCTCCCCCGTCTGTCCCGCCAGGAACGGTGCCTTCTCCAGCGAACCTGAGGAAGGTTCCTTGCCAGCGCCTGCGCCCGCGGACCTGCCAGAGCCCAGTTGCTGCATCATCTCCTCACGGAGCTTCTCATCGTCCTGGGTGGGATTGTCCTCGATCTCGAGACCCAGGTCCGCGCCCTCCGGGGGCGGGGCCGCGTGCTCACCCTCCTGCCGCTTCTTCTCCTCATCATCGTCATCGTAGATGGAGAAAGGTTTGTACTCGGTCATGGCTTCGCTCCCACGGAGGTGGCGAAGATGGTGCGATCGGCTTGTTTAGCATTGGCCAAGAGGAGCTGTTGGGGGTCCGCTGAGGGGTCGAGCAGTACGTTCTGGAGGGGGTCATCGTCCAACAGGTCCTTCACCCTCGGCCATCCTTCCACGTGAGGCTCCACCCGGGCGTTGGCCAGGGCATCCTTCACCATCTCGAAGGCCGGTAGGTCGAGGACCTGGGCGGAAGCGCTGAAGGCCCCCGGATAGATGAAGATCCCCTCCTCGTTCATCCTTCTCCATTTGTTCAACTGATTGAGGGGCGACAGCTCGAACTGGATCCATTTCCAAGCGGCCGCCCGTTCCTCCTCGGAACTGGAGGAATTGATGACGTAAACGTCCCCGCCCAGATGGGCGGCCGGCCCCGCAGGTCCGGAGGGGAGCGGCGCGATGCCGAAGGAAGCCGGGTCGATCCGATAGCGGGTGATGAGGGAAGGCAGTTGTTTCTCGGTGCCGAAGATCATGGCCACCTTCCCCAAGGCGAAGAGGTGCAGGAGCTCCGATTCCGACATCAGGACATCCGGTTGAAGGACCTTGTGTTTGAACCGTAGGTCCTTCCAGAATTGAAGGGCCTTCACCGCGGGAGGTTCAGCGAAGGCGGAGCGGACCCTCCCCCCCTCCTCCCGGATCATCTCTCCCCCGGCCTGCCAGACGAAATCCTGGAAATACCAGGTCTTGGGGACCAACCCGAGACCGTACTGGCCCTTCTCCCGATGGGTGAGCCTCTCGGCGGTGGCGGCCAGTTCCGTCCAGTTGCGAGGGGGCACGGAGGGATCCAAGCCGGCCTTTTGGAAGAGGTCCTTTCGGTAGAGCAGGAAGAGGAAATAGGAGTCGGCCGGGATGCCGTAGTAATGGCCCCCGAATTTCGTGCTTTTCTTGAGGACGTCCAGGATGTACTCGAACTGGTCCCAGGTGGCGAGGTGGGGGTCCAAGGGGGACAGGAACCCCAGGTTGGCCAAGGTATGGACGGCCCCGACCCAGACCTTCACCACGTCCGGGCCCTTCCCTCCCGCCATGACCGTGATGAATTCCTCGGCCCGGTATTCCCTCTCGACGCCCTCCACCCGGATACCGGGGTTCTCCTTCTCAAAGGCCTTCACGGTCTCTTCCCAAAGCTTCCGCTCTTTGGGAAGGGACTTGGGGGGCATGTTCCAGAGGGTCAACCAGGTGACGGTCCGGTCCTTGAGGTTCTGGCGGTTCTGGCGGAGCAGGAACTGGCTCCCACCGAAGGCCAGGAGGGCGAGGAAGAAGAGCAGGAGGATCTTGTTCATGGTCCTATCCTTCGGGGATCCGGCCTTACCGCTCGAACTTCAGGTCCACCCAATCCCCTTGGCACCAGGAAGAGAACCCCCCGACAGGATCACAGGCCAGGACCAGGTTCTTCACCCCCTGGACGTTGGCTTGGAGCAGGACCGGGTCCTTGTCCCAGGTGAGCCCCTGGGTCTTGAGGACCTCTTTCCCGTCCGCGAGGAGGGAGAAGACCACCCCTTCCCCCTGTTTCCCGTTCACGTCCATCCCCACCCGACAGGAGAACTTCGAGACCTTCCGGCCCAACCGGAAACAGATGCGCGACGGGGCTTGCACCCCGACCCCCTTCTCATAGACCTTGCCTCGGATCGTCAAGTTGGGACCCATGATGTTCCTGTCCGCGAAAGGCGCCCCAGGTTTGCCCGACGGGGTCCAATCGGAATAGGCCCAAGCGGCCGGGATCCCATCCACGACATATTCGAAATCGAACTTCTTGAAGGAGGGGGAACCGGGCGTGCAGGAAAGGTCGAACTTTTGCCCCGGGGGAGCGAAGAGGAACCAACTCACGAGGACCAAGACGAGGAACCCGATCCAACGGGAGCCCTTGCCGGACCTCTCCTGGGTGGAGGGGACTTGCTCCTGCGGGGTCGGTTCCATCAGGGGCATCCCTCCCTGGGGAGGGGTGCTCGCCTTCCGGCGGGATCCAGCGGACTTCTTCTTGACCTTTTTCATGTTCACCTTCCTTGAATATGCGTCCCTTCCCCTAGCGCCGAGGAGGGGATGTGGATCCAATCCTTTTCCTCGCGCCAAAGGAGGTTCAACGAGAAAAAAGCCGTGTTCGGTCGGTAGCGGACCTTGAATCGAAGGGTGCCGCTCACCCCTTGGGTGGCTTCGCTCCGGTCAGGGTCCAGGGCCGCGATGGAGGACCCGTTCACGAAGTATCGATCCACCTCGAACTCGACCCGGTCCTTGGAGGTCCCAGGTTTCCCTGTGACTTGCGCGGCCTTTCGACCGTCGATGAAGAGTTCCGCCGGACCCATGGCTTCCAGGGCCAATCCCCTTCCCTGGGGATTGCTCAGGATGCCTTCCACCTCGTAATGACCGATCCCCGGGGGGACCTGGACCACCCAATAGGCCATATCGTACACGGAAGGGATGCGCACCGCCCCCAATTTCCTCCCCCCTGGGTCGTACCAGCTCAACCATGCCCCTCCGCGGACAGGGACCTTGCGGTCCAAGGCCGCTTGGACCTCTTGAGGGGTCAATTCCCACTTCCAGAACTGGATCTCGCCAAAGCGGTTGGGAACAGGGGACCTTCGGGCCTCTGGATAGAGTTGTCGCATCCAATCCTCGAAGGCATCCCCCAGGGCCCTTGGCAACAGGACCAAGGCCCCCTTCGGGGGGACCGCCTTCAGGGGGAGGGACGATCCCGGCAGGAACGAGTGAAGGCTCCCCTTCCCACGGGTGTAAAAAACTTCCGTGTCGTAATGGGCGAACCCGGAGGGGAGGTAATGGTCCCATCCCGCCGGGTAGGAGGCGAGGGTCTTCCCGGCCAGGACATGGGGCCCTTCCACCTCGAGCCATGTCCTCTTGGCCTTCGGGAACCGTTCGAAAAAGACGTCGTAATTCCAAGAGAAGGCCCAGAGGAAAGCGCCTGCCATGAGAAGGATCCGCCAAGGGGCCCCCTGGGAGCCCAAGGGGGCCGTGACCACCCGGGCCGATCGGTCCAACCCGATGCCGACGATGAGATAGACGAAGGGGGCCGCCACCAGGGCCCTCATGGGATGCGCGATGTCCCAAGTGAGGATGGTCGTGCAAAGCCCGCCGAAGAACCCCAACAAGAGGACCAAGACCGCCGGTCGAAAAGGTCGCGATAGGCACCAGGCCATGCCCAGGAGCAAACAGAGCCCCTCCAAGGGACCCAGGAGTTGGACCCCTTCCAGGTTGAACCTCGCGTCATGGGAGCCTTCGACATTGAACATGCGCAAGGTCGCCATGGCGTTCCGCCAAATGAAACCTGGGTCCCCCGTCTTTTCCATGAAGTGGAAGACATTGATCTCCTTGATCCGGCCCAGGAGGGTGTTGGGGTGGTCGTGGTAATAGGCCGCCATCGGCAGGAACCAGACCAAGGCGGTCCCCCAAGCGGTGGCCCATCCGACCCATTGACGGGCCATCTCCTTGGACCGGAAGCACCAAAGGACAAGGGTCGCGCTGAGGAAGAACGCGAGGACGAATCGGGAGGAGAGATAGATGTCCAGGATGAGCGCCATCAGGACCCCGAAGACGGCGAAATCCCTTTTTCCGCCCTTCTCCACGGCCCGGATGAAGAAGAAGAGGGCGGCCACCTCGAAGGCCGTGATGATGTTCACCCCGTCATGCGGGGTCCTGGAATAAAGGGCCAACCAACGGGAGGTCGCGTAGATCAAGGCGATGAAGAGGGCCGAGTTCCGGGGAAGGAAGAACCGGGCGGTGGCGTAGAAAAAGAGGGCGCCGACGAGGTTGACCAGGGCGATGAAGACCTTGGCGGTCCAGGGAGTGGCCCCCCCGATCTTGAAAGCCACCCCGAAGAGCATGAAGGCGAAGCAGGGGTTCTCCCCCCAATCCGTGATGAAAGGGGTGGTGAACTCCCCCGTGAGGAATCTCCGACCGCAGTCCATGGTCAGGGCGCCGTCCCTCCACATGAAATCCGGCCATTCGGGCAGTCGATAGAAGAGGAAGAAGCCGCCGAACGACAGAAGGAGCAGGACATGGGAACCGAGGACCCGATACCCCCCTTGGGATCCTGGGGTGACGAAAGCGGCCGACCGTCCCTCCATCCAGCGAAGTCCCCAACCCAAGAGGAGGAGGCAACCCAAGAGCGGGAACCATCGGTCCTTGTGGATCAAGAGATCGGCCCCTCTTAGTAGCAGAAGGACCCCGAGGCCGCAGATCGCAGCCAAGGGCCAAGGAAGGTCCTTGCCGTTCCCTTCCCGTTCCAGACCGACCCCGGAAAAGACCGGTGAGCCCTCGAGGTCCGGCAGGAGCTTCAGGAGGAGCCAGAGGGCCAGGACCCACAGGCCCATCCCCCAAAGGGTCTCTCCCCAGGTCCGGTGATGGTCGATCCTCTCCCAGCCCATCCAAAGAAGGAACAGGGGGATGCCCCAACGGACCCAACGCAGGATCCCATCGGCTCCCAGGAACGGGGGCTTGCGCGCGGACCCCTCCCCTTCGGCCGTCCGGGCCGTGGAAAGGAGGCTGCTGCGAGGGTTGGATCTAGCTGCCATGTTCGACCCCTTCGTTCGGAGCGGGGATCGTTCGAGTCCCCGACCCCGAGGATGGACTTTTGCCGGTCTTCCCTTCAGGGCTGGGTGGTCAAGGTCACCACGGCTTTCCTCTGCCCTTCTTGGGAGGAAGGGGCCGTTTGGCCGTCGGAGGCCTTCTGGACGGAGTGGCCCACCGCGTGGACCGAGGAGGCCGGGACCCCGAGGGTCCTCACCAAGAAATCCTTCACCTGGGCCGCCCTTTGGTGGGAGAGAAGGACCGTATCCTCCGCTTCCCCTTCCACCGCATAACCCTTCACCACCAGGACGCTCTTCTCCAGGTACTGCCGGATGGAAGAGGCGGAGGAGGACAGCTGTTGGCGGGCCGCCTCGTCCAATTCAGCGCTCTTCTCGGCGAAGCGCACCGTGGTCAGGCTCAGGGTCATCTGTCCCCCGGCGCTCGTGGGTTTGAAATCGACCTGCAGGGAGGACGGGAGGGTTTGGGTCCTGTTCCCCGCCCGATCCTGCGCCTGGAAAGTCACCATCACCAGGCTCCCGGGGGCCACCATCGTCCCGGCGGGGGACCTCCCGTCCCAAGCGACCTGCGCGGCTGGGGTCCCCTTGCCTTCCAGACGACCTGCGACCTCGCCCGAAGGCAGGAGGAACTCCGCCTTCCAAACCTGTATCCCGGAAAGGTCCTCGGCGTCGACGGAGAACTTGAAGGATTCCCCGCCCGCCGTATCCACCAGGACCTTGCCGGGACGGAAGGAGACCTTAGGGGCCGTGTTGTCGATCGTGAGACGGACGCTATCGGAGCGCAAAGGATTTCCGGCCTGGTCCACCGCGGTCAAGCGAGCGAGATAGGCCCCTTCCCCGACCGCATCCTTCCCGCCCCTTCCGTTCCAACGCAGTCCCTTGGGAAGGCTGCCTTTCCCGGACCGTTGGTGGACCTTCCGACCGGAAGAGGGTTCCGTCACCTCGAATTCCCAGGTCGCTACTTCCCAGGGTCCGCCCGGTTCCACGCTGAAGCCGGCTTCCGACCGAAGGCCCCTTGCGCCCCGTGTGGAGAAGGAGGTCTCCCCCGCGAGAAGGGCGAACTTCGGTCGGGAAGAGAGGACCTCCACCGAGCCCTTGTCGTCCGAGAGGATCTTCCCGGTCGGGTCGAAGGTCTTCAGGACCAGGTCGTATTTGGCGTCCTGGACGGCCTTCCCGGCCAGGGAACGGCCGTCCCAAAGGAGGCTGGCCGGGAGGCTCCCGGTCCCCTCCAGGGAACGCACGACGCTCCCGCCGGGACCCTGGATGTCCAACCGCCATTTCGACGTCTCGGGAGGGGCTCCCTCGGGAAAGGTGAGCACGACCTTGTTCTTGGGACTAGCGGGGGAAAGGTAAGGAGGATCGGACTTGATCGTGACCTTCCTTAAGGGCAAAGGCGAGATGGGGCGTCCCACCGGGATGGAGGGCGGGAGCTTCGCCAACAGGATCTCGGGGGAGGATCCCTTCACGGGGGTCGGAGCGTTCGCCTGTCCCGGGCCTGGCTCGTCGAAACGCCAGATGAAGGCCACGGAATGCAGGAGGGTCGGGTCGTTCAGGGCGGCTTGGAAGGCGTAACAAAGCTCGAAGGGCCGGTCCGGGTGGTACCCGAAACCAACGGCCAACCGAACGTCGCGGTTGAAGGCCCCGTCCAGCCCCGCCCGCGCCGAGAAGAAGCGGTCCGCGAAGAACCTCTCCGCGCCGATCCTCAAGCGGTCCTCGAGGGGGGAGACCGCCGACTTCTCCACTAGACTGTAGTCGACCTCCAGGCGGGTCTCCGGGATGCCCAAGTACGCCGCTCCCAAGACCGCGCGGCGGGACAAGGACCGTTCCTGGTTGTTGTCGAAGCGCAGTTGGGAAGCCAGGTCCAGGAGCGTCAGGGCGAAGGAGGCCAGGGTGCCTTCGGGACGTCTCAGGTCATAAGCCACTCCCAGGTCCAGACCGAACCCACTTCCCCTTTCCGGTCCCCCACCCAGGTCGGCGGAAAGGGAGAGGTGCTTCATGTTGAGCCCCAGGAAAAGGTCACGGGAAGAATCCAAGGGGAGACCGACCGAGGCCGCCACCAACGTCGAGCCTACGGGAGACGATGGAAGGTCGGAACCTTGGGAGAGGGAGAAGACCGTGCCATCCCGGAAAGGATAGAGGACACTGGTATCCAAGCGCAGGTCGCCGGAATGGCTGAAGCCGAAACCCACTTGGAGCAGGGGGGTCGAGGACCTGGCCGTGCCGGCCGGGTTCAGGAAGACCGAATGGGTCCCGCCCGCCACGGCGATCCCGGCCCCGCCCATGCCCAACGCATAGGCGTCCTGGACCGGTCCCGGCTCGAAAGCCCCGAGGGGATGGGTGAAGAGAAAAAGGAGGAGGCACCAGAGAGGGCGGGGATGGGTGGACCTTGTCGGGGACAACCTGGGACTCCTGGGAACGGCCGGAGGGCCGGGATGGAGGCTTAATTTATCACAGAACGAGGGGGAAAGGAGGGGCTAGCCGTGCATCCTGGAAGCGATATCAAAGAGGGTCCGCACCAAGAAAAGGTCGAGGAACCACAGGCCTAAAAGGACGAAGACCGGGGAAAGGTCCCATCCGTTCATCCTCCAAGGGGGCAAGATCCGGCGAAGCGGGGCCAAGAAGGGTTCCGTCACAGAACCCACGGCCCTGACGAAGCCGTTATAAGGATCGGCGTCCGCCCAGGAGAAGACCACGCGGAGGATGACCGCGATCTGGAGGACCCAGATGCCCCAATGGAGAAGATGGGCGAGGGCTGAAACGAGATTGGCTAGGACGAACATGTTGGCTCCTAAGATCCGACGGGACTGGAACGACACAGGTCCGATGGGGCCAGGCCTACTGGACCGTCCCCTTGGGGACCAAGTTCACCCAGGTCCTCAGGTCCGTCGCGAAATAACGCCGAGCGGCCTGTTGGACCTCCGAGAGGGTCACCCTTGCCACGGAGGCGGGGAAAAGGTCCACCCCTTCGGCCCCGGTCCCACCCAGTTCATATCGGGCGTAAGTATGCACCTGTGAGCGGTTGGATTGTAGGCCCACCCGATAAAGCCCCACCATGTAGGTCTTGGCCCTTTCCATCTCTTCCCTACCGATCCCCTTGCTCGCCACTTCTTCCAGGACCCGAAGCAGACCCTCTTTGGCGGCCTCCGCCTTGTCCGGGGCGCAACCGATATAGAACTGATAGACCCCTGCCAAGTACCCGGCGTCGTGGGACCCATAGACGCTGTAGGCCAGGCTCTTCTTCTCCCTGAGTTCCACGAAGAGCCGCCCACCCATCCCGTTCAAGGCCGTGTGCAGGACCCGGAAGGCGAAGTGGTCCTTCGCCCCGAAGCGGGGGGCCCTCAGACCCAGGACCAGGTTGGCCTGACGGCCCTCGTTCGAGAGGTCCAGGTCCGCGGGGCGCAGGGGCTTGATCGTCCCCTTCGCGGGGAAGGATCCCTTCTTACCGGGACGCGCGGCCTTTCGGTCCAAAAGCCCCCGCAGGGATCCCTCGTCCAAGTCCCCGATGGCCACCCAGGTCATCCGGGAGGCGGTCATGTGCCTTTCGTGCCAATCCCTGACCAAGGCCGGGGTGATGCGGGCAACGGACTCAAGGGTCCCCATCGGCCGATGCGCGTAGGGGGTCCCCACGAAGGTCAGAAGGTCCGAATGGAGCAAGGCCAGTTCCGCCGGGTCGTCCTTGAGCCTCCCGATGGCCGCGGCTTGGAGCTTCTTCTCTTTATCGATCTCCCCCTTCTCGAAGGCCGGCCGCCGGAGGGCCTCCAGCATCAGGTCCAAGGAGGGGATGAAGTTCTGCGAGAGGCAGTCGAGGGTCAAGCCCCAGTGGTCCTTTTCCATGTGCGAGTCCAAATGGGCGGCCAGACCTTCGACGCGCTCCGAGAACTCCTTATGGCCCCTTTGGTGCGTTCCCTTGAGGAGACATTTGGCCATGAGGGTCGTGAGACCTTGTCGCTGTTCCCCCTCTTCCCGAAAGCCACCCTTCAGGAAGACCCCCAAGGAAGCCAGGGGCAGGCCCTTGCGTTCCTTGAACAGGAGGGTGGACCCATCCCCCAGGGTGAACCGGCGGAGCCCTTCTTTCTTTATAGGGGAGCGGGAAGGCTCCCGGAAACCCTTCTCAAGGAGTCCCTGCCAATGGCCCGGGGAGGAAGGGTGCCTTTCCCCCTTGGGATGATAGAGGACGAGGGTCCCGCGGCGCGGAGCTAGATAAGCGGCGGCCACCCTTTTCAGGTCCTCCGAGGTGACCCTATCCAAGGCCGCGAGGAAAGCCTCCTCGAGGTCAACCCCTCCTTGGAGCTCCCAAAAGCCCAGGGACTTCGCCTGCCCGTCCACGCTTTGTTTCTCGAAGACCTTGGAGGCCTTGACCTTCCCCTTGATCTTGTCCAGTTCCTCCCCTCCGGTACCGGAGGCGATGAGACGCCGCACTTGCGCCGCGAAACCCTCCAGGCAAGGTCCCAACCTTTTAGCGTCGGTCAAGGCCTGGAAAGTGAAGACCCCGCCGTACTTGCCCGTGAAATGGTCCGTGCTGACCTCGTCGGCCACCTGGGTCCCTTCCCGAAGGGTCTGGTTCAATCGGCTGGAGGCTCCGTCCCCGATGACGGCCTCCAGGACCTCCAAGGCCGGAGCGTCAGGGTGGGAGAGGGGTACCGTGGGGAACCCGAGGGAAACATAGTCCTGTTGGACATCCCCTGGTTCCAACCTCGCCCGAAGGGCTTTCGGGGCTGGGTCCGCCTGGAAACGCCGCTTCGGCGCCTGAGGACGGAGGACCTTCTCGAAGTTGCGGCGGACCCAGGTGAGGACCGAGCTGGCCCGGACATTACCCACGACGCTGATGACGGTATTGGAAGGGACGTAATGCCGGTGGTAGTAGGCCAGGAGGCTTTCCCGAGGGACCTTCCGGAGGATGTCCATGTCCCCGATGATGGGCCAATGGTAGGGGTTCTTATGGAAAAGGGCGTCGAACAAGAGCTCCCAGGACCAGCTCCAGGGGTCGTCCCGGCGCATCCGCATCTCCTCGAAGACGACCTCTTTCTCCTTTTCGAGCTCATCCGCGTCGAAAGTGGAATGGAGATAAGCGTCGAACTCCACTTCCAGGGCCTTTCGGAGGGCGTCATTGGGAAGGACCACATAGAAGCAGGTGTGCTCGAAGCTGGTGAAGGCGTTCTGGTACCCGCCGGCGGCCTCCACTTGCCGGGAGATC
>Ga0315912_10005739_pt1 | contig 11319 bp, 11 predicted proteins | sample VfabasoilMG_FD_204469 | JGI IMG/M metagenome (GOLD analysis project Ga0315912, IMG submission 204469) | Garden soil microbial communities collected in Santa Monica, California, United States - V. faba soil | ecosystem: Environmental > Terrestrial > Soil > Garden | place: USA: California...
AGACGCGCTTTGCCGACGCGGACGTCATCGAGAAGCTCGCGAAGCGCTGCGAAGAATCGAGCCCGGCCTTCGCCGCGATTGCTCCGAGCGTTGCCTTCTCGAAGAAGAAGTGACCCGGTCCGACGATGATGACGAGCCAGGCGAGTCTGCTTGTCGCAACGCTCGCATGGGCAACACGCCTACACTCACCGGGCTCACAGGGTTTGACGTTGTTCAACCGTCGACACGAACAACGGGGCGGGGTCGCGAAACCTCGTGTTTGCCGTGCGCGAGGAAGCGAGCGCGGGAACATTCAGCGTCGACGGCGCCCTCGACGCTGCGACGGTGTGGACGTCAGCATTGCTCGCGTATCCGAACTGAAGGATGATCGGGCGAGTGGGTCGTCTCGCGTACTTCGGCGCACTGAGCGCGCTCGTACTGAATGCGCTCGGCTGCGTGCGACGCGGCAACTACGAGTGCAGGCAGAGCGACGAGTGCATGCTCAACGGCGTCGCTGGCGCGTGCGAAGCGATCGGCTACTGCAGCTTTCCCGACGACGGATGCCCCGATGGACGTCGGTTCGGTGAGTACTCCGGCCGTTACGCAAACCAATGCGTCAGCGCGATCACGCCCGACGACGACGGCGGTATCGACGCGCCCGACCCGATCGACGTGCTCATGGCGGACTCGGGCATGTTCACGGCTCCGTGCCCGATTCCGTCGAATGCGTTGCACGCGTGGTCACTCGACATTCCGCTCAACGCCGAGTGGAACGTGCAGGCCGACGTTCCCTATTCAGCCGACAACCGCGGCGCTCTCGCGAGCACAGCGTTCTCGCGCATTGGCTACTGCTTCGAGCTCGACACGTTGTGGGTCTACACCGAGATGAACGACTTCACGGGCGGCACCGTCGCGAATACAGGCATCCCGACGGACATCGTTTACAAGGTCGCCGCGGCCAGCCTGACGGTTCGCACGAATTCCCCGGCCGTCACCGAAGTGACGAGCTCGACGAGCGGTTTGCTCGAGCTGTGGTCGAACTGCTATTCCGCGGGCCAGGGCAACGCAAAGTACGACTACAACGACGTCGTGAGCACCGCGGTGGACTGCTACGGCTCGTTCCAGGTGTTCGAAAACCAGATGACGGTGTTCGCCTACAACCGCTGGTCGGAGCCGACGAACAACGACGACGTCGGGATCGGTAACGCGCCGGCCGGCGAGCCTGACTGGACGTTCGCGCAGAACGCCGGAACGAAGACGTCGCGCCGCCTTCAAGCTGTCATCATTCCGTAATCCAGGCCGCATCCGTCTGGCGTCAGCCGGCCGGTGCGTGGGTCGAGTGGTGATCAGCCGATGAGGCGCACGATCTCGAAGCGCTCGACGGCGATGCGCACGTTGCCGTCGAACGTGAGCCCGTACCGCGCGGCCTCGTCCGTGAAGTACTTCACGTGGCCGTCGCGCCAGTCGTCGTAGGTCAGATCGCCTTCCCCCTCGCCGGCAGCTGCCGATGCGGGAACCTCGTCGAATCGCATCGCCCGCACTTCGACCGAGCGCAGTGCGACGCGCGGAAATCCGAAGCCATCGGTGACGATGCTGAATCCGTTCTCGTACGCCTGCGGTGTACCCGATTTCTCGAGCGCGTCGATCCACCCCATCGTCACGCGCTTCGCACCGCACGTGACCAGGTGCGCGAGGCGCGCTGCCATCTCCGGCTCGTTGCCGAACGACCAGACATCGACCTCGCGCGTCGGCGGTTCCCAGCCACCGAGCATGAGCTCGACGTAGAGCCGCCAGATCGTGTCGTCGGCGGCGAGATCGCGAAACACCTTCCAGCTCCAGCCGGACGGCGTCGTGATCGAGGCTCGGTCGACCACGAATGCGAAATCCCGCGCCGGCGTCGGCGACAAGGCGCGTGAGCCCGCCGGATACGGCAGCTTGATTCCGTGCTCGGCGAGCGCGTGCTCGACATCCTGCAGAGGTCGCGCACTGCGCGGCGAGAATTCCGGCAGCTTGCCGTCGCGGAGCAGGACGTGATGAGTGCGGTCGAGGATCAGCGCGAGCATCGCGCGGAATCTACTCTACGCAGCGCTGATCGCGGCGGCACGATCGAGAGCGGTCGAGAATCAGCCCGCGCGAATGTGCTCTACGCAGCGCTGATCGCGGCGGCCACGATCGAGAGCAGCGCGGCACCGGCGACGGCACACGCGAGACCGCGCTCGTACCAGCGCGGCATCAGCGGCTGCATCTGCACCTGCGGCGCGAGCGACTGGCGCTGACGGCGGCGCTGCCGTACGAGCTCCAGCGTGTGCGAGGGCGAGTGCATGCGGGGCTTATACAGCAAGCCTCGGACCATCGCGATAGCCCTTCGTACACCGAATGCGCGAGGGTGCCGTGAACGTGTATTGACGCGACGTTACCGGCGATTTTCACAGCGAGAAAATGGTTACTTCACGCGATGGTCGTGCGTTCAACAACGAACGCGGCGTTGTCATTGTCGACGGTCGGCGCCTTGATCATGCATAGGCGTCGTGGTGTGGTTGCCGCAAACGAGCCCCGCAGGGGTAATGGAAAAAGGAGAGGGTGATGTCTTCAAACGCAATCGTCTTTGGTTGGAACCGTTCGATCCCGGGCCGCGAGATGGTCTCGGCCGAGCACTTCACGCAGTTTGTCGGCTACCTGACGAACCTGAAGAGCAACGGCACGATCACGAGCTTTGACCCGGTGTTCATGAACCCGAACGGCGGCTCGCTGAACGGCTTCTTCTTCATTCAGGGCGACAGCCAGAAGCTGCACGCGCTGTCGGAGTCGAACGAGTGGATCGAGCACATCACCCGCGGCTCGCTGCACCTCGAGAACGTGACCTGCGTGTTCGCGGCCACGGGCGGCGAAATCGCCAACCGCATGCAGCTGTGGACGAAGTCGATCCCATCGAAGTAATCGACCTCGCCCGTAAGTAGTTGAATCACCTGGTCTTGCGACCAGGTTTTTTTTTCTCACATTGGCGCCCAACGGTATCCATCCCTTCAACTCCGATGCGCCAGTTCATCCACACCGCCGCCGCTCTCGTCCTCGCCTCCAGCCTCGTCGCCTGCGTCTCTGACGACCTGTTCGGTGACGAAGAGAACGCCGAAGTGCTCGATGTCGCCTCGACCGAGCAGGCGATCGGCTCGTGCACGTACACGCTGACCGGCGCGGCCATCACCAAGCAGATCACGTCGATCTCCGAGCCGACGCAGCTCCTCCTCGAGCTCGTTACGGTGACCAACAAGCCCTACCGCAACCAGCTCACGAACATGACGTTCCCTGCTGGTCTGAAGCTGGTGTCGCTCGCGACCACGTCGTGCAGTGACACGGGCACCGGCTGGAAGTGCCGCCACCAGGGCACGGTCGAGCAGACGACGGCGACGTCGGGTACCGGCGCGTACTCGATGTACTTCACGCCGCTCGCCGATGCGGGCAGCGGCTGCGGCAACGGTTCGACGCAGAAGATCGACATGTCGATCACCACCGAGAACTGGGGCTACTACGAGGTGGCCGCGAACGGTGTCGAAGCGATCGTCTACCCGGCATGGCACTACGAGGGCACGCCGCTCGGTTTCGAAGAGGGTGCGTGGTCGTTCACCGGCAACTTCGCGGCAGTCAACGATGCGATCTCGTCGATCCGCGTTACGCCCGGCTACACCGTCACCCTCTACGAGCACGCCAACTTCACGGGCCGCACCAAGACGCTCACCGCTGACAGCGACTTCCTCTCCGACTTCAACGACCTCGCCTCGGCGATGTGGATTCGCCGCAACTAAGCTCGGGGTTGCACCCGCGACCCGCGAGGCGGCTGGCGACAACGCCGGCCGCTTCGCCTTTTCGGGATGTCGCGAGTCAACGCGGCGCGAACACGACGTGGTCACCGCCACGTGTGAAGTGGCCGATCTCGCGGCCGTTCCACAACACCGTGACCTCGTCGCCTGCGAGCACGACGATGCCGTCGGGGCCGCCGGCCGCTTCGGAGTAGCGCTTCGACAGCGAGCAGCTCTCGAAGATCCTCTCCGTCGCTGGTGGCACGCGGCCGACGCCGACGTATGGCGCAGCCTCCGTGATTCGAAACACCGGTGGCTCCGTCGATAGCCAGTGCATCTCTTGATCGACCCAACTCTCGGTCTCACCAGGCGGCGGATACTCGATTGGCGCTCCGCCTTTCGGCGTGCAGCGCAGGATCTCCTGCTTGTTGTTGAAGTCTTCGGGATCGCCGTCGGAGTTGATCAGACGCGTTGCGTGCGCAATCGTGACCGTCGGTGATGCAGCAACCTTCGGATAGTAGTCGTAGCGGTGGTCCTCCTGGACCGCGTCGTCGACCATGAACGTGACCGGCGCGGGATAGCGACGAGCGTATTCGTAGCCGCACCAGCCGCCGTCGGGGCCGCCGTACCAGCGGCACTTCTTCTGCCAGATGGCGTTCTTGCTGGCGACGAGAGCGATGTTGTCCTCGGTAACGGGCGACATGTCTTCGGCAAACTCGCCGGTTGGCGGCTTTGCCGGTGGCCACTCGATCGGCGCGAGCTTGCGGTAGCCCGTGTCGGTCACGAAGCCCATCTCGTTCTGATGTGGTCCCGGCGGATCGACCGGATTGCCGAACGACTCGTTCGGGAACCCTTCGCCGTTCATGCCGTTGCTCATGTCGAGCCAGACCGCGGGATCCGGACCGACCCACAGGATGCGACTGACTTGCGTGGGCACTGGCGTCTTACGCTCGACCACGAGGCCACCGCTTGTCGTGCGGATGATCTGGACCGTATTGCCGACTGCCATCGCGAACCGCACCTCGGGGACGTCTCCGACCGTTGGCTTTGCGGCGGGCGTCGAGTGACACGCGGCGAGCGCGACAAACACCAGGCTGCGCATCGAGCGCGAGCTTAGAGCCAGTTGCCTTCGAGATCGAGGTGCCACGTCTGGCTCGGCGAGCACGACGTTCCCGTCATCGGGCGAACTTCGATCGTGACGTCGCGGCTGTCGTCGGCGGCGTTCGGCACGAAGCCTTCGCCCCACTCCGCTTTGACTTCCTTCATGTTGCCCATCGCCGTCACGGTGCCGAGCGTCGAGCTGCACTCGACGGTGTCGCTGCCCTGATTGACGTAGACGAACGTGTCGAAACCGCCGGCGGCCGGCATCGTCAGCTTGGCCGCAACGCGCAGGGCGAGGCCGGGCACGTCGCTATAGTCTTCGGTGACGCGCACGCGGAACCACGCGGCCTGATAACCATCGGCGGAGAGCGTCGCGGCGCCGCTATCACCGCTCACCGTGCCGAGCGACATCGCTGACTGGCAGGTGACCGCGGTCGAGCACGCGCCGAGGATCGGTGCGGCGTCCGGCGTCGGTGCCGCATCGGTGTGCGACATCGCAGCGTCGACGCGGCCGGGAACCGACGCATCGACGGGCACGCCGGAGGGTTCTGCGGAGGCACAAGCCGATAGACCGATGGCGAGGACCAACCGCTTCACGGCGCGGAACGTACACCAAGGTCCTCGATTTCCGATCAGGAGATTTGAGCGCCGGTAACCCCGCGAATCGCGGGTACTCTCGCGCCGTGCACAAGTTGTTACTTCTGCTCGCGCTGGCCGCCTGTGGCTACGGAACGGCGAATCCGCACCCGCACCAGTATCCGCCACCGGTCGCGAACCAGGCTCCTCCTCCGCCACCGCCACAGCGCCTCGACATCGACAGCCAGGACATCCTGCTCCGCCAGACGTATGCGGACCCGGTCGACGTCAAGCACGTGCTGATCGCGTGGAAGGATCTGGCGAAGACCTACGCCGGCCGACTCGACGAGCGCGCCGCGAAGCGCACGCACGAGGACGCAGCGCGGCTTGCCGAGCAGACGGCCGCAAAGCTGCGCGCGAACCCCGCCGCGATCGACGCGCTGATGGACGAGATCGGTGAAGACCCGGGCATGCAGAAGCACCAGCCCTACACCGTCAAGCTCGACACGCCATTCGTGCCGGAGTTCAAGCAGCTCGCGATGCGCCTCGCGCTCGGCGAGGTAGGCATTGTTACGACGCGCTTCGGCTACCACGTGATGATCCGCATCGCGCCGCCGCCGCCTGATCCGCTCGAGTCCGCCGATATCCTCGCGCGTAAGGTCAACATCAGCTCCGTCGAGGTGCAGCACATCCTGATCGGCTGGGAAGGCCTCGACCCGACGCGCGACGCGACGGGCAAGCAGCGCTCGAAAGCCGAGGCCGACAAGCTCGCGAGTGAAGTCCTGGCGAAAGTTCGCGCCGGTGGCGACATGAACGCGCTGATGAAGCAGTACTCGGAGGACTCGACCTCGGCCGACAGTGGCAAGCGCTTCACGATCGAGCACAACACGCCGATCTTCGATTCATTCAAGAACCTCGCGCTGCGCCTCGACGTCAACGAGGCCGGCCTCGCCAAGACCCTGCTCGGCTGGCACATCATCAAGCGCGTCCCGCCGCCTCCACCCGATCCTCTCGAGTCGGTCGCGATCATGAATCGCACGACCGTCGCCGAGCGCGTGAAGGTCAAGCACATCCTGCTCGGCTGGAAGGACCTGCACTCCGAGGATCCGCGTGGCGCCAAGCGCACTCGCCCCGAGCTGGAGAAGCTCGTGAAGGCGACCGTGAAGAAGCTGTCGAAGAAGGGCGCCGACTTCGAGGCGGCGATGAAGGACCTGTCCGAGGATCCGGGCTCCGCGCAATCGGGCGAGGCGTACGAGGCAACGCCCGAGACGGGCCTCGTGAAGCCGTTCCTCAACATGTCGTTGCGGCTACAGCTCGACGAGATCGGAGTCGTCAAGACCGAGTTCGGAATCCACATCATCAAGCGCGTCGAGTGATAGGTTTGGGCCGTGATCGAGACCAACTCCGATCGGATCTTCCCGCTGTGCGAGCTCCTGCTCGGCGCCGCCTACGCCGATGACGAGTTTCACGCGAGTGAGAAGCGCGAAATCCGCGCGCTCCTCGTCGAGCTCGCCGGTGAGATGCGTGTCGAGGTCGAGGCCTGCATCGCGTCGTTCGAGCCGGAGAAGTTCAAGCCCGCCTCCGTCATCGGTATCTTCAAAGACGACTCCGCCGAGGAGCGCGAGAAGCTTCTTCGGCTCCTGGCTACCGTGATCGAAGCCGACGACGAGATCGATCTCGCCGAGAACGAATACCTGCGCGAGGTAGCGACGGCGCTCGCGCTACCCAAGTCCGCGCTCGAAGGTCTCGTCGTCGACGTCGAAATCGAGGAGATCAAAGAGACGTTCGAGGAGGTCCGTAAGAAGGGACCGCCGCCGATTCCGAAGCGTTAGTGACCCGCGAACTCGCGGACCTGCTTGAACACGTAGTGGCCCGTCTCGAGGATCTTCACCTCGAGGTCGAGGGCCGTCGGCTTCTCGGGATCGAGCGTCACGTTCGCGCAGTTACCCATCGGGTAGTACGTCGACTTCGAGCGGCAGTACGCCGTCTCGATCGCACGGGTGATGCTCAGCATCTCGCCCATCTGATCGTCGCCAAGCACGCGCGTCGTCATCTTCGGGCCGTCCTTCACCGGCGTCGCGTAGCGCAGCACCGTGAACGTTGGCGGCTTGGTCGGCTCGATGAAGCCCGCGATCACGTTCTCCGAATACGTACCCGGCTCCGGGTTCGTGACCAGGTTGTTACCTGCCTGCGTCGAGAACGAGTAGCCGTAGAGGCCTTCGTTGCCGATCACGCGCGTCACGATCACCGAGTTCGCGACGATCTCCGCGTCGTCGTCGTAACGCTCGACGATCGCGATGCCCATGCCCACGGTCGCGTGGTCGAGGCGCGCGAAGCTGCGCTCTTCAATCGCGCGCTTGTTCCACAGGCTCGCCCACACGCCCTTGAGCGCGCAGTTGATCGTCTTGGGGTTCGTCTCGAGCTTCGTCTCGACGCCCGAGCCGGTCGACACTACCTGGCACGAGCCATCTGCGTTGTCGGTGTTCGACATGCGCGCCGAGAAGCTGTCGTGGAGGCCGGCGCCGTCGAAGTTCGCGAGGTCCTCGGCATTCGCGCTCGAGCGAACCTTGAGGCGGTCGACACCCGGCAGCGTCGACGTGATCTTGTTTGTCACCGCCGTCAGAATCGCCGGCGGCATCTGCGCCTTGTAGAACTCGAGCCGCACTTCCTCCGCCATCGCCTTGCGCTGCGCGGGCGACAGCATGCCGCCCTTCTCCGCGGTGATCAGCGCGCTGAGCTTCGTGCGCAGCGTCGTGTTCGGCGCGTAGGCGATGAAGTCGAAGTAGAACTGGATCGGCACGCCGTTACCGGGCGGCGTCAGGTTGTAGCCCTTCTGCTGGCTGAGCGAGCCCGCATCCGTCGTCTTGCCGAGCACGCTCTTGTGCTGCAGGAAGCCGAGGTTCGCGGCCTTGGAGCCAAAGCGCTTCGCCGCAGCGAGGCAATCGCTCGCCGACGTGCTGCACATCTCCGAGAACGCAAACGGCTTCGTCTCCGGCGTGTACGCCACGGCGGTCCACGGACGGTTCGTGCGCTCCATGAACTTTTGCTTCACGATCGCGTCCGTCGTCGCCTCGATCACGAAGGTGTCCGACTTCACGACCATGTGCACAGGCTTGTCGGCGAACGCCTTTAGCTTCGTGTTCGTCGGTCCCGCGTCGCGCAGCACCATGTTCGGCGTGCCGCGCTCCTTGCTCTTGAGGTTCACGTGGCTGCTCGCGTCCTGATACGCCTTGGTGATCACGCCCGACACCACCGCGAGATCGAGCGGCAGGTCATCGAGCACCGCGATATCCATCGGCGTCAGGTTCTCGGTGTCCGCGGGGAAGATGCGCAAGTATCCCCACGCCTCGCCCGGGTTCATCGGCAAGTACGTCAGCGAGCCGAGGATCGCGTCGACGGTCGTGCTCGCCATGCCGAGCTGCGCGAGGCCGGTCTTCACGGCCGTCGTCGACGTCGTCTGCTGCGGTCCGGTCGCGACAAACGCGAGCTTCGCGTTTGGAATCTGGAACGCCTTCTTCACGACCTTCATCGCATCGAGGATCGTCTTCTCCTTCGCGACGTCCTCTGGATAGAACTGGAAGCCGTACAGCGGCGTCGCACTTGGGCTCGTCTTGTAGACCTGCACCGTGCCCGCGACGTAGCGCTTGTCCTGCACGTCGTACGTGCGCTCGTTGAAGCTCTGCAGATCCTCTTCGAAGTCCGGCAGCACCGCCTCGCTGAAGTAGAAGTGGTACCGAGCCGACATCGGCGTCTGCCCGTTCTTCTTGTAATTCGCGTTCTGGAAGTACACGACCGGCTTCGCCGTATCGCGCCGGTCGATCACGAACTTCATCGACGCGCCCTGAATCACGACGCCGCCATTCGCGAGCGCCATGCCGTTGAACTGGCTCGCGCTCGTGATGCGCTTGTACGAAAGCAGCGTCTCGCCGTCGGCCTTGCCGTCGACCCAATCGGCTCCCCAATCGGTGTCGTCCTCGGACGCGGCACAGCCGGCCAGGGTGGCGGTAACTGCACAAACCAACGCGAGGAGACGCATGGTGCGCAGTTAGAGCAACGATCGATCCACGATTTGCCGCGCCGTTTCGCCCGCTTACCTGCGATTTTGGTGGCTACTGAACGAGCCAGAGCCACCCGACAAGCCGCCGTTTTTACTGGGCTGTAAAGTTCACGAAAGTCGGATCGGCCAGGGAAGGTGACGCTCGAACATCATCGAGCGGTGCGCGAACAGGGCTTCGGGCACCTCACCGGAGAGGAGCTCGCGCGCAGCGTCGAAGGCGCGACGGAGCGGAGCGATCATCTGCGGGCACACGCTGTCGTCGATCACCGTGAGAGGCGTGAGGAACGTCGCGCTGTAGACATCGAGCGCGGAGATCTTGTCGCCGCCGTAGTACGGACCGCGAAGCTCGTCGCGCAGAATCGCGAGCTGAGAGCGCACGCGCGCGACGAGCTGGTCGGCCGTGAGCTCGCGCGAGAAGCCGTAGCGTTGTGCGAGGAACTTCGCGACGGGGAGCATGAAGCCGCGCTCGCCATTCGATGCGAACGATGCGTGAATCATCGCGAGGCGCGCGGTCCAGCCGAGGCCACCTTCGCCGGCGATCAGCTCGATGAGGCCCATCAGCTTCGTGCGCTCGCGTGGATCGTCGGGGACGAGCACGTTCGGGGCGAGACGAGCGGCGAGGCCGACGATCGCAGCCCAGTTCGTACGCGGCGGCTCGTTGTTGTGGAGCACGACGGGGATGTTGTCGATGCCGGCGAGCCACGCGGTGACCTCGGGGCTGATCGGTCCGCGCGGCACGATCACGCCCGGCAGCTGCGCGATGTGAAACATGCCCTTCGCCGCTTCGGACCACGGGCTCGCCACGGCGCTCGCGGTAACGATCCGCGTTCCCTCTTTGCGTTCACGTCCGGTCGCGAGGTCGACGTACTCGAGGCTCATGCGCGCAGTCTATTCGAGCTTGTCGAGCTTGAGTGAGCCCATGTCGAATGTGCCGCCGTTCTCCATCTCGTTGCAGCACTGATCCGTTCCCCACGTCACGAACCACCTTCTTCGGCTTCACGGCGATTCCGTAGGAGCCGAGCAGGCGCACCGCGTGTCCGCAGTACTGCACGTCCGATCCCTTCGGTGCGGGCGCGGCCATCACTACATGATCGAGCGCGGCGATCAGCGGGTTGACCTTGTGCGTGTACCTGCCGTACTCGTTCCACGGCGAGCTGCGTAATTTTGTCCTCGCAGCGGCGACGATGTTGGAATCCTTGCTACCGACGAGCGCGCCCGCGTCGTCGACGTGGACCGCGCACACGTCCATCGCCAGGAAGTGGTAGAAGCCCACGCGGCTCTCATGCGCAGCCAGCGCTCACGCGTCGCGGGCGACGACGGCCTTCATTCCCGCGTGCCACGGCGGCGGCACGATGCCCATGTCACGAACACTCGACGTATCGAGCACGGCGTAGCGAGCTTTCGAGCCGGGTGTGGTGTCGTCGGCGGACGTGATTGCCTCCACCGTCTCGCACGCCAGCTTCGTGTGCTTGCGCGCTTCGTCGACGATGGCGACGGCAAACGCGTGCAGGCTCGTGATCCAGTCGTTGCAGTAGTGGAACGTGCGGCGCTCTGCGGAGCCCGCGGTCACGGAGGTGACGAGCGCATGCGCGTCGCGCACCGATGGCAGATTGTTCATCAGCGCGTTCGCGTCGCGTACCGACTGCAGACTGTTGACCATCGCGCCCGCTCCGCGGAGTGCGGCGCCGCCGGCCTTGCGTTCGATCGCGAAGATGCCGTCGGCGAGGTCGTCGGCATACGTCGGACAGCCGCGGCGATCGGCGGCAACGTGGACGCGCTGTTGCGTCTTGGCCTTATGAAGAATGTCGTGGA
>Ga0315912_10005740_pt1 | contig 11318 bp, 11 predicted proteins | sample VfabasoilMG_FD_204469 | JGI IMG/M metagenome (GOLD analysis project Ga0315912, IMG submission 204469) | Garden soil microbial communities collected in Santa Monica, California, United States - V. faba soil | ecosystem: Environmental > Terrestrial > Soil > Garden | place: USA: California...
CCACCGCCGCCGCCCGTTTTTCCACCTCCGGCGGTTCCCCCCGTGATGATCGGGATGCCAACGAAGCCACCGCCGCCGCCCGTTTTTCCACCTCCGGCGGTTCCCCCCGTGCCGGTCTTGCCGCCGCCGGTGTTGTTAATGCCAACGACGCCGCCGCTACCGCCGCCTTGCGGAGCGGTACCCACGAAGCCGCCGCCACCGAACGGAGGAGCGCCGGCGCCGGGTATGTTTCCGATGAAGCCACCCGAGCCCCCGCCCGTGACGATGGTACCAACGAAGCCTCCGCCCGCCTTGTTCGTTTGGCCTGCCGCGCCGCCCTGCTCGGAGCCGTCACCGTCGGTCTCGGTGGCGCCCCCGCAATGCGTCAACGTGCCGCCCATCAACAAGACACATCCGATGCTCAGCGTCCGCTTCATGGCGCAGCGATTAGCAAGACCAGTGCCACGCTCGAGTTGCTGAAATCATTAGCTATTTCAGGCGAAACCCGCGTTGCGCATGGCACTGTTTGGCACACCCTGCCGGGTTTCTGCGTTACGGCGCGCCCCAGGGAGGCGCCGGGATCGGGCGGATGAGCCCGGCCTGCGAGAGCCAGCCGAACAGGTCTTCCAGATCTTCGCGGGCGAACTCGGAGAACTTCTCGCTGGCTTCGCTGACCGTGAAGGCGCGCGCCATCGAGAGGAGCCACTCGACCACGGGCCGAGCTTCGGGATTGAGGCCGAGCACCGTTTGGAGGGGCGGTCGATCGGTGGGGCCTGCTTCGACCGAGCAACGCAGCTTGCCGAGCGCTTCGTCCATTTCGAGGCTCACCCTGGAGTTCGGCAGACGGATGTAGCGTTCGAAGCGTAGGGATTGAGGGTATTCGCGCTGGGCGCCCGTCGCGTAGTTGCTGGCCACGTAGGCGCCGTATGCCTCCTCAGCCGGCAGTGAGCTCATGCGGGGTCCGAGCTCCGCCAGCAAGCGACCAAGCTCGGCGTGCTCTCTCTCGCGCGTGACCTCGTCGCTTCCGAAGCCGCCGTACGTGCGTGCTCGCCACGCCGGCGATTGCGAAGCGTAGACTTCGAGCAAGTTCAGAAGGAGCCCGAGCTTCGAAGGCGCGCGCACGACCACCACCAGCGACAGGCAATCTCCAGTCTGCTCCGCCGTGGTGTGCCACGTGCCTGCGGGCATGAAGAAGCAACTGCCCGGCGACAGCTGGGTGGTCAGAAAGGGCTGACGCGCGAACACTTCCTCGCTCGTGAGCGGAAAGCCGCTTTGGTAGGTCTGCCCGAAACCGAGCGCCGCCGCCGTGTAGGGGCTAAATTGCACGTCGGGGTTCGCTACGTAGCCGTTCGCTGCATAGCGAAACTGCTTTTCGCCGCGAATCTGGAAAAACAGCTGGTCGAAGCGATCGTGGTGCAGCGGCAGGCCCGAGCCGGGAGCGTTCACGAAAGCGGAAATGGCGGCGCAATTCGGGACGCCGAGCGCGGTTTCGAGCGCGCGCAGCCACGCGCCGGATCGCGGCAGCGTTTGCTCTACGTCGGTGAAATAGACGGTGAGCCCGAGGCGCAACAGCGCTGCGGCGTGCGCCTCGCTCACGTGGATCTGGACGCCCTCGCGCGCGCTGCCGCTCGCGACCTGCAGGCCGCCCGTGTAGCTTCGGCACAGCGCGTCGATGCTCTGCATGGAGCCTTCACGCATGAACGCTGGCAGCCGTTCGAGCGGCCCGTGTTGGACCACGAACTCGCCGCCCGTGAAGAGCGACAAGGCGCTCACGCCGAACAGCTCCTCGAGTGGATCAGCCACGCGCCGTCATCTCACTTGCACACCACACACGTGAACCATTTAGCGGGAGCGCCTGCCTGTCAAGCGCTTCCCGAGTCGGGGAGCAAGCGACTGTTCACCCAAGTGGCTGCCTTGACCACGAGCTCGGCCGCACTGCCGAGCCCGAGCTTCTCCTTGATGCGCGCGCGGTGCGTCTCCACCGTCTTTTGGCTGATGTGCAAGGTCTCGGCGATCTGTGAGCTGCCAAGCCCCGTCCCGACCAGGCGAAACACCTCGAGCTCGCGGTTCGACAAGCGCTCGAGCCCGATACTGGGCTTGATGCGTGCACCCGAAAGGGAACGCAAGATCGCTTCGGTGACCGGCGGGCTTGCGAACATGCCGCCCGAAAGCACTTGACGTATGGCCGCCACGACCTGGCTGTTGGCCTCGTGCTTGGTGATGTAGCCGTTGGCGCCAGCGCACAACACGCGCTCTGCATACAGCGCTTCTTGATGCATCGAGAGCACGAGAATCGGGATCGGGTTGCGCTCGCTGCGCAGACGGGCGATCAGATCGAGGCCGTTCTCGGTGCCGAGCGAGATGTCGACGATCAAGCCGTCGAGCGAGCTCGTGGCGAGGGCGCGCAGGGCTTCCGCGATGGTCGCGGCTTCCGCGCTCACTTCGAGGTCCGGCTCGCGCTCGATGACGGCGCGCAAGCCTTCGCGCACCAGCGGGTGATCGTCGACCAAAAGGAGCCTGCGCTTGGTTCTCACCATTCGCAGCACACTTCGAGCCCGCCGTGAGGGGGCGTTCGCAGCTGGAGCTCTCCACCGAGCGCCGAAGCGCGGGCCTGCATGCTGCGTACGCCGAAGCCGGCGCTCCACTCCGGCACGCGCGGCCCGTGGCCGTCGTCGCGCACCGCGAGCTTGCGCCGAGCGCCTTCGCGGCGCAGAACGATCGACAGTGTGCTGCAGCCGGAGTGACGCACGGCGTTCATCACGGCCTCGCGCACGATCAAGAAGACTTGAATGCCGGCCTCGGGGTCCATGCCGTCGAGCGCATCGCCGAGCTCGGCACGGCAGGTTACCTGGAATGTCTCGGAAATTTGGCGGGAGAGTTCGACGATGCGTTGGCTCGGCGTGGCCTCCCGATCGAGCCAGGGCGACCAGCCCGACGCCATGGAGTGCGTGAGGCGATTGGCGTCGTCGAGCAACGTCGCGAGGCGCTGCACTCGGCTTCGAAGTTCGGTGGGTGCGTCGTCGAGCAAGCTTCGAGTCAACAGCGACGCCCCGACCAAGAGCTGCCCGAGCCCGTCGTGCAGTTCTTGCCCGAGGGCTCGTCGGAGTTCGTCGCCGACGGCCAGGGTGGTGGACGTTGCGTCAAGGTGGGTGCCTCGAGTCGTGGCTTGCACTGTCCCCTTCAAGTGGCGCACCGAGATTACACCAAGCTTCTCGCCTAGGGTATTCCCTGATGTCGATGCGCGCTTCTTTCGGACAGCCGTTTCCGGGATCGCCGCCTTGTGAGCACGCGATCGCGCACGTAGCGTTCTCGGATCGACCGCGCGGTTGCGCCAGGGTTAGGTGGTCGAGCGAACGGCCGTCTCGAGCGGAGTCAGAACTTTGTCGAGTCTGCAAAGCGCGGCGGAACAGCATTCGTCCGAACTCGGAAGCGAGGCGGTGCGTGTGCTGGTGGTCGACGACGATAGCGTGCTGGTGCGCGCAATTCAGCGTGTTTTGTGCGTGCGCGGCTTCGAAGTGGACACGGCGCTCGATGGTCGCACGGCGCTCGAGCGTCTCGATCGGCAACGCTACGACGTGCTGCTGCTGGACATGCAAATGGCGAACATGGACGGGATGGAAGTGTTCCGCGCCGTCCAGGAACGGAGCTCGCCGCCAGCGACCATCATTCATTCCGCGCACATCGATGTGCGCACGGCGGTCCTCGCTACGCGCGCCGGCGTTCAAGAGGTGATGCAAAAGCCCGTCGCCGAGGAAATTCTCGCGACGCGCATTCGCGAGCTGGCGGCAGAGCGCCGCTCAGGAAGTGGGCCTAGCGGCGCCAAGGTGCTCGGGCCACCCAAGATCCCCGAAGCGTTGCTGCGCCTCGTGGGAGGCAGCGGCGCTGCGAACGAGCTTCGAGAGCATATTCGCCGTGTCGCTCACTTTCGAGATCTGTCGGTACTCGTTCAAGGGCCGACGGGCACTGGCAAAGAGCTGGTGGCCCAGGCGATTCACGCCGTTACCTGTCCGAGCGAGCCATTCGTCAGCGTCAATTGCGCGGCGGTGCCCGAAAACCTGTTCGAGAGTGAGCTCTTCGGGCACGAGGCAGGCGCGTTCACCAACGCGAAGGTGTGCCGGGTGGGTCTGTTCGAGGAGGCGGGGCGCGGCACGCTGTTTCTCGATGAGATCGGCGAGATGCCGCTCACCCTCCAGGCGAAGCTCCTGCGCGTGCTCGAAATCCGCCAGTTCCGGCGCGTGGGCGGGAATCGAACGCGCGTGCTTTCGGCCCGCATCGTGAGCGCGACGAATCGCTCGGTCACCTCCGCGCTGCGCAGCAGCATGCGTGCAGATCTGTTCTTTCGTCTGGCGGGTTACACTATTCGAACACCGGCGCTGGCCGAACACGTATCCGACATTCCCGAACTGGCTCAGCACTTTCTCGACGAGTTCGAGCGGCGCCATCATCTCGGCAACAGTCGCCTGGCGCCGAGCGCGCTGGCTGCCCTGGCAGCGTACGCCTGGCCAGGGAACGTGCGCGAGCTGCGCGGCGTGGTCGAGAACGCTTGCATCCTGGCGCGCAATGGCGTCATCGAGCGCCGCGAAATCGAGGCGTCGCTGCAAGCTCGCAGTGAGTTCGCCGAGCAAGGGCTCGACTCGGAGAGCGCGATCCAGGTCGCGTTGCAAGCGTCTCCCTTCGCAGGGCGTCAAGCACCTGCTCCGGCCCTCGTCGAGCCGCCGCCCCTGCCGCCCCGAGCAGGCTCGCTGCCCGCGCTCCAGCGCGACGTCATCTTGCGCGCGTTCGCCGACTCGAAGCAGAATCTGACACGTGCTGCGGCCGAGCTCGGCATTCCGCGCACCACGTTGCGCGCGCGCTTGCGGCGCTACGGCGTGCGCTGAGGTGTCGCGCTACACCCGGAGCAGCAGGAATCGTTCGAGCTCGATGCGCGCCATCACCAGGTTGGTCTCTTCCGGCGAGTAAACCAGCAGGGCAAAGGCGTTGCATTGTGGGTCGAGCGCGCGGATCAGCTCACCGCGACTGGGGGTCGATATCACGAGCTCCTGCATGCTTTGGCTGGCGCCGCACAGCGCCAGCGTTGAAAGCTCCTGACGTATCACCAGCGCGGCCGTTTGCGCCGTTTCTTCCAGTGGAAAGCCCTCGCGCTTGGCGCTCATCAGCAGCGCGCCGCTCGCCGTGTCCACGAAGGCCAATGCGTAGGCGCTGGCGGGCAGCCGCACGCCCTCGCCGTCCGAAAGCGGAGCCCGGGTGCTGAGCCGCATGGCAGCGGGGTGTTCCGACGCTCGATCGTTATAGCTGCGCGCGGCCTCGTCTTGGATGCGCATGGCCTCCATCACGATGAATCCGAGCGAAGTCTCGATCACGCGCGGGCGCACGCCCCGTTCGCTCGAAATCGCGATGCTGGGGTTCGACCAACCGACGATTTCCACGGCGGCGGCTTCTCCTTCGAGGTCGCCGCAGCGCGCGTTCACCAGCTTTCCTAGGCTCAAGAACAGCTCGCCGACCTTGTCGCCACACTGAACGCTGAGGCTGCAGCTCTTGCGCTCCATTTCCATCAGCTGCAAGAGCGACGCCAGGCTCACGTTTCGCACGTGGCCTTGAACCGTTTGAGCCACGGCGTCCGAAAGCTTCGACAGCACCGTCTTGACGTCGAGGGGTTTGGCGAAGCACTCGATGGATCCCATCTCGTTCAAGCGGTGGGTCGCCTCGGCATCGCCGTAGGCAGACATCGCAAACACCGGCAGCGCTGGTTGGTTGTGCCAGAGCCAGCTCAGGAGCTCGAAGCCGTCCATCTCGGGCATTCGCAGATCCGTCAGCACCGCGTCGACGGTCTGAGTCTTCACCGTCTCGATCGCCTCGAAGCCGTTGGTCGAGGTCAAGACCTGCAAGTCGGGACGGCGCCGGGCGAACGCCCGGGCGAGCGCGCGAGCTTGTGCGGCGTCGTCGTCCACGACCAAAATCTTCATGGTCGGGCGGCGCCCTTCTGCCGCGGCGGCTCCGCGTATGCGAAGGCGGGTGCGGTCAGGCGCTCGGAGAGCGAGCTCATCAGGCGGGCGGTGGCTGCCCGTGAGGCACACAGCCCCGCGTAGCAGACGCCTTGGTCGCGCCAGGCAACGAGCGCCGTGCGCTCGCAGCACGCCGCTCGCAGTAGGCTGATGCCGGGGTCGAACACGTCGGCGACGTCGAACAAGCTGGTGGCGCGCTTCAATACGTCCAGCAAATCGACCAGCGGCAGCTGACAGTGCGGAGCCACGGCGATCACGAGCGCCCCCGAGCTCGCCTGACTTCTCACGAAGGCGGCGCCCGTGGTCTCGTCTACCAAGTGCGTGGCGAGCTCGCTCTGCGCTCGCGCGGCGCGCGACGGGTCGACGTTGGCGCCCGAAAGCGCCAACATCTCGGCGGCCGTGAACGAGTAGCGCACGTCGTAGCCCGGACGTGACGGGGCAAAATCGCTCGGCGTGGTGAACGTTCGCGCCAGCTGCGCGATGGCCTCCCCGTGGTGCTTGGACAGCGCGCGCCGCAGTCCGAGCTCCGACGTCAGGCCGTGCTCGAGCAAGCCTTCGGTGATGGGGCGTCCCTCCTGCCGACAGCGACGATAGACACCCTCGATGTCGGCGCGTGGCAGCGCCGGCTCGTACTGATTTTGCAGCAACTCCGTGAGCCCGAAGCGCATATCGCGGGCGAACGCCCAACAGATCTTCCTGTTGTCCACCAGGATCGCGCCGTGCTCACCGAACCTCAACGCGCCCGCCACGCCGCTCGGCGTCGACTCGACGAGCTCGAGCAGCCGGATCACCGAGCTTGCCAACCGTGGGTCGGCTGAAATACTGGGCGTCCAGCTGTGCTCGGGTTTCATCCTCGCTACTCCGCGTCGAGCCCACCAACAGCGGCATGAACGTCCGAAAGTATTTTGCCCATGCTAGTCGTAGTGGGGCTCACGCTGACGAGGGCGAGTCCTTCGCGATTTTGGAGGGGCTGGACCACGTAAACGTGATCTTTCGAGACTAGCACCAGCTCGGAGTACGAGGCACCAGCTGGCTCGCCTCCCAGCAGCGTGGCCAGGCGTCTCCGACTGACTTCGCCGAGGGTGTCTACGAGTACCGGCAGTGTGGCGCTCATGTCCTCGAGGCGTGTGCGAGCTTCGCCGCCTACCGCGCACTCGAGCAGCTCGCCGTTCGCAATCGAGGCGAGTCCGAAGTCGAGCGGGGCGCGAGCGTACTCGCCGCTTTGATCCCCTGCGAAGCGCGGGCGCTGGTTCATTCGGGTTCACCCGAGGCCGGCAAATACACGGCGAAGCAGGTGCCCGAGTCGCACTCTGCCAGTACGAGATCCCCCTCCAGGCTCTCGGCTGCCTGGCGCGCGATCGCGAGCCCGAGGCCGCTCCGCTGCGGCTTGGTGGTGAAGAACGGGTCGAAGATGAACTCGCGAACGTGCGCAGGGATCCCGGGGCCGTCGTCCCACACGCGCACGCATACGTGTGACGTGGCCTGCGTGCTGCGCTCCCCAGGCAGCGCCGAGGGGAAGGCGGTGATCACGACGAATTGCGCGTTGGGCGTTGCCTCCGTCGAATTCACCAGGAGATTGATGAAGATCTGCTCGATGACGATGGGGTTACCCCGGACCCACTCGGCGTTGGGAGCGACCTCGATGCGAAAGCGCGGAACGCTGTTCCGATAGTGGGTCTTCAAAAACGTGGTGACGCGTCCGAGCACGTCGCGCAAGCGCACGGGAATCGTCACGCTCGGTCCGAGGCGCGCGTAGTCGAGCAGGGCGTCGATGGTGAGCTGCAGACCCCGGCTGGCCTTGCTGATGTCGCGCAGCGTTTCGCCCAGCACGTCGGCGCGTAGCTCGCCCTGGCTGGCTTCCAGGAAGTCCACGCTGTAAACGATGCTAGCCACCGAACCTCGCACGTCGTGGGCGATACTCGTCACCAGACGTTCGGTGCTTTCGGCCCTCTGACGCTGGAGGGATTCCGACAGCGCGATGTGCTTGGCCGACACTTCACGCATCAGGAGCAGGTAGGCGCCAGCAGCTGCCAGGTAGCGGGTGCACCCGAGCACGTCCTCGCGGGCGCCTGGCGGTCGCCACTCCACGGCTTCCCCGGTGGGTGTGCGCTCGAGCAGTTGCCAGAGCTCCGCGGGTAGGCGATTCGCCGACTCGTCGAGCACCTCCAAGCGTTGCAGCAGATCGCGCGCGGGCGTGGTCGCGAACTCGACATGGCCGTCGCTCGAACACAAGGCGATGGGAGCTTCCACTTCCTGGATGTCGAGCAAGGAACGGATGGCTCGCCCTGGGTGTTCGCGCGTTCCCTCTTCTGCCATCGCGCAGGCATCAAGCAAGAAGGACACCACGAATCAGGGCTGGCTCTCCGGGCGTTTCACGTCGGCGAAGCGAGCGGCGAAATGGGCCATGACCGATCTGGCCGCGGCGCTGGCCGAATTGGCCGGCGAGTGGCCGAATCGGCCGGCGCTCGCCCGGGCCAGCGGAATTTCGTGCTTCCCGCGGGATGGCCCAGCCGTTGCAGCGCGCTCGCCGCTAACAAGCCGGATCACTCGGACTCACCGCACGTCGCGGTTCTGGTCAGTTCAATCCGTAAGAAATGTGGAGGAGGCAGCCTTGTCGAACGTCAAAGAAGCTCTCGCTAAGATCATGCAAATGGATGGCGCTGTTGGCGCGTGTATCGTGGACAGCAACAGCGGGATGATGCTGGGTGCCGAGGGAGGCGGCGGCATGATCAATCTCGAAGTTGCGGCTGCGGGCAACACGGAGGTGGTGCGCGCCAAGCGCAAGACCATGAAGGCGCTCAACCTGAAGGACAACATCGAAGATATCCTGATCACGCTACACAACCAGTATCACCTGATCCGTCCTCTCACGAGCAACGACGCCTTGTTCATCTACCTGGTGCTCGACAAGTCGCGGGGAAACCTGGCCATGTCGCGCCACTTGCTTGCCAGTGCGGAAAAGGACCTGACGATCTGAAGCTCCAGGAGGAACCATGCCTACAGAGAAACAGCTGAACGAAGTCCTCGAGAAGATTCAGAACGATACGAACGGGTTCATCGCGGCGTCGCTCGTGGATCTGGATTCGGGAATGACGCTAGCCGTTCGCGCGGCGCGCCCCGATTTCGATCTGACGGCCGCCAGCGCGTACAACAGCGAGCTCGTCAAGCAGAAGCTCAAGATCATGAAGACGCTGGGCCTCTCCGGGACCATCGAGGACATGCTGATCTCGCTCACCGATCAGATTCACCTGGTGAAACTGCTGCCCGGTAACACGTTCTTGTATCTGGCAGTGGACAAGAAGCTCTCGAACCTTGCCATCGTGCGCACCTCCGTCAATCGGCATCTCAACGGGATGACCTAACGAACGACGCGGAACTCGGCTACGCGCGCGTTCTATCGGTTCTCGAGCAGCTCGTGAACGCGCGCGGCCTCCTCCCGAAAGGAAGCGCGTCGCATGGCGACGATCGACGATAACCGCGGGGTGCTGGTCGTCCGAATCGTCTACGACGGACCAGCCCTTTCGGGCAAAACCACCAGCCTTTCCGCGCTGTCGCGGGGCGTGTCGAGCACGTTGCGTTCGCACGAGGAAAAAGACGGCAGAACGCTGTTCTTCGACTGGGTGGAGTACGTGGGCGGTCTGTTCGAAGGACGCCAGATCCGCTGTCAGATCGTGAGCGTGCCGGGTCAGCGCGAGCTCTTGCACCGGCGCAAGTTGCTACTATCCAGCGCTGACGCGGTGGTGTGTGTCCTCGACACGCGCGAGCACGAATGGGAGTTTGGTAGGAGCTGGCTGCGGCAAGCGCTGGACGAGTGTCGGGCGCGCGAGCCCGCCGTGGGCGTGGTGCTGCAAGCCAACAAGCGTGACGCGGCGGACGCCGTCCCGCGTGAAGCTCTGCGCGAGTCGCTGCTCGGCCTGCCGCCCGTGGCGATGGTCGAGTCGAACGCCGTTGCGGGGGACGGCATTCGCGAGGCCTTCGTGCTCGCCGTGCGCCTGGCTCTCGACCGGGTGCGCGCGCTCGCCGCCTCGGGTCGCTTGAGCGTCGGGCGCCCCGCGGAAGATGCGCCCGACGAGCTGCTCGCGAAATTGCTGGCAGAGGAGGGCGAACGCACGGACTTGAACGGCTCGTTTGCGGCTTCGGCCGGCGCCGCCATCCAAGCCGAGCTCGCGCACTGGATCCCGCAGCGCGCGTCGAGCCGGCCTCCCGCTTCGCCCAGCGGCGAGGAAGAGACCGTGTTCGTGCCCGATCCCATGATGCCGGGCGGCATGATCTGGCCGCCGGTGGACGGACGCGTGCTGCTTCACGAGGTCGCTTCGTGTGAGATTCGCCCGGAGCGCACGTCCCGCGCCGACTGGTGGGGGGCCGAGTCCGGCTTTCGTTTTCACTCCGCCCGCGCGTCCATCTTCCAGGATCCGCACGCGGCGCGCACTGAGCTCATCGAGTGGGCCCGCCTGCACGCCGCCAATGCGTCGCACATTTCCCAGGGACGCGCCGTGATCTTGGCCGACGCCGGACAAGGTCGCCTTCGGCTTTGGCAGATCGTCCGCGCGGAAGCCACCCTGCGCGAACGCCTCTCGATGTTGCTCGGCTTGCCCGAGCCGGGAGTCCTGGCGCGCGAGCTCGTCGCCGTCGCCGGCCAGCTCGCGCGTTCGCGCGAGGCCTTCAAGGCGGCCACCGCGTCGCTGCCGTGCACGTTGTGGACCCTGGGCGCCAGCGAGCTCAACCGCGCGACGTTCGTGGGCCTGATGCCGCCGCTCCGCTCCCTTTCAGCCACTCCCGAGCTCGAAGGGGCGGCGCTGGTTGCGCGCGAGTTCACTCCTCACTTGCGCGAGCTGCGGCGCGTGCGGGTCGACTACGGTGAAGTGAGAGCTCACGTCGCCGAGCTGGCCAAGGCTGCGGCGCGCGATGCTCCGGCGGTCTGGCTAGACGAGCTGTTTGCGCAGATCCACGCCTGAGCGGATACTTGGCGCGTCGATGCTGAAGATTCAGGAACTGGTGGACGACAACGGCGAGCTCAGCCCGGTCTTTTTGCAGCGTAGTGAGGGCGCGCTGTCGCTCGTCATCGCCGAGCTCGAGCTGCCGTTGCCCGACGGAGCGCTGGAAATGGTGATGGCGCGCTACGGCGCACCCTTCGACTCGGAGGCGCGCGTCGACGTCGTGGCGGGTCTCGACTTGGGTGCAGGTCGCGAGCTCCGGCACGTGCGGCATCTTGCTGGTTACGACGTCGTTGCGCGCGACTATCTGGTCCTGCTCGAGGGCGGCAAACCCGGCTTCTGCGTCATCGCGCCCATCGCCGCGGGCGCGCTCACGCACCTGGCGCGCGCTGCTCACTCCGGG
>Ga0315912_10005741_pt1 | contig 11317 bp, 8 predicted proteins | sample VfabasoilMG_FD_204469 | JGI IMG/M metagenome (GOLD analysis project Ga0315912, IMG submission 204469) | Garden soil microbial communities collected in Santa Monica, California, United States - V. faba soil | ecosystem: Environmental > Terrestrial > Soil > Garden | place: USA: California...
TCCTGAGTGCGCTGTTGCTGTTCGCCGGCGGCTCGGCGTGGATCGCGCTCTACCCGACGGTCAAGGCCGACCTGGGCGGTGTGGAGAACCTGGACGCCAGGGCCCAGCACGTGCGCATCCCGGTGGGCGAGGGCGACCACCTGGACGGCTGGTACCTGCCCGGGCGCACGGACGCGACCGTGATCCTGTTCGCAGGCTACGCGCGCGACCATCGCCGCGTGTGGCGCTATGGGCAGTTCCTCAACGAGCGCGGCCTGCACGTGCTGACCGTGGACTTCCGCTCCGCACGGCAGACGGACCGCAAGCCCACCACGCTCGGTCACTGGGAGTTGGTGGACGCGCGCGCCGCGCTGGGTTGGGTGCGCCGCCACCCCGAGCTGCACGCGCATCGCGTGGCGCTGTTCGGCGAGTCCCTGGGTGGCGCGGTGGCGCTCGCACTGGCCGCCGAACGGCCGGACGTGGCCGCGGTCGTGGCCGACTCGCCGTTCGCGAGCGCCGATGCGGCGATCGAGGACGGGCTGCGCTTCGTCATCCATGCGCCCGTCTTCCCGCTCGCCCCGATCGCGCGCCAGGTGGGCCGGTGGGTCACCGGCTACGACCCGGGCTCGTTCGATGCCACCGAGGCGCTGCGCGCCCTGAACGGCCGGCCAGTGCTGGTGATCCAGACCAAGGTCGAGGACCGCTTCTCGCGCGACCAGGTGCGGCGCATCGAGACCTCGCTGGGACTGCGTGGCGAGCAGTGGACCCTCGAAGACGTGAAGCACACCGAGGCCTGGCTGCGCCATCGCGATACGTACGAGAAGCGTGTCGGTGGTTTCATGGCGGGGCACCTGGGCGTGCGATCGACGGCTGCTCAGGCCACGGCGCGCGCGAGCGCGTCATCGCCACGTGCCGCCGGTGGGGGCGGCACCACGGCCACGGCCCGGCCGCAAGGCTCCAAGTGACGGCCACGATCCGCCTCGGCACGCAGGGCTGGTCCTACGTGGATTGGAACGGCGTGTTCTTCCCGCCGGGCTCCAAGCAGGAGGACCGGCTGCCGTTCTACGCCGAGGTGTTCGACACGGTCGAGCTGGACACCACGTTCTACCACGCGCCCAAGGGCACGATCGCGCGCTCCTGGGAACGGCACGCGCCGGCCGGGTTCAAGTTCGCCGCCAAGCTGCCGCGCGCGATCACGCACGACGCCGGCCTGCGCGACGCCGGCGAGGCCTTCACCGCATTCGCGCGCGCGCTCGAGCCGCTGGGCGGCAAGCTGGGGCCACTGCTCGCCCAGTTGCCCGCGGAGTTCACGCGCGACGACGCGCGGGCTGCGGACCTGGCCACGTTCCTCGCGAGCAAGCCGGCCCACGTGCAGCTGGCGGTGGAGTTCCGTCATGCCTCGTGGCACACCGACGCCACCTGGGAGCTGCTTCGCCGCCACGAGGCCGCGGTGGCGTGGACGGAGTGGCGCGACCTGCCACGGGTGACCGAGGTGACCGCGCCGTTTCTCTACCTGCGCTGGCTCGGCGACCGTCGCGAGATCGAGAAGTACGACCGCGTCCAGGTGGATCGCACCGCGTCGTTCGTGTCGTGGGAAGCGGATCTGCTGCGCACGCTCGGACAGGTGAAAGAAGTGTACGGCTACTTCAACAACCACTGGGCGGGCCATTCGCCCTCGAGTGCGAACGAGATGAAGCGGCGGCTCGGGCTCGCCACCGTGGAACCGCGCGACCGCTGGGCACAGCGGGAGCTGTTCTGAGCGAGGCCGCACCACCCGCTGCCCCCGTCACCGGACCGCGACGCGCGACGGTGGCGTTCATCTTCGTCACCGTGCTGATCGACGTGCTCGCACTGGGGCTCATCATCCCGGTGCTGCCGCACCTGGTGCAGGACTTCGTGGGTGGCGACTCGGCGCGTGCGGCGTCCGTCTTCGGACTGTTCGGCACGTCGTGGGCGCTGATGCAGTTCCTCGCCTCGCCCGTGCTGGGCTCGCTCTCGGACCGCTTCGGCCGCCGGCCGGTGCTGCTTCTCTCGTGCCTTGGCCTGGGCCTCGACTACGTGGTCATGGCCCTGGCGCCGTCGCTCGGTTGGCTGCTGGCGGGCCGGCTCATGTCGGGGATCACCGCGGCCAGCTTCTCGACCGCGCTCGCCTACATCTCGGACGTCACGCCTCCCGAGAAGCGCGCGGCGAGCTTCGGGCTCATGGGCGCGGCGTTCGGTTCGGGCTTCGTCCTCGGACCAGCCGTGGGAGGGTTGTTGTCGGGATTCTCGCCGCGTGCGCCGTTCTGGGCGGCCGCGGTGCTGGCGCTGCTCAACTTCGCCTACGGGCTGTTCGTGCTGCCCGAGTCGCTCGACCGCTCGAATCGCCGGCCGTTCGACTGGCGCCGGGCCAACCCGGTCGGCTCGCTGTCACTGCTCGCCAAGCGTCACGGCCTGCTGGAACTGGTCTCGGTCTACGGTCTCTACATGCTCGCGCACCAGGTGCTGCAGAGCACGTTCGTGCTCTACACCGCGCACCGTTACCACTGGGAATCGCGCACGGTCGGGCTGCTGCTCGCGTTTGTCGGCGCGTGCACGATCGTGGTGCAGGGCGCCCTGGTCGGCCCCACCGTGCGAAGGCTGGGGGAGCGGCGCACGCTGCTGCTGGGCCTCACCGGGGGCGCGGTGGGCTTCACGCTCTACGCACTGGCCGGCACGGGTGCGCTGCTCGCGGCCTCGGTGCCCGTCTTCGGCGTGATGTTCTTCACCGGGCCGCCGCTCCAGAGCCTGCTCGCGCGGCGGGTGGCCCCCGATGAGTACGGACTCCTCCAGGGTACCAACGCCAGCATCATGGGGCTCGCCGGCATCGTCGGCCCGCTGCTGTTCACGCAGGTGTTCGCGTTCTTCATCCGGCCGCACGCGGGGCTCGACGTGCCGGGCGCGCCGTTCTTCCTGGGTGCGGTACTGCTGGTGCTCGCGTGGGGCGCGGCGTGGCACGCCACGCGGCCGATGCGAACCTCGGGCAGCTGAACGCGCGAAGCCGAAGCTTCGCTCAGCGAGCGCCGGCGGAGGAGTCGGGGCGGCCCTTGATGCCCTTCAACGAGCGGATCGCGGCATCACGCGCCGCGTCGATCTCGGCCTCGGGGCCCGACATGTAGAGCCGGCCGTAGGCGCCGAACAGCGACGCGTCGATCAGCTTCACGTGCGCGGCCTTCAGCGCCTCGTTCGCGCTGAACGCGATGTAGCCCGCGGGCTCGCTCTCGAGGATGAACAGCGATTCGCCCGCGATCAGCTGGTCGCCGTAGCGCATCTTGTTGATGACCTGCGCGTGGTACGGCTCGACCGCGCGGATGATCTGGTCCGAGACCACTCGCGGCTCGACGCGGTCGCTCTCGCTGAGCTTCAGGTAATCGAGCACGGCCCGGCCGGCATCCAGCACCTGGCCCTGGTCCCGGTGGTGGATCTCGAGCAGCCCGAACGCACGCTCGACCACCATGATCGCCGGCGTGGCGCTCGTGGCCTTGAGGGCCACGTCGGTGATGCGGTTGATGACGAGTCCCGGGGCCGTCTCGATGAACATCGAGGCATCACCCGCCACCGGCAGGAAGCCGCGCGCGGTCGTGCCGATGAACGCGGCCAGCTGCGGCTGCAGCGAATCGAGGAACACGTAGGTGCGCAAGGTCACGTCGGCCATGGAGGCGGACCCTACGCAGCGCCCGCGCCGCCGTCAACGCGCGCGCAGCTCAACCCAGGTCGGCGAGCCGCTGCCACAGGGACTCCACCTCGGCTCGCAGCCGCTCGTACTCGGCCACGATGTCACGCGAACGCGCCGCGTCGTGATAGAGCGCCGGGTCGGCGAGTTGGCCCTCGAGCGCTTGGATGCGGCTCTCACGCGTGGCGATCTCGCCCTCGAGCCGGGCCAGCTCGCGCTCGCGCTTGCGGGCCGCGTTCTGCGACGTCTTGTCCGCGCGTGCGGGCGCCGCCGTGGCGGTGGCCTGCTTCGAAGCCGGCGCGGGTGCACTCGCCTTGGTCCGAGTGCCGCCCGCGGCGGGGGAGCGCTCCGGCGAAGCGGCGCGCTCGCGGCGCTCCTCCTCGTCCGCCAGCCGGTCGAGCCGCGTGGATTCGTAGTCGTCGTAGCCGCCGGGGTAGAGCACGACGCGCGCCGCATTCACCTCGAGCACGCGCGTGGCCACGCGTGCCATGAGCGAGCGGTCGTGCGTGACCACGACCACCGCACCCGGGTACTGGGCGAGCGCATCCTCCAGCACCTCCTTGCCGGCCAGGTCCAGGTGGTGCGTGGGCTCGTCCAGGAGCAGCAGGTTGCTCGGCGTGAGCAGCAGCCGCGCCAGCGCGACCCGCTGGCGCTCACCGCCCGAGAGCACGCGGCACTTCTTGAACACGTCGTCGCCCGAGAACAGGAACGTCCCCAGCAGCGCGCGAAGTCGCGGCCGCCATTCGTCGCTCGCCACTTCCTCCAGCGCGCCCAACACCGTGAGCGTGCCGTCCAGGGTCTCGGCCGCGTGCTGCGCGAAGTAGCCCGCGCGCGTGGCGGGGGACTGCTCGCGCTCGCCGGCGCGCGGCGTGAGCTGGCCGGCGAGCACACGCAGCAGCGTGGTCTTGCCCGCGCCATTGGCACCCACGATCGCCAGCTTCTCGCCGTTCTCGATCTCGACCCGTGCGTTGGCCAGTACGTCGGGCATGTCGCCGTAGGCGAACGACACGTCGCGCAGTCGCAGCAGCGTGCGGCCGGCGTGCGGCGGAGCCGGGAACGAGAAGCGCAGCGAGCGCGCCGAGCGCGGGATCACCACGCGCTGCGACTTGAGCCGCTCGATCTGCTTGCGCTTGCTCTGTGCCGCACTCGCCTTGGTGTTCTTGGCCCCGAAGCGCTCCACGAAGCGCTGCAGCTGCGCGATCTTCGAATCCAGCTGCGCGTTCGCGGCCGCGGCCTGCTCGCGGCGCAGCTCCTTCTCCTCCAGGTAGAGCGAGAACCGCATGCTGTAGGGGGTGAGGTGGCCGTCGTCCAGCTCGCGCACCTCGGTGGCGACGCGGTCCAGGAACACGCGGTCGTGGGAGACCACCACCAGCCCGCCGCGGAAGTCCTCGAGGTAGTCCTCGAGCCACTCCATCGCCGGCAGGTCCAGGTGGTTCGTGGGCTCGTCCAGGAACAGAACGGTGGGATCGGCGAGCAGCAGCGCGGCCAGCGCGGCGCGCATGCGCCAGCCGCCCGAGAACTCGGCCAGCGGGCGCAACTGGTCGGCGACCGAGAAGCCGAGCCCCGACAACACGCGGCGCGCCTCGGGCTCGAGCGTGTGCTCGTCATGGTGTTCCAGGTGATGCTGGAGGTCCCCGGCGCGCTCGAGCATCGCCTCGAGCCGCGGGTCGTCGGGCTGGATGCCGCCCAGCTCCGCGTGCAGCTCGTCCAGCTCGACGCGCAGGTCGAGGAGGGCTCGGTGCGCCTCCATCGCACGGTCCAGCACGGTGCCGTCGTAGCGCTCCGCGGCCTCCTGCGGCAGGTAGCCGATCCGGGTGCCGCGCGGGCGGACACACTGCCCATCCTCGGGCGTGTACTCGCCGAGGATGAGCCGGATGAGCGTGGTCTTGCCCGCACCGTTGGGGCCGACGAGCGCGCAGCGGTCGCCGGGGCCGATGACCCAGTCCACGCCCTCCAGCAACACGCGATCGCCGACGCTGTAGCGAAGGCCCTGGAGCTGGATCATGCGCGCACCGCGCTTTCCACGAGCGCAAGAAGGACCCGGATGGCGCGAGAGGCGAGTTCAGCGGGGACGGACGGCGTTGACCCGGGCGGAGCCGGCAGCCGATAATCGACGCCACCCCCCTCGGGACCCGGCATGCCCGGCGCAGCAGGGGGCCACCCCCGGCCGAAAGGCGACATCGCGCGCTCGTGCACCCCGTGCCCCGACATCTCGCCTCGCTCCTCGCCGCCGCGCTGGTCGCGGCGGCCGTGACGGTCCCGGCGCGCGCTGCCACGTTCATCGCGCCGCCCCACGAGCGCCCCAAGGACTTCACGCTCGTCAAGAAGGACGGGGTTTACCACCTTTTCTACATCCGGCATAACGACCTGCTGCCGGCCTGGGCCACCGAGGTGGACTTCGGCCACGCCACCTCGCCCGACCTCTACATCTGGACGCACCAGCCCGAGGTGCTGCCGATCGACCCCTATGGCTGGGACAACGGCCACGTCTGGGCCCCGCACGTCGTGGAGGCCGATGGCTTCTACTGGATGTTCTATACCGGGGTCACCGAGCAGCCCGGCTTCTACCACACGCAGCGCATGGGCCTGGCGGTCTCCTCCGACCTCATGACCTGGAACCGGGTCTCGAGCGCGCCCATCTGGAGCAACGCCGGAGCACCGTGGGCCTGGTGGGCGCCCACCAACAGCGCCATGGCCTGCCGCGACCCGTTCGTGATGCGCGACCCCGCTTCGCCCAACCAGTGGCTCATGTACTACACGGCTTCACCGGCCAGCGACTCGGTGGTGAACCTGGTGGGTGTCGCGCGCAGCCCGTCCGGGGACCTGACGAACTGGGTGGACGAGAAGCCACTGTGGATCACGCACCGCAGCCTCACGTTCAACGCGCTCGCGGAGTCCCCGCACCTGTTCCAGCACGACGGCCGCTGGTACCTGTTCATGACCACGAACGCGGGCCAGCCGCTGACGTTCTACACGACGGCGAACCCGGTGGGCGATCCGGCGGAGTGGACTTACCGCGGCCGGCTGCGCAACATGCTCGGCTACGACACGTCCCAGTGGGGCGCTTCCGAAGCGCTGAGCGACGGAGCGAACGACTACTTCGCGTTCGTGGAGGACGATCGCATCGAGATCAAGCGCATCGTCTGGGGCACGGGGGAGGACTTCTCGCTCGCCCAGCCGTCCGTGTTCCACATGAACAACATGGCGTGGACGAGCCCGGTCGCGCTCGAGAACCAGCTGGTGGGCCTGCGGCTCTCGGGCAGCAACTCCTACGCTTTCGCGGGCGACCTGGTGGCGTTCACGCGCAATGCGGCCGGCCAGGAGATCCCCGCACCCCTGGACAGCCTGGGGCTGCCCTCGCGGCCGAGCTTCGCGGCCGACACGGTGCTGATCCCGTGGTACACGCGCCGCTGGCCCTACACGCGGCCGGCTTCCGAGGCCATGCCGCTGCGCGTCGCCATGTCGGACGGCACCGCCTCGACGCCCTGGCTGCAGATCCACTACAACCCGGTCCCGCGCCCCGTGTTCACAGGGCCGGGCGGCTCGGTGCCGGACACGGCAGGCAACGGCTACCCGCTCCCGCCCGATGTGGAACCCGAACCCCCGCCGTTTCCGCGCAGCCCGAACCCGGAGGAGCCGGGAGCACCGCTTCCGGGCACGGGCCCTGGCGTCTCCACGCCGCGCGTGCTGCGCAACTCGCCGATCGGGGATGCACCCGCGCTCGCATTCGAGCTGGCGGCCGCCGGGGACGTGCACGCCGAGGTGTTCGACCTCCAGGGCCGGCGCGTCGCCGTGCTGGCCGAGCGGCACTTCGCGGCCGGCGCGCACGTGCTGCCGTGGGACGGACGGGACGCGTCGGGCTTGAAGGCCACGCGCGGGCTCTACTTCGTGCGGCTGGCGCTGCCCGATCGCACGTGGAACCTGAGGCTGCTGCTCGACCGCTAAGTTGTGCTCGGAAGACTGCTGATGCCCGCCACCGGCTCAGGGCGGAGCCCGCGCGGGCCGCGACTCAGGCGGCGTAGCGCAGGGTGTGCGTGCGCGCCCGCGGCAGGCAGCGGGTCGGTGTGTGCCGCCAGTAGTAGCGCGCCCAGCGCTCCGGCAGCGCGATGCGACCCGGGAACAGCCGCGCCGAGAGGATGTCCCTCATCGTGAAGCGCCGCTCGCTGACCCCGGCCCGCATCGCGGGCGTGGCGTCTCGCTTGCGCTCCGAGAACGACTTCACGTGGTTGCGCCACACCACCAGCAACCACAGCCGCTCGGCCGCGCTCTGGCGACGCTTAGAGAACGCGATGGTCTCGCGCTTGTGGTTCGCCCCACTATGCCGGATCAGGAGGTCCAGCAGGTTGATGGCAAACAGCGGGTTGCGGCTGTCGCGCAGGGCCCGTGACGAGACGGTGCGGTGTTGAACCTCTTTCAGGTGACGTTGCCGGGCGAGTGCGAGCGGGTAGTCGTGGTGCTCGTCGGTGTGGAGCTCCAACCGGGTGGCGCCCGCGGTGACGAGCCGCAGCAGCGTGGCGGCCTCACGCTCGACCGAGCGCGGGTCTGGCCGGCCGTGCTTGGCCTCCAGCCGGGCGCGCTTGAGGCGCTGCCTCGAGCGCATGGTGCCGCTGCGGCGCACCTCCGAGTCCGTGAAGCCGTGGATGTAGTGGCTCTGCTGCCCCACCACGGTGTGGAACTGGGTCGGGTAGTACTGGCTCCACTCGAAGCTCACGAACCCGTCCAACGCCAGCGGCTCGGTCAACTCCCCCTTGGGCCGCTGCTGTTCATGGAACAGCAGGCAGTGCCGCCCGATGCGGGCCGACAGGCCGAGGACCGTCTGGGGCGAAACGTCCAGCTCGCGGGCGATCTGGCGGAAGCCTGAGCAGCCGACCAGGCGCTGCCCGACGGTGAGCAGTAGCTCGGGGCGCTTGAGCCAGTAGGAGGCACGGAAGGTTTGCTCCGAGAAGTGTCGCCGGCAGTGACCACACTGGTAACGCTGGATGCGGCCAGCGGTGGCGCGGGTGCGGAAGGAACCGTTGCGCACCCAACGCCAAGAACGTGTTGGCCCGGTGTGGAATGGGCAGTTCGCGTTAGGACAGAAAGGGGGTGCTTTAGGGGCCGCAGTGGCACACATGCCCAGGGAACACTGCAAGCGCCAGACCGTCCGCAATCTTCCGAGCACAACTCGACCGTTGAGCGGAGCGGCGCCCAAGCGGCGCCGACGGGCCCGGGCCTACTTCGCGCCCAGGGCGTCCGGGTTCAGACCTTTCAGGTCGTCCACGACGAACAGGCCGTCCTTGCGGACCAGCTCGCCGTCGAACCACACCTCGCCGCCGCCGTACTCGGGCCGCTGGATCAGCACGAGGTCCCAGTGGATGCGCGAGCGGTTGCCGTTGTTCGTGCTCTCGTAGCACTGGCCGGGCGTGAAGTGCAGCGAGCCGGCGATCTTCTCGTCGAACAGCGTGTCCTTCATGGGATGGATCACGTGCGGGTTGAACCCCAGCGAGAACTCGCCCACGTAGCGCGCCCCCTCGTCGGTGTCGAGCAGCAGGTCGAGCTTGTCTTGAGGATTGCCCGTGGCCTTCGTGATGCGCCCCTTCTCGAACGTGAACGACAGGTGGTCGTACGTCGTGCCCAGGTACACGCTCGGCGTGTTGTACGAGATCACGCCCTCCACCGAGTCGCGGACGGGTGCCGTGAAGCACTCGCCGTCGGGGATGTTGCGCTCGCCGAAGCAGGGGATCACGCCGATGTCCTTGATGCTGAAGCGCAGGTCGGTGCCGGGACCCTTCAGGTGCACGCGGTCGGTGCGCTGCATGCGTGCCACCAGCGGCTGCATGGCGCGCTGCATGCGCACGTAGTCCACGTTGCAGACGCGGAAGTAGAAGTCCTCGAACGCCTCGGTGCTCATGTTCGCGAGCTGCGCCATGGCGAAGTTGGGGTAGCGCAGCACCACCCAGCGCGTGTGGTTGACGCGGTAGTCCAGGTGCACCGGCTTGGCCACAATCTGCTGGTAGAGGCTCATGCGATCGGCGGGCACGTCCCCCAGCTCGCTGACGTTGTTCGAGGCACGGATGCCGATGTAGGCCTGCACCTGCTTCATCTGGCTCAGCTCGATCGCCGCCTGCACTTGCAACTGCGCCTCGGTCGCCCGGGCGAGCTGTGCGCGGATCACGGCGTTGTCGCGCAGCGACACCACCGGGATCGCACCCACCGCCTGGGTCTCCTCGATCAAGTCCAGGACCAGGCCGTTGGTGAGGTCGAAGGACTCGATGAGCACCGCCTCGCCGGCCTTCAAGGCGCAGGAGTGCTGGACGATGAGCCGGGCGAGCTGTCGCGTGCGCGGATCGCGCATCAGACCTCCGGGAGCGAGTGGGCGGTGTCGAGAGGAAGAGCGCGCGCAGGCTAGCACAGCGGCCGGTGCAGGCGCGCCTGCGTTGACGCGGTGGAGAACTCGCCCGACGATGCCGGGCCCGTCCCCTCACCTCGGAGTGCCCATGGCCCGCGTGCGTGTCGCCATCCTCGGAACGTCGTTCGGCCGGCTCGTGCAGGCGCCCGCCTTCCTGCGGCACCCGGGATTCGAACTGGTGGCGATCGCGGGGCGCGATCCCGAGAAGACGGCGCGCATCGCCGGCGAGCTGGGCGTGGCGGCGGCCTACGACGACTGGCGCGAACTGTTGCGGCTCGAGAGCCCGGACCTGGTGAGCATCGTGACCCCTGCCTACCTGCATCACGCGATGATGATCGAGGCGGCGGCCGCCGGCGCGCACGTGCTGTGCGAGAAGCCCACCGCGCTGCATCGGTTCCAGGCCGCGGCCATGCGCGACGCCATCGTGAAGGCGGGTCGCGTCGCCGGCATCAACCACGAGTTCCGGTTCCTGCCCGCACGCCGGCTCGCCACCGAACTCGTGCGCCAGGGTGCGATCGGCCGGCCGCGGCGCGCCGAGATCTTGGGCCGCTACCCGATCTGGGCTCGCCCGGAATCACGCGGCATGACGTGGCTCTCCGACCGCACACGCGGCGGCGGCATCCTGGGCGCGCTGGGTTCGCACCACACCGATTGCCTGCGGCTGCTCCTGGGCGAGCCGCTCACCGCGCTCGCGAGCGTGCGCACCGACCAGCCGCTGCGCGGCGGCGAACGCGCGACCGCGGATGACTCGGTCACCATCCACTATGAGTTCGCCAACGGTGCGACCGCACTCGTGGACCTCTCGGCGTGCGCGCCCTATCGCTGGGAGCGCTATGAAGTGCACGGCGAGCAGGCGTCGCTGCGCTGGGACGAGACGGGGCAGCGGCTGTGGCGGTTGGTGCCGGGTGCCGAGCCCGTGGAGCTCCAGATCCCCGAGACGCACCGGCTGGAGTCGCGAGAGGGCGAACCCGCGTTGGTCGCGCCGTTCGAGGTCATGGTCGAGCGGCTGCACCGCGCGATCGTGCACGGCGAGCCGCTCGAGCCCGACTTCGCGGCCGACGCCGTGCCGGTGCAGTGCGCGCTCGACGCCTGCCGGCTCTCGAGCGAGGCCGGAACGCGCGTCGCGGTGCCTGCGATCCCGGCCTGACCACCCCCTGACCCTCGGCTGTGAAGCCTGGGTCAGTTCGCGCGAGCGCGGTGGACCCCCGAGGAAGGGGGTGGCTATACTCCCCGTTCACTCACGCGCCACCGAACGTCGA
>Ga0315912_10005742_pt1 | contig 11316 bp, 9 predicted proteins | sample VfabasoilMG_FD_204469 | JGI IMG/M metagenome (GOLD analysis project Ga0315912, IMG submission 204469) | Garden soil microbial communities collected in Santa Monica, California, United States - V. faba soil | ecosystem: Environmental > Terrestrial > Soil > Garden | place: USA: California...
CGCACGCGCGTGTGTAGATAGGCGGGGACCAGGTCCTCGACCAGGCGGTACACCTGCACTTCCATCGCGGCCGGCTGCTCGGCGCTGCGCCGCTTGCCCAGCCACAGCGCTCCACCCGGACGTTCCGGCTGCGCGACTCGCTGGCCGTCGACGGTGAGATCGACCAGTGCCGTGAGCGAGGGCATGGGCAACGACTCGGGGCGCGTGACCCAGGAGAAGCGGCCCGCGACCGTGTAGCTGCCCGGGGCCAGCCGGACGCTGGGTATGCCGCCGCGCGCGACCACGGCGCCCGGAGCACCGTTGACGCGCACGTCCTGCGGCCAGTGTTCGAGATTGCCTGGCAGCGAGACCCAACTATCCGAATACACCTGCCAGCGCTGGGTGAAGGAGCCGCCGCGCGCGTCGAGGCCGAGCGTCAGGCGCTCCGGCCATACGCAGCGGAAGACGGAAGCGTCGATGGGTTGGCCGGGCTGGACATTGGCGGATGCCAGGAACGGGCAGCGCCGGAACTCCTCGCCCTTGAGCACCCAGCCCTGCCAGGCGCGCAGCTCGGGAGGAATGGCCTCCTGGGCTTGTGAGACCGTGGAACAGCAGAACGCGAGCGCGAGCAGAGTCGCGCGCATGAACCTGTGCATGTGATGCCCTCGCCCCTTGTCGCCGCTGAGTGTAACAACGCCGTTGTCGTCGGGTTTGGTCTAGCATGCGCGACTCCATGCAACGGGCCAACGACATCCTGGAATTCTGGTTCGGACGAGCACCGCTCGATACCGCAGGTCTCGCGGAGCGCTCCACTTTCTGGTGGGGCGGCGACGGCGCGGAGGCGCAGGCCGCGCGCGATGCGTTGATCCGCACCACGCTCGAGCCGATGCTGGAGCGCGCGGCGCGCGGCGAGTTCGCTTCCTGGGCGGCCAGCCCGCGCCGCCGCCTGGCGCTGATCCTGCTGTTCGACCAGGTGCCGAGGAACGCCTATCGCGGCACGGCCGCGGCGTTCGCCTTCGATCGCGAGGCGCTGGCGCTGAGTGTCGAAGGCATGCAGCTGGCCGCGGATGCGGCGCTCGATCCCCTCGAGCGGATCTTCTTCTATCTACCGCTGGAGCACGCCGAGTCGATGGAGGCGCAGGATGCGGCGATCGGCGCGTTCGAGCGGCTGGTGGCCGAGGCGCCCGATGAACTGCGTGACTACTGCGCGTTTTGCGGAGACTTCGCGAAGAAGCACCGCGACATCATCGCGAAGTTCGGCCGGTACCCGCATCGGAACAAGGTGCTGGGTCGCGCGAGCACCGAGGAGGAGATCGAGTGGCTGGCGGCGAACCCGGGAGGGTTCGGCCAGTAAAGGGGACGTTAGTCAGCCGTGTCGGGCTCGACGAAACACCAGGCGACTTCGGGGAATTTGGTTTTCACGTTGCGCTCCAGCCGATTGAGGCAGTCGACGGCTTCCTCGATGGAGATCCCGGGCTTCATCTTCACCTTCACCGCCAGCATCACCTGCGGACCCATCTGGACGGTGATGGCACGAAACAACTTTTCGATGCCCGGTTCGCCGGCGATCTGCTCGGTCAGCGCATTCTGCAGGTCTTCTTCGGCGGAGCGCCCGACGATCAGGCCCTTGATGCGTATCGCGATGAAGATCGACACGCATATCAGCACCACGCCGATGACGATGGAACCGATGGCATCGAACACCGTATTGCCGGTGAGCGCGGCCAGCGAGACGAAGATGAACGCCAGCACCAGGCCGAGCAGTGCCGCCAGGTCCTCGCCCAGCACCACCACCAGCTCGGCGTTGCGCGTGTTGCGCACCCAGTAGGCCAGCGATCGTTCACCGCGCAGCTTCTTGATCTCGCGCAGGCAGCCCAGCAGCGAGAAGAACTCGAGCACCACCGACACACCGAGCACCAGCAGCGCCACCCACGCCTTGTTGAGCGGCTCGCTGTGCTGCAGCTTGTGCCAGCCTTCGTTGATCGAGAACAGGCCGCCCATCGAGAACAGCAGCAGCGCGACGATGAAGCTCCAGAAATAGGTGACGCGGCCATAACCCAGCGGATGCTTCGCGTCCGCGGGTTTCTGCGCCTGGCGCAGCCCGAGGTACAACAGCACCTGGTTGCCGCAGTCGGCGAACGAGTGGATCGACTCTGCCAGCATGCTGCCGGAGCGCGTGTACCAGGCGGCAGCGAGCTTCGCGAGCGCGATGCCGAGATTGGCGATGAAAGCGTAGAAGATCGCCTTGGCTGACGAACCGTGATCGGACATGTGTTGTTCTAGTTAGCGGGCGAAAAATCGGGCTGCGAGATCTTCATCTCCGTCACGGGGCCGTACCTGGCGGCGTCCGCGCGGATCTTCTCCGCGTCACCGATGAGCACGATCACGAGATCGGCGGGCCGCGGGAACGCATCGGCGGTCACCGCCGCGGTTTCGGCCAGGTCCACCTTCGCGAGCGCCGCGCCGTAGCCTTCGATGTAGTCCTTGCCGAGTCCGTAGAACTCGAGATCGGCGAGTGCGGCCGCCCAGTGCGCCGCGGTCTCGAACTCGGTCGGATACTGGCCGAGCACGTAGGCACGCGAGGATTCGAGCATGGGCGCCTCGATCGAGCCATGCTTGAGCTTGTCGAGCGTCTCGAGAGCGAGATCCAGCGCCTTGGCAGTGTTCGCGGTCTGCGTGAACGAGCGGATGGCGAACTCGCCGGCCGCGGTGCCGCGTACGAAACCCGACCGTGCGCCGTACGACAGGCCCGACTTGATGCGCAGCTCGGTGTTGAGGATCGACGTGAAACGCCCGCCATACAGCGTGTTCACCAGGTCGAGCGCCGCGCGCCCGCTGTAGTGGCGATCGACACCCACGTTGCCCAGCCAGAAATAGGTTTGCACCGCGCCGGGAGAATCGACCAGCAGCACGCGCCGGCCGCTGATGCGCGGCGCTTCGGCGAGCGCAGGGCTCGCCGTCGCCTTGGCCTTCGCCCAGCCACCGAAGGCGGTGGTGAGTGCCTTCTTCATCCACTTGGGGTCGAGGTCGCCCGCGAAGACCAGCGTGGTGCGATCGGCACCGAAGGTCGCGGCGTGATAACTGACCACGTCGCTCTGGGTGATCGCGGCCAGCGAGCGTTCGCTGCCGCCCTGCGGACGGCCATACGGATGCGTGCCGAACAGCTGCGCGCGCCCATAGATCGCCAGCAGCTGGGAAGGATCCGAGTCCTTGGCCGACTTGATGAACTCGATGTCGCGGTCGCGATACTTCGTGAACTCGTCGGCATCGAAGTGTGGCCGCATGAGTGCATCGGCCAGCAGTTCGATCATGAGCACGCGATCGCGCGCCAGGAACTGGCCGCCGACGCTGATGGCCTCGGGACCGGCCGCCGCATTGAAACTGCCACCGACGCCTTCAACGGCATCGGCGAATTCGAAGGCACTGCGCTTGCCGGCGCCGCGATCGAGCAGACCCGCCACCATTGACCCGACACCCGGCTTGTCGGCGGGATCGGCGAGCGCCCCGCCACGCACGAATCCGCTGAAAGCGATCAGCGGCACGTCCTTCTTCGGCAGCAGGAGAATGGTGAGGCCATTCGGCAGCACGAAGCGCTGGTGGGCAGGCACCTTCACGCCGACGGGCATCGCCTCGGCGGCGGACACGGCGTTCACCAGCAGTGCGCCCAGCAGCAGCGTGGCGATCGGACCCATGAATTTGCGGAGGCTCATGGCCCGGCCTCCGTCGGTGACTGCAGTATCCCGACCGTGCGATGCCGGTTCTGGAAAATCAGCGCGGCGGCTTTCTGCACATCCTCGCGCGTCACCTTTTCATAGGTGGCAGGCGCATCGAACAGTTTCTTGTAATCGCCGCTGTACACCTCGAACTCACCCAGCAGGCTCGCCTTGCCATCGATGGTCGCGAGCTTTTTCCAGAACGTCGAGGCGTAGAGATTCTTGGCGCGCGTGAGCTCGGCGTCGGTGACGCCCTGCGACACCGCCTGCGCGAGCGCGTCATCGAGCACCTTCTGCACCTCGGCGACTTTCGCGCCCTCGGGCAGGGTCAGCCACAGCCACGTGAGCCCGGGGTCAAATCCTTCCGCGAAGGACCCGCTCACCGAAATGGCGAGCTTCTTCTCTTCCACCAGCAGGCGATGTAGCCGCGAGGCATTGCCGTCCGTGAGAATGCTCATGAGCAGGTTGATGGCCGGACCCTGGGGATCGTTGGCGGCCGGGGCCTTGTAGGCAAGGTAAAGCAGCGGCGTCGATGCCTCGCGCTCGACCAGCACCGTCTTCTCGCCGAGTTGCTCGGGCTCGGTGGTGCGGATCGGCGGCGGCGGTTCCTGCCGCGGTATGGGTTCGAGATATTGCTTCGCGAGCGCAAACACTTCGTCCGCGCTCACGTCACCCGCCAGCACCAGCGTGCAGTTGTTCGGTGCATAGTTGGTCTTGAAGAACTTCTGCAGGTCTTCGATCTTCCAGCCCTGGATGTCGGCCGGCCAGCCGATGGTCGGGAACTGGTAGGGATGCGCGACGAAGGCGGTGGCCTGCACCTGCTCCACCAGGAACCCTTCGTTGCTGTCCTCGGTGCGCAGTCGGCGCTCCGAGTAGACCACGCCGCGCTCGCTTTCGATGACCTTGGGGTCGAAGGCGAGATTCGCGAGCCGGTCGGACTCGAGGTCGAACGTCAGCTCGAGCGCGCTGCGCGGAACCCAGTCCTGGTAGACGGTGACGTTGTCCGTGGTGAAAGCATTGTTCGAACCGCCCTGTCCTTCCAGCATCCGGTCGAACTCGCCCGGCTGACGCTTGCTCGAACCGTTGAACATCATGTGCTCGAAGAAGTGAGCCAGCCCGGTGATGCCCGGTACTTCGTTGCGACTGCCGACGCGCACCCAGTTGTAGAGCGCCACATTCGGAATGTCGCGATCGGTCCAGACGATGACCTTCATGCCGTTCGCGAGCGTCGTGGAGCGCACCTGGTCGGCTCCGGGCACCACGGTCGCGGGGATGGGCTTCGCGCCGGCCGCGCCAGCGCTCGCAGCCAGGCCACAGAGCAGCGGCGAAATCATCCACACGAGGCTGGAGAACGCGCGGCTGCGCGGCAAATCGGGCATGCGACACCTCGAAAACGAGAGTGCGCAACTCTACTTCTCCACGCCGAAAAGAAAAGCGCCGCGGACGGGGGAAGTCGTGCGCGGCGCCAAGAAGCGAACACCGGGGAAGAGTTGTTCGCAGACCTTTTTGAGGAGTCCTCTGTGCGGAGGCCTACCTCGAAACCTTGATGGACTGGATCGCCGCGAGCTGTGCCCGCGCGAGTCGCGCATCGATGGGAGCGAAACTCAGGCTGCCACCGCGACGACGCCTGACCAGCATTCCCGCCATCGCCGGCCGCATGCTCGCGACACCCTGCGCCTGGGGAAGAATCAGCGTTACTGTCGATCTCGCCATCACGAGATATACAAAGCAACGCACGTGCCAGCGGCGCTTGCCTAGCAAAATCAGGGACTTGGGAGATCGCACGGCAGCGGCGCCGTGCGCCATGTGACGCGCAGTGTCAGTTAGTGACGCGAGACATGCGTTGCAGCGCCAGAAGCTGCCGTGGTTTTGTTAACCCTCAGGGCGCGCGTGCCGGCAGCACCGGTACGCAGGGTCGGTTCGCGACTTTCAGACCGCCGCAAATGGCGCGCGCCTGCGCTTCGTCACGCACTTCGGCCTGCAGGCGATAGAGGGTCTTGCCCCCTGCCTCTCCGACGACGACGCGCGGCTCGAGCCCGTCGAGTGTTCCGGGAGCGTCGGCCTTGAGTTTGTTCCACTCGGCATTGGCGCGCTCAGGCGATGAAAATGCGCCGAGCTGAACGCCGAAACCGGTGTCCGCCGGGGCGCCCGCGGCCGAGGGCGGCCCGGCATTCGGCACCGAGGGTCCCTCGCCTGCAGCGCCCGGGGACGCTGGCGCCGCCGCTGTGCCCGCACCGGAGGACGCGCCAGAGGATTCAAAATTGTCGATCCGCACCTGCGCCTCCTTCGCCCACTTGCCCGAAGGATATTGAGACAGGAATTGCCGGTAGGCTTCGAGCGTGTCGGCCTCCGCCGCGACGCGCCAATCCTTCTCCTCGGCGAGCTGGCCGAGCCGCTCGCGAGCGGACGCGACCAGCGCACTGTCCGGATGCTCGCTGACGAACTGCTCATACGACTCGGCGGTGTCGGCGGCTTGCGCCGAACGCCAATCGCTCTTTTCCCGGCTGCAACCCGCCAGTGCGAGCAGCGGGATTGCGACAAGCATCACGAGAGCACGGGTGTTCATGGGATTATTGTAATGATCTGATGCCTGCGCCTGAAGCTTGGAGTGGCCAATGCCTGAAGAACCGAAACGCCGACTGTCCGATCGCCTGGGAATGTCGCCCACGGTGATCTCCGAAAGCACGACGATCGTCGGAGATGTCGTGACTCAGGGGCCGCTCATGGTCTCGGGACAGGTGCAGGGCAATGGCCGTATCGGCGGCACGCTCTCGGTCAGCAAGTCGGCGCATTGGGAGGGCGACATCAGTGCCCGCCAGGCCGTGCTGGCCGGCAAGGTCACCGGCAAGATCGTCATCGAAGACAAGCTCGAGATCAGCGCCAGTGCCGTGATCAAGGGCGAAATCGTCGCGAAGATCCTCGCCATCGCCAACGGTGCGCGCATCGAAGGCGCGGTCACCGTCACCAGCGGCAAGGCGATCGTGAAGTTCGACGAGAAGCGTACCGGCGACGCCGACGCCGCCTAGCTAGCTCCGTTATTGCGCGACGATCCGGTGCAACGTGCCCCCGAGGTGCACGATGTACAGCTCGCCGTCGGTGTCCTGCGCGAACGAGGCGATCTGCAGTCCCGTGGACGCGCGGTTGGGATCCGCACCCGTGGGCAGCGTGAGTGTCGGCGTGGTCGTGCGCGAAATGTTCCACAGGTTGCCGGTGGCGAAGTCGCCGAAGACGTAGCGGCCCTGCAGGTTCGGGATGGCGCTGCCGCGATACACGAATCCGCCGGTGGTCGATTGCCCCAGGCTCCTGCCGTATTGCGCGACGGGAGCGATCGAGCTCGCGCGGTTGGTTCCACAGGCGTCCGGTTGCGGTGGCGGCGGCTGCGTGTACACGTTCGTGCCTTCAAAACAGCGCCAGCCGTAGTTGCCACCCGACACGATCCTGTCGACCTCTTCGAGCGCGCCCTGTCCCACGTCGTTGAGCCAGAGTTCGCCACTCACTCGGTCGAAGCTCCACCGCCAGGGATTGCGCAGGCCGTAGGCGTAGATCTCGGGACAGGTCGCCGCGCCCGTGCCGCTGGTGTTGCAACGCGCGGGATTGTTGGCAAACGGGTTGTCGGGCGGGATGGTGTAGGTCTGCGCCATGGTCGCCGCCGAGACGTCGATACGCAGGACCTTGCCCAGCAAGGTGGTCAGGAGCTGGCCGTTGCCGATGGTGCCGTGAACGTCACCACCTCCGCCGCCATCACCGATGCCGATGTACAGCATGTTGTCGGGCCCGAAGGCGATGTTGCCGCCGTTGTGATTGCCTTCCGGGTCGTCGACGTTGAACAGCACCAGTTCGGTCGCGGGGTCCAGGATCGGTCCTTGCCCGTTGTCGACCATGCGAAATTCGGACACCCGGTCCACGAGTCCGAGGCCCGGCTCGGTACCCGTATAGAAGAGATACGCGCGCGGATTGGTCGGGTAATTGGGATGAAACGCCATGCCGAGCAGGCCGCGTTCGTCGGTCGAACTGTTGGGATCGGAGTTCAGGCGACCGCCGAGGTTGATGAACTCGCGCGACGTCGTGACGTTCGCCGTGTTGTCGAACACGCGCACCGAGCCGGTCTTCTGCACCACGTACCAGCGCGCGGAGTTGCCCGGCTCCTGCAGCATGGCGATGGGCTGCGAGAAATCCGGCAGCATCGTGAATACGCGCTGCGTGGTCAGCACGAGCGGCGGTGGCGGCGCCGCGTTGGTGGTCGCACTGGCGGTGGCCGAAGGCCCGGAGACGTTGGCCGGCGTCGCGGCATCGAAGGCGCGCACCGTGTAGCTGTACATCGTCGCCGCCGTGAGCCCGGTGTCCGAGTAGTTGGTTGTCGTGACGGTGGCGATGGCCGTGGCGCCGCCATTGCGGAACACGCGGTAGCCCGCGACACCCGCGCCGGCATCGGTCGAAGCGGTCCAGGCGAGGTTGATCTGGGTATCCGACGACGCGGTGGCGGTCAAGCCGCCCGGCACGGTGGGCGGCGTGGTGTCGACCGGCGGCAAGGCATTGGTGGTCGCACTGGCGGCGGTGGAAGGCGCCGACTCGTTGGCCGGCGTCGCGGCATCGAAAGCACGCACGGTATAGGAGTACAGCGTTGCCGCGGTCAGGCCGGTGTCCGAGTAGTTAGTTGTCGTGACGGTGGCGATGGCCGTGGCGCCGGCATTGCGGAACACGCGGTAACCCGCGACTCCGGTACCGGCGTCGGTCGAGGCGGTCCAGGTGAGATTGATCTGCGTGGTCGACGTCGCGTTGGCCGTGAGCGCGCCCGGAGCGGTGGGCGGCGTGGTGTCGGCCGGCGGAGGCGGAGGGGGCGGTGGTGGAAAGCCCGGGTTCGGGGAGTCGTCGCCGCCGCACGACGCCAGCAGCAGCACCAGCGCCGGGGCTGACAATCGTCCCGCGATTCGGGGTACCACGCGCATTCGGCAATCTCCACAAACGGCGGCCGCCCGCAGGGGCGCGCCCGGTTGTTAGAAGCTCAACACAGCCATTGACGCGTGCCTAGCTGTCAGAGTTCCGCGACAGCAATTTAACCGTCTGGAAGTCGATCCAGTTGCTGTCACCCATGTTCTCGATGAAACCGCAGTGGCCGCCGTGCCTGGTGGTGACGATGTCGAGGTGCGGCACGCGCGCGAGCCGCGCCAGGTCCGCGGGCTCGATGATGGGATCGTCGAGCGAAGTGAAGACAGTGGCGGGCGCCGCCAGGGTTGTCAGACGGCCGCCCGTGATGGCGTAGCCCGCGAGGTAGTCGTCCATCGACGGGTACTCGGTGTGGCTGAGCACCAGCTGGCGGGTCATCTCGCGCAGGTTACGCACGCGCAGCAGATCGTCGAAGTCGTAGTCGTCGGGCCAGGCCAGCTGCTTCTTTGCCAGCGAGCGGGTCCACTTGCGCACGAAGTAGTCGTGGTAGAGAACGAAACCCCGCTCGAGCGTGTTCATCGTCACGGCCGGATCGAGCACCGGCGAGATGGCGATCACCCGTTCGATGGGCAACTGGCGACCTTCGGTATGCGCGCCCACGCGCAGCATGAAATTCCCGCCCAGCGAGAAGCCGGCGAGGACCAGCGGCAGGCCGGGGAATTTCTGCGCCAGCGCGCGCACCGCGCCGACCACCTCCGGCAGCCGGCAGGAATGGAACAGCTCGCGGTTCAGGTGATGCGTCGCGCCGTGGTCGCGCAGGTTGAGGCGCACCACTTCCAGGCCCTGGTCGAACAGGGTTTGCGCCAGCGACAACGCGTACTGCGAGTCGGCGCTGCCTTCCCAGCCATGCAGCAGCACCGCGAGCTTCTTGCCGGGCTCACCGCCGCGTCTCACGGGACTGGAGTGAAACGCCTGCAACGTGACTCCGTCGCCGCAGTCGAGCAGCAGTTCCTGGTTCGCTGCGAGCAGCGGCGCGGCGCGGCGGACCACGCGCCCGCGGCGCGGCGGCAGGCTCGGCAGGATGGTCTGGAAGTGCGGGCTGCTGAGCCAGCGCGCCGGTTTGAAACTGGTGTCGAGCGGAAAGCCGTTCACTGCGCCTGGGTGACGGGAACCGCAACGGCGGGTGCCGGCGCTGAACCGACGGCTGGCGCACCCGCGGCACTGCCGCCGGCTGCGGGCGCCGCAGCAGGAGAAGTGGCGGCCGGAGCCGCAGCGGACGGAGCGACTGCAGCCGGAGCGCTCGTCGCCGGACTGGTCGTCGCCGGACTGACCGTCGGCGGACTGGCGGGTGTCGTCGCAGCCGGTGCCGGCGCGTCGGCCGCAGGCGTCGCGGCTTCGAGGTCGCTGGCCGGCACCAGGCCAGTGGCAGCCGCGTCGGGCTCGGTGACCACGAGTCCGGCATCCGGCGCTGGCTGGCTAACTACCGGCGGACGCGCGCGCAAGGACTCCACCTCGGCGTAGGAAGCCGCCAGGTCGCCGCGCAGCGCGGCGAGCTCGGCACCCTGCTGCCACCACAACCAGGACATCGCCCCCGCAGCCGCGACCGCGAGGATTGCGAGGGTCCAGCCGCCGATCGCCGCCCAGGAGCGGCGTTCGGGAACCAGGGTCGGCGCCTCGACCACGGGTGCCGGGATCACCGGCACCAGCGCGGCGATGTCGCCATGCAATCGTTCGGTCTGCGAGTCGAGCGCAATGGTGATGAAGCTGCGCAGCGCGTTGAGCTCCTTCTGCAGCGGGCCATCGAGCGCGGCCTTGATCTCCAGCGACATCTGCGGCAACAGCTGCGCGACGTCGGCATTGCCCACCGCTCCCGGCGTGGGCGCGTCGCCCGCCGGTCGATCAACGGCGATGACGATGGCCGACTCATTCGCCGGCAGCATTTCGGGCGGCTGCGTCATACGCGCGAATGCCGTTTCCTCGCCGCGGCGGTCGGCGACCAGGCGCAACTGGTAGAGCATGCGCGTGACGTCGGCCTGCTTGATCTGCTTGGGCAGCACACCTTCGGCGCCGAGCGCGCGCGCCTGGCCCAGGTAGAGGTCACCCTCCTGCGAGGTGTACATCAGGATGGGAATCGAAGAGGTGCGCGGATTGTTCTTGATGGACTGCACGGCCTGGAAGCCATCCATGCCGGGCATCATGTGGTCCATGAAGATGACGTCCGGCTTGTTGCGCGCCAGGTATTCGATCGCGGCCTCGGCCGATTCGGCGGCATCCACCGCGATTTCGTGACGTTCGAGAATACGCGCCAGGAAGGCGCGTGCAGACCTGGAATCGTCCACGACCAAGGCACGCTTGGCTGACATCAGTACAGCTCCCCTGCTTTTTGTTCGAATCGGGTTTATGGAAAGTCTAGCGTCAACCCGGCGCGGTTGCGCGCGTTCTAGCCGGCGACACGCAACTTTTTTTGTGGAGGGATTTGTGACACAGCAGGGAATCGTAAGAATCGTCGGCACTGCTCTCGTCGTGACGATGCTGGCCGCCAGCGGCACGGCGCTTGCGCGCGACGGGCAGCGTCAGCGGGGCACACATGCTCCGCGTACGACGCAGCCGCACACGCGGACCACCGAAAGGCAGCGCACCGATACCGGGCACACGCGTACGGACACGGTGACACGCGCCGATGGCGCCACCGCGACGCGCAACGCCGTCGTCACTAATGACAAGGACGCGGGCACGCGTA
>Ga0315912_10005743_pt1 | contig 11314 bp, 10 predicted proteins | sample VfabasoilMG_FD_204469 | JGI IMG/M metagenome (GOLD analysis project Ga0315912, IMG submission 204469) | Garden soil microbial communities collected in Santa Monica, California, United States - V. faba soil | ecosystem: Environmental > Terrestrial > Soil > Garden | place: USA: California...
TGTCGATCACCACGCGCACATAGCCGCCACCCGGGACGATCAGAAGCGTGATGCCATTGAAGTCAGTCTTCGGTGCGAACAGCGTCAACAGCGGCCGGGTGACGTGCTGGACGAAGCGATCGCGCATCGGGCCATCGGGCAGGCGCTCGATGACTTCTTCGCGCACCGAGACCTTGTCGCCGCCTGGCGCGCCACCGGGCCAGACTTCCAGGTCCGGAACCACCTTGCCTTCGGCCGAGGCTCCGATGGCGTTCGAGGAAGGGGAGAGGGCCGCCAGGGTGCCCGCGAAAAGGATCTGGCGGCGACCGACCAACTTCTCTTGCGGCAATTTCATGCGCGCAGTATGCCGCCCAAACAAAAATGGGGACAGAATTTCTTCTGTCCCCATTCGTCTTGCATCGTCTTCGGGGAGTCAGGTCCCCGACCTAACTAGTACTTCCAGCGGACACCCACGTAGTACTGCGTGCCCTGGTGGTGGTAGAACGACAGGCGGTCGCCGATCGAATCCACCCACTGGTCCTGCACTTCATCGGTCAGGTTCAGCGCCTCGAGCGAGACGGAGAAGTTGTCGTTGAAGTTGTAGGTGCTCGAGAAGTCGAGGTTCAGCGTGTCCGCCGTGCCTTCGACGTCGTTACCGTCACGACCCGGGATGGTCGTCAGGTATTCCGAACGGAAGGCCGCCGCGATGCGCGCACTGAACGTCTTGTTGTCGAAGTACAGCGTGGCGTTCCACGACTCGTCGGAGAGGCCGGCGAGATCCGCCTCCACCGTCTGCCCCGCCGAGTTCAGGTAGTCCACTCCGGAATCCACGCTCGTGTAGTTGAGGATGGTGCCGAAGTTGCTCCAGGCTCCCGGCAGGAACGTGAAGGGCTGCTGGTAGCTCAACTCGAAGCCCTCGACCTTGCCGCCTTCCGTGTTCGTCGGGACGGTGAAGGCCCAGAGCGAGGCCGGGCTGCAACCCACGACGGTGCCGCAAGCCGAGATGGCGACGCTATCCGGAATGCCCAGCGGGTTTCCCGTGAACGGGATGTCGGCGCGCACGTTGGTCACGAAGGACGTGATGTCCTTGTAGAACAACGCGAGTGACACCAGCGACTCGGGAGCGAAGTACCACTCGATCGACGCGTCATACGAATTGGCGCGGAAGGGGTCGAGGAACGGGTTGCCCGCGGTGACCGTACGGTTGTTACCCGACACGGTGACAGCGGCGCCCGGGCTCAGGCTGGCCAGATTTGCACGCGTCATCACCTTCGAGGCGGCGAAGCGCACCAGCAACTCGTCGCTGATGTCGTAGACCAGGTTCAACGACGGCAGGACGTCGTCGAAGTCCGTTTCCACGGTGACCGCGACCGGACCACCCGACTGGTAGGCATAGCCGGTGGTGGTGACCGAGGTCTCCACGTAGCGCACGCCGACGTTGCCGCGCAGGGTGCGGCCGCCGAGGTCGAACGAGAAGTCGCCCTGGACGAACGCAGCGATGTCGTCTTCCTCGACTTCCGCGTTGTTGCCGAGCGCCGGCTGCGGGCCGAGCGGGTAGATCGCGCGGTTGTTGAGGTCGAGCACGCCGTAGGCGGTGTTCAAGTCGGGAATCAGCCAGGAGGTCACGCTGTTCGCCGGCAGGCCGAGGCCGTCACCGAAGCTCGTGAGCGTGCTGTAGCTCGCGATCGGCGCGTTGGCGCTGTTCGCGCTCGTCGGGATGACACCTTCCTGGTTCGCGGTGGTGCCGTTCGAACGACGCAACTCGGAAGTCTTGTAGATGAAGTTCTTCCAGTCCGGACCAAACTTCAGCTTGAAGGCGTCCGAAGCCGCCCATTCGAAGTCGAGACCGAAGGTCTGGAAGCTGTTGATCGTGCTCTGCGGACGCAGACGGATCTGCGACAGCGTCCAGGTGGAGGGTGCCGTGACGTCCGCCGTGCCGTACGAGATGAGCGGCAGACGGCTGTTCCGGCGGTAGTCGTAGCTGTAACCGTCGACGTCGAATGCGTCGAACAGCAGCGTCGTCTGCACCGGGTTTTCGTGGTTCGACTCGGCGAAGCCCGCCAGTCCGTTGATGCTCCACGAATCGCTGAAGCTGTGTTTGCCTTCGAGCGTGAGCTGCGTGAATTCCGTCTTGAGCTCGTCGAAGCGCGCTTCCGAGCGGATGTCGACGTCGTTGAACACGCCGTACACCAGCGTATTGGTGGAGTCGATTTCAGCCAGCACCGGATTCACGTCGTTGATACCGACGTTCGCCGTCATGGCATTGCCCGAGGTGCTGAAGATCGGCGTCTCGAGGAAGATTTCGCTGCGCTCGGCATCGAATCCTGCGTACAGCACGTCGAGGCTCAGCGTGGTCGCGTCGCTCGGTGCGTACTGCAGCGAGCCGGTGACGCCAATGCGCTCCTGCTCGTGTTCGTATTTGTCGTAGCGCGGAATGCGCGGACGGAACGCGTTGTTGATCTGCGCCAGCGTCGCCGTACCGGTATACGTCGGATCGAGTGCGCCAAAGCAGTTGGTGTTGGCGGCGGCAGGCGTCGTCGTGAGGCAGTTCGTCGCCGGGTTGCCGGCATTCATCCAGCGAACCGTGCTCGAGCCTTCGTCGGCCAGGTTGCGCTTCGTGTACGCAACGGACAACAGGGCGCCGAGCTTGCCGTCGGCAAACGTGTTGCTGACGAGGAACGTGGCGCGCGGATCGGAATCCTCGCTGAGATCGTTGTAACCCTGCTGCAGGGAGCCGACGATCGTCAGGCCGTCATAGTCGAAGGGGCGGGCGGCGCGCAGGTCGACCGTTGCGCCCAGCGAACCTTCTTCAATTTCGGCAGCCGCGGACTTGCGGATGGTGATGTTGGAGAAGAGCTCGGACGCGAAAGTGTTGAAGTCGAAGCTGCGAGTGCGGTTCGTGCCGCCGGCTGCGTCGGTTCCGCCGTTCGCGCTCATGGCTTCGACGCCATTGATGCGGACACGCGTGAATTGCGGGCCAAGGCCGCGCACGGAAATCTGTCGCCCTTCACCGGCGTCTCGCGCGATCACCACGCCAGGAACGCGTTGCAGCGATTCGGCGAGGTTGAGATCCGGGAAATCCGCGATGTCTTCGGCGACGATCATGTCGATCGCGCCGACCTGTTCCTGCTTGGCGTCGAGCGCTTTGTTCAAGCTCGCGCGGAAACCGGTTACCACGACTTCCTCGATGGTCTCGGCGCCTGCCGAAGCATCGTTCGAAGTGGCTTCCTGGGCGCCTGCGCCGTTGGCGAAGCTCCAGATTGCGGTGGCGGTAAGTAGGGTGCTTGTGCGGAAAAGATCCATGCTTTTCCCGGGGTTTTTGCTCGACTTGGACATCTTGGTCCCTCCTCCAACGTCGTCTAAGGCTGACAGACGTTTATCTGTGAACGGGGCGCATTGGCAGCCGCGACTAGAAGCTGCCGATGCGCTTTATCCCACAACAATGACACCGGTAGCAATACCTCGGGGTCCTCGTGAGTGAAGCCTATGTTTTCACTCGTATATGTAGGACGAGTGCGGCGGATTGTGCACCCATGGCCGGGTCACGTCTGTGTGATTTGTGCGACGTTTTTGCGACTTAGGTCACAGGCCTAACATTCCCCCGACACTCTTAGGCCTGTGCCTAGGCGTAGCTAGGGTGGTTTGTAGGAAAAAGCCTGCACGAGGAGGTCACACTCTCTAACTTCTCGACGGTCAATGGGTGATTGTTAGCGCAATCAGCGACGCGGAAGATACGCACGATGAACACCCTGAAAATCACTGGAATTCTCGCTGTTTTCGCACTCGCCACCACCGGATGCGAGTCGGTCAACACCACCAACGCCGGGGCGGTGGGCGTCGATCGAAAACAGCAGATGCTGGTTCCGAGCGAGACCATCGAACAGGGGGCCGCCGAGGCTTATGAAGCGGAGCTCAAGGCCGCGCGCGACAAGGGCGTCCTCAATACCGACAAGGCGCAGCTCGCGCGCGTCACCACGATCGCGCGCCGAATCGTGGCCGCGACCCCCGTGTTTCGTGCGGACGCCACCGGCTGGAACTGGCAGTTCAACGTGCAAAAAACCAAGGATCTGAACGCCTACTGCATGCCCGGCGGACGCATCATGGTCTACTCCGGACTCATCGAGAGCCTGGATCTTTCGGATGCCGAGCTCGCCACCGTCATGGCGCACGAAGTCGCGCACGCGCTGCGCGAGCACACGCGGGAGCGCGTTTCGCGCGCATACGCACAGCAGCTGGTGTTGTCAGGTGCGGCGGCCGTTACAGGCGTCGGCGAAGGCACGGCCAACATCGCCAACATGATTGCCGAGGTCACATTCCAGCTGCCTTTCAGCCGCGACCAGGAATCCGAGGCTGACCAGATCGGGCTCGAGCTCATGGCACGCGCCGGCTACGACCCGCGCGCTGCGCTGAAGCTGTGGAACAAGATGGCCGCGGCCGAACAGTCGGGGCAGCCGAAATTCCTGAGCACACATCCGGCGCCGAAGGACCGGATCAAGGCAATCGAAAAGAATCTGCCGCGCGTGCTGCCGCTGTACGCCCAGAGAAATTGATTCGGAGAAATTGACTCGGAGAAGTTGAGTCAGCGCCGGTGAGCGGCCGCGACGGCGCGGCGGAAATCGACGAGCGGCGGCAGCGCGGCTAACAAGGTGTCGGGCGGCAGAGGCTTGCGCGCGAGCCACACCGGCGCATCGGCAAGCCAGGGCACCTCCGCATTCGCGGGATCGCCCGTGAGGATCACCGTCGGGACCGCGTGGCCTAACAACCTTGCGAACTCTTCCGCCACTTCGGTGCCGGTCAGCGAATCACCGAGGTAGTAGTCGACGATGAGGACGTCGAGGCGGCCGCGCAGGGAGTCAACCTGGGCGAGCGCCTGCTCGCCACAGTTCGCTTCACGCATTTCGAATCCGGCGGAACGCAACAGCATGCCCGTCGAACGTCTCATGGCTTCATCGTCGTCGACGTGCAGGATGAGGCCGCGACCGGACGGCTCGGGAATCTTCAGCGGAACGACATTCGCGAGTTGGGCGGACATATTCGCGCTGCCTGCATCAGATAGGGGAAGTTTGGTGTCGGATTTTTCGCTCGCGTCCTGCGGGCGTCAATACGGATGAGTCCTACAGGTCTCATCATCCGACACCGACATGAACGCCGTGTGTCGGTGCTGCGACGCATTCATTGCATCGCGCGGGAGACCTCTTCACACAAGACGGAGTACGAAGGCGGAATCTCGATGACCGCCGTCGCGCCATGACGCATGGCCGACACGGCTTCGGCGACATCGTCGGGGTCGGTGATCACGAAGATGGGCAGATTGCGCTGCAGTTCCCGCGCTTCCTGCAGGAATTCGTCGATGGGTTCTTCGCGAAGGTCATCGGCGATGACCAGGCATCCGGCATCCTTGGAGCTCGTCTGCGCAAGCGCGGATTCGAGCGATGTCGGCCAGATGACGTTGGTGAAGCCACGAAGGGCGCGCAGGACTTCGCGAGTACGCTCGGAGGACTGCCCGGCAACGATGATGGTGCGCGCGGGCTTGCTTCCACCGTCGTTGCTGCCGTTCATCATGAACTCAGCATTGCATCGCGACTCGGTCTAATAAATACGTATTTTTTCAGGGTGCGACCGCCATCATCATGCGCACCAGTTCGGCCAACGAACCGGCTTCCATCTTCTGCATCACGTGCGCGCGGTGAATTTCCACGGTGCGCTGGCTCACCCCTAGGTCGCCTGCGACCATCTTGTTTGCCTTGCCCTGGGTGACGAGATCGAGTACCTCGCGTTCGCGCGGGCTCAGGGACGCGAGGCGCTCGCGGATCCGGTCCGTGTGTCGGAGCCGGGCGCGATATTCCGAATCGCGAATCAGCGCGCGCTGCACGCGATCGAGCAACTCCTGGTCCCGAAACGGCTTCTGCAAAAAGTCGAACGCGCCGTGCTGCATGGCTTCCACCGCCATCGGAATGTCGCCGTGACCCGTGATGAAAATGACCGGAATGGTCGCCCCGCGAAGGTTGAGCTCCTGTTGCATTTCTAGCCCGCTCATTCCAGGCATGCGCACATCGAGGACCAGGCATCCGGGTTGTGAAGGCTCATACGAGGAAAGGAACTCCTGGGCCGACGCGCTGACTTCGGCATGCACGCCGGCGGACTTGAGTAGCATTCGCAACGAGTTTCGCACCGCATCGTCGTCGTCCACCACGAACACGGTTTGCGGCATGTCTTTCATGACGGGGTCTCCTGGGGCGCCGGTAAGACGAAATAGAAGCATGCCCCTCGCGGCTGATTGGCTCTATAGCCAAGTCGCGCGTCGTGCGCCTTGATGATGGACCGGCTGATCGCCAGGCCGAGCCCCGTCCCGCTCGCCTTGGTCGTGAAGAACGGCTCGAAGATCTTCTGCTCCACTTCACCCGCGAGGCCGGGTCCCAGGTCGCTCACCGACACTTCGACGTCGGCGGCGTCGGTGAGGCGGGTGGCGATGCGTACCTCGAATGGCGCGCCATCGTGTTCTGGTCCCTGGGCTTCGAATGCGTTGTGCACCAGGTTCATGAGTACCTGCTGAATCTGGACGCCGTCCACCATCACCTTCGGCAGCTGCATGGCCAGGTCGAGCGCGAGGCTGCCGTCGTGCACCCGCGCATCGCTCGCCAGGAGCCCGTGGACATCCCGGATCAGGTCGTTGATGTCCTGCAGCTCACGCCGGACGTCCTCATTGCGGACCAGCGAGCGAATACGCCGGATGATCTCGCCGGCGCGCAATGCCTGCCCCGCGATCTGCTCCAGCGCTCCGGTAATTTCCGGAATATCCGCCGCCGGTTGCCGGAGCAGGCGCACGCAGGCCTGGGCATAGTTGGCGATCGCCGCAAGTGGCTGGTTGAGTTCGTGCGAGATGCCCGCGGCCATTTCGCCCATCGTCGCGAGGCGCGACACGCTGTTCATGCGCTCGAGCGCCTTGTGCGCTTCACTTTCCGCGCGCCGCTGGTCGGTGATGTCTTCACCTGAAAGCATCATGCCGGTGGCGACGTTTTCGACATCGCGCACCGCCACGCCTCGCCAGGTGATGAACCGGTCTTCGCCTTCGGACGGCCGCACGTGATATTCGAAGATCTGCGGTTCGTCGCTGCCGCTCATGAGCAGATTCCGGAACGCCGAACGTGCGGCGGCACGATCTTCCGGCGTCACGCAACTGCCGATCCAGTTGCTGCCTACGATGTCCGGGGCGGCTTTGCGCATCACTCGAATTGCGCGCTGATTGACCAGCTGCACGACTCCCGTCCGATCGGTCGCCACCAGCATGACCTGCGCGAGGTCGAGGTAGAGCCGGTTGATGTGCCGCTCCTGCTCGAGGGTGGCGAGCGCCTTGCGACGCAGCGACGTGTCGTGCAGAAAACCCACGAACTGCGGGGGTGCGGTATTGGGAATGCGGTCGACGCTCAGGAATACCGAAAACTCGCTGCCGTCGCGATGCCGTGCCTGTACATCGCGGCCGCGCCGGAGGACGTTGGGTTCACCCCCCGCGAAATAGCGTTTGAGGTGATCGTCATGGGTCGAGCGGTCGGCGGAGCCCATCAGCATGGAGACATTGCGGCCTATCGCGTCCGCGGCGCGATACCCGAACATTTCTTCGGCGGACGTATTGAACGCGATGATCCGGCCGCGATCGTCCATGATCACGACGGCATCGAGCGTGGCCGCGAGCAGCGCGAGTACTTCGGAAGTAGGCGCGGTCATTTCATGCAAGATACTACTTGCATGGCCATCGTTGTGAGGCCGTCAACTGGTTAGGTGAGCGCGGCTAGACCTGCGGGCCGGATTCGACGGCGTGCATCAGCTTTGCGTCCACCTCGGTTTCAGCCGCGAGCCAATCCTCGACTTCATGGCCGGGTGCGAATGACCGCTTCTCCGCGCGGAAAAAAGCCGCCTCCGCGATCAGTGCCGCGCGTTGCTCGGGTCCCACGAACTGGCTGAACGTGAGAGCAGGGGTGCTGACGGCTTCTGCAGCCTGGCGCGGCGAGCGCCTGCGAGGAGTCGAGGTTGTGGGGCTTTTTTCCCGTGGCATGGCGAGTGGCTCCTCGAGGTTTGGATGAGTTCGCTTTCAAAAACAGAGACCTGCGCGATTATCGCCGCCGGACAGGTCCGGCATGTGACGCGCGCGCCGATGTCTCAGCCCGGAAGAATGGGCATCGAGAGAATCTGAACACCGCGCCCGGTGCGCGGCACCCGTGAGTCGAAATCGGGTGGCTTGACGACCAGGATGTCCGAAGCCACCGCATCCATGACGAATTCCGCGGTGTTGCCAATGAAGAAGCGCTTCAGCCCCGAGCGCGACACCACTCCCATCGCGACGATGGCGCTGCGCTCGCGTTTGGCGGTACGCGGGATCGCTTCGTTCGGTCGACCCTGCACGAGATGACAGTGACTGCGTTTCACGTCGAATCCGTCCACCGCGCGCTCCATCTTGTGCCGCGCTTCGCGCTCGAGTTCTTCGCGGTCCGCCGCCACATCGAGCATGGGGCCGTCAGGCATCGCCGGTACCACCGGCACGCCGGGTACAAACGCGTGCAGCGCATGCAACTCACCGTGCAGCGCATGCACGAGCTGCGCGCCGGCGCGCAGAATCTGGCGGTCGAGGTTGCTCGGCTTCGCGAAGGCGTGTGAAGGATCGATCGCCGCGAGTACGCGCGGATGGTGGTAGAGCCGACGATTCTTGACCAGCAGGACCGGGATCGGGCACAGCCTCAGCAGCTCCCAGTCCGTGTACGCGAGGAGCCAGCGCGCCGGATGGCGGCCGGTCCCGTGATGATTCTCGACCACCAACAGGTCTGCCGAGAGCCGCTGGGCCTTGCGGATGATGGCCTCGTAAGGCGGGAAGTCCCAATCGGCTACCACGTCGACATGGATCCCATGCCTGCGGATGCGCACCGCGAGCTTTTCGAGTTGCTCGCGCCGCGCGGTCTGCACTTCGCGCTGCCAGGACTGCAGGTCGACATCACGACTCTGCAGCGCTTCGGCGTACAGCGGCGTCGCGATGTCGTGAAACAGTGTTAGTTGGGCGTTCAGGCCCTTGGCAATCTGCGCAGCCTTGTTAACCGCGGGCAGGGCGCGCGCCGCGGGATTCTTCACGGCAACCAGGATGTGGCGGATCGGCTGCATCGCGCGAGGGTCGCGCAAGTGTGACCCAAGCTCCATCCGGAGGATTACTGATAGCGTTGTCGGCGTGAACCTACCGGCGGTTCGCGGGAGCCGACTGCGCGGACTCCTCGAGAAAAACGCGCAGCTCCGGAGATTCCTCGACCAGCAGGTGCGCCGCCTTTCGAAGCCGCAGGGTCTGTTCGGAAGACAGCGTGAACGCGGTCGGAACGCGGTCCAGGTACTCGCGTTCCGCTTCATCCTTGACGCGTTCGAAACTCAGTTCCACCAGGTCCACATCGAACTTCTCGCAGTCGGGAATGGCCAGCGCCGCGTTGCAGCGCGTATTGCGGACCTCGGTCTCCCAACGCTTCACCCTCTGGCGCATGAGATTCATGGTCTCGAAGCTGTAACGATTGAAGGTGACGCTGACGACCGCGTCCATGACCTTCTTGATGCCGAGCGGTTCGGGACGCTGCGCGTAGCGGTAGTCGAAGCCGGTGCGCGCGTCGACCACGATGAACAACATGCGGCGCGCACGCGAAAAGCCGTTGCGCCGCAGCGCATCGGTCACCGTCTCCCCGAGGGCCACTTCGTCGAGAATGGCCCTCGCGCCGAGATTGTCGGCGAATGCGCCGTCGGCAAGATGCAGGTACGGATATTTGTCGCTGTCGAGGAACGACAGCAGGCGGTCGGCGCGCTCACGGCGATAGACGTCCTCGTCGTTGCTGGCGTTGGCGCTCACGCCGTCCGGCGGTTCGTAACCGCACTGGCCCGCGAAATTGCGCATCACGAGCGGCGCGAAGTAGATGGGCGTCGCCGCGGAGGCGAACACCGCGCGGGCCACCGGCACACTTTTCGGATCGACGCAGATACCGTTCAGCTGTTCCCTCGTGAACGCGAAGGGCTTGGCGCGCACCAGGTCGGTCGCCGAGACGATCACGCGGGGTGAGCGCGTCATCACGTCCTCCACCGTGGCGCCGTTGAACAGCTTCTCGTCGAAATACTCCACTTCGAGATCGCTGCGGCTCACCTCGGTCTTCGCGAGCCGCGGCCAGTTGACCGGTGCGAGCACCTTGTTCCAGAGGTCCTGCTCGGTGTCGTGTTCGAGGAAGCGCGATGGGTAGCTGTCGAACGCCTCCTTGCCATTGAGTGCGTAGTAGGCAGCCGTGAATGCGCCGCCGGACACCGCCGAGATCAGATCGATCTCGTCGAGCAGCGAATGCTGGTCGCCATCGGGCGTCGTCACCTTCACGTCGCGCATGGCCTCGAGCACGCCGAAGGAAAACGCCGCGGCGCGCTTTCCGCCACCGGAGAACGTGACGACGACGAAAAGTTTGTCGGAATTGGCCTCAACTCCGGGGGCCAGAACCGGCGCCGTGATCGGGACGATTTGCCGCAACGGCCGCTCGCGCGTGGGCGTAGTGCCGCAGCCGGCGAGCGCGATGGCGACACCGATCGCGAAGGACTTGCAACGAAAGAACTTCATGCGCCGCAGTATACGGCGATGAGTCAGTTCCTCGCGTAGATGTCCGGGCGCACGACTTCCATGAGGTTCTTCGCCGCGCCCGCTTCGACGAATCCGAAGCCCGCATACAGCCCATGTGCGTCGCGCGTCGCGAGCATGATCCGCCGCGCACCAGAGAGCGCAGGGTGAGCCATCAGCTCTCGCATCAGCCGCTTCCCCACGCCATGCGCGCGATGTTCTTCGAGCACGTAGACATCGCAGAGATAAGCGAATGTCGCGTAGTCCGTGACGACCCGCGCGAGCCCGACCTGCCTGCCGGTCGCTGATTCATAGGCGCCAAAACACAGCGAGTGGCGCAGCGCGCGCTCGACGATCTCGAGAGGAATGCCGGGCGACCAGTAGGAACGCGTGAGATAGGCATGAATCGCCTGCACGTCGAGCCGCTTCTGATCCGTGGAAATTTCGTACGCGCCGGGCGCGGGACTTTCAATCGATGACATAGAGTTTCGCGCCGGTTCGGGTGAAAGACCGATGCGGTTCCGCGCCGTCGGCGACCTGGTAGCTCATGCCAGGCCGCAGCGTGAAGCGACGTCCATCGGCGAGCTCGGTTTCGAGCTCGCCTTCGAGGCAGAGCAGAAAGTGGCCCTTGGAACACCAGTGATTGGCGAGATAGCCCGCGGAGTAATCGAGCATGCGAACGCGCACGTCACCGAACTTGCGTGTGCGCCAGCGCGCCTCGCCCTTTTG
>Ga0315912_10005744_pt1 | contig 11314 bp, 7 predicted proteins | sample VfabasoilMG_FD_204469 | JGI IMG/M metagenome (GOLD analysis project Ga0315912, IMG submission 204469) | Garden soil microbial communities collected in Santa Monica, California, United States - V. faba soil | ecosystem: Environmental > Terrestrial > Soil > Garden | place: USA: California...
GCCATCGTCTTGATTTAGGCGAATCTTAGCAAATCCTTCGGGACAGAACGGCCGCCGCGATCGCATGCTCACGATTGGAGGTTCGCTATGAAGTCGCAGATTGATCCGGACATTCTCACCGAAGAAGGCCGGCTGACGGAGGCAACGCGCAATACCGATGTGGAGGCGCTCGATCGCATCTACGCCGATGACATTATCTTTACCGGCGTTACCGGCGCGATCTGCGGCAAGTCGATGGTGATGGACGAAGCGCGCCGCGGCGCGGCTGAGCGCAAGGCATCCGTTCTGCAGCCTCTGACAGCCTCGGTCGTCGCCTACGACAAGGACGAACTGATGGCCGTCCGACACGGCGACACCGGCATCGCCAGCTTTCGCTTCGGCATCACCATTCGTTCAGACAGCAAGGAAGTGACTCGACGCTATCGAACCACGAATGTCTGGCTCAAACGAGGCGGTACGTGGCAGGTCGTGGCGGCACACACAGCCAGCCTGGGATAGCGCCCTCGGGCCCGCCAACGCTGGGCGCCGAGCCGTCGTCTAACCCCCCATGAGCACGATCTGGTCCGACTTCCGCTACGCCCTTCGCGGCCTGCGCCGCAGCCCCCTGTTCGCGAGCGTCGCCATCCTGTCACTGGCGCTCGGTATCGGCGCCAACAGCGCCATCTTCACGCTCATGGACCAGGTGCTGCTGCGAAAGCTGCCGGTGGACCGGCCCGAAGAGCTCGTGATGCTCCACCAGACCGGCGCGCACATGGGCAGCAACATGGGCGCGCGGATGCATTCCTATCCGCTCTACGGCGACCTCAAACGCCGCGCCGAGCCGTTCGCGGACGTGATTGCCCGCCGCCTGTTTGACGCATCCGTCAGCATCGACAACCAGACGGAACGACTCGAGGCCGAGATGGTCTCGGGAAACTTCTTCGCGATGCTCGGCGTGAACGCCGCGGCAGGCCGCGTCTTCAACTCCTGGGACGACGATCAGGTTTATGCCGGCCATCCGGTCGCGGTGCTGAGTCACGAGTATTGGATCAGCCGCTTCGCGGGCGACCGCAACGTGATCGGCAGGAAGATTCTCATCAACAACTACCCGATGACGATCGTCGGCGTGTCGGAAGCCGGATTTGCCGGCGTCGATCCCACCAGGGCGCCAAGACTTCGCGTGCCGGTGCTGATGAAAGATCGGCTGATGCCCGAATGGGAGTGGGTCAAGATGGACGACCGGCGCGCCCGGTGGGTCCAGGTCTTCGCGCGCCTCAAGCCCGGACAAACGGTGGAATCTGCCGGCGCTCCGGTGCAGGCACTCTTCATGCAGGTGCGCCAGCACGAAATGACGCTGCCGGCAGCGAAAGACTGGTCTGAGTACGCGCGCACGCAATTCATGAAGGGCAAGATCGTCGTCACCAAGGCCGACGTCGGCTATTCACCGCTGCGCAACGATTTTTCAACCGCGCTGGTGGTGTTGATGTGGATGGTCGGTCTGGTGCTCCTCATCGCGTGCGCCAATGTGGCGAATCTCCTGATCGCGCGCGCGTTCGCGCGGCAGAAGGAAATCGCGGTCCGGCTGTCACTGGGATCGTCGCGCGGACGGCTGGTTCGCCAGTTGCTGATCGAGAGCCTCACGCTGTCTGTTGCCGGCGGCATTCTTGGCCTGGGCGTGGCCTATTTGCTGACGCATGCGCTGATAAGGCTGGTCCCGCAGCCATCGGGGCAACCCTTGCTCATCACGGCTTCACCGGACGCCAGGATTCTGGGATTCACCGTGGCGCTCACGCTCGTCACCGGCGTCGTCTTTGGACTGCTGCCGGCGCTTCGCGCCAGTCGTCCCGATCCGTGGGTAACTTTGAAGGGATCGATGAGTTCGATTGCGGGATCGGGCGGATCGCTGTTCCTCCGGAAGGGCCTGGTGACCGCGCAGGTGGCGCTGAGTTTCCTGCTGCTCTTTGGTGCGGGACTCTTCGTGCGCAGTTTGCAGAACCTGAAGACCACCGACACGGGTGTGGTGCTGGACAATCTGATCTCGTTCCAACTCGCGCCGGCATTGTCGGGATACGACGATGCGCGCGCGCAGGTGTTTTATACGACCCTTATCGAGCGCCTTCGCGCCGTGCCCGGAGTCAGCGGCGTCGGCCTTGCGTCAGTCCCGATCCTCAGCGGTGATGAGTGGGACAGCTCGATGTCGGTGGAAGGCCACAAAGCCGCCGACGGCGAGAACATGCAGGCATTCATGAACGCGGTTTCACCCGGATACTGGGACGCGCTGAAGATTCCCGTGATCGGCGGCCGTGACTTCCGGGCGAGCGACGCCAAACAGCTGGATTTCGAATCGCCGGACGCGCAGTACGTCGCCATCGTGAACCAGAAATTCGCCGAACACTTTTTCAAGGACAAGAGCCCGATCGGAAAGCGGCTCGGCTTTGGCACCGGTCCGAAGACCAACCTGAACATCGAGATCGTCGGCGTTGTCGGCAACGCGCTGTACGAGGGACCGCGCGAGGGCGTGCGCCGCCAGGTGTTCATCGCGAACTACGGCAAGAACACCGGCGTCTTTTATCTGCGCACGCAGACGGCCTCGTCGGAAATCTACACGTCGATCCGCAATGAAGTCCGCAAGCTCGACGCCGGCATTCCCGTGTATGAAATGAAGACCGTCGCGGGCCAGCTGGACGAGACGCTGTTGACCGATCGCCTGGTGGCGATGTTGTCCGCGGGATTCGGTGCGCTGGCGACGCTGCTGGCGGCCATTGGTCTCTATGGCGTCATGGCGTTTGTCGTCGCGCGCCGCAACAAGGAGCTGGGCATCCGCCTCGCGCTCGGCGCCGAACCGGGATCGGTTGTCATGCTGGTGATGCGGGAGGTGCTCCTGCTGCTCGCGATCGGACTCGCCGTGGGCATTCCCGCTGCGATCGCGCTGGGGCGGTACGTTTCGACGCAGCTCTACGGCATCAAGCCCGCGGACCCGTGGATTGCGATCTGGACCGTTGTGCTGTTGACCACGGTGTCGGCGGCCGCGGGACTGATCCCCGCCCGTCGCGCCGGCAAGATCAATCCGATTCTCGCGCTCCGGACTGATTAGTGGTGGCCCGGGACGGAGCCCCGGGTCTCTAGACCCGGGGTCACCGCGGCGGCGCCGTCTTGACGTAGTTCGCGATCTGCTCGCCCGTCGCAAACCACACGTCGGGCTTGGACTTCATGTAGGCGACGAACTCTTCCAGGTGCTTCATCGGCGCGCGGTGGCCGCTCAGGTACGGATGCAACGTCAGTACGAACATCGTGCCTTCCTTATAGGCGCCGTCGAACTCGTCGCGATAGAGCTTGTAGAGGAATTCAGGCACGGCCATTCGCCCGTTCTGACCGAGGAACGGTGTCTCGGTGAGCGTCCAGTCGATCGCCAGTTCGACGAGACCGGTGTTCTTGCCCCGCGACTTCACTTCGTACGGTTCATCAAGGGCCTGCAGGCTGCTGTCGTACAGGAAGCCCTTCTTGATAATGAGATCGAGCGTTGCCGCACTGAACGCCCATGACGGCGCGCGATAGCCGACCGGCTTCTTGCCCGTCGTCTTGGTGAGAAAGTCGATCGCCTGGTCGAGCAGACGTTCTTCCTCAGCCTCGTTCAGGCGTGTGGGCGTTTCGTGAATCCAGCCGTGCACGCCGATCTCGTGCCGGCCGCTCTTCATGATCGCCGCGACCATTTCCGGATGCAGCATCGCGTCCACACCGGTGACGAAAAACGTGGACGGAATCTGAAACTTGTCCAGCATGGCCAGAATCCGCGGCATGCCGCTCTCGGCGCCAAACGCAGACGCAGACAACGCGGTGGGCGACGTGGTGCCGTCACGCAGCAGCGGCGCTTCGGTGTCCGTGTCAAAGCTCAGCCACACCGCGACCTTCGCGTTCTTCGGCCACGTCTTTGGGGTGAGCTTTCGCGCCACGCGCGCAACATCCACAGCTTCACGCAACCGCGCGTCCGTCCACGTGGTGCCAGGCTGACCGGCGCCCTGTTGCGCGGTGAACGTTGAAGACGTAGCGATCGCAAGAACGGCGACGACGAGGCTACGGCGAATCATTGGATGGACGCCTCCACAATCTTGAGCGCGCGCTGAATGTCTTCGCTCGTCGTGACGAGCGGCGGCAGGAACCGCACCACGTTCTTGTGCGGACCGCACTTGAGCAGAATGAGTCCGCCCGAGAGCGCGCGCTCGACGACCTGCTGCGCCAGCGCCGCATTCGGCGCTTTCGACCTGCGATCGGTCACCAGCTCAATCGCCAGCATGGCGCCCAGCCCGCGGACATCACCAATCGCATCAACGCGTTCCTGTAACTTCGCCAATCCCGCACGCAGTTCGCTGCCAATCGTAGCGGCGCGATCGACCAGCCCCTCACTCTGGAACACGTCCAGCACCGCGAGTGCGGCGGCACAACCGAGTGGATTGCCGCCGTAGGTGCCGCCAAGCCCGCCAGGAGCGGGCGCATCCATCATTTCCGCCGTGCCGACGACAGCCGCGAGCGGGAGCCCAGCGGCCAGGCTCTTCGCCATCGTCACCAGATCCGGCTCGATGCCGGCATGCTCGTACGCAAACATGCGGCCAGTGCGGCCGAAGCCGCTCTGAATCTCATCAGCGATGAGCACAATGCCATGGCGCCGCGTGATCTCGCGCAACGCGCGGAGAAAATCAGACGGCGCCGGCACGAATCCGCCTTCACCAAGCTGCGGCTCGATGATGACGGCCGCCACCTGATCGGGCGCCACGCGCGTCGCAAACAGCTCCGTCAGCTCTTCGATCGCTCGTGCGGTGGTCCAGCCGCGATACTCGTACGGAAATGGCGCGTGATACACCTCGCCGGCGCGCGGACCGAAGTTCTGCTGATAGCCGGGATTCGACGCCGTCATCGCCAGCGCCAGCATCGTCCTGCCGTGAAATCCGCCGGTGAAGGCAATCACCGACTGCCGCCGGGTATGTGCGCGCGCGATCTTGACGGCGTTTTCCGTCGCTTCCGCGCCGGTGGTGACCAGGAGCGTCTTGCGCATCGGGCCGCCGACGAGCGCGTTCAGCCGCGACGCCAACTCCACGTAACCGTCGTACATCCCCACCTGACACGCCATGTGCGTGAGCCGCGAGAGCTGATCGGTCACCGCCGCAACGACGCGCGGATGACGATGGCCAACGTTCTGGACGCCGATGCCGCACGCGAAGTCCAGATACTCCCTGCCGTCCTCGTCCCACACGCGCGTGCCTTCGGCGCGAACCACCGCCAGGTGTGGATGTGCGATCGCGAGCCCGCGCGGCACCGCCTGGGCACGCCGGGTGTCGATGGAGGAATGTGCCGGAGAGAGCTGTGCCATACGATCTGCACTATATTCCCAACCCTCCTCAACATCTTGGCCACTTCCTACGTCTAATACCCCGTCTATGACCGATCTCCGCCACGCTCTGCGTCTGCTCTGGAAATCCAAGCGCATCACCGCCACAACGCTCCTCACGCTGGCGCTGTGCATTGGCGCGACAACTGCCATTTTTTCGTCGGTGTACGCCCTGATGCTCAAGCCGCTGCCCTTCCAGGGGCCGGACCGCATCGTGGAGCTGTACACGTCGGCGGTCAAAGCCGGGTTGAACCGGATGGGCGCGAACGTGCCGTTCTACATGGACTATTCGCAGAACGCGACGTCCTACGAAAAGCTCGGGCTCTGGAGCTTTCAGTACACGTTGATCGGGCAGGACGACGGTGTGGTCCGCGTGCCGGCCGCGCGCGCCACGGCGGAAATCTTTGACATCCTTAAGATCAACCCGATCCACGGCGCCTTCTTCACCAAGGACAACAACAAGCAGGGCAACGACAAGGTGGTCATCCTCACCCAGTCGTACTGGCAGCAGCAATTCCAGGAGAGCCCCGAGGTCCTCGGCAAGGAACTGACGATCGACGATGAGAAATACAAGATCATCGGTGTGGCGCCGCGTGTGTTCGAAGCGATGGACGCGCGCATCAAGTTCCTGATGCCACTCTCCTGGCCCGCGGGCGCAGAGAATCCGCAGGGCCGGTACGGCGTCGGCATCCAGCTGTTCGGCCGCCTCAAGCCCGGCGTCGCGGCCGGCTCGGCGGACGCCGAAGCCAAGCTGATGGAAAAGAAATATGTTGATGCCGGACAGGCGCAGCTCAAGCAATTCGTCGAGCGGTCCGGCATGACCATGAACGTCGGCGGCGTGCAGGAACAGCGAATCTCACCGGTGCGCACGACGTTGCTGATGCTGCAGGGCGGCGTGGCGTTCGTGCTGTTGATCGGATGCTTCAACGTCGCGAACCTGCTGCTGGTGCGGTCGAACGCGCGGCAGTCTGAAATGGCGGTGCGATCGGCCCTCGGCGCCGGCCGCGGGACCATCGCGCGCCAGTTTCTGATCGAAAGCCTGCTGCTCACAACGATGGGCTCCGCGCTCGGCCTGGCGGTGGCCTGGGGCGCGCTGAAAGCCACCAATTTCTATCTCGCCAAGATGCTGCCGCAGCAGTTGCCGGCCACGCTTGATTGGCGCGTGCTGGGATTCGCCGTCGGGCTCACGCTGGTCGTGGGCCTGCTGATCGGCTTGATTCCGGTGTTCCATATTCTGCGGACCAATCTTGCGTCCGTCATCAACAGCAGCTCGCGCGGATCGTCTTCGTCCCGTGGCGTTCGCACGCTGAGCAGCGTGCTCGTGGTGGCGCAGGTCGCCGTGGCGTTGATGCTGCTGACCGGCGCCGGCTTGCTGATTTCGAGCTTCGCGAAAGCGCTGCGCGTTGATCCGGGCCTTGACCCCTCCGGCGTCGTCACGGCGCGAATCGCGCTGACGCGTCAATACCGAGCGACCCCGGAAGTTGCGAACACCATTCGCGATCGGCTGACACAGGCGATGCAGTCAATTCCGGGTGTCACCAACACCGCGATCGCCTTCTCCACGCCGTTCCAGGGCGGCTTGCCGATCAACGCGTTCATCCTGGAGAACGACACGCTGCCACCGGGCGCGCCGCAACCAGGCGCGTTTCGCGTGATTGTGACGCCCGGCTACGAGAAGGTGCTTGGCTTGAAGATGGTCGAAGGACGGTTCTACAGCGAGGCCGACCTGGCGATGCCGCCGAACCGGCAGGTCTTCGTCGTCGATCAGAGTTTCGCGAAGAAGTACTTCCCGAAGGGCGACGCCATTGGCGGGCGCTTTGCGTTCGGCCAGCGCCCCGCGAATCCGGAGGACTGGCCGACGATCATCGGCGTGGCCAAGGACGTGCCGCACAACGGTGTGGAAGAAAAGAGCGGCAACCCGTTCATCTATCAGTTGTTCCGCGGCGGCACGCCGGCCGGACTCACGATGTTCATGCGCGCCAATCGGCCGACTGACGACGTGATTGCCGAGCTGCGCGCCAAGGTGAAAGAGATCGATCCAACGCTGCCGCTCTTTGAAGTGGGCTCGCTGGAGAAGGCCGTGGGGTCGTCGTTCGATAATCGGCGCGCCGTCATGCTCCTGCTCGCGGTGTTCGCCGGCCTCGCGCTGTTCCTCTCCGCGCTCGGCATCTACGGCGTGCTCGCTTACGACGTGGCGCAGCGCACGCGCGAGATCGGCATGCGCAGCGCCATCGGCGCATCAAGAGGCCAGATCGTCGGCCTGGTCCTGAAGCAGGGCCTCTGGAAGTCCGGCATCGGCGTGGTACTCGGCCTGGTTGGCGCGTTACTGCTGAGCAGCTCGATCAAGACCCTGCTCTTCAACGTGGAGCCCACCGATCCGATCGTGTTCGTGGCGGTCTCGCTGCTGCTGATCGGCGTGGCGCTGCTCGCCAGCTACCTGCCGGCGCACAGAGCGTCGAGGATCAATCCGCTCATCGCGTTGCGGGACGAATAGCTCAGTTACCTCGGTACGTCCCAGGCACGTTCGAGGTCGCTCCAGCTCTCTGTAAACATCGACGCCGCGATCGGGAAGGCGCCGGCGGTGGCCCAACTGGTTACTTGCTCTTTGTTTTCGCCAACCGCAGAGCTTCGGCAATCCCCGCATCAAAGATGGGATCCTGGCCGGCGGCGAACAATCCCGCGCGTTCCACGAGCACGTCCGGCGGCGTGGGCTTGAGTTCAAGCATGTCGGTGTATTTCGGCAGGCGCGTCGAAGGAAACATCAGGACCGATCCGTGGCCCACGTCCGCGAACGTCGCCGGAATGACCGCGCCGGCAGAGGCCTCGCCGACGATGCAGACGCCGCGCTGTTTGAATTCGTAGGTCAGGATGTCTTTGCCGCTGCGCGACTGCCGGTCCACGAGCGCGACGACCGGCTTCTTCGTCTTCTTCATGTATTCCTCGACGAGCGCGATCGTGCGCTGCACTTCGCCCGCGCTGCCGCCGCGTCCGCGCAGGTCGAGCACGAGCGCATCGACGTTCTTGAGGCGTCCCTCAATCGATCGCTTGATCAGTTCGGGCACGCCGGCCATGTGCACGTACCAGAAATGCAAATAGCCAATCGTCGTCTCGCCCGATCGGACCACGCGCACGCTGTTTTCGGCTGCGTCGAAGGAGGTGTATTCCTCGGCGTTGATCGTCAGGTTCACAAATTCACCGGGTCGCCGTTCCACGCGCAACGCGATCCGATCCGTCAGCGCAGAGGCCAGCACGTATCGCACCGACGGATCGCGATCGTCACCGATGTACGCATCATCTGTTCTCCAGTCGGTGCGCTTCGATTCTTCAAGCGGCGTGCCGTCGATCGAAACGATCCGGTCGCCCAGCAGGAGCCCCGCGCGCGCGGCCGGGCCGCCTTCAAGAATGAACGCGGCGTAGGCGTTGGGCCCGCCGCCGATCGCCTGGAAGCCAAACGATGGATACGCCACCTGCAGCAGGTCGGCCATCATCGCGCGGTGCGCCTCCGCTGACAACAGCTGCAGATGCGATGCCGCGATGTTGCTCAGCAGCTCATGAACGACCTGCCGCTGATCGCGGAGCGAAGCCGCCGCCGCGGCTTTGGCTCGGTACTGCTCGGCGAGCGCGGGCAGCTGCTTCTCACGGAACGCGGTGTCCACGTAGTTCTTCTGCAGCACCTTCACCACGTTCTCGAACAACGTGCCGTCTGTTTCTTTGATTTGCAGGCGCGTGACGGCGTTGAGGTCCGGCGGAGGCGGCGGCGGTGGGACCTGGGCGGCAGCTGGCGCGGCAAGGATCAGAAGCAGGATGAGTGCGCGGGCGATTTGTTTCATGACCATTAGACGAAGGATGTCACGGGTGGATTGGATGGGCACAGGGGTAAGATCCGCACATGCCCGTCCCCACATCCGCGCCCGCGCTGGCGATCGTTGCCCTGGCGTCCATGTCCGCATTGGCTCCGGCAGCCGTGCAGCAGCCGGTGCAGTACAGGTCGCCGGAGGGCGTCGAGTATCGGTCGTTGCCGGACACGGACGCGATCAAGACCGCGCGGGCGGCGCTGGCGGTGGATCCGAAGAACATCGCGCGCATCATCGACCTGGGCGTGGCTGAGTCTGGCGCGCGGCAGTTTCGCGAAGCGATCGCGACCTTCACGCGCGGGCTCGAGCTGGAACCGAACAACGCGCCGCTTCTGAGATGGCGCGGCCATCGCTATCTGTCCGTTCGCGACTTCAATCTTGCGAAAGCAGACCTCACGCGCGGCGCGCAGCTTGATGAATCGATCTACGGCATCTGGTATCACCTGGGCGTCCTGCAATACGTTGGCGGCGCGTTTCCCGCGGCTGCCGCGTCGTTCGCCAAGGCGCAACCGCTCGCGCCAGATGCGGCCGAGCTGGCGGGATCGACCGACTGGCTCTGGATGTCGCTCAGCCGCTCAAACCGCAACGCCGAAGCGAAAGCGATGCTCGATCGCCGCCCGGACAACAAGCCGGTCACCAACGCGTACTCGCGACGACTGCAGCTTTATCGCGGCGAAATCGGTCCGGACGCCGTGCTCACGGCGGCGGACACGGACGATGTGCAGGTGGCGACGCTCGCGTACGGAGTCGGCAACTGGTATCTGGTACGCGGCGACAAGGTCGAGGCGCGGAAGTGGTTCGAGAAATCCGTTCAGTCCGGCGGCTGGCCGGCGTTCGGTTTCATGGCGTCGGAAGCGGAGCTGAGACGGCTGCGCTAACGCCAGATGTTCTAGACTCTTCCCGCTGTGCGGGTCCTGGGTGTCACGGTCGGCCTGGTGTGGGCGCTTGCGCTGAGCTTTCCCGCTCTTCGCGCAGCCGACACGCTGGCTGTCCGCCGCTACCTTGTGCCCGACGGCCTGGCGCACAACTCAGTGCGCGTGATCAAACAGGACTCGAAGGGCTACCTGTGGATCGGCACGGGCGAAGGTATCAGCCGGTTCGACGGCTATCAGTTCGTGAACTACAGCACCGGCGAAGGCCTCACGGTGCCGCTGGTGAACGACATTCTCGAAGACACGCGCGGCCGCATTTGGGCGGCGACCAACGGCGCAGGCCTCGCGCTGTTTCTTGATGAGTCTCCGCGCCAGCCAGGCGCCAAGGGCGATCGGGGCCGGATCTTCTTCCGTACGTTTCAGCTTGGAGCCGACACCAACGCAAACCAAATCAACGCGCTCGCGCAAGTCGACGGCGTCGTCTGGTGCGCCACCGATGGCGGGCTCTTCCGCGCTGACGTGTCCGCGACTGGTGAACCGGTCTTCACGCACGTAGGGCCGACCGAAGCGGTTGATGCGATGACAACAACGCCGGACGGTGCGCTCCTGACCGCCGGCGCTCGCGGCGTCAGCGCGCGGCGCGGCGATCGCATTGAGGACCTCGGCCCTCCGTTGAACGATCGCTCCGAGGTCCAGGACCTTGCCGTGCGCAACGGACGCGTGTTCGCGCTCACTGCCCATGCGTTGTACGCGACGAGCGCGACTCGATCCGATGGTGGCGCCGGCTGGGCCGCGATTCCGATTCCATCGAAACCCACGGATCGTCACGCTGCGCTGTTCGTCGACGCATCCAGGACGTTGTGGATTGGCAGCGGTGCCGGCCTGTTTCAGCTCCGCGGCGACACGGTTCACAAGCCCGTCGATCTACGGGTGACGGGCATCGTGCAGGCGTTCCTTGAAGATCGGAATGGACATCTGTGGCTCGGAACCGAGCTCGACGGGCTGTCGATGCTGAGCCCGAAGCTCTTCACATCCTTCGACCACACCCACGGTCTTCCACAGCAGGACATGGTCGCGGTCACGGAGACGGCGAACGGCGACATCGTGGCCGCCAGCCAGTCTCAGGGTTGGGTTCGCATGCAGGGTGACACGCCGCAGCGAATTCCCGGGACGGACAGTGCGCCATTCAACACGGTTGGCAATCGCATCGTGTGCGATCGCGACGTCTG
>Ga0315912_10005745_pt1 | contig 11313 bp, 9 predicted proteins | sample VfabasoilMG_FD_204469 | JGI IMG/M metagenome (GOLD analysis project Ga0315912, IMG submission 204469) | Garden soil microbial communities collected in Santa Monica, California, United States - V. faba soil | ecosystem: Environmental > Terrestrial > Soil > Garden | place: USA: California...
GATGCGAGGCTTTACGTATTCACGTCGGGACCGATCACGATCGGCAAGGGCATCCTGCAGAACCTCGCCCCCCTCGACCCCCCCATCCAGGTGCCGGTAGGGTTCTACGTGATCAAACACCCCAAGGGCAACATCCTGTTCGACACCGGGAACAACGACCGCATCATCACCGACCCGGGCTACTGGGGCGACGCGTTCAAGGTGCTCAAGCCCGTCAATACGCCGGATGTCGCGATCGATGTCCAGTTGCAGAAGATCGGCCTGAAGCCGGACGACATCAAATACGTCGTCCCCAGCCACCTGCACTGGGACCATGGCGGCAACATCGGCAAGTTCCCGAACTCGACCATCGTGGTGCAAAAGGCCGAGATCGTGAATGCGTTCTGGCCGGAACCCGGCACGGGAGACCCGTACCTCCTCGGCGATGTGGTGTCCCTGCGCAACAAGTCGCAAAAAGTCCTGGCGCTCGAGGGCGACCTCGACCTGTTCGGCGACGGCAGCGTGCAGATCAAGAAGTTCGTCGGGCATACGCCCGGCAGCCAGGTCGCCCAGGTGCGCCTGAAGAACACGGGGCTGATCGTGCTGACCGGCGACAGCCTGTACTTCCGGGAAAACCTGGAAAAGAACATTCCGCCCAACATCGTGCTCGCGTACGATCCGACCGGCATCTACAAGTTCTACGACTACCTGCGCAAGCTGATCGCCTCGGAGAAAGCCGATTACTTCTCGGCGCATGATCCGGATGCCTTCAAGGCGCTGAAGAAGCCGCCCTCCTACTACGACTGACAATACGCCCCGGCCGGCCCGAGCCCTTCGGGCCGGCCTGTAAAGATCACGTGACCCAACCTGTCGTTTCCGCCCAGAATCTCGTCAAATCCTACGGTCCCCGGCTTGCGGTCGACGGCGTTTCCTTCGACGTGCAGCCCAACGAGGTCATGGGCCTGCTCGGCCCGAACGGTTCGGGCAAAAGCACCATCCTGCGCATCCTTACGGGCTACCTGAAACCGACCTCCGGCACGGCCAGCGTCGCGGGATTCGATGTCGTCGACAACGGGCTGGAGGCTCGTGGCCAGCTCGGCTATGTCCCCGAGGATGTTCCCCTCTACACCCACATGCGCGTGATCGAATTCCTGGAGTTCATGGGCCGAGTGCGTGGCGTCTCCGAATCCGGCCTTGCCAGGTCGGTGGATCGCGCCATCGAGCGCCTCGCACTGGGCAAGGTCCGGGAGCTGCTCATCGCGAAGCTGTCGCGCGGCTACCGCCAGCGGGTGGCCATCGCCCAGGCGCTGCTGGGCGAACCGAAATTGCTGATCCTCGACGAGCCGACCAACGGACTCGATCCGCGCCAGATCATCGAAGTCCGGGAGCTCATCCGCGCCCTCTCCCGCGACCTGTCGGTGCTGGTGACTTCCCACATTCTCGCCGAGATCGAACGAGTCGCCCACCGGGTTGCGATCCTGCTCGACGGCAAGCTGCTGACGGTCCACACCCTCGGCTCGCAGGCGGGCGGGCGCATGAAGGTGCGCGTCCCCGCCGGCACGGCGGACGAGGTACGCAGGAATCTGGCGTCCCTGACCGGAGTGCGCATTGCCGAAGTCCTTCCCGTGCCTGGCCTGTATGTGCTGGAACACGACGGAACCGCCGCCGCGACGATTGCGGCATTGGTGGGAGCGGGCCTGGCCGTCGAGGAAGCGACACCGGCGGGCAGCGGGCTCGAGGCGCTGTTCCTGCGCCTGACCGAAGGGCCGGGAGCATGAAGGGATTCGCGCCGCTTTTGGGCAAGGAAATTCGCGCGCTCTTCTATGCTCCGGTCGCCTATGCGCTGATCGCGGTGTTCCTCCTGCTGATGGGCTACTCGTTCACGCTGACCCTGTTCCTGAACAAGTACGCCACGCTGATCCACATATTCTTCCAGTCGGCCGGGCTGCTGTTGCTCATCGTGCCCATCATCACGATGCGGCTGTTCGCCGAGGAGCGCAAAGGCGGCACGCTGGAGTTGCTGCTGACCGCGCCGGTCAGGGAAAGCCACGTGGTCCTCGCCAAGTACGTCGCCAGCATGGCGGTCGTGCTGAGCATGATCGGGCTCACCGGCTGCTATGCATTGGTTCTCGGCTTGTTCGGCTCCCCCGAATGGGGTCCCATCTACAGCGGTTATCTGGGGCTCGCGCTGCTCTCTTCGACACTGGTCTCGATAGGCCTCGCAGTCTCCGCGCTGACCGCAAACCAGGTGGTCGCGGCCATCGTCACCATCGGCATTTCCTTCACGCTCTGGATGATCGATTCCCTGGCCGGGATGATGCCGGACGCGCTCGAACGGGTGCTCATCAGTTTCTCCCTGCTGGCGCGTTTCACGCCTTTTGCCACCGGCGCGATGTACACGTCCGACTTCGGATTCTTCCTGACGAGCACCCTGCTGGCGCTGTTCCTCGCCATGCGCGCGCTCGCGAGACGGTGATTGCCATGGGCGGAATGACGTCTCGCCTGGCCCTGTTCACGCGTCACTCGTCACGCGTCACGGTGCCTTGATGGAACACGGCGGTTACGAAGCAGGACCCCTGCTGTGGATGGCGGGATGGCTCGTCGCGCTCGCGATCCTTTTCTTTGCCGGCTTGCGGGTGCCACTGCAGACCCGCCTCACCCGCTGGCGCTCGTTCCTGTTCAATGCCGGGATCGTCGCCGCCGCTGCCGCCACGGCAGTACTCGCCTCGGTGGCGCTGATGCTGCACGACGTCCACGTCGACATGACGCGGGAGAAGCTCTTTACCCCGTCGGCCCAGGCGATGTCCGTGGTCGACCAGCTCTCGCGTCCGGTGCGCCTGACCTATTTCTATCGCGGCCAGGATCCTGCCGGCCGGCGGGTGAAGGATGTCATCGAGGTCATGGGCCGTCGCAACGCCATGCTCGCGGTCCGGACCGTCGACCCGGATCGGGAACCCTCGGTTGCCCAGGCGTACGGCGTGCGCATGGTCAACGCCGCGATCCTCGAAGCCGAGGGACGAAAAGTGATCGTGCAGACAACCGACGAAGGCGAGATCGCGATCGGCATCCAGCGCGTGCTGCGGGAGAAGGTCATCGTCGCGTGCTTCCTCGAAGGCCACAACGAGTTGCCCATGGACAACTTCGAGTTCCACACGCACATGGAGGGCATCGCCGGCCACAGCCATGACGATGCGTCGTCCAAGGTCATCCAGACCACCGGCCATGGCATCGGCCGCTTGCGTCGGGCCCTGGAAGCCCAGGGATACGAAACCCGCAAGGTCGTCCTCGCCACTTCGCCTGCGGTCCCCGCGGATTGCCAGGTCCTCATCGTCGCCAACCCGCGCACCACCTTCCTGCCCGCCGAAAGCACCGCGATCGAAAGTTACCTGGAACGGGGCGGCGCCCTCTTCGCGATGTTCGACCTGGGCTTTTCGCTGGAACCGCGACTGGCCGCGCTGACGGGCCGGCTTGGGATCAAGCTGCCGATGCAGGCGGTTGTAGACCCGCTCAGCCACTATTCCACCGACGCGGAAATGGTCGCCGTCGCCGCCTATGATCCGCATCCGATCACGAAGAATGCATCGATGAGTTTCTACCCCGGCATGCGTCCCCTGCTCGCCGTCGAGCCCGCCGCGGGGGTACACGTCGTCCCGCTGCTGACGAGCAGCCGCGACAGCTACGTGCGCAAGGTCGAACCGGTGGCGATACGCAGCGCGGGCGAAGAGTCGGGACGGGACGCCCCGAAGCACGGTCCCCAGCTCATGGCCATCGCGGCGGAAGGCCGCCTCGGCGCCAAGGCGACTGGCGATTTCCGCGCGGTCGTCGTCGGCGACGGCGACTTCGCCAGCAACTCCTTCCTGCCCTACCTCGCCAACGGCGACGTCGCGCTGGGCATCGTGCGCTGGCTGGTCCGCGAGGAGCGGGCCGCCACGGTCTCGAACCGCATCCCGGTGCCGCCCATGATCCTGCTCACCGGCGCGCAGATGACCCTGATCTTCCTCGCCGTCGAAGTCCTGCTGCCGCTCGCGGTGCTGGCCATCGGCGGCTTCGTCTGGTGGCGCCGGCGATGAAGCGCCGCCCGCTCCTGACCGCACTGGCGGCCGCGGCCGCGCTGGCCTACCTGGTCGCGATGACGATCGCCGGCGCGCTGCCGCAGCAAAAGCAGCTAGTCAAGTTCGAGGCGCGGGGCATCATGAAGCTTGCGCCGGAAAGCATCGACCGGGTAAACATCCAGGTGGGGTCGCGCTCCGCGACACTGCTGCGGGAAGGGGAAGGCTGGACGGTCGAAGGCGGCGGCGCGATTGCGCCGGAACTCGGCAAGCGCGTTTCGCTCGCGGTGCAGTTCATGAACACCGCGGCACCGTTGCGCATGCTGGATGCGCCGGAACTGACAGGCTCCAATCCGCGCGAGTTCGGCCTTGATCCACCCCGGTTGCGCAGCACGCTTTACCACGGGGGCGAAACCACCCTGGGCGCCGCGTTCGGCGAGCACAATCCCGACGACACTGCGCAATACATGAATCTCGACGGCAAGCCGGAGGTCTACCTCATGTCACGCTTTGTCGGCCAGGAATGGGAAGCCGTTGCGAGCGGGCTCAGGCTTGTGCCGGCTCAGCGCTGAACGGTCAGCACCGTAAAGCCTTCGCCGATCAGGTCGCGGCCGATCGCGCCCTTCAGTCCCGAGGCCCGCAGCAGGGACTCCTGTTCCTCGCGCGTCGGAATCACGTTGCCCCAGAGCAGTTCCTCGAATCCGGTCTGCAACGGAAAGCGGAATTCCGGCCGGCGCGCCTCATCGAGGGTTGAGGGATAGGTTTCGTCGATGATGACCATCCAGCCCCCGGCCTTGAGCGCGCGCGCCGCGCCCGCCACGACCGCCGGGCGGATTCCCGGCGCGATCTCGTGCAGCACCTCGATCATCACCACGGCATCGAACCCGCCGGTGGCGTCGTCCACTTTCTCCTTGTGAACGGTCACGCGGCCTTCCAGTCCGGCCTTGCGCACTTTCTCGCGGGCCAGCGCCAGGCTTTCGTCATCGATGTCCACGCCGGCGAGGCGGGCGTTCGGAAAAGCCTTCGCCGCCTGCAGCAGGAAGTTACCCGTCCCGCAGCCGACTTCGAGCAGGGCGCCTCCGGCAGCCAGGCGGTCCGCCAGGCCCGCCAGTCCCGGCAGGATCTTTTTCGCCGTGACCACCTGCAGTCCCTGGGTCGATTCCGCAATGGCCTGGTTGAAATGGTCGCCACGCCCCTGGAACGGCTTGACGTTGCCGTCGCGGAACGCTTCGCGGCAGCGCCGGAAGTCTTCGGCGGCGACCTCGGTGCCGAGGCGCACATAGCCGCCGAGGTAGCGCGGATGCGTCGGGCTGGCGAGGATCGAATCCATGTGGGGCGCCAGCCGGTATTTCCCGGCGGCGTCCGCGTCCAGCAATTCAAGCCCGTAGGCCGTCTTGCACCAGACTTCGAGATAGGGACCGTGCAGTTTCAGCTTCGCAGCCAGTTCCGCGGCATCCTGGCCCGGCGTTTCCGCAAGCGCCCGAAATACCCCGAGGTGCACGCCGAGGTCGATGAGGTGGATGGTGTTGAACCCGCGGCGCCATTCGAAAATGCGGGCGACCTGGGCGTCGGCCGTGAGGCCCGGGGCTGCGTCTGCCATGCTGCACCTGTATCGGGAAAAAGGAAGGCCCCAGTATACTGGGGCAGGCACTTCGCCACCCTGTCCTGGGATTACATGCTCATGTCGCCCGTCCGCGTCGGTTGCAGCCTGCTCCTTGCCACATGCCTCGCGACCGCACCTCCCGTGAATGCCGGGGCGCAGATCGACGAACCGGCGCCGCCCCTGGTCGGAACGCTGTTCTCCGGCCATGCGCTCGACCTGGAATCCCTGCGAGGCAAGGTCGTCCTGGTCAATTTCTTCTCGAGCTATTGCAAGTTCTGCGCGTATGAGATCGGCAATGTGCAGGCCTTCTACGAGAATCACCGCGCGGAGGGATTTGAAGTCATCGTCGTCGCGATCGACGACCTCGCCGATCGCGGCAGGGTGGAACGCATGGTGGGCTCGTACGGATTGCAGGGCATCATGGCCGACGATCTTGACGCCAGCGGATTCGAGCGTCGCTACCCCACCCCGACCGCCTTCGTGATCGACCGGGACGGCATCGTGCGCAGCCAGACCCGTGGCGCCAAGCTGCCCTTCTGGTACGCGGAACACGTGGTCCCGCTGCTCGCGATGCCTCGACGGCGTTAGTGGATCAGCTGCCGGGGCGTGATCCCCAGCACCTTCTTGAATTGCCGCGTGAGGTGGCTCTGGTCGGCGAATCCCACCGAAGTCGCGATTTCGGCCAGCGAATATTCCCCGCCTCCGGCCATGATCAATGAGCGTGCGCTGCCCACCCGCATCTGGATCAGGTACTGGTAAGGTGAAATTCCCATCGCGCGCTTGAACGTGCGTGCAAGGTGGAAAGGACTCATGTGCGCGGAGCCGGCGATGTCCGCGAGGCTGATGTCGGTCGTGTGGTTGTTCCGGATGAATGCGACGGCCCTGGCGACGGCGCGCGGCACCGATGCATTCGGCGCCACGACAGGATCGGCGCTCGTCTCCAGGTAGTTGCGCAGGAGGTGCACGGCCAGGATGGTCGCGAGCGACTCGGCATACACCCGGCTGCCGGCATCGCCCCGCAAGGTCTCGCGCGCAAGCGCGGCTGCAATCGTGGAGATGGCCGGGTCCTGTTCGCGCTCGGCTCGCACGAGGCGAACCTCGTCTGCTGCAAGGCCGAGGTTTTCTTCGGCAACCTGGCGCAGGAACTCGGGCCTCAGGGCAAGCAGGGAGAAGCTGATGCGGGAATCCCAGGACCAGCGCACCGGGCTGCCGCTTGGCACGACCGCCACGTATCCCGGCGAAAGGCTGTGCCGGACTGTCGTCCCTTTCGAATCGCAAACCAGCGTCCCGCCGCCGAGGCTGACGAACACGAGGTGCTCGGTCGCGCCATCCGGCAGGTCGCGACTCGAAGGCCCGACTTCGCGGCGCTCGAAGTTGAGCAGTTCCCATCCCAGCTGCCGGCTGCTCAGTTGCACGCTTTCCGGACGAAGGGAAGAAAAATCGACGGCGGCGCGGCGTCCCGCCGACCGGGACAGGTTCGAATGTGCGAGGGAAAGGACTGCGGATCGGGTTTGCATGGGTTTCCTCCTGTTCAGGCGAACACGCCGTCGGCAAGCGGCGGATATTCGTCCTTGTCGGCGCCCGAGCCGGCGCGATACGCAACTACGCTGCCGGCTTGCGCGACGGTCACGCCGGTCGTCGCGGTTTCATCCGGCAGTCGGCTGCCCTGCAGCGTCGCCGCGACAAAAGCCGCAGACGCAAGGATCAAGATGGTGTGACGTGCTTTCATGATGCGATCCTGCCTTCCTTGTGGGTTCGTTGCGATTTCGTTCATGCTGCGGAGGCCAGCTCGGAGTAGGGCCGCAAGGCCGCGGATTTGCGCCGCGCCTCCTCGGCGCCACGTTCGTCGCCCATCAATCGCAGCGCACGGATGGTGGATGCCCAATTGAAGGGGCTTTCGGGTTTCAGCGCAGTGCGTTCCGCCAGGAGCGCCCGGGCCAGCGACGGGTGGCGGCCGCGCAATGCCGATTCGATCAAGGTCAGCCCGACGATGTCGCGCTGGGCATTGCTGCCGCCGAAGCGCGCCGCGACCAGCCGAAGCGGCTGCAGCAACTCGCACGCGGCCGCATGGTCGCCTTCCCCGAACGCGTGCAGCGCGCGGCACAGCGGCAGGCCGACTTCCCAGGTCATGCGGCCATTCGTGCCGCCTTCGGAGGTGCGTTTTTCCAGCACCCGCAGCAGTCGCGCGGCAGCGTCACGGCGGCCTGCGCCCACGAACGCCATCATGGCGTGCGCGTCGTTGAAAGCGTAGTAGGCCTCGTCGATGCGGGATTCCCAGCCGTCGGCCAGCGCATCCCAGCGGTCGCCGAGGGCGGCGCCGCGAAGGTGCAAGCGCCAAAGCATTGCCGATGCGTCGATCATCTCGAGCACCACGCTGCTCGACGGACGGCGGATGGCGGTGTCGTACAGCTCCATCACGCGCTGGTCGTCCCCGCGGTCGAGATGGAACAGCGCAAGGTGCCACCAGTTGTGGACGGCCAGGCCGTTGTCCGGCGCCCAGTCCTGGGAACGCGAAAGCAGCCAGTTGATGCCCTCGTCGAGGCGGCCCTGCATTTCCATGACATGGGTGACGGCATGCACGGCCCAGGGATCGCGCGGATTCAGCGCGAGAGCCTTGCGCCCGGCGGCCTCCGCCTGCCCGTAGTGGGCCGTCTCCTCCAGGCCGAATGCATGCATGCCCAGCACATAGCCGTAGCCGGGAATGCTTTCGTTCCAGAAAGGCAGGACCTGCGCGACGCGGTCCCGCAGCATCGAGGATTGCCCGAGGAAGAAATCGCCGACGTGGGCGACCTGCAGCGCAAGGCTGTCGCGCGGATAGTCCAGCAGGATGTCGCCGTAAAGGCGTATGGAGCGCTCGAAATTGCCGTCCAGCCACGCCGCAGCCGCTGCTATATGGCCGCGTTCGCGCTGATTGGCACGATGGACCAGGCCCTGTGCGGCGCGCACGCTCTTCTGGAGCATCGGCTCGGCGCCCTTGTCGGTCGACATGACCATCAATGCCGCGCGCAGGCAATGGCCCATCACGAACTCCGGGTCTTCCTCCAGCGCGCGGTCGATGGCCGCCAGCGGATCCCCGTAATAGCCATGTAACAGGTGTACTGCCGTCTCGTAGCGATCCAGCGAAACGCGGTTGCCGGTTGAAACGGGGACGTCTCTGCAATCCTTGAGTGCCATAAAATAGCGCCTTTCCTTGGTCGGTCAGCCCGGCACGGGGCCGGGAACGGAGGCCATCTTGCTTCCGCGCCGTGATTGCGCCGTGCTGCCCGGCGTGAAATTGGCGTGAAAATGCCCCGCTGACCCGGCCGGGACCCACACGAAAGGCCCTTGCGTGGCCCAATTGCGACTGCGATTGCTGGGAGGATTCGAGCTGCATGGCGCTGCGGGAGCCCCCGTGAGCCTGCCGCCCAGGAAGGCGCGCGCCCTGCTCGCCTACCTGGCGCTAAGCGAAGGCCGGCCGCATTCGCGCGACCGCCTGGCCGCCCTGCTCTGGGAAGACGCCGACGACAGCCAGGCGCGCACCAGCCTGCGCCAGGCGCTGACGGCCATCCGGCGCTGCCTTGCCGAAGCGGACGTGGATGCGCTGGATGCGGGGACAGAGAGCGTCAGGCTGGATCCATCGGCCATCGAAGTCGACGCAATCGAGTTCGCCCGGCCGCTGCAGCCCACGGACACCGACGCGCGGGAGGCCCGAATCGCGCTTTACCGGGGCAACCTGCTCGACGGATTCGACGTGCGCGCCCCGGCGTTCGAGGACTGGGTTCGCGCCGAGCGCGAACGCCTGCGCCAGCTCGCCACCGACGCGCTCGCGAGCCAGATGGATGACCACTTGCGCGCAGGCAATCCGGGGCAGGCGCTGACGGCGGCGACGCAGTTGCTGGCACTGGACCCCCTGCGGGAGGACATCCACCGCGACACGATGCGCATTTTTGTCGCCCAGGGACGGCATGCCGCCGCGCTGGAACAATACCGGCGCTGCCGGGAAATCCTGCGGCTGGAACTGGGCGTGCCGCCGGAACCCGAAACGGAAAAGCTTTATCGCGAAGTCCTGCAGTACCGGCATTCCGCGGCAGCCACCGCGGACGAAGCGGAGCCCGTGCAGGCACGGGCGGAGACGCTCCAACCCGCGCCGCGTTCCGAGGCCCCCCTGCTCCGTCACGCGACGATTTTCCTGGTCGACATCGCCGACGTGACCGCTTATACGGGCAGCGCCGACCCCGAAGACCTGCACGATTTCCTGCTGCGCTATCGGGAGCTGGTCCGTGCGCGGGTAAGGCAGTACGGCGGCACGGTCACCAACTATATAGGCGCCCGCCTGATGGCGGTCTTCGGCGTTCCCCTTGCGCATGGCAACGATGCCGAACGCGCGATCCTGGCAGCGCTGGCGATCCGCGACAGCGTGCCAAAGATGCAGAATGCGGCCGGTCAATCGCTGCAATGCCGGATCGGCATTGCCGGCGGCCGCGTGCTTGCCAGCCAGGACAGCGGCGGCACCACGCTCACCGGCGGGCCGGTCAGCGTGGCGGCCCGCATCATGGAAGCTGCCGGCGCCGGCGAAATCCGCATCACGGGCGAAGTACGCGAAGCGGTCGGCGAACGACTCCGCGCCGACCTGCTGCCCGATGCCACCATCGCCGGGATGGAGCATGCGCCGCCGCTCTGGCGCATCGAGTCCCTGCGCCGCGGCTTCGATGGCGCGAGCGCGCGGCCCTTCATCGGTCGCGAAGTCGAACTGCGCCAGCTGAAGGGGTTGCTGGAGAACTGCCTGTCATCCGGCAGCGGCCGCGTGGTGCTGGTTCGCGGCGACGCCGGCATCGGCAAAAGCCGGCTGATGGAAGAATTTTCGGCGCAGGCGCGCCCGCTCGGATTCGATCCCCACTTCGGGCAGATCGTCGAGTTCGGCGGCGATCCCCTCTCCATGCTGGTGCGCAACCTCATAGGGGTGGGTAACGCTGCCGATCCCGATCTCGCAGCGCAGGCCCTGGACCGGGTCGCGGTTACGCCGGAGCTGAGACGCTTTCTCGCGGACATGTCGGGGCTTCCGGCCGGCACTTCCCGGGGCGTCGAGCCGGATGTGGACGGGAGCCGCCGCCAGAGCGGCCGCCAGACGGCGCTCAAGGAGCTGGTCCGGTCGCTTTCCTCGCGGCAACCGCTCCTGATCGTCGTGGAGGATATCCACTCGGCAACGCCGCTGACCCTGGAAAGCCTGGCGTGGATGGCCTCCGCCACGCGCGGATCGCGGAGCGTGCTGGTCATGACTTCCCGCGCGGAGGGCGATCCGATCACCCCGGCGTGGCGCAACGCCACCAGCGCCTCCCTGACGACGATCGACCTGGGCCCGTTGTCCGAAGACGAGGCCTTGCAGATGGCGACGCGCTACCAGGCTGCCGACAGCGAATTCGCGCGAAGCTGCGTGCAGCGCGCCGAAGGCAACCCGCTTTTCCTCGACCAGTTGCTGCGCGCCGGCCAGGGCCAGGGCGCCATGCCGGGGTCGCTGCAGAACCTGATCCTTGCGCGCCTGGATCGGCTGGAACCGGCGGAACGGCAGGCATTGCAGGTGGCTTCGGTCCTTGGGCAGCGTTTCGGTCTCGATGCGCTGCGAAACCTGCTGGACGACGCCCGCTATTCAATGGCACGCATGGAAGACCAGGGCCTGCTGCGCGCCGAGGGCGCCGAGCATCTTTT
>Ga0315912_10005746_pt1 | contig 11313 bp, 9 predicted proteins | sample VfabasoilMG_FD_204469 | JGI IMG/M metagenome (GOLD analysis project Ga0315912, IMG submission 204469) | Garden soil microbial communities collected in Santa Monica, California, United States - V. faba soil | ecosystem: Environmental > Terrestrial > Soil > Garden | place: USA: California...
GTAGAGGTCCTGGCGGTCGAAGACGATGAAGCCTTGCAGCTTCACGCGGTTCACCAGCAGGGCGCGAATCATCTTCACTCCATACGGCTCGGTCCGGTTGTAGTCGGAGATCAACCCGCACAGGGCGACGCGTGAAAATGGATTGAGCAGGCGGAACGAAGCATCCAGCACCTCCCCGCCCACGTTCTCGAACAACGCATCCACTCCGTTGGGGCAGGCGGCCTTGAGGTCGTCGATGAGCTTGCCGGCCTTGTAGTCCACGCAGGCGTCGAAACCGAGTTCCTTCACCGCGTACTCGCATTTCCTGGGTCCGCCGGCGATGCCGACGGCACGGCAGCCTTGCAGCTTCGCGAGCTGGCCCACGACGCCACCCACCGCGCCGCTCGCCGCGGAGACCAGTACGGTTTCGCCGGCCTTTGGCGCGCAATATTCCAGCAGGCCCATCCATGCCGTTACGCCCGGCATGCCGCAGACGCCCAGGTACGCCGATGGCGGAACGACACCCACGTCGACGACGGCCAGGCCTTCCCCATTGCTGGTGGCATAGTTCTGCCAGCCGAGCGAGCCGACGACGTGGTCGCCGACCTTGAACTTCGGGTTGTTCGATTCGACGACCTTGCCCACGGTGCCGCCGGTCATGACTTCGCCGATTTCGACGTACTTCGCATAGGACTTCACGGCATTCATGCGGCCGCGCATATAGGGGTCCAGCGAAAGCCAGTAGTTCTTCACCAGGATCTCGCCGCCGCCGGGTTTCGGGATGTCCGATTCGACGATGCTGAAATTGGATTCCTCGACCGGGCCGGTGGGGCGGCTCGCGAGCAGGACTTGAAGATTTTTTGCCATGGCATCCTCCGTGAATTGTTCGTTGTCGGCTGCCATTCTACCGGAGGGCGCCGGGCTCCTTCCGGCCCCTCCGTATCAATTCCCTCTGCGCCTCCGCGGTTACACGGATCTATTTCAGGACGCCGGCCAGCAGGTTGCCGGCGTTCGCGCCGCCTTGCTTGCCCACGTAGTCGGTGACGATCGGCTTGAATTTGTCGACCATGTCGGAGCTCATGCCCAGCTTCGAGAAGATGCCCTGCAGGCCGGATGCGCTGCCGACATTCGCACCGCCGAGGAATTGCTTCGCTGTCGCGAGGTACTTGTCGGCGCCTGGAATCGCCTTGGCGACCTGGTCGAAATCGCCGGCGGAAAGCTTTTCCTGCGCCAGTTTGAGCATGGCGCCGACCCCGCCGGTGGCCTGCGTGCTGGAAACGCCGAGTTGCTGCGTGAGCAGGCTGGTCAGCCCGGACGACTGTCCGGTCATGGATTGCATGGTCGAGCAGCCCGGCAGGAAGGCAATCGGAACAATGGCAAGCAGGATGCCGATGATTCGTTTCATGGGGTATTCCTCCGTTAGGATTGGCTGACGAGGCCTGGTCGCAAGTCTCCCGTCGGCGGCCGAGAAGGGCGGGCCGGCAGGGCAGGGCGACCGGCCATGCATATCGTACTATGCGGCCATGAAAATTCCGCGGGAGCCCGCCATGATCTATGCCCTGAACGTCTTCAACCTGATTCCGGGACGCGAGGACGAATACCGCGATTATTCGGTGAAGGCCGGGAAGATCATCTACGGCCTGGGCGGCAAGGTCGTCAGCGCCGGGATGGGCCCCCTTCGGCAAATGCACGGCGACACGACCCGGCGGCAGATGATCGTGGTCGAGTTTCCCAGTCTCGAGGTGTTCGAGCAGTTCATCGACGAAGCGGAAAACCAGAACATCCACGGCTTGAGGGAGAACGCGACCTCGGATTACATCTGGACGTTGTACGAGCCGTGGGACCTGAGGCAGTGGGTCAGACAATCCGCCGAGGGGGCGCGCTAGCGCAGGGCGGCTTCGTCCGGGCGGCAGGCTACAATGGCGGCGGACGCTTTCATGCAGTCGGTATAGCCCAACACTGGAGGTGGTGGCCGCAATGCTGTTCGTTCGGGATGAAGCCCACGCCCGGGTCCTCAAATGGATCCTGGTCATCGCGCTCCTTGTCGTGCTTGCGGGCGCGCTGTTCTATCTCATAGTCGTCCAGCCGGCCCCCCCGAAATTCATCACCATGGCCACGGGGGCGGAAGGCGGCGCTTACCAGCAATTCGGTGAGCGCTACCGGGCGACATTGGCGCGCCACGGCGTGGAGCTTCGCCTCCTTCCGACCCACGGCAGCGTCGAAAACCTGCAAAAGCTCGATGACCCGGCTTCGGGGGTCGACGTCGCCCTGGTGCAGGGCGGGCTGACATCGGACAAGGAGTCGCCGCACCTGTTGTCGCTGGGGACGATGTTCTACGAGCCGGTGTGGATATTCGCGCAGGGCCAGGCGCCGAAGCGGTCGGGCGAGCTGAAAGACAAGCGCGTTTCGCTCGGACCGGAAGGCAGCGGTTCGCGCAAGCTCGGCCTGGACCTCATCCGGGCCGTCGGCATGGATCCCTCGGTCATCCGCCTCATCGACCTTCCGGTGCCGGCATTGCCGGCGGCATTGCGCAGTCGCGAACTGGACGTGGCCGTCCTGGTTGCCCCGTGGGAGTCTTCCATCGTCCGCGAGCTCCTCGCCGACGAGCAGGTGAGGGCCGTGCCGTTCCCCCGGGCCGACGCCCATGTGGCGCTGCGGCCCTTTCTGACCAAGGTCGTGGTGCCGCAAGGGGTCGCGGACATGGCGAATAACCGACCGCCTGCCGACCTCGTGCTCGTGGCGCCGAAAACAAGCCTGATCGTGCGCAAGGACCTGCATCCCGCGCTCCAGTACCTGCTGCTGGAAGCCGCGACCGAGGTGCATTCCGCGCCGGGCATCTTCCAGAAGGCAGGGCAGTTTCCCGCGGCCGAGCCCATCGACCTGCCGCTGACGGACGAGGCGCGGCAGTACTACCGCACCGGACCGCCTTTCCTGCTGCGTTACATGCCGTTCTGGATTGCAATCTTCGTCGGCCGGCTCCTGATCGTCCTGCTTCCCGTGATCGGCGTGATGTTTCCGTTGTTCCGCCTGGCCCCCGCGATCTACGGCTGGTACATCCGCCGGCGCATTTTCACCCTGTACGGCGAGCTGAAATTCATCGAAGCCGAGCTGGAGTCGCCCGCGGCCGCGTCCGGCGGGCGCGAGCGGCTCGAAAGACTGGACCGGCTCGAGCAGCGCGCCAACCGCTTGCGAGTGCCGATAATGTTCTCCCATTTCCTGTACACGCTGCGCGCGCACATGGAACTCGTCCGCGGCCGCGTGACGCGACGCCTGAACGCAGGCTCCAACGGAGAGACCCGATGACGATCAGGATACCGGCGGCGATCGCCGCAACCTTGCTGGGCTCGATCCTGGCGGCCCCTGCACCGGCGTTCAACCTGTTCTCGCTGGAGCACTTGCCGGTCCGGTACATGACCGAAGAGGATCGGGACATCCTGCATGCCGCGGCGCGAAATGCGCTCGACCGGCAAGCAGACGGCGAGACGGCGCATTGGGAGAATCCGAAGACCGGCGCCCACGGCGATCTCATGCCGCGCGCCACGTTCGAACGGTCCGGACAATCGTGCCGCGATCTCGAAGTCGCGAATTCCGCGGGCGGACGGGACAACCGCCTGGTGCTCACGCTCTGCAAGCAATCCGACGGCGAGTGGAGGATCGAATCCCGCTAGCGGAAGTGGCGGTGACGCAGGCCGGCATTCGCACGGCGGCGTTGCGCGGCGTCGTTCCCGACAGGCCTGCCGGTCGGATCCCGGCTGAAATCGGCCTTCGCCAGGCGTGCGTTATCATGGGCGCGGCATGAAAATGCCCCGGGATCCAACAACAAGAACCGAGCGCACGGAGGACGGGATGAGTGGGGTTGCAAAGGCATTTGCAGTGGGACTGCTCGCCGGGTGCTCGCTCGTGCTGCAGGCGGAGGAAGGGGATGCGCCCGCGATGGCGACCGCCATTCCCGCTGAGATCACCACGCCGGACGAAGTCGAAACCCGCCTCGGGACATTCAAGTTCTTCGACGGCTTTCCCGACAGCCAGACGGTGGCCTGGTCGTATGACCACCTCGACTTCATGCGCGGCTTGCAGGTATTCCTCAATGCCATGCCGGGCGCGTCCCTGTACGCAATGCGCGAGGGATTGAAGAGCGTCGGCGTGGGCAATTCGACCATCGGCATCACCGAGAGCCTGATGGATTCGAAATCCCTGTTCCTGACGCCGAATACCGACACCGTCTATGCCGTCGGCTGGCTCGACCTGAAGAAGGGCCCGCTGGTGGTGGAGACGCCGCCGAACATCCTCGGCTTCCTGGACGACTTCTGGTTTCGCTACATCATCGACATGGGCAACGCCGGGCCCGACAAGGGCCAAGGCGGCAAATTCCTCGTGCTGCCGCCCGGATACAAGGGCAAAGTGCCGGCGGGCTACCACGTCGCCCGGTCGCGCACCTACGGCGTCTGGTTCGCGGCCCGCGGCTTCCTCGTCGATGGCGATCCGAAGCCCGCCGTCGCAAGTTTCAAGCAGCACCTGCGAATCTATCCGCTCACGCAGGCCGCGAAGCCGCCGAAAGGAAAATTCGTCAACCTGTCGGGCAAGGCGTTCAACACCATCCACGCGACGAGCGCGAAGTTCTACGACGAGGTCAATCGCATCGTCCAGGAAGAGCCGAACGAAGCGCTCGATCCCGAGACGCTCGGTCTCCTGGCGGCCATCGGCATCGAGAAGGGCAGGGCGTTCAAGCCGGATGGGCGCATGCGCAAGATCCTCGCCGATGCAGCGGCCGTCGGCAATGCAACCGCGCGCGCCATCCTGGCATCGCCGCGAACGGAGGCGTCCTATCTCTATCCCGGGAGCGCCTGGCAGGCCGGCACGGTCGGCGGCGGCCACGAGTTCGAGGTCGACGGCGTCCGCATGCTCGACGCGAGGACGCGCTTCTTTTATTACGCAACCGGCATCACGCCCGCCATGTCGATGAAAATGGTCGGCATCGGGTCGCAGTACGCGTCGAATTTCCGCGATGCCGCCGGCAAGCCCCTCGACGGCGGGAAAACCTATCGGCTGCACCTGCCCGCCAATGTGCCCGCAAAGAACTTCTGGTCGTTCGTGGTCTACGACAACCAGACGCGGTCCATGCTGCAGACGGACCAGAGGCTGCCCAGCATCGGCAGCCAGAAGCAGGACCTGAAGACGAATGCCGACGGGTCGGTCGACGTCTATTTCGGTCCAGCGGCGCCCGCGGGCATGGAAGGCAACTGGGTGCAGACGATCCCGGGACGGGGCTGGAACACCCTGCTGCGCCTCTACGGGCCGCTCGATTCCTGGTTCGATCGGACCTGGCGTCCGGGCGACATCGAGGAGATCGCGGACATCCCGGCAGTGGCGCCGAATCCGGCGTACCGCGCGAAAATGGCAACCCGCATTCCCGCCGAGCTCGTGACACCGGATCGCATCGAGACCCGCATCGGCCCCCTGGAGTTCACGGACGGCATTCCCACCGCGGAGACCGTGGAGCGGGTGTATGAAAACCTGGATTTCGTGCGCGGCGTCGAGGCCTTCCTGAACGCGATGCGCGGGGCCTCCACGCAGGCCTACAGCAGCAATGTGGGCGAATTGGGGATCGGCGACGGCAGCATCGGAATCTTCGAGACGCTGATGGATTCGAAGTCCCTGTTCCTCACGCCCAACACGGATTCGATCTATGTGCTGGGCCACCTCGACCTGAGCAAGGGACCCCTGGTCGTCGAAAGCCCGCCGAACACGCTTGGCATCGTCGACGACGCGTGGTTCAACTATGTCGCGGACCTGGGAAACGCGGGACCGGACAAGGGCAAGGGCGGGCGTTTCCTGTTCCTGCCGCCGGGCTACGAAGGAGAAGTCCCGAAGGGCTATCACACCTTCAGTTCTCCCACTTTCGGCAACGGGATCTTCTGGCGCGGATTCAAGGTGAAGGGCGATCCCGAACCTGCGGTCGACAGTTTCCGCAGGAATGCGCGCATCTATCCGCTGGGCGAGGCGCGGCCGAAGCAGGGAGACTTCACCAATCTTTCGGGGCGGGAATTCAACACCATCCACGCGAGCACGGCCCGCTTCTACGAGGAAGTGGCGCAGGTCATCGAGCGCGAACCGAATGCCGCGCTCGATCCTGAATCGCTGGGCCTGCTGGCGGCCATCGGCATCGAGAAGGGAAAGCCGTTCGCACCGGACGATCGGATGAAACCGATCCTGGAAGAGGCGGCGGCCGTGGGAAATGCAACGGCGCGCTCCATCCTGTTCGCGTCGCGCACGCCCGATGCGTTCCTCTATCCGAAAAGCCAGTGGCAGACCGGCTTCCTCGGCGGCAGCCACGAATTCCTGAAGAACGGCGCCCGGCTGCTCGATGCGCGGACTCGGTTCTTCTACTACGCCACCGGAATCACGCCCGCCATGGCGGCAAAGATGGTGGGGGTGGGATCCCAGTACGGGCTCATTTTCCGGGACGCGCGTGGGGAGGCCTTCGATGGCGGCAAGAACTACAGGTTGCGCCTGCCCCCGAAGATCCCGGCGAAGGACTTCTGGTCCCTGGTCGTGTACGACAACCAGACGCGTTCCATGCTGCAGACGGACCAGCAGTTTCCGGCGATCGGCGGCCAGCGGCCTGGCCTGGAGAAGAATGCCGATGGCTCGATCGATGTGTATTTCGGCCCCGAAGCGCCGGCAGGCAAGATGGGCAACTGGGTGCAGACCATGCCCTACAAGGGCTGGAACATGATCCTGCGCCTTTACGGTCCGCTGGAACCCTGGTTTGCGAAAACGTGGCGGCCCGGGGAGATCGAACTGCTGAAATGAAACGACCTGGTACGCACAATAACGACATCAAAGGAACTGCACGAAAATGAAACCCGACCTGCTGTTGATCTGCTCCCTGTTTCCCGCAACCATGAAGGCGCTGGACGAGGCGTACACGGTGCATCGCTACTACGAGGCCGCGGACAAGGAAGCCTTCATCAAGGGCCTCTCCGATCGCATCACCGCTGCGGCCACGGCCGGCCATGAAGGCATGACCGTCGCGCTGATGAAGCGCTTCCCCAAGCTCAAGATCATTTCCTGCTTTGGCGTCGGCGTGGATGGCATCGATGTGCCCGCCGCCCGCGAACTCGGCATCGCCGTGACGAATACGCCGGACGTGCTGACCGAGTGCGTCGCGGACAATGCCCTCGCGCTGTTGCTCAGCACCATGCGACGGACGGTGTTCAACGACCGCTTTGTCCGGGCCGGCAGCTGGCTGAAGGGCGGGGCGCCCCTGGCGGACAAGGTGTCAGGCACCACCATGGGCATCATCGGGCTGGGCCGCATCGGCAAGGCGATCGCGAAACGCGCCGAAGCGTTCGGCATGAAGGTGGTGTACCACGGCCGCAAGAAGCAGGACGACGTCGACTACGCCTACTTTGCGAGCCCCGTCGATATGGCAAGGAATATCGACGTGCTGGTGCTGGCCTGCCCGGGCGGCAAGGCCACGGAGAAGATCGTCAGCAAGGAAGTGCTCGATGCCCTGGGGCCGAAACGCTATCTCATCAATGTCTCGCGCGGCACGACCGTGGATGAACCGGCCCTGGTGGACGCGCTCGTGAACGGCCGCCTCGCCGGCGCCGGGCTGGATGTATTTGTCGCGGAGCCGAAGGTCCCCGAAGCGTTGTTCAAGCTCGACAACGTCGTGCTCCAGCCCCACGTCTCGAGCGGAACGCACCAGACTCGCGCCGCGATGGGACAGCTGGTGGTGGACAATCTTGCGGCGTTTTTCGCGGGGAAGCCGCTGGTCACGCAAGTCTAGAAAAATACCGCGCACCACGAAGACGCAAAGAACACAAAGTTACACGAAGAAAAGCTATAGACCCAGAATAGCGGTTGAAAAGCCGGGGATTCCGATCGTAATCGACAAACCGATCATATCGAATCTGCAAAATCCGCCATCTATTCAGTATTTCTTGTCCTTCCGGTTTTCTTCGTGGCCCTTCGTGTTCTTTGCGTCTTCGTGGTGCGCGGTATGCGGTAGTCGGTAGGTCTTCGTGGTGGATGGAATATCGGAGAGGAGTTTTATGACAGCGCGAACACCCGACTGGGACAAAGAGGCAAAGCTTGCGCCGAAGGCGTCGCGTTACGTGGACATGGACGAGCTGCCGTGGCGCAAGACGCCCTTCCCCGGCATCGAGATCAAGATGTTGATGGAGGACAAGGACACCGGGCTGATGACGTCGCTCACCCGCATGGCGCCGGGGGCGACTCTGCCGCTGCACGAGCACGTCGGCGTGGAGCAGACCTACGTCCTCGAAGGGCGGCTCGTGGATGTGGAAGGCGAAGTGAAAGCCGGGGAGTATGTCTGGCGTCCGGCCGGCAGCCGTCACGTTGCTACCGCGCCGGAGGGCGCCCTGCTGCTTGGCATGTTCCTGCAGCCCAACCGGTTTCTCTGAGGCGGCCTCCCGCCATCGCGCAAGATGCGGGGGAGAAGCAAAGGCAAGTAAGAACGAAAAGGAAGCCGGGGCTCCGCCGGGAGCGCCGGCAACGGCGTCGCTCGGAATTTCCAGTCAGGGAGCTGAAAAATGAAAAGCAAAGCCGCAGGCGTTCGCAAGGAAGCACAACCCTCCGCGCTGCTCCAATCGGCGCTCGCTCCCCGTCCGTCGATTGCCGAGCGATTCGCCACGGGCAAGGCGTTGCGCGACCGGGTGCCGCGTGCGGCGCATGCGGAATACAAGCCTTCCCGTTCGCGCAAGGATCCGATCTCGATCATCGAGGCGCAGGCGAAGACCCGGCTGGAACAACTGGTGCCGATCCGCCACGCCCGGATGCTGGTTTCCCCGTTTGCGTTCCTGCGCGGGTCCGCCGCGGTGATGATCGCCGACATCGCTGCCGCGCCGCTGACCGGCCTGAAGGTCCAGGCCTGCGGCGACATGCACGTCTCCAATTTCGGCGTGTTCGCTTCGGCGGAACGCAACATGGTCTTCGGCATCAATGATTTCGACGAGACGCTGCCCGCGCCGTGGGAGTGGGACGTCAAGCGGCTCGCCGCCAGCGCCGTGGTCTGCGCCCGCTTTCTCGGCGGCGACAAGGCGGACGGCGAGGCGGCGGCGAGAAGCGCCGTCAGGGCCTATCGTCAGCGCCTGCGGAGTTACGCCGAAATGGGCCACCTCGAACTCTGGTACGAACGCATCGACGGCCGCGACGTGCTCGATTCACTGTCGCGCAAGGCCAGGCGCGGGGCCGAGAAGATCCTGGCCAAGGCGCAAGGCCGCACCCATCTTCAGGTGCTGGAGAAGATGGCCGAACTGGTCGACGACAGGCATCGCATCGTCGAGGCGCGCCCGCTGATCGTGCGCGTGGCGGAGACCGAGTCGGGAATGCCGATCAAGGAGGCGATGGACCGGTTCCTGAACAGCTACCTGGAATCGCTGACCTGGGATCGCCGGCATTTGCTCGATCGCTACCAGATCCTGGATGTCGCGCGCAAGGTGGTCGGGGTGGGGAGCGTGGGAACGCGCTGCTGGGTGGTGCTGCTCCGGGGCGCGCACGACGACGATCCGCTGTTCCTGCAGTTCAAGGAAGCGCAACCGTCCGTCCTGGCGTCCTTCACGAAGCACGACATGCCCTATGCGAACCAGGGCCGGCGCGTCGTGGTCGGCCAGCGCATCATCCAGGGCGCGCCGGACATCTTCCTCGGCTGGGGCGAGGTCGGCGGGATTCACTTCTATGTCCGCCAGTTGCGCGACAAGAAAGGCGGCGTCGAGTTCGAACCGGGCCAGACCGAGCTGGACAACTATGTCGAATATTGCGGACTGTGCGGCTGGGCGTTGGCACTGGCGCACGCGAAATCCGGCGACGCGGCGGCGATCGCCGGCTATTGCGGCAACAGCGACGAGCTGGACGAGGCGATGGCGAAGTTCGCGGACGCGTATGCGGACCAGACGGACCGCGATCACGATGCGATGGTCAGCGCGGCCAGGAACAGGCGCATCAAGGTGGCGAAAGTATTCTGACCGGACGGTGCCGCCGTCTATTCCCTGACGCCTTTCATCAAGGCGTCGACCAGGGCCAGGACTTCGCTGCTTTCCAGGATGCTCATGTGGGTCTCGTCGAAGCCGTACAGGCGGACGGCATCGTGCTGCGCCTCCTGGCGGAGCTGGCTGGAAACCGTGACGGTGTCGTCGTTGGCTTCCCCGATGTTCAGGGTGCCGCTGCTCCGGATCGAAAACAGCAGGTGATGCGCCGTGGCGGGCCCCAGCCGGCGCGGGGTCTTCTTGTCCGCACCGGCGTAGTACAGGCTCGTGAGATATTCGCTGCCCGGCGACATGTCGACCCAAACCCGGACCACGGCGGGAGACATCTCCACGCCGTAGCTGGCGCCCTTGTGGCCATTCCACGGCGTCGACAGGGTGATGAACAGCGGGATCTCGACGCGCGGGGCGAGCGTCTGGTGCCGCAGGACGAAGCCGCGTGCGGTGAGTCCGCCCATGCTGTGCGCGACGACCACGAACTGGCGGATGCCGTAGCGCGCCTCCAGCTTCATCATGGTCTGCGTCAGATGGTCCGCTATCACGCCGAGGTGGCCGCCCGAGGGGTAGAAATACAGGAAAGGCTGGTAGCGGCTGCGGTCGAGGTGGCCCACCAGCGTGCGGAAGTTGGCCGGATGCCCGGTGATCCCGTGCACGAACAGCACCGGGATCTTCTTCGGATCGTAGGGCTCCAGCAGGTAGATGCCGGGCCGGTAGTCGAACAGGAAATCGAACGGCCGCCACAGTCCGATGACGCCGACCTCGTCGGTGAAGCGGGGATCGTCGAGCGTGGTGACCTCGCCGACGGCAGTGACTTCGCCGAGGGTCGCCGCCATCTGTTCGCCGGAATGGCGGGCCTGCAAGGCAGTGACGTCGATGCCGCCTTCCTCGCGCGGTCGCCCGTCCGCCGGAATCGCCATTGCGATGTCCTTGTGAATCTCGCCTGCCTTGCACGTCACCAGCCGGTCCTGCTCCAGGCGCAGGTAAGGTTCGCCCGGGTCGTACTTCAGGTCGGCGTCGACGTCCTCGAACGCGACCAGGCCGTAGGTGCCCGGGTTCGCCCAGAATTTCCAGTGCCCGGCTTGCTCCATCGCGAAGTGGTCGGCAATCTGCCAGGAACTGCGCGCCGTCCGGTCCTCCCCGACCAGGCGCGCAAGCACCACCACGACCGGCCGCGATCCGGCAGGGCCGGCCCCGGCGCTGACCGTGCCTTCGAGGGAACAGGCGTTGTCGATGAGTCGTTGCTGCTCGGGCACCCGGGCGATGTCGAGCATGACGCAGCCTGCAAGCAGCATCGGCAGGAAAGCGCCTGCCAGCCTCGCTGGGG
>Ga0315912_10005747_pt1 | contig 11311 bp, 13 predicted proteins | sample VfabasoilMG_FD_204469 | JGI IMG/M metagenome (GOLD analysis project Ga0315912, IMG submission 204469) | Garden soil microbial communities collected in Santa Monica, California, United States - V. faba soil | ecosystem: Environmental > Terrestrial > Soil > Garden | place: USA: California...
GAGAGAAAAAAGAGGGGCTGCAAAAAAGCCCGGCAAATCTAAAGGTTGGACCCATCCACGCGCAAGCCGAAGGCACTCAAAGTGGCATATATTTGCGCCCCAGATGTCGCTGCACCGCCTCCTTCCGCTCTACGAGCGTGCGTTACTCGCCCATGAGCCCCTGGTGCTCGCCACGGTCATCAGGACTGGCGGTTCCACCTATGCCAAACCCGGAGCGCAGATGCTCATCGGCAGCGATGGCGAATACGCTGGCTTGTTGTCCGGCGGATGTCTCGAAGGCGACTTGCGCGAACACGCACGTGAGGTCGCCGCCAGCGGGCGGGCGCGCATCGTGAGCTACGACCTGCGCAGCACCACGGACCAGCTGTTCGGGCTGGGGGCGGGTTGTGAGGGCGCCATGGACATCCTGCTGGTCCGCATCAGCGATGCGGACGGATGGCAGCCCATGCCCCGTCTCGTGGACGCTTGTCGTCGCGGCGAGCACTGCCGGCTGGGATTTGTCGTCGCGAGCGATGCACCTGGCATCGAACTCGGCCTCACGTTTCCCGTGGATGCCGAGCCTCTGGGACTTGAACGCGACGATCGCATCAAGGCTTTGCACTCGGCCGCGACGGCAGCCGCGCCCAACAGCATCGTCCGGGCAGAGGCTCTTCGCGTGGACCTGTTCGTCGGATCCTTCGCGCCGCCTCCACGTCTTCTGTTGATGGGCGGCGGGCCCGACGCGCGTCCCGTCGCCACACTCGCCGCCTTTCTCGGTTGGCAACTGACTGTCGTCGATCACCGTTCCATCTACCTGGTACCCGCGCGTTTCCCGCCAGCGACGAAACTCGTCGAGTCGCGTGCCGCGGAAGTCGAAAACGCCGTGAAGCTCGATGAACACGCGGCGGCGATCGTCATGAGTCACCACATGGACTCGGACCTGCAGTACCTGCGCGCGCTTGCCGCGAGTTCCGTGCCCTACGTCGGCTTGTTAGGCCCTGCGGCGCGCCGCGAGAAACTGCTCGGTGATCTTGGATCTGCCGCGGACGCGTTGCGCCCGCGTTTGCGCGCACCAGTGGGCCTCGACATCGGCGGCCGCACGCCTGAATCGATTGCGTTGTCGATCATCGGTGAAGTGCATGCGGCATTGGCCGGAAGGGCTGGTCGTCCGTTCAGCGAAACGTTCAGGTCAGACCCTCCCGCGTGCGATGTCGGTTGATAGCAGCAGCCTGGCGGCGCTCCTGCCCCTCATCGCCATCCTGGCCGTGTCGGGTGTCGTCGCGGGATTCGTGGCGGGAATGCTCGGCGTTGGCGGCGGCATCGTCACCGTGCCGGTGCTCGAATACTCGCTGCGCTTCGCTGACGTGCCCGAAGAGCACCGCATGCACATCGCGGTCGCGACGTCGCTGGCCGCCATCATTCCCACTTCCATCTCTTCCGCCCTTTCCCACCACTCACGCGGCGCCGTCGACTGGCCACTCTCGAGACGCTGGGCCGTTCCAATGTTGCTGGCCGCATTCGCGGGAAGCCTGCTGGCTTCGCATGCGCCCCAGTCGGTGCTGGCGGGAATCTTTGGCGCCGTCGCGCTGCTGATCGCTCTGAAGATGCTGCTGCCCGTCGATGACCTGCGCGTCAGCGATCACGTACCGCGCGGCGCGGGTGGAGCGGCGCTGGCCTCGCTGATCGGCGGTGTGTCGGCGATGATGGGCATCGGCGGCGGCACCCTCGCCGTCCCCACGCTGAATCTCTGTGGCTATCCCATCCATCGCGCGGTCGGAACGGCCTCGTTCTTCGGATTCCTGATCAGCGTTCCCGGAACGGTGGGCTATCTACTGGCGCGGCCGCCCGTGGAGATGCCATGGTCGACCGTGGGCTACGTCAGTCTCATCGGCCTCGCCGTGATCGCCCCGGGATCGATGCTGACCGCGAAGCTCGGCGCACGCACCGCGCATTCCCTGAGCCGCCGTCGCCTCGCGCAGGCCTTCGGCGTGTTCCTGCTGCTCGTCGGCTCGCGGATGCTCTATCGCGCGCTGGCCTGATGCCGCGGCGCGGTGACGTCGGCTTCCTCGAACGTGACATCGACGGGAATCACCGGAACCGGACAATCGATGACCATGCACGCGCCGCGCAGCAGGTCGACCTGCCGCACCGTCAGGCGTCCGCCCACGGCGATGACGCGCACCATGCCTTCCGACAGGGCTTTCTTCCCGGTGGGATGAATCTGCGCGAGCGCGGCCAGCGTCGCATCGAGCGCCGCGATGGTCGCCAGGGTCTCGGGGTATGGCGCCCATTTCGTCGGCGGCAACATGCCCATGAGACCGGCGCGATAGGCGTTCTGCCCCGGCTTGCCGGGACCGAAACGGAATTGGGCGAGCGCCGCGTAGAACTCGCAGACCGCGGTCGCCCGGTCGGCCAGCGGCACCGGCACTCCGGGCTCCGAAGCCTTGGCCAGCTTCTTCTCGAGCATGCGCGTGAGCGAAAAGCGCAGCATGTCGCTGGCCGCCACGGTGGGAGCGAACGCACGTGCAATCGCGCGCAGGCGTTTGCGATCGGCCGGCTCCATCGTGTCGAGCAACGACAGCAGGTCCGACAACAGTGGCAATCGCGATGCAGGCGCCAGTTGCGCGACGCGCGCCACCTGCGTCTGGGTTTCCTTGAATAGTTCGATGCCCAGCAGCGGCGCGAGCTTCGTCAGCTGCGTGCGCCACTTGGCCGGCTCGGACGCCAGCATGGTGGCAACGTACGTTGCCTGCACGGCGATGCTCGAGTGCTCGACGCTCGCGACGTACTTGCCGATCTCGGCCTGCTGATCCTGCGAGAGCCGGTTGCGCAACACATCGGGCGGCAGTGCGCGGCCCGCAATCATGCGCACGCCCGTGGGCATCGTCTCCGCCAAAATCGGCTTCTCGAGCGTCAGGTGTAGGCCGCTGTGATTGCCGGTGGACGACGTGCTCATGGACGAAGTGCTCTTGGACGGGGTGCTCTTTGACGTGGTGTTCCGGGGCGCGCGAGCAGCGGAATTCGGCGCGGCCGCGACCGGCGCTGCAGCGGAGACCGCCGCCATCGCCGCAGTGGGTGAAAACTGAAGCGAGTCCGAAGGCACAGCGGCGGCTTCGGATACGGCTGCGCCTGCTTCCGGGCTGGCGGCGGCGGCGGCCGCGCGCGCCGTGATCTTGCGCCGCTCGTCGCTGACCATTGACTTGAAGCGCGACGGGGTGACGCGCGAGTCGATGGCCTTCACGCGCTCTTCGATCGGCGGATGCGTGGCGAACCATGAGTTGCCGAGCTTGGCCATCCATGCCGGGCGGCTGCTGGCAAAGAACATGTGCGACACGGCGACGGAATTTTCGTGTTCGAGACGTGTGCCCGACGCATTCGCGGCCATCACGATGAATGCGCTCTGCAACGCCTGGGGATTGCGTGTGAACTGAACGGCCGAGGCATCTGCCAGATGTTCGCGCCGGCGTGACACCGCGGCCTGCAGCAGTCGTCCGGCGAAGGCGCCGGTGCTGCCCGCCACGAAGATGCCCATGGCAATCAACTTGATTCGAGCCGCACCTTTACCGCTGCCGCCCTTGCGCATCATTCGCCGCGCCATATCGGCGATCACGCACAGGCCGAAGATCCACGCGGTGAGTCGCATGTTGATCTTCATGTCGCCGTTGAGGATGTGGCTGAACTCGTGTCCGATCACGGCCTGCAACTGCTCACGGTCGAGCATGTCGAGCGCGCCCTGCGTCACGGCGACCGCCGCTTCGTCGGGTGAATTGCCGGCCGCGAAGGCATTGATGCCCGGCTCGTCCGGCAGTACGAAAACCTGGGGCTTGCGGATGCGCGCCGCGATCGCCATCTCCTCGACGATGTTCACGAGGCGCTTGCGCTTGAGATCGGTGTCGTTCGCAGTGACAGCAACACCGCCGAGTGCCTTGGCCACCGCGCCACCACCTTCGCGCATCTGGGAACTGCGATGCCACGACGCGATCAGCATCGTTCCGAACGCGATGGCGGTGATCCAACCGATCACCGCAGGCTCTTCGCGCCAGATCTGTGCCGGGCTGGCGCCGAGGCCGAGAATGATGACCAGGTTGATGACGAGGACGACCAGGATCATGGCGGCCACGAAGGCGCTCAATAGCCATGCGGTGTATTTGCGCTGCTTTTCCTGTCGTTCGAAGAACTGCGTGCTCACGTCTCTAACCCGTTGAACGGAAGGCCACAACCTAACGTTAATTCGATAGGTAGGCCGTGCACTGGCGCACGGCCCGGCCCTAAAAACGGCGCCAAATGCGACCCGTTTAACGGTTATCGACACCAGCCAGCGAGAGGCCCTGACCGGGGGTAATATGCGCGGCCATGAACCTCGAACCGCAGAAGACCGATTCCGAAATCCGCAATCAAAGCGGTGTCGCCCGGGTACTCGCCAGCCTGACCATCGTGGCGCTGGCGCTCATCACGGTTCTCGTGGTGCTCGAGGTGATTCCACGTTCCGCGTTCAGCGAGATGGCCGGCAAGACGGCGATGATCGCCGGCGTCTGCGTCGTCTCCGCTCTGGCCATCGGGCTTCTCTCGCGCCGGTGAACTTCGACGAGAGCAGCGAGGCGAGCCACATCCACGTCGTGGTGCTCGCCGCAGGCGGCTCTTCGCGTTTCGGATCTCCCAAACAACTGGTGCGCGTCAACGGACGCCCACTCATGCATACCGTGGTCAGCCGCGCCGTCGAACTCGCCGGCCATTCCGTGACCGTGGTGCTCGGCGCGAATGCCGCCGATCTCGCTCCCCTGCTTCGTCACAGCCCCGCGGGTGTCGCCGTGAATCGCGACTGGCAGGAAGGCATCGCCAGTTCGATCCGTGAAGGCATCTCACACGCCCCGCAATCGGCGGATGGCGTGCTCATCGCCCTCGCCGACCAGGCCGCCGTCACCACCGAAGATCTCCGTCGCCTCGCCGGAGCCTGGCGACGCGCACCGGCATCGATCGCGGCCGCGCAGTACGCGGGCACCGTGGGCGTGCCGGCCATCTTTCCGCGCTGGTGTTTCCGCGAATTGAATGAGCTGCGCGGCGACCACGGCGCGCGGCTTCTGTTGAGCCGCCACGTTGACCGGCTGATTCGCCTGCCCATGCCAAGCGCCGAACTCGACATCGACCGGCCCGAAGACCTGCTGGGACTCGAGTCGAACACCGAGCTCAAGCGCGGAGCGCCGCCAGACGCGTGAGCGCAGCCGGCACGTGCCGGCCAGTTTCTAGTCGACGACTTTCACCAGCACCCGTGCCAACGGAAACGCGAGCACGACCACCGTGCATGGACCGATGCACAACACGAGCGCTGCCCACAACTTGAGTGGCGCCGCGCGGGCGCGACGCTCCGCGCGCGCAAACCGCTGCGCCGCCGACTGACGCGCTCTCTCCCGAAACACCTGGGCCGGCGGAAGGTTCAGTTTCTCCGCCGCTCGCAATGCCGACACGAGCGCGGCAAGCGGCTTGAACCCCGTGCGTTGCTCCATGGATCGCAATGCCTCGAGCGGATCGGCGCCCGAATGAATGTCGAGCAGGACTCGGCTCCAGGCCCGCCGCAGCGCGCCCTCCGGTGCGCGGTGCGCACAGGCCGCCAGCGCCGCGGGAAGCGGCCTGCCCGATTCGAGCCCGAGCGCAATGAGATCGAGATGCAAGGCGAGGTCGTCCTGCATCTCGATCTCGACGCTCTGCCTCGCCGAGGCGAGAAAGCGCGGCGCCACCGCGTATCCGAGTGCCGCGATGGCCGCGGCAGCCAGCCACGCTGCGCCCGCGAGCGATGACGCCGAGAAGAAGACCGGAATTGCCGCGACGAGGCCTATCCACACACGCGTGAGTGGCCAGTGCACAGGCGCAGCCAACCGCTGGAGTTCCGCAGATCGCAATGCGTCGCGGATATCCAGCAGTCCGCGCAATCCGAACACGCTCAACCCGAACGTGATCACGGCGACGAGCAACATCGGCGCCATTCAGATCTCCACGCGCGCGAGGCGCCACAACAACCAGCATCCAAACGCTTCGACGGCCACGACGAACATCAGCGCCGCAAACGGAATGTCGATGCCGCACGCGCGGAGGACCAGCAATGCCAGCGGAGGTAACGCTGCGGCGATGGCGCCTCGCCGCCGACCGGATGCGGTGCGCGCGAGCATCTTTCGTTCGAAGGCCACGCGCCGCTTGAGGCGCGTGGCGAAGCGTTGCGCCGAGTCCGCCAGCAGGTTGTCGCCGGGGCTGGCAAGCTCCTGTGCCAGGAGCAGCGCCGGAAACTCGGGTGCGTTCAGTTTCCGTGCGCGACGCCACAGCGACGCATCGGGCGGCGGATACGACGCTCTGCTTCGAACGTCACAGGCCATGGCAGAAAGCATCCCCGCGACTTCGCTGGCTTCGCACATGGCGTGACGCCGGCGCGCAGCGAGGACTGCGGGCAACGCGATGAACGCCGCGAACACCAGCATGGACGCGAGCAGAAACGCGTCAGAAGACATGGCTGGCCGCAGCGCTGAACAGCCACACTCCATACGCCTGCCAGAGACCCAGTGCCAACACGATGGCCAGCCCAACCACCACGGCGCGAACCAGGCGCGGCTGCAGCTGAGGGCGCACACGCGTTCGCACGGGCGCTGGAGAAATCGGCTTCAACGCGGATTCAAGTTCTGGCGCATCCATGCGCGTTCTCCGTCCGGAAGAGGCCGGACATTGAAGCGCAGAATCGAGCGACCGTCAGCGGGCGAATCGCGTGCGAATGATCGCGTTTGGAACTTGCCCGGGAGCCTGGGCTTCAGGCCTTCGTGATCGCGACGCGTTTCGTCCGGATGGCTTCCCCGTTCGCCTCCGTGAACGCATTGAGGTAGTCCGGATTCGTGAACGCCAGTCTCATGAATCTCACATGCCCTTCACCGGCCATGAGTCCCGAGAACTGCAACCGCACGTTCTTGATGCGCACGGGTTGATAGAAGCTGGTCTGCGGCGCTTTCGGACGACGGAAACGGTAGAAGATCCAGGTGAGCAGGAGACCACCGATCACGCTCCCGATGTAGATGTACTTCATCCACAACGGAAGCACGGCGGTGGGAATGGACGCAAAGCTGACGCCGAAGATCAGGGCCATGAAGAGCAGCAACATGCCGAGTCGCGAGAAGAACCCGGCAGGCCGGCGACGCAGCGTTCTCCGGCAGGCAGTACACGTAGGCACGGAGAGCCGGAAGATCGTGTCGGTGCGGCCAATGCTGAAGAAGCGCGTGACGCGCGTGTCCTGGTCTTCGACCTTGCAATCCGTGGCGCCGCAGTTACAGCAGAACGTGTTCGGAAAACCGAGTTGCGGACTCTCGACCTGCGTCATCGACCGACCTCACTTTATTCTTACTTCATCGTCGGCATGACGAACTCGGCCGTGCCCTTCCCTTCAGGCCACCGGCTCGTGACCGTCTTGAGGCGTGTGTAGAAACGGATGCCTTCCATGCCGTGCATTGCGTGATCCGAGAAGATCGACCGCTTCCAACCGCCGAAGCTCATGAACGCCATCGGCACGGGGATAGGGACGTTCACGCCCACCATGCCCACTTCGATGCCCTGCACGAAGGCGCGCGCAGCGCCGCCATCGCGCGTGAACACCGCCGTGCCATTCGCGTACTCGTGCGAGTTCACCAGTTTGATGGCGTCGTGGATAGCAGGAACTCGCACGACGACCAGCACGGGCCCGAAGATTTCTTCGCGATACACCTTCATCGACGGCGTCACGCCATCGAACAAGCTGCCGCCGAGGAAGAACCCGTTCTCGTGGCCCGCGACCTTGAGGCCGCGGCCGTCGACCACGAGCTTCGCGCCTTCTGAAATGCCGGCGCCGATGTAATCCACCACCTTCGCGCGATGCGCGGCCGTGATCAGCGGCCCCATGTCGGCCGCGCCGTTCTGCGACTGGTCCACGCGCAGGCCTCGCACGCGTTCGGCGAGCGCGCTCACCAGGCGATCCGCCGTGCCCTCGCCGACCGCAACGGCCACCGAGATCGCCATGCATCGTTCACCCGCCGAGCCGTAAGCCGCGCCTAACAACGCGTCGCAGACCTGGTTCGTGTCCGCATCCGGCAGCATCACGAGATGATTCTTGGCGCCGCCCAGCGCCTGCACGCGCTTGCCATGCGCCACGCCTTCACGCTGCACGTATTCCGCGATCGGCGTGGAGCCGACAAAACTCACGGCGTTTACCTCGGGGTGACGCAGCAACGCGTCGACCGCGACCTTGTCGCCATTGACGACGTTGAACACGCCGTCCGGCAGTCCCGCTTCCTTGAGCCACTGCGCCAGCAACAATCCGGGACCCGGATCCCGTTCCGAAGGTTTGAGAATGAACGTGTTTCCGCAGACGAGCGCGACGGGGAACATCCACATCGGAACCATCGCCGGGAAATTGAACGGCGTGATGCCGGCGGTGACGCCGAGCGGCTGCCGCAGGGAATAGGTGTCGATGCCGGTGCCTACGTTGTCGGCGAACTCGCCCTTGAGCAGGTGCGGCGCACCGCAGGCGAACTCGACCACTTCGAGACCGCGCGTGACTTCGCCGGCTGCATCGCTCACGAGTTTGCCGTGTTCCGACGCGATCAAGGCGGCGAGCGCATCGCGCCGCTGCTCGATGATCTCCTTGAACTTGTACATCACGCGCGCGCGCTTGAGCGCCGGTGTCGCAGACCACACGGGAAAGGCGGCCCGCGCCGCCCGCACCGCGGCATCGACGTCCGCTTCGTTGGCCAGCGCCACGCGCGCAGCCACGATGCCCATCGATGGGTTGAAGACGTCGCCGGCCCGGCCTGAAGTGCCCGCCACCAACTGGCCAGCGATCCAGTGTGAGTAGCTGCTTACGCGCTCGTGTGTCATGGGCGGCGAGTGTAGCGCTCTATAATGCGCGCATGGAAAAGACGCCTTCCGGACACCAGAAAATGCTGCAGGACATCGAGCGCCTGATCGCGGAAGCGCCCGACGAGGCCAGCCGCCGCGACCTCGAGCGGCTGCGGGATTCCCTCAACTCGCCGCAGATGCTCGAGATGGCGCGGGAGGCCATGAGCAAGCCGCGTACGTCCGGCACGCTGGTGCTCGATTTCCACGATCCATTGCTGCCGTCCGTGGTCACCGCGGCCGGAGGCGTGATCGCCGCGGCGTTCTGCCTTTACGCAGTGATGCTCGGCCTGGAGCGGCCCGTCATTTCGATCGGCGGGAACACGGTCAACCTGTGGTTCGTGGCCGCATTCGCAGGCGCCGTCTCCGCCGCGTTCACCGCCCTGTCGTTCTCACGCACGTTCACCGTGCGTTTCGATACCGAAGGCATGTTGTCGCGCTCCAACGGTTCCCGCTGGAAAAGCCTGTACACGGGTGCCATGAGCTGGAAGAGCATTCGCTCGCTCAAGGAACGGGCGAAGGACCGCGTGCTCGAAGTGCACGCCGCCAGCGGCGAAATTTTCGAGATCCCGATGCGCGTCGTGAACTATCGCGCGCTCCGCGATCATCTCGACAACATGGTGATGCTCTACGGCGAGGCGGCCCCGGGCGCCGCGCATTCGTAGCGCGCTAAGGCCTCGACACCATCATCACGCCGGCGATCGCGATCGCGCCGCCGACCAGCATCGACACCAGGAGCTCTTCACCGAGCACCAGTACGCTGATGGCCACGCCGAAAACCGGCACCAGGTTGTTGAAGATGCTGGTCACGGCGGTGCCGAGCTTCTTCACGGACATGTAATACCAGACGAAAGCGAGCGCAGTGCCGCCGATGCCGAGGTACAGCAGCGAACCGACCATGACGCCGTCGAACTGGCTCATCGTGACGCTGCCGAACTCCGGCGCGGCCGTGCACGCCAGCATCAGCGTGCCCCAGAGCGCAGCGTAGTTAGTCGCGGCGAGCGGCGTCAGCCCACCGAGCACCTTGCGGCCGATGATGGTGTACAGCGCCCATGACGTGACGGCGCCAAACATGAAGAGCTCACCAGCCCCGATGCCCGCCGACGCGATGCTCGCGATGTCTCCGTGCGAGATCACGATCCACACGCCGAACAGCGCGATGGCGACACCCAGCCAGCGTCTCGGGCTCAGGTGCTCCATGAGCACGACCGCCGATATCGCAATGGTGATGGCGGGATTGAGCGCGATGATGAGCGCCGCGCGACTGCCGGGCAGCCGCTCGAGCGCCGCCATGAAGAACAGGTTATAGGCGAACACCCCGAAGGTGCCGAGCACGAACGTTCCTATCCACTGGCGGCGCGTCAGCTTCGGCAGGCCGCCTTCGAGCACGAAGGCCGCGACCAGCAATGCGACGCAGGCCACGACGTATCGCGCGAACGAACCCATCATGGGCGACAGCACCGCGACCACGTGTTTTCCCGCGACGAAGGTGCCGCCCCAGATGGCGGGCACGGCGATGAGCCGTGCGTAGTCGGCAGGCCGCGCCGCCTGGAGGCCCATCAGCTCTTGTTCCTTTCGTGGCCGCGGAGGCCCTGCGCCAGGAAGTTTCCGTTGCGAAAACCCGGCTTGCCGTAACGGAAGGGCTCACCCGCGAGACCGGTGACGCGCCCGCCCGCGGCACGCAACACCGCGTGTCCGGCGGCGGTATCCCACTCCATCGTGGGACCGATGCGCGGATACAGATCCGCCTCGCCGGTGGCCACCAGGCAGAACTTCAGCGACGAACCGATTGAACGGAACTCGACCACGTTGTAGTTAGCCAGGAAGGCATCGGTCTCGGGCGTGCGGTGCGAACGCGAGGCGACGGCGGTGATGCCGCTCGCCGGCGCGAGCCGCGCGTGGATGGCGTTCCCCAGCGAAGGCATCGTGCCGTCCGGATCCGCATCGATGTGCCCCGCCTTGCCGGCCTTTACGTCGCCCCAGTACAACTCGCGCCGCGCGGGAGCGAACACGACACCGAGCACGGGCTCGCCGTATTCGATGAGTGCGACGTTGACGGTGAATTCGTCGCGACGGGCTACGAACTCGCGTGTGCCATCCAGCGGATCGACGAGGAAGAAACGTTCGGCAATCGCCGGCACCTTGCCCGCCGCCACCGATTCTTCCGCGATGACGGGCACACCCGGCGCGATGGCGGCGAGGTCCGCCAGGATGATCTTCTCGGCCGCTTCGTCGGCAGCGGTGACGGGCGAATCGTCGGCCTTTCCCTGCACGGCGAAATCCGTGGCGTACACGGCCATGATGGCGCCACCGGCACGCTGGGAGGTGTAGATCAACGATTGAAGGAGGTCGCTCATGGCGCCGGTATCTTACGGCTCGCGACCATGTTTGCGCAGAGATCGCGCACGTCCTGCCGCGCAAAGGTGTCGCGTGCGCT
>Ga0315912_10005748_pt1 | contig 11310 bp, 5 predicted proteins | sample VfabasoilMG_FD_204469 | JGI IMG/M metagenome (GOLD analysis project Ga0315912, IMG submission 204469) | Garden soil microbial communities collected in Santa Monica, California, United States - V. faba soil | ecosystem: Environmental > Terrestrial > Soil > Garden | place: USA: California...
GTCGCGGGCGCCCGCGACCTCGGCCAGCCGAACGCGGGCTTCGACGTCACGCAGCCTGCCGACCAGCTGCACGAGCGGAGAAATCGTGGCGATGCCGTGCCTTTCCGCCAGGCGAGTGAAGAACAGTCGCTTGGCGCGCGGTGAGTGCACGCCCCTCACGCCCGCGACGAGGACGCGCCCGGACACCCTCTCGCACGCCTTGACGAGCGTCGAGACTCCCGGTCGCCAGGGCTCGAGCAGCGGCGAGCCCGTGGGCGCGAAGTCCGCGTCCGGCTCGATCTTGCCCGCCGGGAAGTGCAAGAGCGCGCCGCCTCGACGCAGCCAGGCCAGGGCTCGTTTCAGGCCGCGCGCGCCCTCGGCCGGTGCGTCACCCACGAACACGAGGTGCTGCGACAAGCCCGACAAGGCGCGCAAAAATTCGCGATCGGCCGCCACGATCAGCAGATCGCGACGACCCACGGCGCGCATCAGTGCGAGCGCATCGTAGGCGCCGGGGTGGTTCGCGAGCACGAGGCACGGACCGGCTCCGACCGCGACGCCGCTCATCTGCAGCGTGACGCCGAAGCGCGTCAACGCCCCGGCGGCCGCTTCCGGCAGCCCCCGTGCGGCGACCTCGAGCTCGAGCGTGGCCAGCGTCTCGCCCAGACCGCGCGACGCGGCGTAGAAGGGCAGGGCCAGCCCCCGCCGCACCAGGTGCGGCCCGCCCCGCACGCCCAGCGCCGAAACCATTTCGCGCGCGGAGATACGGGCGAGCCTTTGCGCGAGCGGCGTCACCCCCGGAGCGTACCTCGGCGCCCTGGGTGTCGCCCGCCGGACTGAGGTACCCTCGGGCCGTGCCGCTATCGCCCGCGATCATCGTGGATCGTGTTCCCGCGCACGAGCGCGCCACCGGGGACGTGCTCCGTGCGCTCGACCCCACCGAGCACAACATGGAGCGCCTCAACGCCAACGCGCGCGGCTCCGGGCGAGCTTACCTCGCGCTCGTCGTCGAGGGGCCGCTCGCTCGCGGGTCGGTCGAGCAGGCGATCGACGCGCTCACGAGCCGTCATCCCCTGTTGCGCGTGCGTATCGCGCGGAACGACGATGGCGCGTACCATTTCGTGCCCACGCGGGGGGACCGCGCGGACGGCACGGCACGCGTGCCCTTGAGCTACGCGCTGGCAGCAGATCTCTCGACCTGGCCGGAGCTGCTCGAGCAGGACATGAACGGTGGCGCCATCGCTTCGGGCGAAGGTCCCCTGTTCGCCTTTGCCGTGATCGAGCCTCCGGGCCTCGAGGACGGCGCGAGCGGCCAACGCGTGGTCGTTGTCGCCGGTCACCACGCCACGGCGGACGGGATGTCGCTGTTGACTCTCTTGCGGGAGCTGCTCGAACAGCTCGCACGCCCCCACGCTCCCGTGCGGCTCGAGGACCGAGCCCTCGGTGATCCCTTCAGCCTGGAGCTACCTGTCCCGGAGCTCCCCGAGCTCGAGACGAAGCGGAGAGCGCTGCTCGACGATCGCGGTGCCCGTCGCCGTGAGGAGCTCGAAACGCTGCGGGCTCGGCTCGAGCAGCTCGAGCAGCGCTTGCTGGCCGCGAGAGACACGGACGGACGCTTCCCGAGCGCGCTGAAAACGGTGCATGGCTGGCTCGCGTCACTCGATGCCGAGCTCCTGCCGGCGCGCGGCATCGTGGCAGAGGCCGACCCCGGCACGGGCACGGCGCGCTACGAGCGCGCGCGGACGGCGCTGCTTCATCGCACGCTCGGGCCCGAGCCGACGCGGGCGCTCTGCCGGCTGGCGAAGGAGCATGGATTGACCCTGCACGGTGTCCTTTTGGCAGCCGTCCTCTTGGCGCTCGCGGCCGAGCCCGCCGGAGCCGGTCGCCTCGCGCTCGCTTCCGCGGTGAGCTTGCGCCAGAAGCTCGTCCCACCCCTCGCGTCTCATGACGTGAGGATGGCGATCGACATCGTCGTCTCACGCATCGCGGTCGAGGAGGGGACCGGCTTCTGGGAGCTCGCGCGCCGTGCGGGTGACGATGTCACACGGGCCATGGCGAACGCTCGGCCGCTCTCGTCCTATTTCCGCACCGTGCGTCGCGATTTCGCGGACATCCCGCCGGGCGTCCCGCTGCCGCTGCTCACCAACTTCGGCAAGGTGGAGCTCGCCACCGCGTACGGACGCTTGAAGGTGCTCGAGCTCGTGGGCGGCATGACGACGCACGGCTCCTTTCAGCTCGTCATGCTGGCCCTCACCTTCGACGAGCGTCTGAGCATGAGCTTTTATTGCGAGACGCCCAGCGTGTCGCGAGGGACACTCGAGCGGTTTGCGGGGCGGGTGCTCGCGAATCTCGAGGAAGTCGCGGCGGGTGGCGAGCCGACGGCGTCGGTCAGAGGGGCATGAACGAGCAGAAGGTTCCCGTCTTGACGGTGGCCTGCAGGTAGCGACCGAGGGACGCGTCGGCGGCGGAAACGCTTTCGAGCGTGTCCTTGAGGCGCCGCTGGACGTTGATGCGCGCGCGTTCGACGTTCGAGGCGGCGCGCCGGTCGCGACCTCCGAGCCCGACGGCAGCGGCCAGTTGCTCGGCGAGGGCGTCGAGCTCCGTCCGCGCCTGGGCGACGCCGCGCTCGTCGCCGAGCGAGCGCGCCTGCTCGAGTCGAGCGTCGACGAGCTCGAGGCGACGCTGGTATTCGGCCTTGGCCCGCGCATCCAGGATCTCGCCCGCGTCGCTCGCGCCGTGCTCGGCACCGACGAGGAAAAGCACGTGAAGCTCACGCCCGGCGTGAAGCACGAGCTGCTCCAGGTAGGTGATGCCCTTGGAGTGCTTGACGTGCACGCTGACTCCGTTCGATTCGACGAGCCAGAGCTCGCCCTCGCGGCGCACGGAAAGGGGTTGCGCGCTCGCTGGCGGATGCGGTCGGGTGCTGGTCTTGCCGCAGGCGCGCAGCCCCTCGAGTGAAAGCGAAAGGAGCGGTTTCGCGCCCATTCTCTGGCAGTGCTCGACGGCGTCGTCGTAGTGCGACGCCGCCTCTTCACGGAGCCCGAGCAGGAGCGCGAGATCGCCGAGCACGCGCGAGGTGGGGCCGAAGACGCCGGCACCGCCCGCTCCCCAAAACATGCGGTTGTTGAGCGCCTCGCGCTGGAGCGCAGGGTAGACGCGTGTCGCCAACTCCGCGTCCTTGGTCAAGACGCAGGCAGCGCCAGCGAACAGCCCGGGCGGGAACCCGCGCTCGAAATCAGGCGACGATTCGAGGACGGCACGAGCTTCGGCCGGCTTGCCGCTGGCGGCCAGGATCCACGCCTGAATCTGCGTTCCCCTCTTGCTGGAGCCGATTCGAAGCAGCTCGGCAGCATCCGGCACAATCGCGGCAGGATCGCCGAACGCCTGGGCGATCCCCATGCGCTGCAACGCCCACACGGCTTCGGCGGGCGAGGCCTGCGGCGCCACCGCTCTGGACTCGTCCGAGAGGCGAACGGCATCCTCGCGCCGGCCGTCGAGCACGGCGAGCATGGACCGAACGGCAAAGAGTCGCCAGCGATGCACGTGCGGCAGCCCTTCCATCAACTCCTCGAAGGCGCGAAGCTCCACGTTGGCTTCGGCGCGCCGCCCCTGCTCGATGAGCTGCGTGATCAGCATGCCGCTCACGCGCGCGAGGATGAGTCGCTGGTCGAGCTCGCGCGCGAGCGCCACCGATTCGAGGACGAGTGCCGCGCGCTCCTCGAAGCTCATCGCGTTGATGCTCTGCGTCGCCATGCTGCAGGCAAAGAGCAGAGCGTGCTTGTCGCCGATCTTTCGCGCCATCGCCAGCGAGTCACGCGTCAGCTCGAGGACTTCTCGAAGCCCGTCGTCGTCGGTAGGCGGGCTCAAGGCCCCCCCGAGGCGCGCGATCACCCGTGCGCGCAGGGCGCTCGGCTCGGTCGGCAGGCGCTCGAGCGCGAGCCTCAGGAGCTCGACCATCCGGTTGTCCACCGCGCCCACGAGGAACTCGGTGCCGTAGACGAGCGCGGCCCTGGCGATCAGCTCCGCGCTCGGGAGGTCGGCCGCGATCAGCGCGATGCTCCAGCACAGGCCGCGCCCCTCCTCGGCTCTGCCGACTCGAATCAAGGCCTCGGCGCGCACGAGCTCGAGCTCGCAGTAGATGGCGGTGCCGCGCTCGGCGACGGCCGACGCGCGCTGCGCCAGCGTCGCCGCCTCTTCGTAACCCAGCTGGGTGAGCGCGGACTGCGCGGCGTCTCGGGCGCTCGCCGCCGCTACCTGCCAGTGGCCCGCCGCGCAACCCTCGAGCAGGTGATGGGCCGCCGTGGCGTGGGTCAGCGCTCCCTGGATGGTGGCGAGGCCTGCCTGCCAGTGGAGCTCGGCCCGTCGCGTCGGTGGCAAGAGGTCGTAGAGACGGTCGCGCAAGAGCGCGTGCGAGAAGATCCGTGCTCCGTGCTCGCCCGCGGCGAGGATGCCGGCGGCGATCGCTTCGTTCGCGTCCTCGGCGACCTCGTCGGGCGGGAGACCGAATGAGAGGCTCAGGGCCTCGACGCTGAACTCGCGGCCGAGCACGGCCGCGGCGTCGAGGACGGAGCGAGCGCGCGGCGACACCCTCGAGAGATGCTCGTCGAGCACGGCGCTCAACCCGGAGGGCAACACACCCTGCGTCGCGCCCACGCTCAGGAGCTCCTCCACGAAGAGTGGATTGCCGTCGCTCATCGGGTAAATGCGCTCGGGGCTAGCCGCCGAGCGAGCCAGAGCCCACGCGCCGACCTCTTCGGCGCTGAGCCGATAGAGGGGCAAGAGCCGCGCCTCGCGCCGGATCTTGGCGAGCAGTGCCCCGACCTCCGGATCGGCAAAGCGGTGCGTTTCCCGAGCTCCGCCGACCAGCAGCAGGCGCAGGCCGCCGACCTCGCGCGCGACGAAAAGCAGGAGCAGGAGCGACGGCACGTCGGCCACGTGCAGATCGTCGAGCAGGACGAGACAGGGCTTTTCCCGTGCCGCGTGGGCGAGCGTGCGCGTGGCACGGTCGAAGAGCGCAAAGCGCTGGCTCGCGTCGGGGGAGCCGCCCGAAGACTCGAACGGGTTCTCGCCGACGGCACGAAACACCTGAGTCCAGGGCCAATACGCGGGCGCTCCCCCGGCCTCCCAGGCGCGACCCCACGCGACCGAAACGCCGCGCTCGACGGCGCGTTGCGCGAGCTCCCGCAGCAGGCGCGACTTCCCGATCCCGGCTTCGCCGGTCACGACGGCGAGCGAGCCTTGCCCCTGTTCGGCCCGCTCGAGGGCGGCGACGAGCGCGTCGAGCTCACTCGTCCTGCCGAAGAGCGGGTCCATGCGGGGAGGCTATCTCGAATGCCCATGGCGCGGGGCGCCCGAGGGCGCGGCCTTTTCGGCCCAATCGACGAGGAACGCCTCCTCCTCCGGCGTCGAGCGGCGACCGAGCACGGCGTTACGATGCGGAAATCGTCCGAAGCGAGTCACGACGGCGAAGTATTTCTCCGCCTGCTCGAGCTGCATCGCGGCGCCTCGGGCATAGAGCGCCGGCGCGGATGCCGCGAAGCGACGGGCCACCTCGACGGAACGCCGTTGCAGCACGAGGTCCTCGGCGTGCAAGAACGGCATGCCGAGGAAGATGCGCTCGGGCGTCGAGAGGGTCTCGTCCAGGCCGGCGTCGAACGCTTCCACCGCGAGCCGTTGCGCCTTCGTGTCACCCGCGAAGGTGCGCGCTTGGCCGCGCAGGGCGTTGCGGCTCAGCTGGTCGAGCACGATGATGAGTGCCAGGCGGCCCCGTGCGGTCGAGGCCCAGGCGTCGAGCTGGCCGGCCAAGGCGGCCTCGACGGTGTCGCCGAACTGCGCCTTGACCTCGCGGTCCAGGCTGTCGCCGCCCTGAAACCAGCGTTCCGCCTTGGCCATCAGCTCGACTTCGGTCGTTGCCGGCTCGCCGAACCAAAACGAGAGGACTTGCTCGGGAGTGGCGACGGTGGGTGTCGGTTCGAGCTGCGCGTGGACTCGAGCGAGTGCCGGTCGCTGCAAGAGCCGCTGACAGTAGGCACGCGTGCGGGGCCAGGCGGCGAGGTCGATGAAACGCGCGAGCGTCGGCAAGCTCGCCATCGCGCAGTCGGCGAGCCCGAAATCACCGAGTAGCCAGTCGCCGTCGGAATCGTCGAGGGCACGCTCGACCAGCGCGAGGATCGCCGCGAGCCTCGTCCGCTCCTCTGCGATCCGCTGCGGCCTGCGTTCGGCTCCCTGCTCCCGCTCTTCGCGCATCAAGCTCGCGACCGTGAGGCCGAGCACGGCGGAGCAATCGAGCCAGCCATCGACCCGCGTCAGCTCGCGCGACGACTGCGGAACCAACCGGCCGCCGGAGCGAGTCCGGGCACAGTGGCGCAGCATCGTGACGCTCTCGAAGAGCGTCAGGTCACCATCGACGAGCCGCGGGCCGGGTCGGCCGTAGGTCTCGAGAAAGTGCCCGTCGCCGCGAAGCCGGAGCTCGTAGGGTACGGCGAGCTCCTCCAAGAGGAGGAGCACACGCGGCGTTTGGCCGCAGTTCCGGGTACTTTCGACGAACAAGGGGGACGCTTGCATGCCCGAGAGGCGTTCAGCGCGACGGAACATCGTTCACCGAGCTCCGTCGCGGGCAGGCAGAACGAAGTGACGCGGCAAGGAACGGCTTCATGGCGAAGGAGCAGCGCCATGTTGCCGAAATCAGCACGATTGTTTCTGCTTGCAGCCATCCTGGCCTCCGTCGAGGCCAAGGCAGCGCCGCGTTCCACCGTGAGCACCGAGGACGGCGAGCTCGACCTGGTCGCGCTGCGCGAGCTTGCGATCTTCACCCTGGCGGGAGCCCAGCTCTTCGCCAGCGACAGCACGCTCCTGCCGAGCTCACTCGCGGGCGTGAGCAACGCGCGCCGGATGCCGCTCTGGGTAGACGTGATGGCGGCCGGCTCTCTGGTTGCGACGGTGACCTACCTGGTCCTGAGCGGGGGCTAGCACCGCCCTGGGTGCCCGCACCCCCGGCCTTGGGCCTCGGCGCGCACAGCCAGCGCAAATAATTCGGGAGAAACTGAAGGCCGCTACAGTTTGGGCGTAGTGCTCTGAGACGGCTTCCATGGCTTCCCGGGTGCCGCCGTGTCAGAAAAGGGATTGCACGGACTGATGACCATGCAGAACTTACACTTTACCAACGCTCGCCTTTTTTCGGCGCTCGCCGTCGCGTTGCTCGGCGGTGCCTGCAGCGCTGGCGGCACGACCGCGCAGGGGATCCCTGAAGACAACGGTGGTGCCGGCAACGCACCGGCCACCCACGGCGGCTCGAGCGGCATCAGCGCAGGCGGAAGCTCCGCCACGGGTCCCATCGTCGACCCGACGACCACCCCCATGGAAACTCCTCCGGGCTGCGGCGACGGCACGCTGACCTCCGACGAGGCGTGCGACGACGGCAATACGACCGACGGCGACGGGTGTTACGGCAACTGCCTCCAGGTCCAGCCCGGGTTCAGCTGTCCGAATCCTGGGCAGGCCTGCCGCGAGATCGCGCGCTGCGGCGACGGAGTCGTCGCTGCCAGCGAGCGGTGTGACGACGGCAACCTGGTCGCGGGCGACGGCTGCAACGAGCGCTGCCGCATCGAGATCGGGAAAAAGTGCGAGGGGGAGCCCAGCTTCTGTACGGACGCCGTGTGTGGCAACGGTGTCGTCGAGGGCGCCGAGAGCTGCGACGACGGCAACGACGTGCCCTTCGACGGCTGCTCCGCGCTCTGCCTGAGCGAGCCGAACTGTTCCGGCGACTCTTGCACGTCGTCCTGCGGCGACGGCCTCAAGATCAACGAGGATTGCGACGACGGCAACACGAGCGACGGCGACGGTTGCTCCGCCACCTGCACCGTCGAAACGGGCTTCACCTGCATGGAGGAGGCCCAGTGCGAGATGATCAACGGCGGGTGCGTGCTCAGGGTTCCCGCGATCTTCCGCGACTTTTCGGACGATGACCCTGACTTCGGCCAGCCCGTCTATCCCGACAAGACGTGCGGTATCGAGGAGACCACCCCCCTCACTCCCATCACTCCGGGCATCGCCAAGGACCTGCTCGACGCCGAAGGGCGCCCGGAGCTCGGCACGGCGCCCGCCAATGCCTGCATCGCCTCACCTCAGTCCTTCGCGCGCTGGTTCCGCGACAACGACGACACCGTCACCGTCGTGGGCGACATCGTGCTCTACGACAACGGTGCCGGCGGTTACGTGAACCGTTTCGGCGCAAATGGCGAGAAGCTCGTCACCACCGTGAAGCCCGCGGCGGGGATGGGCAACGAGGAGCAGGTTCCCGGCGCGACCAACATGGCGACGTGCGATACCGGTTGTGCGGAGCGCACGCGCAATTCCCTGCAGTGCGACAATGTTTGCCGGCCCGATCACGACACGGCTCGTCAACAATCGGAACAGCTCAAGCAGCGGACGGACGAGCTCACGCGCAAGCAGGGCGAGCTCACGCAGGCGCAGGGTCAGGCCAATCCGGACGCGGCCACGATTGCCCGCCTCGAAGGCGAGATTGCCGATCTCGAAGCGACGATCACCGGGCTACAAGCCCAGGTCGATACCCTCACCGCCGCGGCGGACGCGTGCGACGTCGACTGCCAGACGACCTTCGACGGGCGAGTCGCGGACTGCGTCGCCGACTGCAAACCCTGCAGCGACGACGCGACGCGCTGGTGCACCGGCGGCATGGTGGTCGAGTACGACGGCACGCCGCTCTTCTTCCCCGTCGATAGCGTGACCGGCCCGACGCAGGATCTGGACTACGCGCAGCTTCCCCTGCAGTACGGCTACAACGGCTGGCCCTCCGAGCAGACGGTCTTCCCGGGCGCCACGAAGCACAACTTCTCCTTCACGAGCGAAGTGCAGTACTGGTTCCACTACGACGCGAACACCAACGCGCGCCTCGACTTCACGGGTGACGACGACGTCTGGGTCTACGTCAACGGCCACCTCGCCGTGGACCTCGGCGGCATCCACGTGCCGATGGATGGTTCGGTCTCGATCAACGCCCAGTCCGCGGCGAAGTTCGGGCTCATGCCCGGCAGCGTCTACCAGATCGTGGTGTTCCAGGCCGAGCGCAAGCGGTTCGGGTCCTCGTTCCGCCTCACGCTCTCCGGCTTCGAGGCGACGCCCAGCGACTGCAGCGCGATCTGCGGCGATGGCATCCTTGCCTTCGGCGAGGAGTGCGACGACGGCGTCAACGACGGCGGCTACGGCGAGTGCGACGCCGGCTGCAAGCTCGGGCCGTTCTGCGGCAACGGGCTCGTCGAAGGCGACGAAGCCTGCGACAACGGCCCCGGCGGCGGTGCTGGCTGCCCCGGTTGCCGCAAGCTGAAGGACCCGCGCTAACTGCTCCGCGCTTTGCACGTGGAGCGATAGCGGGAAGTTGCCCGCGCCGCCCGCGAGCTCGGCTCAGCCTGGCCGAGCACGCTCGAGCGCGTCGAGGAGCTCCGCCAGCTCGAAGGGCTTCTGCAGCATGCTCTGCACGAGGCCAGGCTCGAGGCCCCGCTTGCGGGCGGCGTCGAGGTCCCCGGAGCACAGCACGACCGGCACGTTCACGCCCGAAGCGCGGAGGCGCCGCACCACGTCCACACCGTCCAGGTCAGGCAGCATCATGTCGAGGAGCACCACGTCCGGCTGGGAGCGGGCAATGGCCGCGAGGCCCGCGCCACCGCTCGCGGCGTCTTCCACCGTGAAGCCGTGCGGGTCGAGCAGGCGTAGCACGTGCAGGCGGACCAACGGCTCGTCGTCGATGACGAGCACTCGGCAGGGCGTCACCCTTGCGGTCGACGGCGCGGGTGACACGCGGCGGGCCTCCGTCGCCGGCAGGAGCACCGAGAAGGTGCTGCCGAGAGCCGGCGCGCTGCTCACGAGGATGGCGCCTCCGTGCGCCTTGATGATGCCGAGGCAAGACCCGAGTCCGAGGCCATGGCCGTGGGCTTTGGTGGAGAAGAACGGCTCGAACATGCGCTTCTGGGTCGCCTCGTCCATCCCGGCGCCCGTGTCGCGCACCTCCACGAGCACCCAGCTCCCCGACCGTACGGGCGCCCCGAGCGCACGGCTCCACCGCGTCCCGGGCTCGTGCACCCGTTCGGTCGTCACGACGATCCGCCCCGGTTTGTCTTCGAGCGCGTCGCTCGCGTTGGTGAGCAGGTTCATGAACACCTGCATCAGCGCGCCCCGCTCGCCCAGGACGACGCTGTCCGCGGCAAAACCAAGCTCGATGTCCGCTTTCTTGGAGAGCGCCGCGTCGAGCAGGGAACGAAGCTCCTGCCACAGCTCGGCGAGATCCACGGGCTCCACGGTGGTCAGGCTCCGCCGCCCCGCGTACGCGAGCATTTGTTTGGTCAAGTCCGCGGCGCGATGGCCCGCCGTGCGGATCGTCTCGACGTGAGCGCGCTCGACCGGATCTTTCAACGTGGCGAGGAGGACTTCGGCGCCACCGAGCACGCCGACCAGGAGGTTGTTGAAATCGTGCGCGATCCCGCTGGCGAGCACGCCGAGGCTCTCGAGGCGCTGGCTCCGCTCCACTTGCAGCTCGAGCTGCCGGCGCTCGTGCTCCAGTCGCCGCGCTTCACGCAGGTCGCGGATGGCCGAGACGCGAACCGGTTTGCCGTCGAGGGTGGACTGAACCGACACGACCATCACGGGGACCTGCTCTCCGCCCGCCGCGATGGCCACGGCATCGTAAGCGCCCACCGTGTGCTCCTGGATGCGTCGGGATACCTCGTCGCGCGCGACGGGCGCGACAAGGTCCAGCACCGACGTGCCGAGCAACTTCTCCCGCGGGATCCCGAGGAAGCTTTCGAGGCTGTCGCTCACGCCCACGAAGGTGCCAGGGCCCTGGGTGGTGGCTACGCCGTCGAAGGTAGCCTCGAGGAGCGCTCGCATCCGGCCTTCGGTCTCGCGGAGCAGCTCGGCCGTCCGTTCACGCTCCGTGACGTCGCGGAGTGCGACGATCCGGAGGGGGCGGTGTCCCAGGTGGGTCTGCTTGGTGCAGACCTCGGCCCGCCAGCGCCTGCCACTCTTGTGAATGCAGGTGACGATGGACACCCCGTCGATCCGGCGCTGAATGCGCTCCTTCACCTCGGCGAGGTCCTCCGGAGCGATGACACTGAAGATGTGGCCCGGCTCGAGCACCTCCTCGCGGCTGTAGCCGCTCATCTCGCAGAGGCCGTCGTTGCAGTCCACGACGTTGCCCCCCTCGTGAATGAGGATCCCTTCGAACGACGCGGCACGGAGCAGCTCCAGGCGCTCGCTCACGTTGCAAGCCGCGGCGAGGTCGGAAGCGCGCGCGAGCGCCGTCCCGAGCGCGTGCTCGAG
>Ga0315912_10005749_pt1 | contig 11304 bp, 12 predicted proteins | sample VfabasoilMG_FD_204469 | JGI IMG/M metagenome (GOLD analysis project Ga0315912, IMG submission 204469) | Garden soil microbial communities collected in Santa Monica, California, United States - V. faba soil | ecosystem: Environmental > Terrestrial > Soil > Garden | place: USA: California...
CTGCGCGTGTTCGAGGCGGTGGCGACGCGGCTGTCCTTTTCCGAGGCCGCGGAAGCGCTGAACGTGACGCCGGCCGCGGTTTCCCAGCAGATCAAGGCGCTCGAGGATTACCTGCAGATTCCCGTGCTGCGCCGCAGCGGCCGCAAGGTTGAGCTCACGCCCGAGGGCGCGAAGTTGCTGCCGGGCGTGCAGTCGGGCCTGGATTCGCTGGTCGCCGTACTGCGCGAGACGCGCATGGTGCGGGCGAGCGGCATCATCAACATCAGCACGCTGTCGTCGCTGCTGCAGAAATGGGTCACGCCGCGGCTTCACGGCCTGCACGCGCGCTTCCCGGAACTGCGTGTCGACTGGCACACCTCGCGCGAGGCCGTGGACTTCGCGCGCAGCGACTACCACGCGGCCGTGCGTCTCGGCGAAGCCGTCACGCCGGGCCTCGAGTACGACCACCTGATGGACGAGTGGCTGGTGGTCGTCGCCTCGCCGAAGCTGTTCAAGAAATTCGGGTCGCTCGACGACCGCGAGACCTACGAAGGCATCCCGATGCTGCAGGCGCGCGACGAGCCCTGGTCCCGCTTCGAGAAGAGCGCCGCGCCGACGCCATGGCCCGCGGGTCCCACGATCATCGACGACTCGGTCAGCGTGCTCTCGGCGGTCATCGAGGGCCTCGGCTATGCGCCGGCACGCTGGTCGATCGCGGCCAACGACCTCGACAACGGCAACCTGGTGCTCGCGAGCAAGACGATCGTGCCCTCACGCTTCCGCTACTGGTTCGTCTGCCCGCCCGCCTATGCGGAACTGCCGATGGTGCTCGCGCTGCGGCAGTGGCTGCGCGAGGAAGCCGCCGCCTTTCCCAAGCCCGATGAATGGCTGAGCCGCCGCTACCGCTGATGACGCGCGGGCGCCTGTACGTGATCGCGGCCCCTTCGGGAGCGGGGAAGACCAGCCTCCTGCACGCGCTGATGAGCAGGCGCCCGGGCTTGGGATTCTCGGTCTCCTGCACGACGCGCAAGCCCCGTTCGGGCGAGCAGGACGGCAAGGACTATCACTTCATCGACCGCGAGGCCTTCGAGCGGTTGAAGGCGGCGGGCGAATTCATCGAGCACGCGAACGTCTTCGGCAACCTGTACGGCACGCGCAGGAGCGTCGTCGAGGCCGCGCTCGCCGAAGGTCGCGACCTCATCCTCGAGATCGACTGGCAGGGCGCCAAGCAGGTGCGCGAGCACCTGCCCGAGGCCGTGCAGATATTCATACTGCCGCCCTCGCGCGCGGCACTCGAGACCCGGCTGCGCAAGCGCGGCAGCGACAGCGAGGACGCGATCGCGCGCCGGCTCCGGGAATCGTCAGTCGAGATGTCGCATTGGCGGGATTTCGACTACGTGATCGTCAACCGCGACTTCGACACGGCGCTCGCCGAGCTCGAGTCAATCCTCGACGGACGCGGCGAGGGCAACCGGGCGGACCGGCCCGAACTCGCCGCCCTGGCCCAGGACCTGCTCGGGACCTGACAGCCCCCCCATTCCCTTCGCCGGGGGATTCGCTAGCATGGCGCCCTCAGGGCGAGGCACGGCATGGCAGGCAAGGACACCAAGTCGACGGAACGCCGCTGGCACGCCGTCTCGGTCAAGCCAGGCATCGGCGCGTGCAATGCCGCGGTTTCGGGCAAGAATCGCCGCTGGCTGTCCCGGGAAGCCCCCCTCCTGCCCCTGCCCGGCTGTACCCGGCCGGACACCTGCCAATGCACCTATAACCACCACGACGACCGGCGGGCCAACAGCCGGCGGGCCGAAGACCTGGACGTCCCCAGCCAGAGTCCCCGGGTAGGAAACGAGCGCCGCAGCCGCAAGAGCCGGCGGGTCGGCAAGTAAACGGGGCGCGGCCCCTCTTGTGGTATTCTTCGCGGTCCAATTCACTGAAATTACGGTCTTTTCCATGGCCCGCATCACCGTCGAAGACTGCCTGACCACGGTCGACAACCTGTTCGACCTCGTACTCCTCGCCGCCAAGCGCTCGCGCCGCCTTGTGAATGGCGCCGAGGCCCGCGTCGACTGGGAGAACGACAAGCCCACGGTGGTGGCGCTGCGCGAAATCGCGGAGGGCAAGGTCACCGTCGACCTTCTCTCCGAGCCGGATCCCGAGCCGGAGCAGGAGATGATTCCTGAGAACCCGCTCGACCTCGGCGTCGACTTCCGCGCCCCGCAGCTCGGCCTGGGGGACTGATCGCGAAGCGGCTGCCCGGATGAACTACGCGTCTTCCATCCTCGGATTGCTGCCGGGCGGAAGACGCGCTCCCGGGATCGGCCAGCTCACCACCAAGATCGAGGCCTACCTGCCGCCCGACCAGGTCGAGCGGGTGCGGGAAGCCTTCGAGTACGCCGAGACCGCGCACAAGGGCCAGAAGCGCAAGTCCGGCGAGGCCTTCATCACCCACCCGATCGCGGTCGCCGACATCCTGGCCGACCTGCACCTCGACGGCGCCACCATCGCCGCCGCCATCCTGCACGACGTGGTCGAGGACACTCCCTCCTCGATGGCCGAGGTCGAGCAGAAGTTCGGAAAGGAAGTCGCCGAGATCGTCGATGGCGTGACCAAGCTCGACCAGGTCCAGTTCAAGAGCCGCAAGGAAGCGCAGGCCGAGAGCTTCCGCAAGATGATCCTGGCGATGGTGCGCGACATCCGCGTGATCATGGTCAAGCTCGCCGACCGCACGCACAACATGCGCACGCTCGCCTCGATGCCGCCGGAGAAGCGCCGCGCGGTCGCGCGCGAGACGCTCGACATCTACGGGCCGATCGCCAACCGCCTCGGCATCCACTCCATCAAGCTCGAGCTCGAGGAGCTCGGCTTCCGCACGCTGTACCCGCAGCGCTACCGGATCATCGAGCGCGAGCTCAAGCGCGCGCGCGGCAACCAGCGCGAGTTCCTGCCGAAGATCGTGAAGGCGGTGCGCAAGTCGCTCGCCGACTCCGGCGTCAACGGCAACGTCGAGGCGCGCGAGAAGCACCTTTACAGCGTGTACGTGAAGATGCGGCGCAAGCACCTGTCGCTGTCGCAGGTCGTCGACATGTTCGGCATCCGCATCGTCGTCGGCAGCGTCGACGAGTGCTACCGCACGCTCGGCCTCGTGCACGGCCTGTACCGGCCGATGCCGGGCCGCTTCAAGGACTACATCGCGATCCCGCGCGTGAACGGCTACCAGTCGCTGCACACTTCGCTGTTCGGCCCGAACGGCACGCCGATCGAGGTGCAGATCCGCACCGAGGACATGCATCGCCTGGCGGAGTCCGGCATCGCCGCGCACTGGCAGTACAAGTCCGGCGAAAAGGAAGGCGAGTCGCAGCAGGCGCGTGCGCGCGAATGGCTGCAGAACGTCATGGACCTGCACGAGGGCTCGGCCGAGGAGCTCGTCGAGAGCGTCAAGGTCGACCTGTTCCCCGACAAGGTCTACGTGTTCACGCCGAAGGGCGACATCATGCGCCTGCCGCGCGGCGCGAGCTGCGTGGACTTCGCCTACGCGGTGCACACGGGCGTCGGCCAGCGCTGCGTCGCCGCCAAGGTCGACCGGCGGCTGGTGCCGCTGCGCACCGTGCTGCGAAACGGCCAGACCGTGGAGATCATCACCGCCAAGGGCGCGCAGCCGAACCCGGCGTGGGCGAGTTTTGTCGTCTCGGCGAAGGCGCGATCCGCCATCCGCCAGTACCTCAAGAACCTGAAGCGCGGCGAGGCCGCGGAGCTCGGCGGGCGCATGCTGAACCAGGCGCTCGAGGAGTTCGAGCTGACGCTCAAGAAACTTCCCGCGGGCCGCATCGACGAGATCGCGCATTCGCTGGCGCTGAGGGACGGCCAGGAACTGCTCGAGAAAGTCGGCCTCGGCGAGCGCCTAGCGCGACTCGTCGCGCGGCGCCTGCTGCCGGACGACGACAAGCGCCCGGATGCCGTGACCTCGCAGCCGCTCACGATCGCCGGCACCGAGGGCCTCGTCGTCAGCTACGCGCGCTGCTGCTTCCCGATCCCCTACGACTCGATCGTCGCCTACCTCTCGAGCGGCCGCGGCGTCGTCATCCACCGCGAAGGCTGCTCGAACGTCGCCGCGTTCGGCAAGCAGGAAGACAAGTGGATTCCCGCCGTCTGGCAGAAGGACCAGCCGCCGCAGCATCTCTTCAGCGCGGGACTCCTGGTCGACGCCACGAACCGCATGGGCATCCTCGCCGAGGTCGCGACCCGCATTGCCGGCGAGCAGAGCAACATCAGCCACGTCAACGTGGACTCCTCGCACGGTGATCACTCCACGATCCTGTTCGAGGTCCAGGTGCGCGACCGCGCCCACCTCGCGCGGCTCATCCGCGCCATCCGCGGCATGCCGGACGTCATGAAGGTCGAGCGCAGCCTAGCCTGAGCCGCCGGCCCGCTGCCCGCGGCGGCGCTATACTTCCCCGCCGATCAGCGAGGCGCCCATGGTCCGGGACAGCCGCAAGATTGCCGCGATCCTCGCGGCCGACGTGGTCGACTACAGCCGGCTGATGGGCGCCGACGAGGCCGGCACGCTCGCCGCACTCGCAATCCGGCGCGAGATCTTCGACACCCTGGTGCGGGAATTCGACGGCCACGTCTTCGGCAGCGTCGGCGACAGCCTGATGGCCGAATTCGCCAGCGCCGTGAACGCAGTCGAGTGCGCGAAACTCGTCCAGGATGCGATCGCCCGTGTGAACGCGCCCGTCGCGGCGGGCGCGCAGATGCGCCTTCGCATCGGCGTCAACCTCGGCGACGTGATCGAGGGTGCGGACGGCATCGCCGGCGATGCAGTCAACGTCGCCGCGCGGATGCAGGCGCTCGCGAGGCCGGGAAGCGTGCTGATCTCCGGCGCCGTCTACGACCAGGTGCACCTCAAGGTACCGGCGCGCTATGTCGACGCCGGCACGCGCCGCTTCAAGAACATCGAGGAGCCGGTGCGGACCTTCGAGGTGCTGCCGGCCCCGCAGGGCGTGGCCGCCCGTATGAGTGCCGCGTTCGCGCACTTCACGGCGCGTCGTCCGGTGCGAATCGCCGCAATGGTCGTGGCTTTCCTCTCGGTTGCGGCCATCGGGCTCTTCTGGCGCGAGATCCCGGTCCCCGGCACCGACCGTACGCTCGGGAGGCTTTACTCGCCGGCAGCCGCGATTGCCGTCCTGCCGTTCCGCAACATGACTGGCGACGTCGGCAACGACTACCTGGGCGACGGGCTCGCCGAAGAGCTGACGCACCGACTCGGCAAGATTCCGGGGCTGACGGTCGCTGCGCGCAGCCTCGCATTCGCATACCGCGGCCGCGAAGTCGACGCACGCCAGGTCGCCGATGCGCTCGGTGTCAGCTATGTCGTCGAAGGCAGCATCCGTCGTCAGGGCGACCGCGTGCGCGTGAACGCGGCGCTCGTCGAACGCGAGAGCGGGGCCAACCGCTGGTCGAACAGCTACGAGACGTCCGGCGACCTGTTCTCGGTCGAGGACGACATTGGACGCGAGGTGCTGACCGCTCTCGAGCTCGTGCTGGACGTCAATGCAGGATCGGGCCCCGCCCCGGCGCGGACCAGCAATGCCGTTTCCTACGACGACTACCTGCGGGGCCTGTCGAGCCTGCGCAAGCCGCAGAGCGCCCGCACCCTGGACGAGGCTGAAGCCCTCTTCCGGCGCGCGCTCGCCACGCAACCCGGATTCGCGCGCGCCCAGGCCGGCCTCTGCCAGGCTCGCGTCGAGCGTTACCTGCTCGAGCGAATTCCGGCGCATGTGACCGCCGCCGAGGAAGCCTGCACGCGCGCCCGCGCGCTCGACAGCACCGCCCACGAGGTGTACGAGGCGATCGGGAGCCTGCGGCTCGTGACCGGCGATGCCGCGGAAGCGGAGACGGCCTACCGTCGCGCCCTCGAGATCGCGCGCGACTCGCCGGATGCGCTGATCGGACTGGCCGACGCGCTGGCAGCAGGCAACAAGCCCGACGAAGCGGAGCAGACACTGCGGCGCGCGATCGCGGTCCAGCCGAAATACCCCGCCGCACAGGTCGCGTACGGCAGCTTCCTGTTCTCGCACGGAAGGTCGGCCGAAGCCGTCCTCCCCTACGAACGCGCCACTGTCCTGCAGCCGAACAACCCGAACGCGTTCAACAACCTGGGCGCCGCTTACCTGTACCTCGGAGACTTCGACAAGGCGGCCGCCGCATTCACCCGGTCGCTATCCCTCGAGCCGCGGCGTGCGAGCTACTCGAATACGGGAATCGTCCAGTACTACCGCGGCCGGTACCGGGAGGCGGCCGAGTTGTTCGCCAAGGCAGCGGACCTGGCCCCGGCGGACCACCGGTTGTGGGGCAACCTTGCCGACGCGCTCCTGTTCGATGGCAGGCCGGCCGAGTCCCGCGATGCGTATGCCACCGCCATGCAGCGCGTGGAGGGGGAGCTCTCGATCAACCCCAGACATGCCGTCAACCAGGCACAGGCGGCGTATTATGCGACTCGGCTCGGTGACGGGGACCGGGCCCGACAGTGCATGGAAGCCGCCCTGGCCGAAGGGGACAACATCAACGAAGTGCACTACTACGTTGCGCTCGCGGAGCTTGGACTCGGCAACGAATCCAAGGCGGTGAGCCATGCGAAACGCGCACGCGAACTGGGTTTTCCCGAAGTGTTCCTGAGGTCAGCGCCGGAGCTGGAAGCGGTCCGAAACAAAATCTGATCACGGGGAGGACTGACCATGGCTGACTTGCAGATAATCGTCGAAGTTCAAGACAACCAAACAATCTCGAATTTCAGCATTCCGCCGAGTGGCAAGCTCGTTTTCAAGAATGGCGCCGCAAAAGGCATGGGAGATCTGGAGATAAAGCCGAAAAGCCCGACTATTGAGCTTCCATTTTGCAAGAGCAACGGGAAGGATCCGGAATCGCTGCCGATGATCGCCCCGGGAGACGACGCAACCGTCTACATCTGCAGCAATTTCACCGACAGGTTCTTCTATACGGCCCAGATCGGTCAGGCTGCCATCGAAGACCCGATCGTCATCATCGAGAAGTCGAAGAACCTTTCCCTGGATCCGCTTGCGGCACTGTTCATCGGTGCGGGCATCGGCGCCGCACTCGTGTATCTGATCGTGAAGTCGCGGGCCAACAAGATGCGCCCGCAGCAAGGCTGAGCGCGCAGGGCAGCGCAAAGGGGAAACAAACATGCCAGTACCAACCGATCCGGGCGACCCAGGCCTTGTCGACCTGACAATCGAACTCGCGGTCGAGTCCGGACAGACAAAGACCGTTCATCGCATCAGGAAAGGCGGGGCGTTCAGGGTCAAGAACCATTCGCCCGACAAGATATTGACCATTGCGTCGCCGGCCGCAGAGCCGCCATTTGTGCCCTCGGGTTACACCAATGCCGTTTCCAGCTTCGATGTGGATGCACACGACAGCAAGACGGTAACGATATCGGAGGCCTACGACGTAGGCGCCTCATTCACTTATACGGCGCAGATCGAAGGTTCACAGCCGGAAGACCCGATCGTGATCATCGAGCGACGCTGACTTTCCGCCTGAGCGCCGCGGCATCGCGCACGGTGACGGTGCCGCGGCCCAGGGCGACCCAGCCCTTTGCCTTCCAGTCCTGCAACTGCTCGTTGACGGCCTGGCGCGAGACGCCGAGGAAATTCGCGAGTTCTTCCTGCGAGATCCGCACCAGGCGGCCATCCGCGCCGTCTTCGCCGTGCTGCTCGCCAAGCGACAGCAGCCGCTTGGCGAGCCGCGCGGGCGCATCGAGGAGCGCCGCGTCCTCCAGCAGCCCGCTGGTCCAGCGCAACCTCTCGCCGCACAGCCGCAGCAGTTCGAGCGCGGCTCGCGGCTCGCGTTCGAGCAGCTCGAACAGCGACTCGCGCCGGATCGACACCAGCTCGGACGATTCCGTCGCCGTCGCGGTCGCCGTGCGCGTGCCGCCGTCAAGCAGCGCGATTTCGCCGAAGGTGTCGCCCGGTTCCATGATGTTGAGGAATATCTCGCGCCCATCGGCGCTGCCAGCGCTGATGCGGATGCGCCCGCTCACCACGCCGAACAGGGCATCGCCTGCATCCCCGGCGCTGAAGACGATTTCGCCGCGGCGGTAGCCGCGCTGCGTCGCGAGCGCGGCGATGCGCTCGAGGGTCGCGGGCGGGAGGCCGCGGAACAGGGGGCTGCCCTGCAGCATCATCTTGCCCGCCCGTGTCGTCATCCGCTGGTCCGTCTCGCCATGACGCGCGCATGATACCCCTCAGGCGCCGGCGCTACGCCAGCGCCGGGGTGTACGCCGCCCGCTCCCGACGAGCGTACTCGCGCCCGACCAGCCACGCGACCGTCATCATCGAGAGGCTCAACACGACGATGAGCCAGACGAACTGCGTACGGGCGTCGTCGAGCAGCCGCGTGCCGAGGAAGACGGAGCCGGTCGCGAGCAGGTCGCCGGCGCGGAAGAAAAAGGTGTCGATCGCGGTCTTGGCCTGGTACTTCGCCTCGCGGTCCATGGGCAACAGCAGGGCATTCCGCGTCGTGTTGAGGAGCGAGTAGTCGAAGCTGCGCTGGAGCACCAGCACCGACTGCAGCAGCAGGAATGCCGGCACGACGCCGATCACGAGGTAGCCGGCGACGAATGCGACCGGCGTGACGAGCAGCGCCCGCGCGAGGCCGGCGAACTGGATGATGCGCGACACCAGCAGGAGCTGCACCAGGAAGCCGACCAGCGCCACGGTCGCGCAATAGCGGCCCATGAAGCGGCCGATGAAGCCCGATTCCGCGCCCGGAGCCTCGCGCCCCGCGATGTCGACCAGCCAGCTCGTGAGCACGAAGTCGCCAGCCGAAGTGATCCAGTTGAGCAGCACGACGAGCGCTGCGATCGCGACCAGGTAGCGGCTCTTCGCGATCACCGCGAATCCGCCGAGCCAGTGGCTCGCGGCGGGCGTGCCGCGATCGCCGCAGCGCGCGGAATCGGGGACCGCGGCGCGGGCGCGCGCGGCGAGTGCCGTCGCGAGCGAGAGTGCGGCCGCGGACGCGAGCATCAGGCCGTGCGGGCCGATGGCGTCGAACAGGGCGGATGAAAGCTGCGCGCCGGCGACGGCGCCGGCCGACACGCCGACGGCGATGAGGCCGAACAGCCGCTCGCCGGAGTTCACGCTGAAGAGGTCGGTGGCAAAGGCCCAGAACTGCGTCACGGCCATGACGCTGAAGAGGCTCCCCCACACGAAGAAGGCGAATCCGATCCGCCAGCCGGCGAGGCTGGCGAGGCAGAAGAGCAGCAGGTGGCTGACGAAGAACGCGTTGACGAGGAGATAGATGCGCCTTGCCTCGATGCGCCGCACCCAGGCGCCGTACGCAGGAATGATGAGCACGAGCAGGAGAGCCTGCACCGCAACCGCGTAGCTCCGAAACTCCGCGCCGCCCTGGGTGAGGATCAGCGCCTCGCGCACGGGCCGCACCAGGTAGTAAGCGAGCATCAGCGCGAAGGCCTGCAGGAACAGGATGGCGACGGCACCTCCCTCCCCGGGATGAACCGGCGCGAGCCATGCGAGGCCGCGGTCAAGGCGCGTCGGCAAGCTGCGGGTCATCGGGCTCTCCCTGGAAAAAGGGCGCCCGGCCATCGGCGGCCGGGCACCGGCAGCGCGCATGTGTCAGCTCCAGTCGGCCGGGTTCGTCGTCGGGCGGCGATCCAGGGCGATGACGGTCTCGGAGGCGGCCTGGCCTTCGATCCGGAGCAGCTGGGCCGGCGCGAACGACTCCACGAGCGAGGACACGAGGACGGTGGTGACGAACGTGGCAGCGAGCGCGGCGGCGATCGAGTGATTGCGGTACTGGTTGGTCTTCATGGCGATCCCTCCTGGGATGGTTGTTTCCGATGCGGGAGTGATGGTGAACCTGGGCGCCCACGCGCTCTGTCAGGTACCTGACACAGCGGGTGAAAAAGTACGGCGCCGCGAAACGCCCTAGAATGTCGACCTTCCCGGTTGCGGATGGCCCCCATGACACGCAAGACGATCCACACGCCGAAGGCGCCGAAGGCGATCGGCCCTTACTCGCAGGCGGTTGCCGCCAACGGCACGGTGTACCTCTCGGGCCAGATCGGCCTCGACCCGGCGACCGGAGAGCTCGTCGCCGGGGGCATCGAGGCTCAAGCGCGGCGCGTCTTCACGAACCTCGCGGCCGTCGCCGAAGCGGCAGGCTCGAGCCTCGCCGCAGCCGTGCGCGTCACGATCTATCTCGTGGACTTCGGTCACTTCGCCGTCGTCAACGGGATCATGCAGGAGTACTTCAACGAGCCTTATCCGGCGCGCGTGACCATCGCCGCGGCCGGCCTGCCGCGCGGCGCGGCAATCGAGGTCGACTGCATCCTGGTGCCGTGACTGCGGCCGTGGAGGCGCGCGACTTCCTGTTGCGACAGCTCGGCACGGCCTGGGCCCTCGCGCGCTACCACCTCGACGGGCTGAGCACCGAAGAGATGCTGTGGCGCCCGGCGAGCCGCGGAATGCATGTCTGGAAGCGCGCCGACGGACAGTGGCATGCGGATTGGCCCGAACACGAGGGCTACGAACTCGGGCCTGCGAGCATCGCCTGGACTACCTGGCACATGATCTTCTGGTGGTCGATGCTGCTCGACCATTCGTATGGTCCGGCGACCCTTGGGCGGGAGCGCGTAACCTGGCCCGGCGATGCGGACGGAGTGCGTGCGAGTCTCGCGCGCTTGCATGACGACTGGCGTATTTCCGTAGAGCGCCTCGCGGCCGACGATTTGTCCGCCCGCTCGCGTACGCGATGGCCGTTCCAGGAGCGTCCCTTCGGCGATGTGGTCGCCTGGGCCAATGTCGAGCTCGTCAAGAATGCGAGCGAAATCGGCTATGCACGCTTCCTATACGCAATGCGCGACGCTCGATGACGCTCGAGCGCCGCGCCGTCACTTCGCTGAAGGGCGTCGGACCCGCGCTCGCCAAGCGCCTCGCACGACTCGGCATCGAGAATGTCGCCGACCTCCTGTTCTGGCTGCCGACACGCTACGAGGACCGCACGCACATCGTGCCGATCGGCTCGCTGCGCCCCGGCATGCGCGCGGCGGTCGAGGGCACGATCGAGCTGGCCGAGGTCGTGTTCCGCGGCCGGCGCTCGCTGCTGGTGCGGCTTGCCGACGGCACCGGTTTCCTGACGCTGCGCTTCTTCCATTTCAGCGCCGCGCAACAGCAGCAGCTCGTGCGCGGTGCGCGCCTGCGCTGCTTCGGCGAGGTGCGGCGCGGCAAGCACGGGCCGGAAATCGTGCACCCCGAATATAAAGATGCGGACGCGCCGGACTTTCAG
>Ga0315912_10005750_pt1 | contig 11303 bp, 13 predicted proteins | sample VfabasoilMG_FD_204469 | JGI IMG/M metagenome (GOLD analysis project Ga0315912, IMG submission 204469) | Garden soil microbial communities collected in Santa Monica, California, United States - V. faba soil | ecosystem: Environmental > Terrestrial > Soil > Garden | place: USA: California...
TGACCATCACGCGCGGCACGGGAATCAAGAGCCACGTGTTCTAGGACTATGCGCCGGTGAAGGGGGAGATTCCCTCGCGGCAGAACGGCGTGCTCGTGTCGATGGAGCAGGGCGAGGCGGTCGCCTTCGCGCTCTGGAACCTCGAGGAGCGCGGGCGCATGTTCGTGTCGCCGGGCGAGCGCGTGTACGAAGGCATGATCGTCGGCATCCATTCGCGCGACAACGACCTCGTCGTGAACCCGATCAAGGGCAAGAAGCTCACCAACGTGCGCGCGGCCGGCAAGGACGAGAACGTGCTCCTCACGCCGCCGATCCAGCTCACGCTCGAGGGCGCGGTGGAGTTCATCGACGACGACGAGCTCGTTGAAGTCACGCCGAAGACCATCCGCCTCCGCAAGCGTTACCTCACCGAGAGCGACCGCAAGCGCGCGTCGAGGGACGAAAAGGCCGCGTAAAATCCGCGTCGTGAAGATCCACATCCTCACGACGGGCGGGACGATCGACAAGTTCTACTTCGACGCCAAGGATTCGTTCCAGGTCGGCGAGCCGCAGATCGGCCAGCTGCTGCGCGAGGCGAACGTGACGGTCGAGTACGACATCCGCGCGCTCCTCCACAAGGACAGCCTCGAGCTCACGGACGAAGACCGCGCGCTGATCGTTTCGACGGTGCGCGACACGCCGGGCGATCGTTTCCTCATCACTCACGGCACCGACACGATGCTGAAGACCGCGGAGGCGCTGCAGGCGCAGGTCCCGGGCAAGGTCATGGTGCTCACGGGCTCCATGCAGCCCGCCATCAGCCGCACGAGCGATGCCTTCTTCAACATCGGCTTCGCGTTCAGCGCTGTGCAACATCTCACACCCGGTGCCTACGTCGCCATGAACGGGCGCATCTTCACGCCCGGCGCGGCGCGCAAGAACGTCGAGAAAGGGCGTTTCGAGCCGACCTAGGCGATGCGCCTAGTGGACGACGGCCCCGCCCCGCGGGCGCCACGAGGCTAGCAGCGGCTGCCTTGGCTGCACGCGGTTGGCTTCCTCGTCCTTCAGCAGGCCGCCGTTGTAGAGAGCGGAGGCGCTCTGGTACAAGGCGATGGCTTCCTTGCGCAGCCGTTCGTCGGAGACGTCCGTGGGCCGGGGAAGCCCGAGCTCCGCGGGCAGGGGGTCGATGGCGACCTTTCGTCCCGGCATGAGCGTGACCATCCGCCCATCCTTGATGTAGCCGAGCGTCTGGTAATTGCCGACAAACGCGCGATCCTCCGCCGGCGCCTCGCGCAGTACGTCGTGGCCGTAGAACTTGCTCGAGTACCCAATCTCGAGCAGGCCGAGCAGGGTGGGACCGATGTCGATCTGCGACATGAGGCGGTCGAATCGGCCCGGTGCCACGTGCGCCGGTGAGTACACGAACAGCGGGACGCGGTAGCGCACGACCGGGATCTTCGAGGTCCCGCGCGCGGACGCCCCATGGTCGGCGGTGATCACGAAGATCGTGTCCTTGAACCAGGGCCGCGTCTTCGCCTGGCGCAGGAACTCCCCGATCGCATAGTCGGTGTACTTCACCGCGCCGGAGCGCCCGGTCCCGGAAGGAATGTCGATTCGGCCTTTCGGATACGTATACGGGCGGTGGTTGCTCGTGGTCATCACGTGCATGAAGAAGGGGCGGTCGCCGCCAGCCTGCTTCGACTTGTCCATCTCGCGCAGCGCGAGCGTGAAGAGGTCCTCGTCCGCGACGCCCCAGATGTTCTCGTAGTGGATGTCCTGGCTCGGCAGCGCCGTGCGGTCGACCACCCGGTAGTCGTTGTTGCCGAAGAAGTAGTTCAGGTTGTCGAAGTACCCGTAGCCGCCGTAGACGAACGCCGTGTCGAACCCGCGGTCCTCGAAGATGCTCCCCAGCGTGAAGAGCTCCTCGTTGCGCGGGCGCTTCACGATCGACTGTCCCGGCGTCGGCGGCAGGGACAGGGCGAGCGCCTCCATGCCGCGCACCGTCCGGTTCCCGGTCGCATACACCTGCGTGAAGGAAAGGCTCTCGCGGGAAAGGGCGTCGAGGTTGGGCGTCAGCCCCTCGGGATTCCCGAACACCCCGAGGAACTCCGCGCCGAGGCTCTCGACGCTCACGAGGACCACGTTGAGGCGCTTGTCCTCCACGGGATTGAAGACGACGCGGTGCATGCCGCCGCGCTCGGGCTCGATCCAGTACGGATTGTCGCCGTCCACGACCTCGCGAGCGACCTGGAGCGCCTCGTCGTTCGGAAGGGTCGCGTAGAAGCGCGAATAGGAAAGCTCGTTGTTGCGGAAGGCGGCGAAGAACTCGTACGCGCCATTGCCCGACAACTCGTCTGCGACGTCCGAGCTGGACTTCCGCATGTCGGATGTCACGAAGAGAAACGCGAGCAGGGGCATCGCGACGAACGGAACCACCCCTGCGAGGCGGCGCAGGAGCGGCGAAGGCATGGCAAGCGAGGCGCGAATCGGGCGCGCCAGCGCGAAGCCGATCGCTGCCGCGGGAACGCCGAGGAGCGCCAGCCACGTGGCGATCGGGTAGCTCTCCCAGATGTTGCCGAGGACCTCATGCGTGTAGACGAGATAGTCGACGGCGATGAAGTTGAAGCGGGAGGCGAATTCGTCCCAGAACACCCACTCGGCGGCAGCGACCACGAGAAGCCCGTAGACGAGGGCCGTGAAGGCAACCGCGACGAAAGCCCGGTGCCAACGCGCGCGGGCCACGGCGTTCGGGAGCAGCGCCAGGTAGAGCGCCAGCGGCAGGCAGAAGTACGCCGCGGCCACGAGATCGAAGCCCAGGCCCACGGCGAACACCCGCACGAGCTCGGCCCCCGAACCCTCCAGCGCCGTGTCGGGACGGAAGAGGAGCGCGACGCGCGTCAGCGTCGAAATGGCGACGAGGACGGCAGCGTAGGCGTAGGCGGGGAGGAAGCGCGGATGAAACATCAGCGGGCGGAATTCTACAGGTCGTCGATGGACTTGGGCCAGTCTGACTTCAGCAAGCGCGAGAGCGAGCGGTCGGCGAGGAGCTTTCCGCCGGTCTGACACCGCGCGCAGTAGTTGGCTTCGTTCTCGGAATAGACGATCCGCTGCACCGGCGCCTGGCAGACCGGGCAGGGCTTGCCGTAGCGGCCGTGAACGGCCATGCCCTCGCGGAACGCGGTGACCTTCCCGGGGAAGCCTTCGCCCGTCTCCGCGCGGATGATGTCGGTCCAGCTTCGCAAGACCGAGCGCGTGGCGTCCCGGAGGCGATGCTTCTCGTCGTCGTTCAGCGTCCGTGAAAGCTTCATCGGCGAGAGCTTCGCGGCGTGCAGGATCTCGTCCGAATAGGCGTTTCCGATGCCCGAGAAAAGGTGGGGATCGGTGAGGGTGCGCTTGAGCGTGTGGCTTTCGCGCTCGAGCGCGGCGATGAACGCTTCGTAGCTCGCTTCCAGGGGCTCGACGCCGCCCGGATCGAGGTCGCGTAGCGCCGGCTCGCCCCGCACGACCGTCAGGGAGGCGCGCTTCTTCGATCCCTGCTCGGTGAAGAAGAGCGTCCCGTGCTCGAAGTCGAACGCCGCGAGCATCTTTCCCATGCCTTTCTGGCCCGGGCGCTTCCAGTGCAGGCGCCCGGCGATCATCAGGTGGATCACGAGGAAGAGGCCGTCGCCGAAATCGAGGACGAGCCGCTTGCCGATCCGCCGCGTGCCCGCGACGGTCCGGCCTTCGAGGACCGAGACCGGCGGGTCGTAGGAGCGGAGCACGAACGGGCTCGTGATCCGCAGCTTCTGCAGCTTCCGGCCGACGATGTGGCGCTCGAGCGCCTCGAGGTAGACGGTGACGTCCGGCAGCTCCGGCATTTGTCGATCCTAGCTCATCCAGTGAGCCTCCCGCGTGTCAGAATCGCCCCATGGAGAACATGATCCTCATCTTCGTCGCCGCGATCGTCTTCGGCATCACCGGGTTCGTGCTGGCACGCCTCAATTCGCGCCACGATCCGGAGGCCATCGCCCGGATGTCCACGCTCGAAGCCCAGATCGAGGCCGCCCGCGAGCAGGCGCGGCAGAAGGGCATCCAGGCCGCGGAGCTGGAGCACGACCTCGAGGTCGTGCGTGACCAGCTGGCCGATGCCCAGCAGCGAGCCACTGCCTTCGAAGAGCGGGCCCGTGTGATGGGCGAATCGCGGCAGGTGCTCGAGAACGCCTTCAAGTCGCTTTCCGCCGATGCGCTGAAGAACAACAACCAGCAGTTCCTCGCGCTCGCCCGGGAGACGCTCGTTTCCCCCGTCCGGGAGTCGCTCGACAAGGTGGACCAGAAGATCCTGGCGCTCGAGAAGGCGCGCGTGGAAGCCTACGGCGAGATCCGCCAGCAGTTCACGCAGATGTCGGAAGCGCATGGGCAGCTGCGCACGGAAACCGCCGCCCTCGTGAAGGCGCTCCGGCAGCCGCACGTCCGGGGCCGCTGGGGGGAGATCCAGTTGAAGCGCGTGGTCGAGATGGCGGGGATGATGCCGCACTGCGACTTCGCCGAGCAGCAGACCGTCGAGAGCGACGACGGAAAGCTCCGCCCGGACCTCATCGTCAAGCTTCCCGGCAACCGGCAGATCGTCGTGGATGCGAAGGCGCCCATCACCGCCTACCTGGAAGCGCACGAGGCGACCCACGACGACGTGCGCAAGACCAAGATCCAGCTGCACGCGCAGCTCATGCGCCGCCACCTGGATGCGCTCGCGAAGAAGAGCTACTGGGAACAGTTTCCCCAGACGCCGGAAGTCGTGGTGATGTTCATTCCCGGCGAGGCGTTCTACAGCGCCGCGCTGGAGGCCGACCCCGAGCTTCTCGACACCGCCTTCGGCCAGAACGTGATCATCGCGTCACCCGCGTCGCTCATGGCGCTGCTGAAAGCGGCGTCTTACGGCTGGCGGCAGGAAAGCATCGCCGAGAACGCGCGCGAGATCAGCCAGCTCGGCCAGGAGCTGCACGCACGCCTGGGCGTCATGGCGGACCACCTCGCGAAAGTCGGCAAGAGCCTCGCGAGCGCCACGTCGAGCTACAACGACGCGATCGGTTCTTTCGAGAGCCGCGTCCTCACCTCGGCGCGGAAGTTCAAGGAGCTGGGCGCGACTTCGCAGGACGCCGAGATCTTCGAGCTGCGCGCGGTCGAGGGCGGCATCCGCCGCCTGCAGGGGCCCGGCAAGGAAGACAATTAGCTAGTTGCGGACGGGCTCTTCGGCGAGCGCGGCCTTCAGCAGCCGCTCCTCGCGTTCCTTCTTCCAATGCGTCTCGAAGTCCTCCGTCTTCCCGTCCCGGGGTCCGAGACGGTTCATGAGCCGCGTCATCCAGGCGGGCGGCTCCTTCGGGTCCCACGGCGGCATTTCGCTCAGCACGTCCATCAGGATCTTCAACGCAAGGAACACCGCGAAGAAAGCGGCCGCGTCCTTTCCCGTGAGCGCCGCGAAACCCATGCCGAAGATGATGGCGAGGTGCACGACGAGCGTGCGCTGCAGGACCGTGCCCGCGCGAAGCTCGATCCACGCAAAGCTCTTCTGCCGGAGGCCGGCCAGGTCGAAAGCGAACCCAAGCGCCATCACGTTCAGCGTCGCGACGGCGCCGATACGCACGTCTTCGAAGCTCACCGCGCCCTCGGCGTTCTTCCAGATCATGCCCAGCAGCACGGCGAGAAAGACGCCGTGCGCGAGCGTGAAGGGAATGGACATCAGGAGGAAGCCCTGCAGGAAGGTGGATGCGCGTGTGCTCGTACTCCCGCGCGAATCCCGGATCGTCATCGTGCCGCTGTAATGGCCCGCCTTGCGGGTGGCGCGGCGGTGGAAAAGGATCAGCACGGCGATGATCGGCACGCCCACCAGCGTCTGGAACCAGTAGAGCGCGAGCGTCGTTCCCGCCGACCAGTCCTGTTGCGTGAACCCCCAGAGCGGCACGAGGTTCGCCAGGATCACGTGTATCGACGCTTCCACCCATTTCATCGCCGCCTCGTCCCCCGGCCCAGGTGTATCGTTTCAAATCTAGCGCTTTCCGCTCGATATCCGGAGAAAAAATGTCCCTTCACCGTAGCCTCGCGGCGGCGCTGGTGGTTTTCGCCGGCGCCGCGCTCGCCCAGGGTTATCCCAACCGTCCCATCAAGCTGATCGTCCCGCTCGCCGCCGCCGGGACCGGCGACACGCTCGCCCGCGCCGTCGGCGAGGCGATGGCGAGGGAGCTCGGGCAGCCCGTGGTGATCGAGAACAAGCCCGGCGCGGGCGGTCTCGTGGGCACCGAGATGGTCGCCACGTCGGCGCCGGATGGCTACACGCTCCTCGCGGTGAGTCCTTCCCATGTGATCAACCCGGCGCTGCACGCGAAGAAGACGTACGACCCGCTCAGGGATTTCGAGACGATCACGGTGATGGCGAACACGCACCAGGTGATCGTCGCCCATCCGTCGACACCCGCGTCCTCGATCAAGGAGCTCGTCGACTACGCGAAGAAGAACCCGGGCAAGCTCACCTATGGATCCGCCGGAACGGGCTCCGCGACCCACCTCAACATGGAGCTCTTCAAGTCCATGGCGGGCGTGGACATCCTGCATGTGCCGTACAAGGGGAGCACGCAGGCGCGGCAGGACGTGCTCTCCGGGCAGGTGAATCTCGCGATGGACGGCCTGCTGCCGGTGCAGCCGCTCATCAAGGACGGACGCCTCAGGGCGCTCGCCATCACGAGCAGCCGGCGCGCGCAGAGCAATCCGGACCTTCCCACGATCGCGGAGGCGGGCGTTTCCGGTTATGTCTCGGATACGTGGTACGGAATCCTCGCGCCGGCGAAGACGCCGAAGGACGTCGTCGCGAAGCTGCACGCGGCCGCCGTGAAGGCGCTCAAGTCGCCGGAGGTGGCGGACCGGCTGACGAAGCTCGGCGCCGAGCCCGTGGGCAATACGCCGGAGGATTTCGCGAAGATGCTCGCCTCGGAGCAGAAGGTATGGACCAAGGTCGTGAAGGACACGGGCGCGAAGGTCGACTGATGCCGCGCGCTTCGACCAGGCTGCGCGAGCTCATCGCGCGAGGGCCGACGCTTTTCGTGCCCGGATGCTTCAACGCCGTGAGCGCGCGAGTTCTCGAGGGCGCGGGCTTCGAAGCCGTGTACATGACGGGATACGGCACCTCGCTCGCGCTCACCGGATTGCCCGACGTCGGCCTCACGACGATGAGCGAGATGGTCGCGAATGCCCGCTACATCGCCGCGAGCGTGCGCGCACCGCTCATCGCGGATGCGGACACCGGCTTCGGCAACGCGATCAACGTCATCCGGACGTTGCGTGAGTACATCGGCGCGGGCGTCGCGGGATTGCACATGGAGGACCAGGTGAGCCCGAAGCGCTGCGGCCACGTCGCCGGGCGCGTCGTGATCCCGATCGAGGAAGCGGTCGGCAAGGTGCGCGCCGCCGTGGATACGCGCAACGACCTCGATCCCGACTTCGTGATCATCGCGCGCACCGACGCGCGCGGCGCCTCGGGCGGCTCGCTCGACGAGGCGATCCGGCGCGCCAATGCATTCCTCGAAGCGGGCGCGGATCTCGCTTTCGTGGAGGGGCCGACGTCGGTCCAGGAAGTGCGGCGAATCTGCGCGGAAGTGAAGGGCCGGGTTTTCTACAACATGACCGGAGTTTCGCCGCGCTTCACGATGCAGGAGATGCGCGACCTCGGAATCGCCGTCTGCATCGCGCCGAACGCCATGTTGCGGAGCGCCCTGGGGGCAATGCACGACCTCGCCGTTGCGATGAAGGCCGACGGGCCCGTCGCCGAGACGCGCTTCATGGAAGCGTTCAAGCAGCACCCGCTCGGCGACCTGCACACCTTCGCGGGCTTCGACCAGGTCCGCGAATGGGAGCGCGAGTACCTCGGCGAGGAAGCGATGAAGAAATACGCCGACTCGGTCGGCCATGTTCCCAAGTAGGACACTCTACGAGAAGGTCTGGGACGACCACGTCGTCGCGACGGGGCCGGGGGGACGGACGCTGCTCTACGTCGACCGCCACCTCCTGCACGACGGCAGCTTCCACGCGTTCGAGTCGCTGAAGCAGGCGGGCAGGGCGGTGCGTCGTCCCGGCGCGGCTTTTGCCACGCCCGACCACTACGCGCCGACGCTCGGGCGCGATCGCATCGAGAACCCGGAGCTGCGCGACAAGGTCGAGACGCTCGAAGCGAACGCCGCGCGGACGCACATTCGCCTCTTCCCGCTGCAGGACGAACGCCAAGGCATCGTTCACGTGATCGGCCCCGAGCTCGGAATCACGCAGCCCGGCGTCACGCTCGTGTGCGGCGACTCGCATACCTCCACGCACGGGGCTCTGGGCGCGCTCGCGTTCGGCATCGGCGCTTCCGAGGTCGCCCACGTGCTCGCGACGCAGACGATCTGGCAAGCGCGCTCGAAGACCCTGCACGTCGTCGTCGACGGCAGGCTTCCCGAAGGCGTGCATGCGAAGGACATCATCCTCGCGGTGATCGCGAAGATCGGCGCATTCGGCGGAACCGGACACACCATCGAATTCGCCGGAAGCGCCATTCGGTCGCTCACCATGGAAGCGCGCATGACCGTGTGCAACATGGCCATCGAAGCCGGCGCGCGCAGCGGCCTCATCGCGCCCGACGAGACGACCTACCAATACCTCTCCGATCGGCCCTTCGGGCCGAAGGGAGCCGATTGGGATCGCGCCCTCGCGCTCTGGCGAAGCCTCCCGTCGGATCCGGACGCTCGATTCGACCGCGAAGCTCGCATCGACGCGAGTGCGCTCGAGCCGATGGCGACGTGGGGCACGAGTCCCGAGGACGGCGTCCCGGTCACCGGCGTCGTGCCCGACCCGGCCCATGAGAGCGATGCGGCACGACGCGCGAGCAAGGAACAGGCCCTTCGCTACATGGGCCTGCGCCCGGGCCAGTCGATCGAGGGCCTGCCCATCGACCAGGTGTTCATCGGCTCGTGCACCAACAGCCGCATCGAGGACCTGCGGGTCGCGGCGCGCGTCGTTCGCGGACGCCGTGCCGTCGTTCCCGCGCTCGTCGTGCCGGGATCGACGCAGGTGAAGCGCGCGGCCGAAGCCGAAGGCCTCGATCGCGTGTTCCGCGAGGCGGGCCTCGAGTGGCGCGACGCGGGATGTTCGATGTGCGTGGGCATGAACGGCGATCTCGTCGCGGCAGGCCGGCGCTGCGCATCCACCTCGAACCGCAACTTCGAGGGGCGGCAGGGGAAGGGGGCGCGCACGCACCTCATGAGCCCGGCGATGGCGGCGGCCGCGGCCGTCACCGGCCGTATCACCGATGTGCGGAAACTCGGGGGTAGCCCCCTCGGGGACAGGATCCAATAACCATGGAGGCCTTCACCACCCTCACGGCCCGCGCGGTTCCGCTCGACCTCGTGAACGTGGATACGGATCGCATCATCCCGGCGAGGTTCCTGCGGCGCCCGCGGTCCGAAGGCTACGGGCAGTTCCTCTTCCACGACCTGCGCGAAGGCGACGCGGCTTTTCCCCTGGATCGTCCCGAGTACGCGGGGGCGAAGGTGCTCGTCGCCGCGGAGAACTTCGGCTGCGGATCGTCGCGTGAGGGAGCGGTCTGGGCGCTGAAGGGTGCCGGATTCCGCGCGTGGATCGCGCCTTCGTTCGGCGACATCTTTTCCGAGAATTCCGCGAAGAACGGGGCGCTCGCGATCGTCCTGCCGCGCGACCGCGTCGCGGCCATCCGGGACCAGCTGCACGCCTCGCCCGGGCTGGAGCTCACGATCGACCTGCTCACCCAGACAGTGCAGCTTCCCGATGGCAACACCGACCGCTTCGAGGTCGATCCCTTCCGCAAGGAATGCCTCCTCGCCGGAATCGACGAGATCGGGCTCACCCTGCGGTACGAGGACGCGATCCGGGAATACGAGCAACGCCGGGCCGCGCAGGCGCCATGGCTTTAGAATAGGGGCATGAAGATCATCGGCCTCGCCGGCTACAGCGGCAGCGGGAAAACCACCCTCATCGAGAAGGTCATCCCGCTGCTCGTCGCCGAGGGCTTGCGCGTCGCGCTCGTGAAGCACGCGCACCACGAGTTCGACATCGACCAGCCCGGGAAGGACTCGTATCGCCACCGCCACGCGGGGTGCACCGAGGTCCTGGTGAGCTCCTCGAAGCGCTGGGCCCTGATCCACGAGCTGCGCGGCGCCGCGGAGCCTTCGCTGCAGGACCAGCTCAAGCACCTCTCGCCCTGCGACGTGGTGATCGTCGAAGGCTTCAAGAGCGAGCCGATCGCGAAGATCGAGGTGCATCGACGCGAGGCGAAGGCACCGCTCCTCTACACCGACGATTCGCACGTCGTCGCGATCGCCACGGACGAGCCGCTCGACACCTTCCTTCCGCAGCTCGACCTGAACGACCCTGCCGCGGTCGCGCGCTTCATCGTGAAGCACCTGGGGCTCGACCGCGCGCGGCTGGTCCGCTGATCCCGTGGTGACGCTTCTCTATTTCGCGAGCCTGCGCGAAACGCTGGGCTGCTCGCGCGAGCAGGTGGCCCTGCCGCCCGGCTCGCCGACGGTGTCGATGCTCATCGATCGCCTTCGCGATCGCGATCCGAAGTGGTCGGATGCGTTCGGGCCGGGCAAGCGTTTCCGCGTCGCGGTCAACCAGGACATGGCGGATCTGTCGACGCCGCTGAAGCCGGGCGACGAAATCGCCTTCTTTCCGCCGGTCACGGGGGGATGACCTTGCCCCTTGGTCGAGGAACGAGCCGGCAGCCGATAACCATTCGCGTCCAGACGGAGGACTTCGACGCGGGACGCGAGCTCGAGGCGTTGACCGGCGGCCGGCGCGACGTCGGTGCCGTCGCGAGCTTCATCGGCCTGGTGCGCGACCTGAACGACGGCCGCGAGATCCGCACGATGATGCTGGAGCACTATCCGGGCATGACGGAGAAGGCGCTCACCGGGATCTGTCGCGAAGCGCACGCGCGCTGGAACATCCTGGAGACGCTCGTGATCCATCGCGTCGGCGCGCTCGCCCCCGGCGATCGAATCGTGCTCGTGGGCGTTTCGGGCGGCCACCGCGGCGAGGCCTTCCAGGCTTGCGAGTTCATCATGGATTACCTGAAGACCCGGGCGCCGTTCTGGAAGAAGGAATCGACGCCGCAGGGAGAGAAGTGGGTCGACGCACGCGACAGCGACGACGCCGCCGCCGGACGCTGGAAGGGCTGAGGCGGCGCATCCGCCAAATATCAGCGCAGCCTTATATTAATGACTGCTGATATGTAACAATGGGCCGGGAAACCGTGATTGCCATGCCGCCTGGAGGAGCCATGAACGCCG
>Ga0315912_10005751_pt1 | contig 11301 bp, 9 predicted proteins | sample VfabasoilMG_FD_204469 | JGI IMG/M metagenome (GOLD analysis project Ga0315912, IMG submission 204469) | Garden soil microbial communities collected in Santa Monica, California, United States - V. faba soil | ecosystem: Environmental > Terrestrial > Soil > Garden | place: USA: California...
TCGGGCGGCGGGACTTGCGCGCAACAGCCCGAGAGCGTGGCGTGTTGTTCGAGCTTGAGTGCTTGTCCTGGGGCTAAGGATGTGGGGGTTCTGGGCGGGCTTCCGCTTGGTCCTGGTGGCCCCGCTGCCGGCTGGGGCGGAGTCATCTTGGACGACCGGGCCAAGATCAGTGGTCTCAACGGAGCGCCGACGCAGGTGATATCGTTCTCGACGACCCGCAGTGAGCTGGGCGCCGATGCCCGCATCACAGGGAACATGAGCAACCGAGCCGATGTGTTCGCACGCGAACGCAGCAAAATCGTGGGGAACTTGCGCACAGGTGGCACTTTGATCCGGCAGAACCCAACACAGAACATCGTGACGGGGACGCTGAGCCAAAATGCCAATCTCACCTCGCCCGCCGGCACCCTTCAGGTTCCCCAGTTCTCCGCCACCACGCGTGGCGACGTGAGCCTGGAACCAAACACCACGCGCAACATCCGACCGGGCGCTTATCGTCATCTGAGTGTCAAATCCCGCTCTACCCTGACGTTGGAACCTGGGACCTACTGGTTTGAAAGTTTTAACGTGGAGCCGCAGGCCAAGGTGACGACCAGTGGAGCACAGCCGACCCGTATCTATGTCAAAGGGGCGTTGCTGCTGAAGGAGAGCGTGGAGCACGCAGGTGGCCGCATCGACCCATCAGGGCACAGTGTTTGCCCGCGGCGTGCGGTTGCGCCCCGACGTGCGTTTGGAGCATGTCAGCTTCCCTTGGACATGGGTGCCAGGTGGAGTGCCCGCCTTCACCGGCCACACCTTGGCGGACGAGGCCGTGTCGACGAAGCAAGCACGCACACAGGCCGTGGATGACCAAGGGGACAGTGACATGGGCATTTGGAACGGCGAGTCCAGCGCCAGTTGCTCCTACCAGAGTCGACCAGTATCCTACTCTCGCCTGCTTTGGCTGCTACTTGGAGTACCAGCCGCACGCCTGGCGCGTCGTGGGCGGAAAAGGGCTGCATGATTCGGAGGCGGACGCTTTGGTATGGTGCGTTGGCGTTGCTCCTGGCAGGGTGTGACCGCACGCAGCCGCGGGAGCCAGACAGCTCCAGCGGAAGCTCCGCGTCCGAAGGTACAGGGGCTGTTGGCGGCAGCCCCTCCGCAGCGGCGGGTGAGCCAGAGCTGCTCTATGATCTCACCGCGCTCGGCAGGCCCGTCGCCATCCATTACCACGACCGCCAGCTCTATTTTGGGGTGATGACCAATGCTGCCTATGAGTTCTATCAGGCTCCTGCGGACGGCAAGGGCCAGCCCGTAAAGCTGGGCGAGAGCACTGCGCCTGACGCAGGCGTGCTTGGTTCGGTCATCTCGGCCACCTCAGAGTACGTGTTCTGGGTGGATGGCGTGCAGCTTGCTCGTTACGATCGCCAGGCTAAGACATCCACACTTTTCTCGGTGGGGATCGATAGCAGTGAATGGTACGTGAGAATCGGCTTTCTCGAACCCAATTCAATCCTGGCTGCGACGATGAATTGCGAGACGATGGCCATCGTCAACGCGCAATCCCTGGACTACGGAGCGGTGACTATCGACCAGAAGAACGAAGGCGCAGCAGCTCTGGCGGTATTGGGGAAGCAGATTTATTGCGCGACGCGCCACAGTTTGCTGGCATTCCCCACAGAAGCAGGAGGTCGTGGTGAGGTGGAGTTACTTCAACCGGATGAAGCCTACAGCTTCAGCGACCTCGCAGTGTTCAGTGACCAACTTTACACGGTGCGCTCCGCCTTGCGAAAGAACGCGATCATCGAACGTTTAGATCGAGGTGTGCTGGCGCATGTGGCCACGTTGGACGGCGCGTATCAGAGCTGCCTGGTCGCGGACGAACAACGAGGGGTGTTTTTCCTGGCCGACATCACAGGCTGGGAGCACCCCATCTACAAGGTGGACGTCGCTACGGGCACGGTCCGTGAATTGGTGGGCACTGCCCAACCTGCCAAGTATGTGGAAGCAGATGAAAGTTACCTGTACTGGACCACGGACAACTATGTGGTCCCCAAGGAGCATCTGCGCAGCGGTATCTACCGTCAATCCAAGGACGCCCCCACGCGATGATGAGCCTGTCACGACTGCTGACTGCAATCGCGGTCGCTACCACTTCGCTTCCAGCGCAAGCTGCGCTCCTGCCACCTCCCGTTTTAGCCTTCAAGGAAGGACGGCCTGAAGAGACCAAGTACATCGAAGTGGCGATGGTGGCTGATGCGGCCCAAGTGGCAGCGTCAGGTGGTGTGGATGGAGCGCAGCAACGCTTGGATGAGATCGCGAGCCACGCCAATCGTATCTTGGAAGGATCGGGGCTGAGCCCGCGGGTGCGCGTTGCGCTGGTGGACCGACAGATTTTTGAAGTCGATCCGTTTCAGGCGTCGACGGCGAATGGCTACGCACCAGATGAAGCGCTGCTGGTTGGATTTTCCGATTGGTCGCAAGGTCTGGACCAGACCAAGCTGGACATTTCAGTGCTCATCACGGGGCAAACGTTGCTGGCATCAGAGTTGGGGGCAACTCGCAGGACTGCTGTATGTTGGCCCGGCTACAACGCTGCACTTGTGCGCGGGGGTGAGCTGTCCGTGGCGAAGAGCGCTGAGGTGCTTGTCCACGAACTGGGACATCTGCTCGGGATGCGGCACGACGGACTTGATAACGATTGCCCAGGCGACCAATTCCTCATGCGGAGCGAAGGTGGTTTGACCCCTCTCGATTCGCCCAAGTTTTCACCCTGCAGCCAAGCCGAGTACCAAGATCAACTGAACAATTCTTACGTGAGCATTTGCGTACACGATGTCCCGACCATTGTCGCCGACAGCTTGTGCGGGGACGGGGTCAAATCGGGCAGTGAGGAGTGTGATTGTGGCAACGCAAGTGATTGCACCGACATCGATCCGTGCTGTGATGCTGCCACCTGCCAGCTCGTTCAAGGCGCCGCGTGTTCCACCTTCAACGACGAGGCAAGCTGCTGTCTTGAATGCCAGATTGCGACGCAAGGCGCTATTTGCCGCACGGCTGCGGACGAGTGCGATTCGAAGGAATTATGCTCCGGCCTATCCAGTCAATGTCCTGGCGACACCTGGCCAGAAACGGTGGGCGAAACCTGTATGGATGCAGCTGGCTATACCGGTAGCTGTTTCGCCGGTCGTTGCCAAAGTGGGGCAGCACAGTGTCGAGTCCTGGGTGACGCCGGGAATCACAACTTCACACCTCCCACAGACGAGTGTGACACTGGCTTCATGGAGTGCGCGTACACGCATTGTTTTGATCTCGACGTCCAAAGTTGCTGGAACGTTGGACAACCGGCGCACGATGGAACATCTTGCTCAGTCGGCGTGTGTCAAGCGGGTCAATGTTTGGAGGCAAACGCTGTCGATGAGTGCCCGGCTTCCGGGAAGACGCGGCCAGGGGTTTGCGGTTGTGACACCCCCGATGATGACATTGATGGCGACGGCTACGTGAGCTGCTTGGAGGGATGTCCTGACGACCCCAATAAAGTTGCGCCTGGAGACTGTGGGTGCGGAAGGTTTGAGGTTGAGGACTGCGGAGAAGATACCGGTCAAGGCGGCGGCCCGTCGGAGGAGCCGGACGTGCCGGACTCAACAAGCGGACCGGCCGAAGGGGGCGTCTCCAGCGAGCAGGAGGAGGACGATCACGCGGACGAAGTTGATGAGCTCGTCACGGCCAGCGAAGCTGAGGGCTGTGGTTGCCGCTCTGTCCGATCGTCCGTAAGTTCACCGAGCAAGTTGTTCATGCTCGTTGGGTTTTGCCTTGTCGCTCGCCGCACTAGGCGAGCATCAAGCGCCCGCACAACGTGACTAGCCGTCCTATTTTGAAGAGACTCCGACTCGAAGCGGTGGCCTGCCGTCGGAGCTGACTCATGTTTCTCCAAGACAATCAATTGGTGATAACAACGCCCCGTGACCATTGCCTTGTATTGCGTATTTGTGGCAGCCATTTTGCCCTACCTCGTCGTCCAGTATGCCAAGTATTCGCGGGAGTATGTGACGGAGGGCAATCGTGCGCCGCGCCGATTTGCCGAAGGGCTGACCGGGGCCAAACAGCGTGCGTATTGGGCCCATCAGAATGGGTTTGAGGCCTTTCCCGCCTTCGCAGCGGTGGTCATCATTGCCCAAGTGCTGGGTCGCGCCGGCCCAGCCATCGACGCGCTCGCCGTCACGTTCATCATCGCGCGCGTGCTGTACAGCATGTTCTATATTCTAGACTGGTCCAATTCGCGCAGCGCGGCGTGGTTTTTGGGCGTGGCTTGTGTGCTCGGCATCATGGGCGTCATTGCGTTCTGAGTGCCCCACGCCCAAGCAACGTGGAGTGGCTTGGGCTGGGACGCTGGGGTGCGAGCTGAGCCGGGATGAAACCGGCGCTCAATCAACTCAGATCTTCGCCACTTCGAGCGCGAGCAATTCGGTGATGAGGAAGACGACCGACTGCCCCGCTTTGTACTTGGTCATGTCTACGTCCGGGCGCACCTCGAAGATTTCTTCTTTGCCATCTTCGAAGGTGAGAGTCGCGGTGCGCGCCTTGGCGTCCAGGGCCTTGATCTTCGCGGTGATCTTGGTCGTCGCTACGACGGCTCCGCCTGGGGTGCCGCCTTCTTCTGCCCGACCTGCTGCGACAGCTGTTCCGTCTGGCTGCGCCTGCTGTCCGTCTTCAACGTAGATCACTAGCTCACGCGCCATCGCTACGTGCACGCGATCGCCAGCTTTTACCTGATAAAAGTTGCGGGCATCTTTGCCGACTTTAACGGTCATTTCGTTGCCTGCGGGACCGCGGAGCACGGCTTGTCGCAGCTCTTGATTCACCGAAACGACTTCAGCTTCGATTTCGAGCGTCTTGATCATCGCACCGCCTGCGACGCCTTCAACAAAGTATTGCTCTTCGTTGGCCACGGGCTCGGCAAGCGGCGGGGCGGCAGGCTCACTAGGAGCGGGCTCGGCCGTGGGTGCGGGCTCGGGTGTTTCGGCCTGCGTCGACGATTTTTTTGCGCACGCGCTGAGTGTGAGCGCAAGGCTGAGGACGATGGCGCTGTGCATGAGCAGAGATGAATGTTTCATGAGTGGCTGCTTAGCGACCTTCGTTCCTGCGATCCAGCCATGGACGGAGGAAGGATTGTTGGCCCAAGTTGGGTCAGCGCCTGTTCATGCAACTGGCCGATGGGCCGCTGAGCTGGTCTGGGCACCGGACGTGAATACGGACGGCGGTACTGTTACGAAGGCCCAGTCTGTGGGGCGCGCTGGTTCAGCCATCGAGGCAGTGCCTGGCGCGTTCATCGTTGCGCGCGTGCTCTTACAGCTCGTTCTGCATTTGCGACTGGGCCAGGCTGCGCAGTGCGAGTGCGGCGCATGCCATGCGACACTGTCGACCAAGAGTGTGCTGTGTGGGCGGCGGGCTTGGTCAGCGTTTTGTACTGAGCGCGTGCGTCGCTTATGGGTTCTTGTTTTGCTGCCGAGTATTGCGCTGTACACTGCTTGGATGCCGCGGGTAAAAGAGGGAGCTACAGGTGCTATTGTTATTGATGATCGGTACTCACCGTTGATCGTATCCACCTTCATCGGCGTGGTGGATTTGCCCCTGGGACAATGGTTTGAGCAAGAAAACGTTCGCATGGTTCAGCGTGAGCACGCGCGTGGCCGACGCATCATTCACGTCCACGACACCTCGAATATTGAGAAAACCCCGCCGGAGATGAGGAAGTTTTGGGCGGAGATGAGCTCGCGCAACGAAACCATGTTGGAGCTGTGCGTGATTGAAACGCCGCTGGTGATCACCAGCACGCTCATGCGCGGGGTCATGACGGCCGTGGGTTGGCTCAACCCCAAGGTGGCGAAGCTGAATGCCTATTCCACCGTCGAGCAGGCCATTCGGGCCTGCGTGGTCAGGCTCGCGGGAGAAGGCATCAAACTGGACCTTCCTTTCAAGAGCTACGAGCTGCCCCCGGAGGCGGTGCATGTATTGAAGCGCGCCGGATAGCACGCTGCTGGGTAAGGGCGCGGTGCTCGGGTGAGAGCGCGGCGCCGGATGGGAGTTCGAAACATGCCGGGTAGGAGAGCGCAGGGTCTCAACCGAGGCTAAGCTAGCTTGCTGTGACACTCCCTGCGTCCATCACCAGTCTCCCGCGCACTGATCAACTGGCCGTCGAACGGACGCTTTTGGCCAATGAGCGTACGTTCTTGGCCTACTTTCGCACGTCCGTTGTATTTTTGACCTCCGGCCTCGCCATTCGGGACATCGAGTTCTTCAGCGACATCCGCTACCTGTCCGCGTTGTTGATCGTGCTGGGGCCCCTGACATTCATGGTGGGCCTTTACCGCAGCATCCAGCTGCATCGCCGCATTCTCCGTTATGGCGAACTCGGCACTGCTGTTGCGTCACCCGGCACGCCTGCTGAGCAATCCCGCGCTTCGCTTGAGCGGCCAAGCCTTTGAAATCAAGTGCTTCTCCCCTGGCTTCAGTTGAGTCGGTGAGCGAGGGCCCTTGTGTGGCTGGGTAGAGGGTGTACTCTGCCGGCCACTATGACCAATTTACACATTGAGGGGCTGGGTAGAGGGTGTCGTCGGTGGTTCGCCGCGGCTGGTTTGCTGCTGTTGGCCAGCTGTAGAGAGAAGGAGGGATTCGCGTACGACGAGGCGGACATGCTGGAGATTGTGGATGCGCTGAACGACAAGGAGTACTCCGCAGAGGAAGGGAAGGATTTTTCCGAGTACGATCAGCCGGAGCGCTATCGTGTTCGTTTTGACGTGAAAGAGTCCTCCAAGGGCTCGAAGAGCTCGATCCCGCGTCCCGGCTGGGTGTGGTCCATGGACAAGGCCTGCAAGCAGCGCACATTCACCAAAGAAGCCAGGAGGAAGCCCTGTCGCTCGGAGAGCAAGCTTTTGCTCGAGGGCACCATGCTAGTTCTGGATGCCTACGAGGACGTCGTGCTTGAGGAAGTGGACGTCGCGGGAACGATGTTCGTTTGGCACGAGGTGCTCGAGACAGCTTACTTGGTGTTCGGTTTCGAGGGGGGGTACCTCTACTTCTACTTCGACCACGATGAACTGGCGGACCCGTACGGCCATTATGGTGTGATCATCGAGAGTGACCTGGGGGAGCCGGGTTGGGGTGGGGCGCCTGGCTTGGGTGGGGCGTCTGGTGAGCCTTAGACGATCGTCACTGATTAGCCACACCCGAGCGGTGGTGTGGCTAATCAGTGATGCAGATGCGGGAGCTACCAACTCCCTGTTGAGCGATCAGGCGCCGACGTGTAACGTTCTGGTCACTATGGTTCGTCTGCGCGCTTGGGGCTTGGGTGGTCTATCTTTTGGCTTTTTCCTTATCGTCAATCCGCTGTTCGTCGTGTCCTGCGGAGAAAATTCCGAGTTTGAGTACGATGAGCACGATATGTTAGCGGTTGTAGATGACCTGAATGAGGCAGCCGCTCTACCCGTCAGCGCCGGAAGTGACGAACAGGGCTACCAGCTGCGGTTTGCGATCGAGCAGTCCGTGGCGGGCGGCAAGACTGCTCACCTTGCGCCTGAATCGAGTTGGATCAGTCAGGCCCACGCCTGCACTCAGCGGACTTTTGTCGAAGAGGCTGGCGCGTGCATGTCTACGAGCGAACTCCGGCTTCAAGGCACTTTGTTCGTTGAGCAAGAGGGCAGCGTCGTTCACACGCTGGACGTGGAGGGCTCCATGTTCGTGATGGGCAAGCGCCTCCGCGGCGCCGATTTCTTTTTCAACTTCGACGGTGGAACAGTGTCCCTGAACTGGGAGGGGGCGAGTGCCTTCACCTTGGATTCGATCGAGGGAGAGCTGTTGAGCGGGGCTCGCTAGTCACCAGGGGCCTAGCCGGGGAGCAACTTTGTGCCGTCGGGTGCAGCGGTGATGAGATCTGTGGGCATCTCACGTTGGCCAGAGAGGGCAGGCAAGAGGCGTTGACTGCTAACTATTGGAAATTGCGTGACAATATGAAGCCATCCGGGTCGTCCCTGAACATCTGTGCGGACCAGGAAAATGCCGCGAATGCTCAAGAATCCCGACGATTTGCCCTTGGATTCTTGGACACGCACCCCAAAGAAAGCTATTGAGTCGCCCCCTTCTCCAGGGTCTGCCACGCAAGACCCTTCCAAAAGCAACTACGGAAACACTTACACCCAGCATCCCATGACTCTCCTCACATAGAGGATCGGGTTACCAGAAGAGAAAGTGACCGCTTTCTCCCGCGCGGAAAGACCGGCGGCAATCTAGGTACCCCGACCCCTTCTGGCACCCCGGCAAACATGCCGGCCCCACTTCAAACGGCGAAGCGGGAAGAGGCCAGGAAGGGGTTTCGTCTATCCAGCGCCAGTTTCTTCTGACTCTCAATCCATCATGTCACGTGAACTTCCCATAGAGCGCACCCGGAACATCGGGATCATGGCGCACATTGATGCGGGGAAAACGACCGTGACCGAGCGCATTTTGTTCTACACCGGGATCTCTCACAAGATCGGTGAAGTGCACGACGGCGCTGCCACCATGGACTGGATGGAGCAGGAGCAGGAGCGCGGCATCACCATCACGTCGGCCGCGACCAACTGCTTTTGGCAGACCCACGCCGGCCCATTTGCGGATGAGCAGCACCGCATCAACATCATCGACACGCCTGGCCACGTGGACTTCACTATCGAAGTGGAGCGCTCACTGCGCGTGCTCGACGGTGCGGTGGCCGTGTTCGATGGCGGCAATGGCGTCGAGCCGCAGACCGAGACCGTGTGGCGTCAGGCCGATCGCTACAAGGTGCCGCGCATCGCCTTCGTCAACAAGCTGGACAAGCTGGGCGCGGACTTTCAGATGAACCTCGACTCCATGAAGGAGCGTCTGCATTGTCGACCGGTGCCGCTGCAGTGGCCCGTAGGACAAGAGGAAGAGCATCAGGGCGTCATCGATCTGATCCGGATGCAGGCGGCCATTTTCGATAGTGATTCACTAGGTGCCAAGTACGCCTGGACTGACGTGCCCGCGGAGCTGCTCGACAAGGCCAAGGAGTGCCGTGAGCAGCTGCTCGAAGCTTGCGCAGACGTGGACGACGCGCTCATGGAGAAGTTCGTCGAAGACCCGGCCACCATCACGGAGGCTGAGATTTACGCGGCCGTACGTAAGGCCACCTGCAACTTTGCTTGGGTCCCGGTGTTGTGCGGCTCCGCCTTCAAGAACAAAGGCGTGCAGCTGTTGCTCGACGCCGTCGTCAACTTCTTGCCGTCCCCGGTGGACGTGCCGCCGATCGAAGGTACGAACCCCGAGGACGAGACCGAAAAACTGACGCGCCCATCCTCGGACGATGCGCCGTTTGCGGCGCTGGCGTTCAAGATCGCCAATGACCCGTTCGTAGGCAATTTGACCTTCTTCCGCGTGTACTCGGGTACACTGGAGTCGGGGTCGGTGGCGCTCAACCCCGGTCGCGGCAAGCGTGAGCGCATGGGGCGCATCCTGCGCATGCACGCCAACAAGCGCGAAGAACTCAAGGATTGTTGTGCCGGCAACATCTACGCGGCCGTGGGTCTGCGGGAGACGCGCACCGGTGATACGCTGTGCGATCCCAAGCACCCCATCGCGCTCGAGCGCATGACCTTCCCCGATCCGGTCATCTCCGTTGCCATTGAGCCCAAGACTCAAGCTGACATCGACAAGCTGGGGATCAGCCTGGGCAAGCTGGCCTATGAAGATCCGTCTTTCCGCACCTTCACCAATGAAGACACGGGCCAGACACTGATCGCCGGCATGGGCGAGCTGCACTTGGAGATCATCGTCGACCGGCTGCGACGCGAGTTCAAAGTGGAGTGCAACGTCGGCACACCGCAGGTGGCCTATCAAGAGACCATCACGGGCGGGGCCAACAAGGTCGAGGGCAAGTTCATTCGCCAGACGGGCGGCCACGGCCAATACGGTCACGTGGTCATCAACATTGCGGCAGCTGAGCGTGGCAGCGGGTTCGTGTTCGAGAACAAGACCGTGGGCGGCGTCATCCCCAGGGAGTTCATTCCTTCGGTCGAGAAGGGCATCAAAGATGCGATGGGGCGCGGGGCATTGGCCAGCTTCCCCTTGGTCGACATCAAGGTGGAACTCATCGACGGCTCTTTCCACGACGTGGACTCCAGCGGCCCAGCTTTTGAGATTGCCGGGTCCATGGCCTTTCAAGCGGCGGTCAAGCAAGCCGGATTGGTCTTGCTCGAGCCGACCATGAAGGTCGAAGTGGTCACCCCCGACAACAACATGGGCGACGTGATCGGGGATTTGAATTCACGGCGCGGCAAGATCATGGGCATGCATGAGCGCGGCCCCGGCATGCAAATCCTCGATGCTGAGGTGCCGCTTGCCACGATGTTTGGTTACGCGACCGACTTGCGCAGCAAGACGCAAGGGCGCGCCACCTACAGTATGCAGTTCTCTCATTATGAAGCGGTGCCGCCCTCCATTCAGGAGTCGGTCGTCGCCAAGATCATGGGGTATTCGTGAGGCGGTTTTTCGCGCTGTGATCCATGCGAGATGACCGTCATCAAGGATTTGAAAAAAGTAAGCCAACTTTAAACAGAGGTAATCATGGGCAAAGAAAAGTTTGAACGCACCAAGCCCCACTTGAACGTGGGGACGATCGGGCACATCGACCACGGCAAGACGACGCTGACGGCAGCGCTGGTAAAGGTGCAGTCGCTGGACGGTTTGGCAAATGAGATCAAGTACGCCGACATCGCCAAGGGCGGTATCGTGCGTGACGAGACCAAGACGGTGACGATCGCGGCCAGCCACGTGGAGTACTCGACGGAGAACCGTCACTACGCGCACGTCGACTGCCCCGGACACGCCGACTACGTGAAGAACATGATCACCGGTGCGGCGCAGATGGACGGCGCTATCCTGGTGGTTTCTGCCGTGGACTCGGTCATGCCGCAGACGCGTGAGCACGTGCTGCTCGCCCGCCAAGTAGGCCTGGACTACATCGTGGTGGCACTCAACAAGTGCGACGCGGTGGAAGACGAAGAGATGCTCGACCTGGTCGAGATGGAAGTGCGTGAGCTTTTGAGCGCGTACAAGTTCGACGGCGACAACGCCAAGATCGTCAAAGTTGCGGCACTGCCCGCGATCAACGGCGACGCCAAGTGGGTCAAGAGCATCAAGGAGCTGCTCGCGACGCTGGACGCGGAGATCCCCGAGCCGGTGCGCGAGATCGACAAGCCCTTCTTGCTGGCTGTCGAAGACGTGTTCTCGATCAAGGGTCGCGGCACCGTGGCCACCGGTCGTATCGAG
>Ga0315912_10005752_pt1 | contig 11299 bp, 9 predicted proteins | sample VfabasoilMG_FD_204469 | JGI IMG/M metagenome (GOLD analysis project Ga0315912, IMG submission 204469) | Garden soil microbial communities collected in Santa Monica, California, United States - V. faba soil | ecosystem: Environmental > Terrestrial > Soil > Garden | place: USA: California...
GGAGTTGCGGCCGACGGGCTCCAGCATGATGCGGGCGCCCGCGATCCCGTTCAGGCGCATCTGTTCCGCGATGAGGAAGCGGTGTTCCTGGTTGCAGACGATGATGGGCGGGGCGAAGCCGGGGCCGGTGGCGCGCAGCGCGGTTTCCGCGATCATCGAGCGGTCCGACACCAGGGGCCAGAGCTGCTTGGGGAAGCTTTCCCGCGATACGGGCCACAGGCGGGTGCCGGAGCCGCCGGAGAGAATGACGGGGACGATCTTCTGGGTGCTCATGCGGGTCTCAGGTTGGGGCCGGCGGAGGATTGGCAAGGCGGGCGCGCCGTGTCCAGACGCAATTGTTGCGGCGGCCCGGCCTGGGGCGCAGGATTGGCGGCCTATGAAGGCAGGAGGATGGCATGAAGATCGAAATCGAATACTGCGGGATGTGAGGCTACGAGGGCCGCGCCCGTGTGGCGCGCGACTTGTTGATGAAGAAAGTGGCCGGTGCCGAGGTGACGCTGCGGCGGAGCGGTGGCGGGGTGTTCGAGATTACCGTGGATGGGCGGCTGGCCTATTCCAAGAAGGCGACGGGGCGGTTCCCGACCGAGGCGGAGATGCGGGCGGTGGCCGGATAGGGGACGGACGATGAAATACCGGATGGGCGAACTGACGGCGGCGGAGGCAAAGGAAATCCTGCCCACCCGCCCTGTGGTGCTGCTGCCGATGGGCAGCCACGAGGACCAGGGGCCGCACGCGCCCATGGGCGACTATTTCTCCGCCGAGCGGATGGCCGAGCTGATCGCCGAGCGCGCTACCGCCGCCGGCACCCGCACCTTGGTGGCGCCCGTGGTTCCCTTCGGCGGATCGGACTACTTCGGCACCGCGCCGGGCGGCATCGCGCTGCGGCAGGAAACCTTGCGGGCAGTGATCGACGACATGCTGGCAAGCCTGCTGCGGCATGAGGTGACACGCATCATCGTCATCAACGGGCATTACGGAAATGTCTGGCCCATCCATTTCGCCACGCAGGAAGTATGGAAGGCACGGCGCGTGCTGATCCCCAGCTTCTATCTGTGGAAGGTGGCGCGGGTGCTACTGCCGGCGATTGTGGGGGACGAGATATTCGCCAGGTCGATCGGGCACGGGGCGGATCCGCTGACCTCGCTGGCCTGGCACCTGTTCCCGCACCTGATGCGGCCGGACCTGATCCCGGAAGCGCATGGGCAGATGGAGATGCTGGGGCTGCCAGTGAACAATTTCGGCACGATGCGGTTCGAGGGCGCGGATATCGACGTGCCGCTGGAACTGGAAAACATCACGCCGGACGGGGTGATGGGCGCGGATGCGCGGCTGGCTTCCCCCGAGACGGGGCAGAAGCTGACCGAGGCGCTGGCCGACATGGGGGCGCGGTTCGTTTGCCATTACGCGGCCCATACGCGCTAGGATGACACCAGAAGGCGGGTAACGCCGCGAACGGAGCCGGGGGAACGCAGGATATGTCCGACATCGCCATGGGTACCAGCACAGCGCGCGGTGACGCGCCGCCGGCGGTGCCGATCCCGACGCCGCCGCTGTTCGTGTGGCCGCCGCAGCCGGCGGCGCTGATGAAGTTCCTGTTTGGCGTGCCGGGCTACTTCATGCCGATGAACATCATGTACATGGGCCTGGCCATCCTGACCTGGTTCTGGCTGACGCCGTCCCTGTCCAGCATGGCCAATTTCCACTGGGACTGGGTGGCGCTGATCTACGCGCGCAACCTGGGCCTGACCTTCCTGGTGTTCGGCGGGCTGCACCTGCGCTTCTACACGTTCAAGGCGCAGGGCACCCGCTACATGCTGAACCGGCGCGAACCGACCGCGAAGGCACGGCACTTCCTGTTCGGCAACCAGGTACATGAAAACATGTTCTGGACCGCCGGCAGCGGCGTGCTGATCTGGACGGCCTACGAGGTGGTGACGATGTGGGCCTTCGCCAACGGCTATATCCCCATGGTGAACTGGGAAGAGCATCCGATCTATTTCGTGCTGCTCTTCTGCGCCATCCCGATCATTCGTGACGCGCATTTCTACTTCATCCACCGCCTGCTGCATTACCCGATGTTCTACGCCCGCTTCCACGCGTTGCATCACAAGAACACGGATATCGGCCCGTGGTCCGGCATGTCCATGCACCCGGTGGAACACGCGATCTACTTCAGCGGCATCCTGATCCACTGGATCATCCCATCGCACCCGATGCATGCGATCTTTCACGTGCAGGCCACCGGACTGGCGCCGGCCATCGGGCATGTGGGGTTCCACAAGCTGTTGACCGGGAACGAGAACGTGTATTCCATCGGGCAACGTTATTTCCACTACCTGCACCATCGCTACTTCGAGTGCAACTACGGCGGCGACGGCACCGTGCCTTTGGACAAGTGGTTCGGCAGCATGCACGACGGCACCCCCGAAAGCCACGAAACCATGCGCGCCCGCCGCGCGAAGGCCCATGGTGCGTAAGCCTGGTGCGCGTTCATGGGAAGGTCAGGGGGCTTTGCCCCTCTATGCCCCTTGTTCCGAACCAGCACGCTCGGGGGTGCCCAGAGCAGATGGACTGACCCCGGAAGCGTCGTAGAAACAGCGAGGCAGTCTACGAAGAACCTCGAACCTCATCGCGAGGTTCGAGGCTGGTGAGAAAACGAGAGTTGCTACGCAAGATCAGTGGCTGATCGTCCAGGGCCGTGATTTCGGGAACTCTTGCCGTCATCCTTGGCGCGGAATGTGCGCCCGTTACTGGCGCTTGTGCAGCAATTACAGGCGGAGCGGTGCCCTCTCTGCGCCCGTCGTGGCGCATGACAACTCCGCTCGTTTTGGATATGGCCGCACGCCGTGCCCCTTCCATGGTGGCGAGTGATGGCATGGCCAGGATGACACGCTCGGCCGAGGCGCCGCACCCCGGACAGGGGTGCGGCTGATCGAACTCGGACATGGGGCGAAGAACTGTGAAATCCCCGCATGCCGTACAGCTGTAATCATAGACCGGCATATCACTTGTCCGGCGCTATGATCACGTCCATTCCACTGGAGATGAACTTCGTCGGACCGGCCGCCGTGGGGCCGATATCGAAGTCGAAGATCTCCGTCGAGAGCCACAACGTCGCGAAGGCATTCGGGATATCCACGTCGCCGCTGATATGGCCCTGCACCAGCGCGATGCCGAGGATGGCGTAGGCCTGCGCGCCCGAGTAGCCGAACTTCTTCAGGTAATCGATCGCGTTCAGGCAGGCCTGGCGATAAGCGATATGCACATCAAGGTAGTGCTGCTTGCCGGCTTCATCGACAGAGATGCCTTCGAAGATCAGGTAGTCGCGGTAGTTCGGTGTGATCGGGCTGGGCTTGAAGATGGGATTCTTGATGCCGTACTTGCTCATCCCATCCTTGATCAGGCTCACCTTCAGGTGCAGCCAGCCGGGCATTTCGATGGCGCCGCAGAAGGTGATCTCGCCATCGCCCTGGCTGAAGTGCAGGTCGCCCATGGAAAGCCCAGCGCCCGGCACGTAGACGACGAAGAAGCAGAGCGAGCCACGCGACAGGTCTTTGATGTCGCAGTTGCCGCCGTGTTCGCGCGGCGGCACCGTGCGTGCGCCGGTGGCGGCCTTTGCGTCGCCCTTCAGGCGGCCCATATGCGCGGTGTCCGCGAAGGGCGGCGCGGCCAGCGGCGGTACGCGCGTGGGGTTGGTGGCGATTAGACCCCCTTCACGCGTGTTCCACGTATCCAGCTGCGATTTGGATAGCAGGCAGCCGATCAGGCCGGGATGGATCAGGCCCGCGAAGTTCACACCCGGCACGTGGTGGGAGGATGTGAACATGCCGTGGATGTCCCAGATGGATTTCTGGGCCAGCGGGAAATGATCCGTCAGGAAGCCGCCGTCGTTCTGCTTGGAAAAGAAGCCATTGAAGCCCCACGGGTTATGCGGAAACGCGCCGACATCGAGAAAATCGACGACCAGCAAGTCACCTGGCTCCGCGCCTTCCACCTCGATGGGGCCGGAGGGGAAATGCACGATGGAAAGGTCGATATCGCGCACATCTTCCGCGGACTCGTCGTTCTTGATGAAGCCGCCGGTTCAGTCGTAGCACTCGACGATGAATTCATCGCCCGGCTTCACCTTCGCCACCATCGGAATGCCCGGATGGCAGCGGTTGTGGATCTGGCCGTTTTCCAGCACCAGGACGCGGTCGGCGACGTCCAGGGCGAAGCTGAGCACCTGTTCGGACACGAGGATGGAAAGCCCGCGTTCGTCGCGGATGCGCCGCAGCGTGCGTGCCCGGTCGCGGATGATGGAGGGCTGGATGCCTTCGGTAGGCTCATCCAGCAGCAGCACCTTTGGGCCTGTGGCCAGTGCGCGGGCTATGGCGAGCTGCTGCTGCTGGCCACCGGAGAGATTGCCGCCGCGCCGCGCCTGCATTTCCAGCAGCACGGGGAACAGGTCGTAGATATCCTCCGGCACATTATTCTCGCGGCGCACGATCAGGCCGGTTTCTATGTTCTCCTTCACTGTCATCGTGCCGAAGATCATCCGCCCCTGCGGCACGTAGGCGATGCCTTTCTGCACGCGCTGATCGGTGGGGATGAGAGTAATATCCGTGTCTGCAACGCTAACGTTCCCGTGGCGCGTGGGCACGATACCCATCAGGGATTTCATCAGCGTGGACTTAACCATGCCATTGCGGCCCATCACGGCGACGATCTCACCGGGCGCCACCGCGAAATCCAGGCCGTGCAGCACCTCGCTCTGGCCGTAGGATACGCGCATTCCGGATACGTTCAGCATCTCTGATTCCCCAGATAGACTTCGATGACCTTGGGTTCGTTCTTCACATGCGCCATGGAGCCTTCCGCGAGCATCTTGCACTGTTGCAGCACAGTCACCTTGTGGGCGATGTCCTCCACGAACCCCATGTCGTGGTCCACCACCATCACCGATCGATTCTGGATGATCGGGTGCAGCGGCTCCGCGGTCTTCTTGCGCTCGGCCACGCTCATGCCGGCCACCGGTTCGTCCAGCATCAGCAGGGCCGGGTCCTGGATCAGCAGCATGCCGATTTCCAACCACTGCTTCTGGCCGTGGGAGAGGTATTCGGCGCGCTGGTTCAGCTGGTCCTGCAGGAAGATGGTCCGCGCCACTTCCTCCACCCGGTCGCGCACCTCGGCGTCGCGCTTGAACAGCAGGGCGCCAGCGACGGTACGCCTCCAAGAAGCGCACTTGCTCCGACGCAGTGCGACTGTTCGAGCCCATGCCCCAAATTCGCGGACGGGCCGCCGTAGGCTGCCGGGAACGACACGGCGTCGACCTCAACTATGGGCACCTGTGAGGGCGAGGCCACTTGGCGGGGGCCAGAGGGGCAGAGCCCCTCTGGCCTTCCTAGTTTCCCTTGCTAGCGCAGGCTGGCGTTGATGCGGTCCAGCACGGCGTTGCCCGGCACCAAGGCGTCATCGTCCAGTTCGTTCAGCGGGGTATCCACTGTGTTCTGGGCGGCGTGCAGGTCCACGGGATCGGGATCGACGTAGAGCAGGCCGGTAACGATTTCGCCCTTGGCTCCCTGGCGGGAGAGGAAGTTCTGCGCGGCGATGCGATCGTGCAGGTCGTAGTCGGCGTCCACCTTGCGCAGCATGAGGGTGGAGCCGTCGTGCTGGCGGACCATTTCGACGCTGCCGGGCGCGTAGTCGACGGTGATTTCCTCGCGGCCGGTGATGAAGTCCAGCTTGTTGAGGACGTCATTGTGCGCGCGGACGTAGTCGAAGCTCTTCGTGCTGCCTTCGTGGTTGTTGAAGGCGATGCAGGGGGAGATGACGTCGATGAACGCCGCGCCCTTGTGCGCGATGGCGCCCTGGATGAGCGGGACGAGCTGCGACTTGTCGCCCGAGAAGCTGCGGCCGACATAGGTGGCGCCGAGCTGCAGGGCCATGGAGACCATGTCGATGGCCTCGTCGTTGTTCACCACACCGCGCTTGGACTTGGCGCCGCGATCCGCGGTGGCGGAGAATTGGCCCTTGGTGAGGCCGTACACGCCGTTGTTCTCGACGATATACAGCATGTTCACGCCGCGCCGGATGGAGTGGGCAAACTGGCCGAAGCCAATGGAGGCGCTGTCGCCGTCGCCGGAGACGCCGAGATAAATCAGGTCCCGGTTCGCCAGGTTGGCGCCGGTGAGGACGGAGGGCATGCGGCCGTGCACGGAGTTGAATCCGTGCGACGCGCCGAGGAAGTAGGTGGGCGTCTTGGATGAGCAGCCGATGCCCGACAGCTTGGCGATGCGGTGCGGCGGCAGGCTCATCTCGAAGCATGCATGTACGATCGCTGCGGAGATGGAATCATGCCCGCAGCCGGCGCAGAGCGTGGAGACGGTGCCTTCATAGTCGCGACGCGTGTAGCCGAGCGCGTTGGTCGGCAGGTCAGGGTGGTGCAGCTTGGGCTTCGGAATGAACGTCATGACACCACCTTGCGGAAGGGGACGACTTTCTGGGGGGCGGCCTTTGCGCCGATGGCGCCGGCAATGAAGCGGGCAGTAATCGGTGTGCCGTCGTAGAACAGCACCTTGATCAACTTGCGCGGATCGATGTCCAGTTCATTGACCAGCAGGGAGCGCAACTGGGCGTCGCGGTTTTGTTCCACCACGAATACCTGGTCGTGCTCCGCAATGAAGTCCGCGACTTCCTTGCCGAAGGGGAAGCCGCGTACGCGCAGCAGGTTCAGGTGGATGCCCTGGTCCGCAAGCAGTTCCACCGCCTCGTCCATGGCCGGGCTGGTGGAGCCGATATAGATCACGCCGGCATTGGTGGCTTCCGGCGCGTCGCGGCGGATGGCGTGCGGGATCAGGATTTTCGCCGTGTCCCACTTCTTCAGCAGTCGGTCCATGTTCTCGACGTAGTCGTGGCCCTCCTCCGAGTAGCGGGCCATAGTGTCCTTGGTGGTGCCGCGGGTGAAGAATGCGCCCTTCTTCGGGTGCGTGCCGGGCAGAGTGCGGTAGGTAATGCCGTCCCCGTCCACGTCCAGGTAGCGACCGAACTGCTTGCCGGCATCGAGGTCCGCGGCGGTCACCACCTTGCCGCGGTCCATCTTGTGGTTGTCGTCCCACTGCAGCGGCGCGCACAGGCGCTCATTCATGCCGATTTCGAGTTCGAGCATGACGAAGATAGGAGTCTGCAACCGGTCCGCCAGGTCGAAGGCGAGGGCGCCGAACTGGAAGTATTCGTTCGGGTCTTCCGGGAACAGCATCGGGTGCTTTGTATCGCCGTGAGATGCGTAGGCCGCGCTCAGCAGGTCGGATTGCTGGGTGCGCGTCGGCATGCCGGTGGAGGGGCCACCGCGCTGCACGTCAAACAGCACCGCCGGGATTTCCGCGAAGTAGGCGAGGCCGAGGAATTCCTGCATCAGGGAGACGCCGGGGCCCGAGGTGGCGGTGAAGGCGCGCGCGCCGTTCCAGGCGGCGCCGATCACCATGCCGATGGAGGATAACTCGTCCTCTGCCTGCACAATGGCGACCTTGCGCTTTTTGGTCTCTGAGTCGACGCGGTAGCGCGCCGTCCAGCGCTGGAAAGCCTCGGCCAGGGAGGAAGACGGCGTGATGGGGTACCAGGCGCATACCGTGGCGCCGCCATATACGGCGCCCAGCGCGGCGGCGGCATTGCCTTCCAGCATGATGCGGTCACCCACGGTGTCGGACTTCCGCAGCGTGAGGCCGATCGGACAGGAGAGATTCTTCAGCGCCCAGTCGCGGCCCAGGTGCAGGGCATGGATGTTGGGCTGGATCAGCTTGTCCTTGCCCTTGTACTGCTCGCCCACCAGCGCCTCGATGGCGCCGACATCCATGTCCAGCAGCGCGGAGAGCGCGCCGATATACATGATGTTCTTGAACAGCTGGCGCTGGCGCGGATCCGTGTATTCCGCGTTGCACATCGCGGTCAGCGGCACCCCGATCACGGTGACGTCCTTGCGGAACTTGGACGGCGGCATCGCCTTGGTCGAATCGTAGAACAGATACCCGCCCGGCTCGATGGACTTCAGGTCCTCATCCCAGGTCTGCGGGTTCATCGCCACCATCAGGTCCACGCCGCCGCGGCAGCCAATGTGGCCCTTCTCGGACACCCGCACCTCATACCAGGTCGGCAGGCCCTGGATGTTGGAGGGGAAGATGTTCCGCGGCGTCGCCACGACGCCCATGCGCAGGATGGACTTGGCGAACAGCGTGTTGGCGCTGGCCGAGCCCGAGCCGTTGACGTTGGCGAACTTGATGACGAAGTCGTTAACGGCTGTTATCGGCTGCATGCCGCGCCTCCCGCCTGAGAGAGATCATAGAAGAATCGCTGCATGTCCCACGCGCCGGTGGGGCAGCGTTCGGCGCACAGGCCGCAATGCAGGCACACATCCTCGTCCTTCACCATCACGCGCCCGGTCTTCAGGGCATCGGACACATACAGGTCCTGGGTCAGGTTGTGGGCCGGCGCAGAAAGATGCGTGCGGAGCTTCTGCTCCTCGTCGTTCTCGGTGAAGCTGATGCAGTCCACCGGACAGATATCCACGCAGGCATCGCATTCGATGCACAGCTTCTCCGCGAACACCGTCTGCACGTCGCAGTTCAGGCAGCGCTGCGCTTCCTTGAAGGCCAGTTGCTCGTCGTAGCCGAGCTCGACCTCCTTGGTGATGTCCGCCAGCGCCAGTTCCTTCTCCAGGTGCGGCACGGCGAAGCGCTGGTCGTTGGAGACGTTGTTGTCGTACGACCATTCATGGATGCCCATCTTCTGGGACACCAGGGACACGCCGGGCGGCGGGCGTTTGGCAATGTCCTCGCCGCGGCAAAACATGTCGATTGAGACGGCCGCCTGATGCGCATGCGCTACGGCCCAAATGATGTTCTTCGGGCCGAACGCCGCGTCTCCGCCGAAGAAGACCTTCGGGTTGGTGGACTGCATCGTCGCCTCGTTCACCACCGGTAGGCCCCAGCGGTCGAACTCGATGCCGATATCCTTCTCGATCCAGGGGAAGGCGTTTTCCTGGCCGACGGCAACCAGCACGTCGTCGCATGCCACGTGCTCGTCCGGTTCCCCGGTCGGCATCAGGCTGCGGCGGCCCTTGGCGTCGTATTCGGCCTTCACCTTCTCGAAGGTCATGCCCGTCAGCTTGCCGCCTTCGATAACGAAGGTCTTCGGCACCATGAAGTTGAGGATGGGGATATCCTCCCGCATCGCGTCGTCCTTCTCCCATGGAGAGGCCTTCATCTCCTCGAAACCGGAGCGGACGATTACCTTCACATCGTTGCCGCCCAAGCGGCGAGCCGTGCGGCAGCAATCCATCGCCGTGTTGCCGCCGCCGAGAACGATCACGCGCTTGCCAATATTGTGCGTGTGGCCGAAGGAAACCGAGGACAGCCAGTCGATGCCGAGATGGATATTGGCGGCACCTTCTTGCCGGCCGGGGATTTCAAGGTCCCGCCCGCGTGGCGCACCGGAGCCGACGAAGATCGCGTCGTAGTCCCGCGTCAGCAGTTCCTTCAGGCTGTCGATGCGCGTGTTGTAGCGCGTCTCCACGCCCAGCGCCTCGACGAAGCCCACTTCCTCGTCGATCACCTCTTCCGGCAGGCGGAAGCGCGGGATCTGGCTGCGGATCATGCCGCCGCCACGCGCATCGCCGTCGAACACGGTCACGTGGTAGCCGATCGCGGCCAGGTCGCGCGCCACGCCCAGCGAAGCCGGGCCGGCCCCGACGCAGGCGACGCGCTTGCCGTTGCGGGTCTTCGGCGCGGTGGGCAGACGGGACGCGATGTCGCCCTTGTTGTCCGCGGCGACGCGTTTCAGCCGGCAGATCGCAACCGGCTCATCCTCCACCCGCCCGCGCCGGCACGCCGGCTCACACGGGCGGTCGCAGGTGCGGCCGAGCACCCCGGGGAAGACGTTGGATTTCCAATTGATCAGATACGCTTCGGCGTATTTCCGATCGGCGATCAGTCGAATGTATTCGGGCACCGGCGTGTGGGCGGGGCACGCATACTGGCAATCGACGACCTTATGGAAAAACTCCGGGTCGCGAATATCGGTCGCCTGCAAGAGAGACTTCCTCCGTTAACCTTCTGCGGCGCGCGCGTATCGGCCGATTCCGACCGGTAGCACGCGGCGGCGCAAACTAGGGGCAAAGCTGTGTGTCATCAACCTTGCGCGTTTTAGGGATATCGAGACATTTTGTTGCGTCGCACCATGCGATGCGCCTTTATCTGCCCGCTATCCTCGCGCGGGGCGGGCCTCTAGCATGATCCCACCCAAACGCCCATGCGACGGAGAGATAGCACCCATGCCTGCGCCTGCATCATTCGGCCCGCTGGCCGGTTTGAAGGTCATCGATCTCTCCCATGTCATGGCCGGCCCTACCTGCGCCCTCATGCTCGCGGATATGGGCGCAAATGTGATCAAGGTGGAGAAAATTCCGGGCGGGGACGATACGCGGCGGATGGAGCCGCCGAAGATCAACGGCGAGTCGGCCGCCTTCATGATGATGAACCGTGGCAAGCGTGGCATCGCGCTGGACCTGAAGAACCCCACGGCCAAGGCCGTGCTGCATAGGCTGCTGGAAGACGCGGATGTGCTGATCGAGAACTACCGCGCCGACACCATCACAAAGCTGGGATTCGGCTATGAGGAACTGCACGCGAAATACCCGCGGCTGATCTACTGTTCGCTGAGTGGCTTCGGCCGCACCGGGCCGTATGCCGATCGCGGTGGCTACGACCTGATCGCCCAGGGCATGTCCGGCCTGATGTCCATCACCGGCGAAGGCCCCGGCCGGCCGCCGGTGAAGGTGGGCTCGCCCGTCACGGACATCACCTGCGGCATCATCGCCGCCATGGGTGTGCTGGCTGCGCTGAACCACCGCAACAACACCGGCATGGGCCAGCTGGTCGATACCTCCCTGTTCGAGGCCGGGATCGTCCATACCTACTGGCAGTCCGCCATTTGCTTCGCCACCGGCACGCCGCCCGGCCCCATGGGCTCCGCCCACCCGCTGAACGGCCCCTACCAGGCGTTCCCCACCACGGATGGCTGGATCAACATCGGCGCCGCCAATCAGCGCAACTGGGAACGCCTGCTGGAGGTGCTGGGCGCGCCGGAACTGAACCAGGACATGCGCTTCGCCAACAACCCGGCCCGCATGGCGAACTTGAAGGCGCTGGAGGACATATTGAACGAGAAGTTCCGCGCCCGCAGTTCCGCCGACTGGCTGGCGGCGCTGGAGGCCGCCGGCGTGCCGGCCGGCCCGGTGCTGAACGTGGCGCAGATGCACGCCGACCCG
>Ga0315912_10005753_pt1 | contig 11299 bp, 7 predicted proteins | sample VfabasoilMG_FD_204469 | JGI IMG/M metagenome (GOLD analysis project Ga0315912, IMG submission 204469) | Garden soil microbial communities collected in Santa Monica, California, United States - V. faba soil | ecosystem: Environmental > Terrestrial > Soil > Garden | place: USA: California...
GCGGTCCAATCGGTGTATCCGGCGCGCGATTGAGCAGCACATTCAACCGCGCGCTGGCCAGTTGTGCCTGCTCGTCGAACGAGATGATGTCGTTGTGAAGCCTGGACAGCTCGAGGACTGGTTTCAGCACGTCCTGTTGAGAGATTCGGCCGGTCGTGTACTTTGCTTGCGAAATGTCGGCGATCTGTCGAAGCAATTCCACACTCTCGAGGTGGACCTGAATGGCCTTACGCGCGATGTACAGCGAGGCGTAGTACTGCTTGATCTGGTTGACGACATCGCGCGCGCGAATCGCGATGTCGCTCTCGGCCAGCGAAACGTCCTTTTGTGAGACAGCGGCGCGCAGGTCGCGCTTGCCGCGCCCCGGCAAATCCTGCGTGACCATGAACATGTACATGTTCGTGTCCGCGGGATTGATCGAGTTGAACGGCCACTGCCACACCTGCGCTTCAGCCATGGGTGGCGTGAGGGACCGCTCCTGGATTGGGCGCTGGCGGACTACCTCCACCTGCTGACGAAGGGCAATCAGCTCCGGATTCCTCTCAACAGCGTCGCGCAGCAGATCGGACAACGAGACCGGTGGCCCAGTTGGCTGCGCCTCGGCGTGCGTGATCGAAGGCAGTTGCGGGATCTGCCCTGGCGGAGCTTGAGCCCACGCACGGCCAGGCGCTGCTGAGAAGGCAGCGGCAACTGCGAGAGAAATGAACCCGGGCAGCCCGAAAGGGCTACGCATCCGACCTGCTGCTGTGTGAAGCATGAGCCACCAACACTCGTCATGGCGCGCGCACGCGCACCTGCATTGCCCGCGAACACATGCGGGCAGACACACGACGACTGTCAGTGACTAGACGAGGAAGACCGAGAGGAGCAGATGCCTGGGAACGGGAGGTGAAGGAATTGGTGCGACCGTCCGCCAGCCGTCACTGAGCACCAGCGCGGGAACAAGTGCGGGAAGAACTGTCCCGGTTCCCAGCACTGCACTCGAAATCGAAGCGACGTTCGTCGGGCTGGATTGATTGGAGCTGTCGCGCTCGGACGAGGCGCAGCAACTGTCGGCCTGCGCCTGGCTGACCGAGTGCTGCGACGGTTCGTTGCCTGATTCGCCCTTGTGCATGGGGCACGGCCCCTCACCAGAGCAGCACTCCATGCGGGCTTCCGGAGTCGGCAACCAGCCCGCGCAGATCGCGGCATTGCCTGCCGACACGAGCACGGCCAGCATCACGGCAACGAGACGCCCAGTGGCGGTCACCACGTCTTTAGAATGCTAGACAACATGGCCGGTGTCAACTCAGGCCCGGAAGACGGTCGTGCAGTTACGTGCGGAGGAGACGCGATGGGCCGTGCTATCCTCTCAAGGATGCGGTGGTGGCGCCACAGCTTGCTCGCCCGTATGGTCGCAACGGTCATCCTGATTTGGACGGCTGCTGACCTGACCAACGCGAGTCTGTGTGCGCTCGATAGCGATGAGCTCGGTTCCGCCTACGCCGCAGATCTCTCAAGCACGCTTAGCAGCGGTACTTCTGATCGCGCGCCTTCCCAACCCGGTCCTCACATTGACGACTGCTTCTGCTGTTCACACTGTGTAGATGTGCAGGTGCTTGTCCCCGGTGTGATTGCCCAACCGATTGTCCGACGAGTTCCGCTGCGCGATATCGCTGTTCCTGACGGCTTCGGTTTCCCGCTCTACCACCCTCCGCTCGCCTAGCTCCAGCCCGACACATATAGCCGCGTAGGCGTTTGCCTGCGGCTGTCAACTCGTGTACGCGGTCGCGAGTCGTCGCCGATCGCCGTTCAGTGCTGGAGTGTTCCATGTCGCGTGTACTGCTGTCGTGTGTCCTATGCCTGACGGCTACCGCCGTCTACGGGCAGGACCTGGTGATCCCGGCTCGACTGAGCCTGGAAGACGCGCTGCGTTTGGCCACCGAACGCAATCCGAATCTTGCCGCCGCCCGCAATAGCGTCGAAATTGCCACGGCTGGGCGGATCGACGCCGGGCTGCGTCCGAACCCGGCGTTTACCTTCGAGTCGGGAAGTTACCCGCTGTTCGAGTCGCCGCGTCCATCGTTCATCGGCAACCAGGAGATGACGCTGCGGCTCGATCAGGAGATCGAGCTGGCGGGACGACGACGGTTGCGCACTCAGGCGGCGGAGACCGGAGTGTCGGCGGCGGAAGCAAGCTTCGATGATCAGCGGCGCCGTGTGGACTTCGAAGTCCGGCGCGCGTACTTCACGGTGGTGCTCGCCAAGGCGGATATCGATGTGTCTCAAGCCGCGCTCGAGGAGATCAATCGCGTAATCGGGTTGAATCGGGCGCGGTATGAGCAAGGCGAAATCTCTGGTGGCGAATTGCGCCGCGTGCAGGTCGAGCGGCTGAAGTTCGTCGATGACGTCTTCGCGGCGCAGTTGGCGCTGAAGAATGCGAGGAGCGCGCTGCTCGCGTTGTTCAACGCGCCGAATCTAAATGCAGAGTTCGACGTCACCGAACCGTTGAGCATTCCGGCGCCGGCAGCCGGCGCCGGACCAGCGCCCTTGGATCCGGCTTCGTTACGAGCGCAGGCGCTGTCGTCGAGGCCGGATCTACTGGCCGCCCAGCGGACCGTTCAACGCGCGGACACCGAAACATCGCTCCAACGAGCCCTCCGAACACCCAACATCACCGTCGGCGGCGGCTATCGTCGCGATTTCGGTTCCGACGGCGTGGTATTCGGCGTCACCGTGCCCTTGCCCTTCTCGAACCGCAATCAGGGTGGGCTAGCGCGCGCCGAGGCCGAACGACGGCAAGCAGCCAACGTGGCTGCGGCTACGGCTGTCAGCGTCTCGCTCGATGTACAGCAGGCGATCAACGCCGTCGATGTCTCACGAGCACGTGTCCAGTACATCGAGGGCGAGTACCTGACACCGGCACGCGAGTCGCGCGACATCGTCCTGGCGGCCTACCGGCTCGGGACGGCTGACTTGATCGATTTCCTCGACGCTCAGCGGGCCTTCCGCGATACCGCTCGGACATACAACCGCGCGCTTTATGACCAGCGCGTCAGCCTTTTTCAGCTTTCGGCTGCAACTGGCGTGGCCGGCTCCTCCAGGTGACGTCATGAATGAATTGAACGCAGAGACCAATCGAACGGGGCGCTCCCTCCCAACCCTACTGTTCGTCCTGGCGGTGGGGATTGCCGTTGGCGGAGGCGCGGTATGGCTGATGAGCAGCCGGGCGCCGCAAGCGCCTGCCACTGCAGAACACGCTCGCGAGCTGCCGGCCGGGACCGTCGAAGTTCCAGAGGCGGCTCAGAAGAATGCGAGTGTCGAGAGCGCACCGGTTTCGACGACGCGAGTACCGGGAACGCTCGAGGTGACGGGGATCGTGACGCCAGACGAATCGCGCGTCGCGCACATCCGGCCCCTTGCGCGTGGCGTCGTTGAGCGGGTGGCCGTGAGTCTTGGGAGTCGCGTTGGTTCCGGCCAGGCTCTCCTCACCTACGACAACATCGAGTTAGGGCAGCTCGTTGGAGAGTATCTGTCGGAGCAGGCGGGCCTTCGTCAGGCGCAGACCGACCGTGAGGTCAAACGCACGTCGCTCGACCGAGCCGAAGCCCTGATTAAGATCGAGGCGATCGCGCAACGGGAACTCGACCTTCGTCGGGCGGAGTTCCGCAACGCTGAAGCGTCTGTCGCCAGTGCTCAGGCCCGGTCAGCGCGAGTCGAAGAACAGTTGCACCGTTTTGGTCTGACGGATGCCGATCTGCGTGCGCTGAGGCCAGACGCCAGCGAGGCGCCTCACCGGGACGCCTCCCACAGCACGCTCCGCGCCCCGTTCGCCGGAGTGATTACGAAGTTCGATGTGGCGTCCGGTGAAGTCGTGGAGCCTGACAAAGAGCTCTTCACCGTCGCCGACATGTCCACCGTCTGGGTGCTGGCGGACGTGTACGAAAAAGATCTCACGAAAATCGCGCGCCAAGGTGCCGTCTCGATCAAGGTCGACGCCTACCCCGATCGAGTGTTTAGAGGCCAGATCACTCACGTCAGTGACGTGATCGACCCGACCACTCGCTCCGCCAAGGTGCGATGCGTCGTCGAGAACCGCGATGGAGCCCTCAAGCTGGACATGTTCGCCAAGGTGACGCTGGCAGCAGGCGAGGAGCGCGACGCTATCGCCGTCCCCGTGGACGCGGTTCAGCAGGTCGATGGCCAATCGATCGTGTTCGTGCGACAGAGTCCCACGAGATTCGAGCGCCGGATCGTTCAACTAGGCCGGCGGTCCGGTGATGTCGTGGAGGTGTTGAGCGGCCTCACCGACGGACAGACGGTGGTCGGCAAAGGCAGCTTCTATCTCAAGACCGCGCTCTTGCGCGAGCGCATTGGCGACGAGCACTGAGGACCACCATGCACAGGCTCATCGATCTCTCGCTGCGCAACAAATTTCTCGTCTTGATCCTCACGGCCGTGATGGTCGGCGTGGGGATCTACTCGATGCTTCGTCTGCCGATCGACGCAGTGCCCGACGTGACACCGAATCAGGTCCTGGTGCTCACCCAGGCACCAGGGCTGGGCCCGGTCGAAGTCGAACGATTCATCACGTTCCCGGTCGAAACCGCGATGAGCGGCCTGCCGGGCATTACTGACATTCGATCCATTTCCCGGTTCGGTTTGTCGTCGGTCTACATCTACTTCGAAGAAGGCATGGACCTGTATTTCGTCAGGCGCCTCGTGATGGAGCGCCTGCCGGAAGCCCGCGAGGCCATACCCGCCGGCCTCGGCACCCCGACGATGGGGCCGATCAGCACTGGGCTGGGCGAGATCTTTCAGTTCGAGGTACGGGGCAAGGGCAAGTCGTTGATGGACCTGCGAAGCGTTCTCGAATGGGACATCGCCTTCCGACTGCGGTCAGTCCCAGGTGTCGTCGAGGTCAACTCCTACGGCGGCGAAATGAAAACGTACGAGGTCCAGATCGATCCGGACAAGCTCGTTTCGTACAAGGTGCCCTTGGATACGGTCTTCGAAGCGCTTGAGCGCAACAACGCGAACGCCGGCGGCGCCTATATCGAGCGCGCGCAAGAACAGTACGTCATCCGCGGTGAGGGCCTGGTCGAACGCGTGAACGACATCGACAACATCGTCGTCAGCGCCGCAGCCGACGGAACGCCAGTGTACATCCGCAATTTGGGCCAGACCGTGCTGGCACCGCAGGTGCGGCAGGGCGCCGTCACTCGAGACGGCGACGGAGAGACTGTCACCGGCGTCGTGATGATGTTGATGGGTGAAAACTCCCGCGTGGTCGCCGCGCGCGTGCGTGACGCGCTTGACGCCATCAAACCGAGCCTGCCTGAAGGCGTCACGATCGAGACGTACTACGACCGCACCCAGCTCGTTCAAAAGACGATCGCGACGGTTCGCAAGAACTTGATCGAAGGTGGCGTTCTGGTCGTCGCCGTGCTGCTCTTGCTGCTCGGCAACGTGCGCGGCGGGCTCGTCGTGGCGTCGGCCATTCCTCTGTCGATGTTGTTCGCCTTCACGGGCATGGTCCAGGCGGGGCTCTCCGGCAACCTGATGAGTCTCGGCGCCATCGACTTCGGACTGATCGTGGACGGGTCAGTGGTGATGATCGAGAACATCGTCCGACGACTTGGCGAAGCCAAAGGATCGGTGTCGCGCGAGGAAGTCGTGCGCGAAGCCGGCAAGGAAGTCGCACGGCCGATCTTCTTCGCGGTGTTGATCATCATCATCGTGTACTTGCCGATCCTCACCTTGCAGGGCGTCGAGGGCAAGATGTTCCGGCCGATGGCGCTGACTGTCGTGTTCGCGCTCATTGGGTCACTGATCCTTGCGCTCACGCTGATGCCGGTCCTCGCCACGCTCGCGTTCCGGAAACACACAGAGGAACGCGAGCCCCGTCTCGTGCATTGGCTCAAAGCACAGTATCGCCCGCTACTTGGCTGGACTTTGGGACACCCACGTCTCACCGGCGGCGTGGCGGCGGGGGTGTTCGTACTGTCGTTGGGGCTCATCCCGTTCATGGGGTCGGAATTCATTCCTCGTTTGGACGAAGGTGCGATTGCGGTCCAAGCGTGGCGTCTTCCGAGCGTCGCGCTGACGGAATCGGTCAAGAGCACGACCATGATCGAGAAGACGCTGCGGACATTTCCAGAAGTCGTCACGGTCGTGTCGCGCACGGGTGTCGCGGAGATCCCTACCGATCCCATGGGCGTGGAGACCAGCGATATTTACGTGATTCTCAAAGACCACAGTGAATGGACGACGGCTCGCACACGGGAAGGGCTGATCGACAAGTTCAACGAGGCCCTGGAGGAGCAAGTGCCTGGGAACGTCTTCAGCTATTCACAGCCGATTGAACTGCGTGTGCAGGAGTTGATCGCCGGTGTCCGCTCGGATGTCGCGATCACGGTCTTTGGTGAAGACCTCGACCAATTGCGGCGTGTGGGCACTGAGATCGTCAGCGTCGTCAACCAGATTCCCGGCGCGGCTGACGTCAAACTCGAACAGACGGCAGGCTTGCCGTACCTCCGCATGCGCATCCGTCGGGACGAGATCGCTCGCTACGGTATCAACGCGTCACAAGTCCTGGATGCCGTGCGCACGATGGGAGGGCGACCCGTCGGCGAGGTGCTGGAGGGTCAACGGCGCTTTCTGATGCAGGTGCGCTTTACCAGCGAGCACCGATCGAATGTTGAAGCGATCGGCAACATCAAGGTCGCTGATTCGCGCGGACGCATGATTCCCCTCTCGCAACTGGCGGACATCATCCTGGAGGACGGTCCCGCCCAGATCAGCCGAGAGAATATCCACCGGAAGATCAGTATCGAGGCCAATGTCCGCGGACGCGACTTGGGGAGTTTCATTGCGGCGGTCCAGCAGACCGTCGGACAGCGCGTTCGCATGCCCGAGGGGTACTACGTCGAGTATGGAGGACAGTTCGAGAACCTACAGCGGGCGTCGCAGCGACTGGCGCTGGTGGTCCCGCTCGCGTTGTTCTTGATCTTCGTGTTGCTCTATACGACGTTCAACGCGATTAAGCCGGCTATCCTCATCTACTTCAACATCCCCATCGCCGCTACCGGTGGACTTGTGGCGCTGTTTCTCCGCGGCATGCCGTTCAGCATCTCTGCGGGCGTCGGATTCATCGCGCTGTTCGGCGTCGCCGTGCTCAATGGCGTGGTGATGGTGTCCTACTTCCGGGAATTGCGGGAGCAGGGTCTGTCGATCGACGACACGGTGCGTCAGGGCGCGGAACTTCGCCTCCGCCCCGTCCTAATGACGGCGCTGGTCGCCGGTCTCGGATTCATTCCTATGGCCCTGTCGACGAGCGCAGGCGCCGAGGTACAGCAACCGTTGGCGACTGTTGTTATCGGCGGCCTGATGACGTCGACCACATTGACGTTGCTCGTCCTGCCTGCCTTGTATCGCTGGTTCGAGCGAGAACGACCCGAGGTGGAACTGTGATGTACGAAGTCAAATCGATTATTCGACCCGAACGCGTCGCGGCCGTCGTGCACGCGCTTCACGACATCCCTGACGTTCCGGGAGTCACCGTCTCCGTCGTGCGTGGCTTCGGAAGGCGCGCATCGACATCTCCAGCCAGCGGCATTGAATACGGAGAGACCGAGATGGCGAAATTGGAAACCGTCGTTCCGAAGACGCTGCTTCAACGAGTCGTCGAGACGGTTCAGGAGCTCGCAGCGACCGGTCGGCCAGGCGATGGCAAAGTCTTCATCAGCCGAGTCGATGAGGCTATCAAGATTCGCTCCGGAACACGCGGCGCGGACGCGCTCTAAGTGCAGAGGCTACGACCTATGGCTGATGCGCAGTTCTCACTCGATCTGCTGTTGCCCGACCTGCCGGATGCGCAAGATGCGTGCGTCAGCCGCCTCCGGGGGTTGGTGGCCGCTCAGGATGGCGTGTCACTGGCTCATGCGACGACGGATGGTCGATCGATCTGCATTCACTTCGATCCTGGACGGATCACGTTGAGCGAAGTCGAACGACTCGTGAAGGCCGCCGGGGCCGACCTCGCGCGCCAGTACGGTCACGTGTCGATTCCTCTCGAGGGCGCGATCGAAGAGGATGCGGGACGAGGCATCGAGGATCTCCTGCGGCAGCAGGCCGGAGTGATCGACGTGTCCGCGAGCGTCAGTGCGCGCCGGGTGCGGGTGGAATTCGACCGGCGCGTCATTGATGCCGACGCGGTCGGCCGGATAATCCAGGAAGCTGGCTACCGAGTCAGCCCACGTGCGCCGACCGGACTGGCGCCGTGGGTGGAATCGTACCGCCGATATCGCGAGCTTGTCTGGAGTCTCTGTGCTGCGATGCTCCTGGCCCTCGCGTGGTCTGGCGAGCGGTTCCAAGGCTGGCCACCGGCGGCGTCGATGCCACTGTATGTGGCGGCGTACGTGTTCGGCGCGTGGGATCTTCTACAACACACGGCCGCGCGAGTGCGGCGCGGTGTGTTCACGTTCGACATCGACCTCCTGATGCTCGTTGCGGCGCTGGGCGCGGCGGCTTTGGGCGAGTGGGCCGAGGGCGCCTTCCTCCTGACGCTTTTTGCTTTCGCGCACGCGCTGGAGCACTACGCCATGGGCCGCGCACGCGGAGCGATTCGCGCGCTGAGCGAACTGGCGCCCGCCAGAGCACGCGTCCGACGAAACGGCTCGGACGTCGAAGTGCCAGTCGAACAGGTGCAGATTGGGGAGACCGTGCTCGTCCGTCCGGGCGACCGCATTCCGGTGGACGGTATGGTTGCTTCCGGAACGTCCGCCGTGAATCAGGCCCCTATGACGGGCGAGTCGGTGCCAGTAGACAAAGCGCGCGGAGATGAAGTGTTTGCGGGAACGGTGAATGGCGAAGGCGCGCTCGAGGTTCGCAGCACGAAAGCCGCAGGCGATCGAACTCTCGATCGCGTCATCAAGCTTGTCGAAGATGCTCAGACGGCGAAGGCGCCGACCCAACTCTTCACCGATCGGTTCGAACGAACCTTCGTGCCGCTGGTGCTGGCCGCAGCTGCATTGGTGATGACGGTGCCGCCTCTCGTGGGTTGGTCAACGTGGTCGTCGGCGGTTTACCGCGGTTTGGCACTGTTGGTTGCCGCGTCGCCGTGCGCGCTGGCGCTCGGAACACCTTCCGCGGTGCTGGCCGGCATCGCTCAGGCCGCACGTCGAGGCGTGCTCATCAAAGGCGGTGCACATCTAGAGAACCTCGGCACACTTAGAGCGGTGGCATTCGACAAGACTGGGACGTTGACGACGGGGCGACCTGAAGTGACCGATGCCGTTCCGCTGGATGCGGACACCGACGACACGTTGATTCAGGTGGCCGCGTCAGTGGAGCGCCAGTCGCAACATCCGTTGGCTCAAGCAGTCGTCCGTGCGGCTGAAGGCCGGGCCCTCGATCTCGTCGAAGCTGGCCCCCTCGAGAGCGTCACCGCGCGGGGCGTTCGCGCCAGCGTCAACGGAGAGCTTGTCGAGATCGGTAGCACTCGACTCTGGACCGATCGCGGTACGGCGATTCCAATGGCCATCGAGGTGAGCATCGATCGCCTTCAGAAAGCTGGTCGTAGCGTGATGATCGTCAAACAAGGATCGCAATGGCTGGGAGTTCTAGGCTTGGCGGACCAGCCTCGACCTGGTATTCGAACGGTGTTGGATCAATTGCGCACGCTCAAGCTTCGGCCGTTGGTCATGCTCACAGGCGACAACCGGGGCGTCGCCGATGCGACGGCCAAGGCTATTGGTATCGATGATGTTCGCGCGGACTTGCTGCCCGAGGACAAGGTCAAAGCAATTCGTGAACTCCTCCAGTCTCACGGCCGATTGGCAATGGTCGGAGACGGTGTGAACGATGCGCCGGCGCTTGCTCAGGCCACGGTCGGAATCGCGATGGGAGGCGCCGGGACCGCGGTCGCCCTCGAGACGGCCGACGTGGCGCTCATGGCGGACGATCTTACGACACTGCCATTCGCGGTCGGTCTCTCGCGGCGGGCCGCACAGATCATCAAGCAGAACCTGATCCTGTCGATGGCCGTAATCGCCTTGTTGGCAATCGCAACGCTGGCGGGGCGTGCCGGCATCGGTACCGCCGTTCTGTTGCACGAGGGCAGCACGATGGTCGTTGTCGCGAACTCTTTGCGACTGTTGGCCTATAAGTAATGGCCACCGGCTGGAACGGTGGCTGACCAGATACCGCCAATAGTCGCAGCGGCAATCATCACGGGCTCTGAGTCACGAGGCCGCCGAGCGACGGCGCGATCAATCCTCGAAATTGTTCGTCTACGGCGTCCGGCGTCAACATGGGCGAGCTGTCGACCCACCAGTTCAAGACCAGCACGAACGTGGATGCAACGTGCTGAGCGACAAGGTCGACCGCGGTCTGTTGCGTCGACTTAGGGACCAGTCCAGCGAGATCGTCCGCGATCAGTTGTCTGAGAGCGTCTCCGAGGCGGGCGTGCATAACCAACCGACCTTCTCGCTTCATCTGTGGACCGGCTGCGTGCCGATGTTCGTCGATGTGCGTCAAGAGTGGCAGGCTGAACGAGAGTAGACGCTCGACTGCGGACAGAGACCGCGCCCCGTCGCGTGCTGACTGAAGGACTTCGTGGATGCCGCTCTCGAGCAGGTCGTCCTTGTCTCGAAAGTGTGTATAGAACGTCGATCTACCGACGTTCGCGCGATTGAGGATCTCCTTCACTGCGATAGCGGAATACGGCTTCTCGCGAGCGAGCCCGATCAACGCGCCGTGCAGCGAGGATTTCGTTCGTCGCACGCGGCGGTCCGGCGTTTCGGGACGTTTCGGCTCAGATGTCCGGTTTCGGACTCCACGTGATCGTGTGTTCTTCACAGTCCCTCGGTTCAAGTCTACGCTGGCAGGCAACGATGACCACGATTCATGAGACTGCGCCGGCGACGAAGGGGCTCGTGCTGCATCGGGCTGTCGGCTACGACCTGCTGGTCTGGCTGTTGACGCACGGACGGACTCGAGCGTTTCGAACCAGGATGGTGGATCTGGCTCGACTCGGGCCCGGAGAATCTGTCCTCGACGTGGGGTGTGGAACTGGAAGCCTCACGATTGAGGCGAAGCGTCACGTCGGCAACCAAGGACAGGTTTCTGGTATCGACGCATCACCAGAGATGATCGCGCGGGCAAGCTCGAAGGCCGCGAAGGCGGGAATCGACGTGTTTTTCAAAACAGCCGTCGCGGAGGCATTGCCGTTTGGCGACGCAACGGTCGATGTGGTGTTGAGCACGCTGATGCTCCATCACCTACCGCGACAAGTTCGTCAGCAGTGCCTCAGCGAAAT
>Ga0315912_10005754_pt1 | contig 11298 bp, 6 predicted proteins | sample VfabasoilMG_FD_204469 | JGI IMG/M metagenome (GOLD analysis project Ga0315912, IMG submission 204469) | Garden soil microbial communities collected in Santa Monica, California, United States - V. faba soil | ecosystem: Environmental > Terrestrial > Soil > Garden | place: USA: California...
CGCGACTGCCAATGTGCTAGAGTCGGTAACATCGGATCGCACCATCGATGTTAGTGGCAACCAAATGATGCTCAACAACGGCGAGCGTCACACCATCACCGGCCAAGTGACGCGCAAAGTTGGCACATTGGATTTGATGCTCAGTGGGTCCAGCCTCAGCCACAACATCACGGCGACGTACTCGTCCAAGGTGGGTGGCGTGCGCGTGCATTTGGTCAAAGGTGGTCACAGTGAGGTGGTCAAAGGAGCCAAGAGTGAGACCATTCAGGCCGGCGCCATCCACACCACAAAGGGCGATTTTTCCTGCGAGAGCGAAGGTGCAGTGGCCCACATGGTTGGCGCGGCCGTGCAGCGTAAAGTAACTGGTGATCTCACCATCAAGGCTCCGGTGGTCACCTTGGTGGGTGCCAAGGGGACCTTCAAGGCCGGTGGGGGGGAGATGGCTTTGTCTGGTGGTCCCATCAAACTCAAGGGCGGCTCTATCGTCATCAAAGCTGCCATGATCAAAATTACCTCGGGCTCGCTCAAGCTAGGTTAAAAAGCGCATGATCAGTTCGAATCGCGTCGGAACATTGAAGATTGATGGGCAAGAGTTGCCACTGTTGGGTCATTGTTTGGAATCAGCCGTCGATGAGCTGGAGTGCCTGTCGGTTACCGTGGACGCGTCGCGAGCAGAAGCAGAAGACATCGAGAGCTACTTGGGTAAACCTGCGACGTTTACTTTGACCGACACGTTCAGCAAGGAGGCCCGGTATTTTCATGGCGTCGTGTGGGACGCGGCCTGGGGTGCGGACGCAGATGGCACCGCGCGTCTGGAGTTCAACGTGCGGCCCAGCTTGGTCAAGTTGGTGCACCGCAAAAACTCACGCATTTACATGGACGAGCCACTCGACACCATCTTAAGTGAGATGCTCGACCGGGCGGGCATCACGGTTGAGCAATCCTGGAAGCTTGCCGGAGCGTGCCCCAAGCCACAGTACTGCGTCCAGTATGAAGAGACCGACTTTGCGTTCATGTGCCGGCTGCTCGCCCGCGAGGGCATCAGCTGGTTCTACCGACATGGCGAAGAAAAGCCCACGCTGGTGCTGAGTGACCAAGTCACCCAATACGACACCCGCGCCGCCAAAGAGCTGGTTTATCGTCCACACATGGGCGCCGCGACCGCCGCGCAAACCGTCTATCACGTGGAACAAAAACAGGTATCGGTGCCCGACAATGTCATGGTGAGCGCGTTCGATCCGCACCGTCCCAGCCTGAAGATCGAAGAACGCAAGGAAGGTAAGCCGAGCAACCCCGACGCGACGGCGCCGGAAAATGAGCTGTACTTTTCGCTCACCAACCAACCCTCACCCGAGCGCGCGGCGAAGGTCGCGGACCTTACCCTGAGCGCCTACCAATGTCGCAAACAAATCATCCAAGCAGAGACAGTGGATCATCTGTTGGACCTCGGGCAACGTGTGGAAATTGCCGCGCACCCCTATCAGCCTCTCAATCATGAGTACATTGTGATTGGACTGCGACATAGCGCCCAACGTGAAGTGGAGTTTTCTACCCATCGGGCAGAAACCAAACAGGCCATTCAATTCTGGGCTATCCCGGCCGAAAACGGCTTTGCCCCCAAGCGCAACCCGAGCACCGTAGCCATCTTGGGCCTGCAGACCGCCATCACCACTGGGCAAAGCGGTGATGACATTCACACCAACGAGCACGGTGAGACGTCGGTGCACTTTCATTGGGATAGGCTCCGGCCCATGGATCACACGTCCAGTCGCATGATGCGCACAGGTCAAATCCCCACCGGTGGCTCCATGCTGTTGCCTCGCGTAGGTTGGGAGGTAGGGGTCACCTACTTGGAGGGTGACGCCGATGAGCCCATCGTCGTGTCCCGGGTGTACAACGGGCAGACCATGCCCCCCTACGAGTTGCCGGGCAATGCGCTGCGGTCCTCGGTGCAGACGGCCACCACCCCAGGTGATGGTTCAAGCAACGAGATCCGCATGAGCGATGTCAAAGGTGAGGAGCAGATGTTCTTCAACGCCTCACGAGATATGTCGGTCGACGTAGGCCACAACACCACGCAGAGCGTGGGAAATGACCACAAGATCAAGGTGGGAGCGAACCACAGCTTGACGGTGATCGACAGTTACAAGGGCACCGTAGGGGCCAACCAAACCATCGATATCTCTGGCAACCACAATCAGAACGTGACCACGCTGTCGGTCGACGACGTAGGCGGCAACCATCAGGCCAGCGTCGGCGGCAATTTGACGCAAATGATCGGCGGGGACCTGCGTCGCACCCTCAAAGCGACCAGTGAACTGACGATTGGCGGCAACTGCATGAGCGCTACCATCGGTGCGTACACCCTCGATACCAAGGCGGGCTTCGATCACAAAGTGGGTGCCGCTTGTATCGAGATCACCAAGGGCAGTCGCTCGGTGATCGTTGGCGGCGCCAAGACCGAACAGACGAGCGCGGCAAAGCTCATCATCACCCAAAGCACCCGCGCCGTCGAAGCCGGTATGCTGAGCACCACGGTGGGAGGCGCCATGATCGTCAAGGCCAACGGCAATCGCAGCTTGAAGGCCAAAACGGCCGTGGCAGAGACGGCGGGGGGTATGGAAAAGGCGGAGGCGGCCAACATCACGATTGAAGGTCAAATGTCGGTCACCCTGACCATGGGCGGGGCGGTGATCTCGATGTCCCCTGCCTCCATTTCAGTGACGGGGGCGAATGTGACCTTAGACGGCAACCTGATCCAGGTATCACCGATGAATCTCAACAATTGAGGATGCCATGGATCACTTTGTAGAAGTCAGCCTCCTCTCTAGCGTCTTCGAGTGTTTGCGTGTCCTCTTTGCCGAGGAGCACCATCAGCTGATGTTTCCCGCTCGGGCGCAGGTGCGCGCGGCGCTGAACCAGGTTCCGCCGCTGGACGAGATCATAGGGAGCCAGTGCTTGCTCCACACTCAGCGCTCCGGGGAGGAGCCGCGGCTGTTTTACGGAATCATCACTGAAGCTCGCCTCTGCGCGACGCCAGTCTTGGACGCGCGTAGCCGCGTGGCCCCCACTTATGAGTTTTTGATCGAATCCCAGCTGGGCCTTGCCGAGCATATCCAAGATTGCCGCATCTTTCAGCCCACCGATCAGTCCAAGAATACGACACAAGACATCGTTTCTGCGCTGCTTGCGGAGCTGGGGGTCGCGACCGATCAGCAAGACTGGCAATTGAGCGGCAGTTACGTGCCCCGGGAGTATTGCGTCCAGTACCGCGAGTCTACGCTCAATTTCATCACACGCTTGTTGGAGGACGAGGGCATATCCCTAGCCATCGACACCGCACCACCCGAAAACAAGGACGAACCGCCCAAGACTATCTACCGCTTCTTCGATGACAGCACCTCCACGCTAGCCATGCCCAGTGAGGCAGTCCCAGTGCGCGCGGCCAGCGGCCAAAATGAACAGCGCTCAGCCGTATATGGCATCGATGGTCGGCGCGGGGTAGCGCCCGGGCGTTTGACTTTGCGCTCGTTCGACTTCACTCGCCCCACCCTTGCGGTAGAGGGTGAATCTACGGGAACGCAGTTCGATGATCTCGAATTGTATGGAGTGAGCCAATACTTCGTGGAGCCGTCGCACGGGAGCGCCCTTGCCTTGGTACGTCAGGGCGAGCAAGAAACAGCAGCCCACGGGACGCTGGTGACCACAGATTCACTGGGTATTCGCGCAGGGAGCCGCTTTGATGTCAGTCAACACGGCGAGACCCAGAGCTACTTCGTGACGGAACTACGCACGAGCTATCGCTACAGCGAACGTGATCGCGGCAATCAATCGCGCAACTACTACCTTGCCGAGGCGCTCGTCCAGCCGCTTGCTGTGCCGTATCGTCCCGGCCGTGTTCACCCGGCCCCGCGCATTTTTGGGCCACAGACTGCCACGATCGTCGCTAAACCGGGCACCGAGCCCGAAGGCGTCGAGACGGACAAGTACGGGCGAGTGAAGGTACAGTTTCACTGGGACCGCTATGGAAAGTTGGATGACAAGTCGTCATGTTGGATGCGGGTCGCTCAGCTGCAAACGTCTGGGTCCATGGTGCTACCACGCATCGATTGGGAGGTCGTCGTGGAGTTTCTAGACGGAAACCCCGATCACCCCATGGTGGCCGGACGCCTCTTCAATGGCCGCTTCATGCCCCCCTATGAATTGCCGGCTGGTCGCACCCGCACCTCGCTCCAATCTGCCAGCTCCCCAGCCGGTGGCGGTAAAAACGAAATCCGTTTTGAAGACGCCGCTGGGGCCGAAGAACTCATGGTTCACTCACAGTACAATACTGTGATCAACGCCGCCAACAACCGCAAAAAGAACATCACCAAAGATGAGACCCTGGTCATTGGCAACAATGCCAACGCGGAAGTGGGTGGCAACCAGACGGTCAAGGTCACGGGCGGCTGCGAACACGCCATCAAGGGCAATCAGACCGTCAGCGTAGGCGGGAACGAAACCAAGGCAGTGAACGCCGTCAATGGCCTAACGGTGGCTGGAACGGCTGCAACCTCCGTCTCCGGAAATTGGATGGCGATGGTGGGTAGCCCTCTCGATGCATTGATCGCCTTGGGGACGGCCAAGGCTGCCGCGGTGGCTAGTGCTCAAGCCGAGAAAGTGTTCAACCAGGTGAGCGGCGCGGCAGAAGGAGTCATCCAACAGATGGCTGCCCCCATTCAAGGGCTGGTGGACAAGGCAGGGGGCATCAACAACAAGTTGGGGATGGTTGCCGATGGTCAGCTGGCCGCGGCCAGCGGTGTAATTGGCGGGGCAGTTGCGCTGCCGACTGCCTCGGACATGTTCCGAAATCTCTCTTCCACGCCTGCGCTGAGCCGTACCGCAGAAGGTGCGGACGCTTCATCTGGCGGAATCGCCTTGGGCGGCGCAGTGCAAGCGGCGGTAAGTGGAGCCCTGGGTGAGGCCGCGCATGCCGCCAAGAACGCGGCGCTCGGTGCGGGCAGCGCAACAGAAGGTGGAGCGGGAGGCGGCAAGTCCGAAGCCAATGCGGCAGGACCGGCAGGAGATTTGGCCGGATTTTCGCAAGCAGACACCGCTAAGGGTCCGGGTTTCATTCAGCACACCATCAGCTCCACCCACAAGGAGACCATCGGCAGCAACAAGCTGGCCGCGATACTTGAATCAGTCAATTACAAGGTGGGCGCGGGCATGACCGACGACATTGGTGCCGCCAAGATTGAGCTGATCAACGGTGCCCGTGCCGAGAGCACGGAGGGCGCGGCCAGTGAAACGGAACCAGCGTTGGTGGTGGTCGCCAAGGGTGGCATCGTGGAAACCGTCAAGGGACCGCGTCAACTCACGGTGGGCGCTGCGTTGATGGAGACGATCAAAGGCGACTACAGCGTGGAGGGTGGCGCCCTGGTGGGGCTCACCGGCGCGACCTTTGACGTCAAGGCCAAGAGCAAAATCACCATCAAGTGCGGGGCCAGCTCGATCGTGATCGATGGCTCGGGAGTCACATTTACCACGCCCGCGTTCACCTTGACCGGCTCTCAGGTCGCGGCGAAAAAGTCGGTGAGCGATGGCTGATCCACACGGCAAGACTCCTTACCTCGAGCCTCAGGTCGACTCCGATGACACCGCGCCTCGAGCTCCGGATGAGTCACCGCTTGAGCGCGTGCTTTCGCTGATCGACGAGCGCACTCTGGATCAGGATGACGACCCCCGACCTCAGCTCGCTCAACATCCAGCCGCGCAGCCGTCAACGGCAACCCGACCGAGTTCACAACTTCGCGTCGGCTTTGTGCAGTCGCGTCAAGGTATGACCGCCCAGGTGACGCTGCTCGGCGCTGACCGGTCTGAACTGATGGCCATCGCGCCCCACGTCGAGGCCACGCTGGTCGATCGTGCAGTGCTCGATCGCTCCTTGGTCTTGCTGGGCGACTGGAATGACACCTCCCACATCATCGGTCTTGTCCAAACAAGAGTACCCGACCAGACGCTGATCACGGGCAAGACCATCATCGTGGAGGCCAGTGAACAGCTCACACTGCGCAGCGGTCGCGCAGCCATCGCGCTCCGTTCGGACGGTGCGCTCGAAATGATCGGCACGCGCATCGCCGCCACGTCCCGGGGCGTATTTCGGCTCATTGGGCGGGCTCTACGGCTCAATTAGCGGCGGCGGCTCAATTAGCGGCAGCGGCTCAATTAGCGGCAGCGGCTCAAGTAACTCCAGCGACATCATCACCATGGATTCTCCCCCGCTCGACAACCAGACGGAGTTTGAGGCCCACCCTCAGCTGCTCTTGACCTCCGAGGGCGAACGCTTGACCGTCATCGTCAAGGCAACGTTTGAGATCCACGGACCACAGGGCGAGCTGCGCTTAGCGCCACCGGAGCGAACGCGGCCAGTACGCCCAGGCGACCTCCCCTGGGAAGACCCCGAGATCGACAGCATCAAATACCCGTGTGACGTGACACCGGAGAAACCAGGAACGGACGTGGTGGTAGTCGCGACCGCGTATCCACCCCAGATGCAGCCCAGTAAGGAGTTTGACGTGTACGTGCGCGTGGGCTCCTTGCAAAAGGGCCTGCGCATCTATGGACTGCGAGTTTGGGAGGCGGGCGGAGCGGGGCTCTCCTCGCCGCGCCCCATCTCGCGTCTCGATGTGCGGTACGACTACGCTTGGGGTGGACGCGACGAGTCAGTGGAAGGAAAAATAGCGGAAGAACCACGCAACCCCGTAGGACGCGGCGTTGCGGTGGCCGCCTCATCGTTGACGCATCAGTTGGGTCCACACATCGAAGACCCAAGCCACCTGATCCGCAGCGCATCAACCAAACCACCGCCCGCCGGGTTTGGCGCGCTCGGGCGCAGTTTCAGTCCGCGACGCGAACTGACCGGCACGTACGATGAGCTGTGGAAAGAATTCCGCTGTCCGCTCCCCCCCAAAGATCAATCGCCCAGCGTGCACCAATGTGCCTCACCTGGCCTCATCGCGACCCCGCCGTTGCGAGGCGACGAAGCGTGCGCCTTGCTCAACCTCACCCCGTCCGGTCCGCTCCAATTCAACCTGCCAGCGGTCAATCTGCGTTGCGAGTTTCATTGCCAAGGGCGACCACCCGCCGTCGTGACACCTACACTCAACACCGTGCTCATTGATACGTGGGTGATGGGACTGGGCGACCCACCTTGTGTGGAGCTCGTTTGGTGCGCCAGCACCAAAGCGCCGCGGCGCATGACCGACTGCTTGATTGTGATTCGTGAGACATGACTATGACTGACCAAGCATGGATGAGCGCTGCACCGCCCCCCTACCAAGCTCCAGACGGGCAGGCACTGGTGGTTGTGAGTTGGGGCTGCGTCACGCCCCTGGGCGAAAATGCCCTCCAATCCGCGTTCGGCTTTCGCGCGGGGGCGTCAGCCTTGGGCCCCTGTGCGCTCCTTGATGATGCTGGCAACGCGCCGACTTTTGCCAGCATCGCCACCTTGGACCCGTACCTGGAAGGGGACGCACGGCTGCGCCCCATGATCGCCCAGAGTATCCTGGAGACCGTGGGGCCGGTAGCGCATCTGATCAACGGACGCGCCCTCGCTAGCTATTTTCTGGCGGATGAAGACCAGCCTATGTCACCCGGCAACTCGTCCGCCGAAGAGCTGGGGTTGTGGGCCCGCGACCAGCTGCGCGCCGTGACGGGGTATCCGACACGCACGGCCATTCATGCCACGGGCGCGGCAGGGCTCGCGGGCGTACTCGATTCGATCAGCAAGGAATTCCAGAAAGGTACCGCCGAACTGGCTGTCATCGTATCTGGTCATAGTGATTACGATCGAACTTGGGTGCACAACTTGGCGCAGCAACGTCGCCTCCATTCTCCGGACCAGCTCGACGGCATGATCCTGTCGGAAATGGCCGCGTCTCTGCTGGTATGCACGCAGTCCGTGGCGCGCAGCCTGGGGCTTGCTCCGGCGGTGTGGATGGACGCTTGGCACACAGCCACCGAAAAAGCGCTGTGGTCCAATGATGAATCCGCGTATGAGGCTCTGGCGCTCACCTTTGCGGCGCGTCACGCGACCGAGGCCCACTCCAAGGCTGGTCGCAAGGTCGGCTGGCTCACCACGGATGCCAGCCTCGAATCATTCAAGATAGCAGAGCTTCAGTCGCTTTTGGCGCGTCTCCAGACGAGGCTTGCCGAGCCGCAACAGCTCGACACTCCCGGCCATCGCATCGGAAACTTGGGTGCCTCAGCTGGCCTGTGGCAGGCGATTTATGCCGCCGAGGCCTTCAAGCGCAAGTTCGCCCCCAGTGATGAGGTGCTGTGCCTGCTCGGCAGTGACCACGGCGGCAGGTGCGCACTCATGCTTCGCAGAGCCACCGTCTAGAAAAGACGCCTTTTCGTTTGTTGCTCGCGGCATCACTGCACGAGCCGCACCCGATTGAGTGGAGCCGAAAATGCGCCCGGCGTGGTGCCAAAACGCTGAAGCTCCACGGCGAGCTCAGCCAGTGCGCGCACTTGAGTGGACACGAGCGCCCGCTCATCAAAGTAAAAATACGCACCCGACCGCACGACGATTTCATAACTCAGGATGCGGCGCTCCGTCCGTGACCCCACCACTTGATCGAGCTCATAAAGCGATACCATGTGTGTATATTGGTAACCCCTGCGCGTACGCACTCCCGGCACCAATTGCTCAGCGTGGGCCTTGACGTATTCCTGCCAGCGTACCGCATCGATACTGGGCAGCTCGATGTAATCCGGGCTGCCTTCCGGGCCCGGATCACGCGGATCGGTGACCTCTTGTGCCAGCTTTGGCTCCGGTTGGAGCGTGACATCGTCGTCCATCACGCCCTCAGCAGGAATGGCGAACCAATCCAATAACTTTGCGCCGGTGATGCGCTCGAGCGCGGCGGCACAGGCAAACACAAGGGCTTGATCATCGTGCGCCAAGAGCGCAATCAAGGCGGGGATGCTCGCCGGATCGCCTGCCCAACCCACGGCATGCACCAATTCCACGTTGGGGGTCTCGCGCAACCAGCTGAGCAACTGGTCGGCGTCCGTGCGCTCTGCAGCGATCCCCGCGAGCCAACCAGTATCAGGCCGACCCTTTTGACATCCCTCTTTCGCGTGATGATACGCCCCGGGGTAACCGGCAAGGACTGCCGCCACAAGAAACGCCTGATACAGGGGCTGATACCCAGGCACGTCCGCGGAAAGCCGCGCGAGACGTAGCTCCACCTCCTCCAGCACGCCACGCGTGCGTGGGCTCCCACTCTGCACCAACGGAATGAGGGCCGCAGCTATGACCAGCTCACTGTCATTCACCGCTTGCTCGAGCTGCTCGGCGGAAATAGCACGCCGACGAACCAACAACCGCACGGCGAGCGCACGTCGCTCCGCACGCGGATGGGAGAGCCAACAGAGCGCTACCTCATCCACCACGGGGTTGTTGATGAGAGGCCACGACTCCAAAAGCGCCTCACTGAAGCCAGGCTCGCCCTCCCACTTGGCAAAGTAACGTTCACTCACCGCGAGACCGTCACGCCCCTGCAAGGTACCTAGGGCCAAGGCGAGCCCCGCGACCATCGCGGGATCAGGAGCCGGCGAGAGCTGAGCGCACGCTTCGAGATACCCCAACTCGGCCGGCAAGGTGTGCATGGCGTCGATGAGCTGACTCATGCGCTGTTCCAGCGCCTGCACGCTGCGCCAGGATTCACCCATCTGGGGGACCCTGCTGAGGGCCAAAGCGGACAAATCTTGCAAGTAGATCTGCAGGCGGGTTCGGGCCCAGCCCAGGCTAGAAAATGCGGGGAAGGCGTCAGCAGAAAAGCCGCCTGTACCAGGTGCTGGCGGTTGCATTTCGCCAAACCAGTTGGGCGGCGTTTCTTCGAGCCACTGGTCAGGGAGCAACACAGCGCGTTCGAGGTGCCGGAACGGCCAATCGTTGCTGCTCGCTACGAAGGCTGGGTAATTCAGATCCGGCGCAAATCCTTGCAAGGCAAAGCCGCGCTCCGCCTCACTGACAAAGCCAACGAGTTGGGGCCACACCATGCGCTCATGGAGCGAGCTTGGCGCGCCCTGCAACAACATCGACAGACTGCGCACGCAGGCGAGCGGGTCGAATCGCCCATCTAGAGCGTAGTACACCTGGTTCAGGCACTGACGAATGAGCGTTGCTGCGTCATCCTGCGCCTCACTCTTGAGCTCCAGCAAGAGCAGGTGGGTGTACTCCAGGGCGAGGGCAGGCTGAAACATGAGAGGGTTACCGCGACCCCAAAATCGCACGATAATAGTCACGCAACTGCTCAAAACGCCGCAGTTTGGCGTCATCGCCCGCCATTTCGATCTCCAGCTGAGCGCGTTGACGTTCGTAGGTCGCGGCGTCGACGCCATTGGCCCCAAACACCTGTGGAGCCCGACCTGCATCAATGTCTAACTCAGCGACCATGCAAGCAAGTTGCTCTAGACTGAGCGGTGCCGCCATAGCTGATGCGGCGGGCGACGGCGCGAGCGGCGCGCGCGGCTGAGCGCCCGAAGCCGGCATCCCCATGGGCGGCATCCCCATGGGCGGCATCCCCATGGGCGACATCCCCGACGCTGGCACGCCCATGGGCGACATCCCCGGGGCCGGCATGCCGCCCGGCATCATTGGTCCGGGAGCGGCCCGCGCCTGCGCGGGAGGGAAATGTCCCAAGGGGGAGAACGGCTGAGCCTGTGGTTGCGGTGCACCAGGCCGTGCCCCAGAAAACGAGTTGAACCCGCTGAGATCTTCAGGCAATGGGCGCAGCGAGGGTTGCAAGGGCCGCATCGCTTGCACGGCTTCTCTCTTCCCCTCCACCAGCGGCGGCGGCGCTGGCCCTTCTGCTTCAGAATTGCCTAACGGAGACATCATGAATCCCGTGTTGGCGAACGAGCCAGCGACGGGTTTGCGTACGGGCACCGGCGTGCCTTGGAGGGTCGGCTCGTCTTGTTGCCGGGGAACGACCGTCGGATCCGGCTGCGCGGAGGCGACGATGGGGGGCATTCCGAGCGTGTCTTCGGCGACAAACAGCGTACCCATGGGGCCATTTTGAGCAGGAGCGGGCGCTTGCACCGGTGCACGGGCCGATCCAGGTTCCGGGAGTGCGACCGCGACCGCGGGCACAGGAGCTGCTCGATGAACCACCAAGGGTGGCTCGTCACCACCAGCTGGGGAGCGGGGCACCGCGGCAGGTATGGCCACGGCGGCGGGAATCGGCACCGCGGCGGGCATCGGTACCGCGGCGGGCATCGGCATCGCGGCCGGCATCGGCACCGCGG
>Ga0315912_10005755_pt1 | contig 11297 bp, 7 predicted proteins | sample VfabasoilMG_FD_204469 | JGI IMG/M metagenome (GOLD analysis project Ga0315912, IMG submission 204469) | Garden soil microbial communities collected in Santa Monica, California, United States - V. faba soil | ecosystem: Environmental > Terrestrial > Soil > Garden | place: USA: California...
TTGTGCCTGATGCAATTGCGCCAATACTGTCAAATCCGCATTTTCATTGGCTTGTGTGAGTTTGTAATCAATCACCCAACGCACTTTGTTATCAATAAACGTACAGTCGATTCTGTGTTGCTGTGCATCTGCTGTACTTATTGCGAGTTCCGCGTACTGTTCTTCGCGTTGCTGTAGCAGCCATTTCCCATCATCATTTTCAATTGTTTTGATGAGTGCTACAAGCACTTCATTTGCGGCTTGATTGGCTGTATTTGTATCATATCCACGCTGTTTAAGCCATTTGCACATGGCTGGATAGGCGCTATTTAGCTTGCTCACAGGCCAGTGATTCAAACCGGAATTTGTAATCAATTCCATGTATAAGTGTGCAAGAGTGCCGCAGTCTGTAGCCAGATTTGATGTAGTCGGCAACGCATTCTGGTTTGGTAGATTTGAATTGTCGGCTGGATTGGCTTGGGTTGAAAATGCCAGCGCTACCGGGGTAGGCAGGCGCATGAGTTTTGATGTAAATTCGCTCAGCTTTTCCGAAGTTTGTGCTATCGATTTAAGCGTATCCGCTTGAATAAAGTTTGACTCCAAGCTGTGCCAAAGCAGACTTAAAAACGAGTTGTTAGCGGGTGAGATGCCATTGTCTTTACGTTTTGCGGTAGCTACCAAATGCAGCTTGTGTTTGGTGCGCGTGGCTGCCACGTAGAGAAGACGAGCTGTTTCGTTATTCTCACGCACGACTTCGAGTGATTTAATATAATCATAGATGCTAGGCGTGCCGTTTTTATTTTTCTTCGAAAATGGTGCGGCGAGTAGCTGTGATTTTCCATTGACAGACACTCTTTCCCAGAGCATGAGTGGCGATTCCGGGTTGCGAGGTTGTCGATTGAGCGCAGGCAAAATCACGCAGTCAAATTCCAGCCCTTTCGCACCGTGGATGGTTAAAAATTGCAAATTATCTGTCGCGTTGATGTCAGGTTGAGCATAGAGATTTTCCATTGCAGCTTCAAGCTGTACAAAATCCAGTGTATTGCCATGAGCTAACTTTTCCACTAAATCAAAAAATGCTTGTACATCCCGATTGTCGCCTATGTTCACCAATGTGTTTGCCCCGCCCAGTTTGAGCCATGTACTCTCTAGCCAGCGTCTAAGCGGCATGCGTCCTTGTGCTGTAAACGCATCATCTAAAACATTTTTAACGTGCTGCAGGCGCTTTTTACCATCTGTGCTTAGCGGCTTATTTTCTTGCATTAGTTGCCAAATGGTCGTGTGGTGGTTGTCTGCGCATAGCGCATGTAAATCTGCCAGTGTGAGACCACACCATGGTGCGCGTAATACATTCAGCCAATGTACACGATCCGCGCGGTGTAGCAGGGCGCGTGTCAGTGAAAGAACATCTTGTACAGTTTGGCGCTGATTCAATTTTTCAATTTCTACCGCTTGAAAGCTTATTTTCGGAAAATTTCTACGAATTTCCGAAACCAGTTCATGCAAGTGGTTACGTGAGCGCACCAATACGGTAATTTTCTGAACTGGATTGTTTAGCTGTTCTTTCTGAATTAAATCGGCCACATAGCGCGCTTCTGTGAGCTTTGCTTCATCACTTTCCTCTTCGTCATCTATCACTAATGCATGCACATTCACGCCTTCGTACGCTACCGAATCACGTGTGGCAACAAATGGACGGTAGCGAATCGCCGCTTCAATTTCATTGTCGGCAGCGGGAAAAATCGTATTAAAAGTCTGATTGATCCATTGCACAACCGCAGGCTGCGAACGATTATTACGGCTGAGTTTGAGTGATTTTAGGTGAATCTGTCCGATACCTTGTTCCGCTGCTTGCAAAAACAAGCTCACATCAGCCTTGCGAAAACGATAAATGGATTGCATTGGGTCACCCACACAGAATAGTGTGCGACCATCATTAGCTTGCCAACCTTGAGTGAGTTGTTCCAACAGTGCCATTTGTGTGGCATTGGTATCCTGAAACTCATCCACCAGCAAATGCGAAATCTTATAATCAAGCTTCAACGCCAGATCGGTCGCTCCTTGCTCATTTTCTAGTGCGTAAATGGCCGAGCGTGCAATCGCCACAAAGTCCACTTCATTTGCTGCTTGGAACACCGTCCATAAATGTGCTGCGGCAAGTTGTAATAATTGTGCAAACGCTTGCACGATGGCGCTGTTTTTGTGCAATTCTTCTTGACTGGTGACAGGCAATCTAGCAAGTGAATCAAGTGCGTCAGGGTTGCCGATTAGCTCACAAACTTGTACAAATGTTTGCACATGAAGTTCTTTATCAGGGTGACCTGCGGGAAAGCCAAATTTAATATTTAAGCCAGTGGGTCTCCTGAAATGGCTATCCGTAAGTAAAAACTTTCTTAAAACAAGCCAGTCAGGAAGCGCATCAATGTTGGCTTCCAGAGGTGTGTTCCAGTCGCGTAATTTTGCGTATTCATGGGTATTATCCAGATTGCTCGCAGCAAATCGCACCACAGGCATTAATATAGTTTGATAGTTTGCGGGAAATGTTTTCAAGGCCGATTGCAATTTTTCTTCGATGCATTGCTTTAAAGCTTCTGCGCATTGCGCTGCAATTTCTGCGCTTTCCAGAGCAGTTTGCTGCCCCGCTAAATGCAGCCATTGTTCGCGCTTAGCCAGCATGTCGGCTAATAGTTTGCCAAGCTTCTCCACATTGTTTTGCATAAAGCCGAGCACCGCGCTGACAGGCGCTTCCAGACTCTCTTCTTGAGTAACCTCAGCCAGAGCCAATTGCGCTGCTTCGGCATAATGCAAACTTGCATCATCCACTACACGCGGTTGACCACCTAAACGACTTAGCAATGGCATTTGTCGTGCGAGACTGCTGCAAAGTGTATCCATCGTAACAATACGTAAGCGAGAGGGTTGAGTGAGCAGTTGCCAGCCACGTTTTCGCGCATGTTCGAGAGCATTAATTGCCAGAGTGCGGGTTTGTTGCTTGTGCGATTCTGTTACTGGTAATTGTGCTTCGGCTGCTTCCAGACTTTGAAAAATACGGTTGCGCATTTCCGCAGCAGCTTTGTTGGTGAAAGTGAGCGCGATAATCTCCTCAGGCTCATTTACCGTTGATAGTAGTTTCAAGTAACGCTGTGTGAGCAACTCGGTTTTCCCCGCACCTGCAGGCGCCTCTACGATGAAAGACTCCAGTTCCAGCGCTTTAAGGCGGTTCTCAGTGTCTAGTTTATTCAAGTCCGTCATACGCGCTTTTTCTGTTCAAACTGCAAGGCGCGCTCAGGTAAACGTAGCAAGGGTTTCACATCGCAGTAGGTTAGGTCGTTTTCATCTTCAAACTTTACGTTAGCTACACCCGTTTTGATTTCAACGGCAATTGCTTTTAGGCTTTGCTGCCAATGTGTAATGAGCGCGGAAAAACCATCAAATGCCTGAAATGGGGAATCGCTTCTTAATTTGGTAAATGAAGTCAGGTTAGGCAACAGATCTAGTGCCGCCGCCAGTCCGGAAAATTTGAGCTCTTCAATATTTACTCGAGCGAAGCAGGCGGCAACAACCTGTTGATCGCCCGGCCCATTTTTAAGTGCGAGCGAGGCATATAGAGGCAACTGTGGCTCGTGAATACGTTCATCCGCCCATGTTTTGAAAACTGGTAAGTCACCGGTTTTGTAATCGATGACTACTAAATTATTGTCTTCAAGCATATCAATACGGTCGATACGACAAGTGATTTCAAGGCCCTCGATATTTAATGTGTGTGTTGCCTCGCAATCTTTCACCACAAAATCTGCGCGTTGCTTCTCTAATGCTAGCCACGCTTGCAGTAATTGCTGTAAACGACGACGCTCGATTTTGATGATCTGTGTTGGCAGGTTAACGCTAAATTCGTCTTTCATTTGCTGTAAAGCCTTATCAATCGCCGTTGCTATCATGTCTTCCAAAGCTTTTTCAGACAAGGTTTTGAGCGTATTTGAATCTTTGCAGGTCAACCAAAAATGCTGTAAAGCCGCATGCACTAAATTACCGCGTGCCATATTGTCCAAGCCTTCACTTGGTTCTTCCAGTTTTTTCGCGCCCAGCCTATATTGGTAAAATGCCCAAGCTGGGCAAATCGCCTGTGCTTCAAGCAACTTGCTACCGCCACGCAATTGCTCATTTGGTAATAATGGAGGCGCTATGCTGTCCTCTAAAATCTCCATGGGTAATGGCTGTGCAAGGCTTTCCGCCAGCGTCTCAATCTGAGCAGCATTGCTTGTGAGTGGAATTTGTGTGAGTAACGGTGAAACTCTTAATTCGCGATCACCATCTTTGCGAGACCATGAAAAATTAACTTCAGCAGCGCTGCCACAAAGTCGCGCGTGAATTTTTTGTGCAAATATGCTTTGTACATCCGGATTAGCGCCAGATGTTTGCAAGTCGCGTTGCAATGCAGCGGGGATTAATGCATTTGGCGCCGCTGGTGGCGGCCAGTATTGATCGTTCATGCCGATTACCCAAATTGCATCGACCGATTCAGGCAAGCTTTCCAGCATACCCAAAACCTGAATACGTACATTTTCGCCAGCTTCCGGCTGAAACATGGTTGCGTTACATAGTTGCTGTAATTTTTGTACGGCGTCAGTAGCGCTAAGCATGCCTATGAAGTTATCCAGAGTAGAAAAGTTGGCTAGAACATCCAGCCACTTTTGTTTTGCCTGATGTTCGTGACTGCTTAAACTGTGTGTCTGCGACCATTTAAGCGTCTCTAAGTGATTACTAAAGTACTGTGCCCATACTGAAGGCAGCTGCTTTTTAGGCCAGTTTTGTTGCGCTGTTTGAATTTTTCTAATGTATTCAAGCAATTGATTGGGATAATCATTTTTTGAAATCAACGTTAATAGCTGCTTTAAAGTAAAACTGCGAGTGAGTTGCTTTCGAATACGCGCATCCAACAAACTGCGCTCGTCTAAGGTATCCAAATCGCCCCAATAAACATCTAAGAGCAGAGCGCTTATTGTTGGCTGTTCAACAGCTTTGCTTGATGCGCTTAAACGTAGCAAGTTGAGTGCAGTACGAACTATGAGTTGCTCATTCAGAGCTAAACCAAGCGAGAAATCGTAAAGGCGAGGTGCTTCATATTGATTTCCGTGTAGTGTTTCCGGATGAAATGTGTCGTCCAGTAAGTCCGTCAGCAGGCGGCGGATATTTGCCAAAACAGGGCTGAAAATCGCTAGGCGAGCTCGTGGATTTATGTTGAGATGATGTTTTGCCCAAGCAACGGCAGCACGGCACTCAGCATTGATATCGCCCAATCCGGTTTGCGTAAGAGTTTGGTTTTTGGTGTTTGTGTGTACTATTTCAATATTTACATTTTTGGATTTCAACACATCGATCAAATGTTGTTCTAGCGGCGTAATACTGTCAAAACCCAGCCATTGCATGTGATTAGGCAAAGGTAGTTGTGTGTGCCGAATAATATCTGCTTGTAGAACAAGTATTCGCGCGGCTTCCAGAGCATCATTCTTTTTGCATAAAGAATCAAAAGCTGCACGCCAGCGCAAAAATTGACGCGTCTCAGTCGAAATAAAATAGGCATTTAGTTGCTGATCTGTAATCTGCCATTCAATTAAGATTTTATTGGCTTCCATGGCCAATTTCGCTATATTTTTCACGTCAAATAAATCAACTAGTTCATGCTTGGCCAGGCATTGCTCAACGGCCTCTTGCCACAATAGTTCTTCAGTAAAATGGTTTAAAACATGTGTAGGAAAATAATCGTCCTTCACTTCGCCGGAAAGCATGACGTTTGTGGAAAATTCTTGCAGCCATTGTTGCAAGGTGAGAATTTTAGGTGTTTGCCACAGTGCCTGCTTGGTAGCCAATTGCTGCTGATTAAGTACAGTTTGCAGCGCGCGCGCCAGCCGTGCGGTAGCGCAGATGTAGACGGGATTTAGGGCTGCTTGCATGTCTGTTATTGTAGCTTGCATGCGCAAAATTTACTTAGCCTAAAATTTACTTCATCTAATTTTTTGTTGGATAATGTCTCTAACGCAAAAAATAAGGAAAGCGAGCTTCAAATGCTGGCAAAATTGGCTAAGTTACTCAAGATACTATTTTGGTTGTTGCTACTGCCATTGGGCTTATTTGCACTTTACACATGGGCAACCCTGACTTGGGTATATTCGTCCGGAGAACGTGCCGGGTATGTGCAAAAACTCTCGCAAAAAGGCTATATATGCAAAACCTACGAAGGTGAATTGGTGTTGGTTTCGATGCCTGGCACACAAGCAGAGAAGTTTTTTTTCACAATAAGAGATAAGTCGGTTGTCAAGAAAATCAACGAAACCGTAGGCAAAAGGGTGCGTCTGATGTACGAGGAACACATATGGGTACCGTTGAGCTGCTTCGGCGAAACCGGTTATTTTGTGCATGATGTGCAGTTACTCGACAAACAGTAGTGGCTGACGAAAAAAATTATATTACCCCTGAAGGCTTCGCTACTCTGCAAGCCGAATTTCAGCAACTTTATAAAATCGAGCGCCCCGAAGTTGTACGAACGGTTTCGTGGGCAGCTAGCAATGGCGATAGAAGTGAAAATGGTGACTACATTTATGGTAAGCGCAGATTAAGGCAGATTGATTCGCGTCTGAAGCATTTGATGAAGCGTATAGATCTGGCCGAGGTGGTAGATAGCAGCTTGCAGCAAGGCCTGGAAAAGATATTTTTTGGATCGTATGTCACGCTGTATGACGAGAAAACGGATGCAGAAATCGTATATCGTATCGTCGGTAAAGATGAAATCGAGCCTTCCAAAGGCTATATCAGCTGGGTTTCGCCACTCGCCAAAGCTATGTTGGGTAAAGAAATCGGTAGCATAATAAAAGTACAAACGCCCACTGGTGAGATGCAATACGAAGTGATTGACGTTAGTTACCAACAAGCCACATGAATCAAAAAAGACGTTGGGATATCTTCTGCAGAATCGTTGATAACTTTGGTGACATCGGCGTGTGCTGGCGGCTTGCAAGGCAACTAGCGCATGAACATGGTCTGCAAGTCCATTTATACATAGATGATTTGTCTGCTGCAAAGCGGATTATTCCTGCATTGGATATTTCGCAAAAGCTACAGAATATCCAAGCCATTTCCATTCGGCATTGGCAGTCTGGCGGTGTTTTTAGTGATGTGGCTGATGTGGTAATTGAGGCTTTCGCATGTGAGTTACCTAGAGGCTACTTAGCGCAGATGACCTCAGATACCGTTTGGGTGAATCTGGAATATTTATCTGCCGAGCCATGGGTAGCAGATTTTCATGCAAAGGGCTCAAAATTTGGCCACATCGATTTAACCAGAAACTTTTTCTTCCCCGGATTTAATCAAGCCACAGGCGGTTTGTTGCGAGAAGGTAATTTAATAGACGACCGTGATGCATTTTGGCAGTCTGGAGCAGAACAGACGGCTTTTTTGCAAAAGCTGGGAGTGACAAGTGACGATACTTCGAAAATATCAATATTCAGTTATCCAAATGCACCGCTGGGAACCTTATTCCATGCGCTTTCCAGAGGTATAAAAAAGACCGATTTACTTGTGCCCTTAGATAATCATATACAGCAATTTTCTAGTTTTTTTGGGAAAAATAGCTTAAATGTTGGTGACACAGTCAGCGCAGGAAAGCTAACTTTGCATGTATTGCCATTTTTATCTCAAGATGAATATGACAGATTATTATGGGTGTGTGATGTCAACTTCGTGCGCGGCGAAGATAGCTGGGTGAGGGCGATTTGGGCGGGTAAGCCATTTATTTGGCAGCCATATTTACAGAGCGAGAATACGCATCTTGTTAAACTGAATGCATTTTTAGAAGTCTTTTATCATGATGCCGAGATAAAAGGGATGATTGAAGAGGCGCATCTGTCTTGGTCTACAGGGCAGATGTCAGAAGACGTTATGCAGCAGTACTTGATGAATGTGCAAGCCATTCATGCATTTACTATGCAAAAATCCGAACAGCTGGCTAGCCAAGAGGAATTGGCAACCAAGCTGGTGAATTTTTGCAATAGTTTTTAACTCAAGTATAATGCGCGGTTTACGAATTTCTTTTAAAAGCACCGATTATGAAAATAGCACAAGAACTCCGCGTAGGTAACGTGATTATGGTTGGTAACGACCCTTTGGTCGTTGTCAAAACCGAATACAATAAATCCGGTCGTAACACGGCCGTGGTTAAAATGAAGTTTAAGAACTTATTGACAGATGCGCCTAGCGAGCAAGTTTACGGCGCTCAGGACAAATTTGATGTAATCGTGCTTGAGAAAAAAGACGTGACCTATTCTTATTTTTCCGACCCAACCTACGTATTTATGGATGCCGATTATAATCAGTATGATGTAGATGCAGAGTATATGGTGGATGCATTGCCATTCTTGGAAGACGGCATGGAATGCGAAGTTAAGTTTTATAACGGCAAAGCCATTTCTATCGAGCTACCAAACAATGTGGTACGTGAGATTACTTACACGGAACCTGCCGTAAAGGGTGACACTTCCGGTAAGGTGATGAAGCCAGCAAAGATTGCGACAGGCTTTGAATTGCCGGTCCCGCTTTTTTGCTCAACCGGAGACAAAATCGAGATTGATACCAGAACCGGCGAATACCGCAACCGTGTTATGAAGTAATTGATTTTTATAGTAAAAAAGGCGCTCTAGGCGCCTTTTTTCATTTCTTACGAGCTAGTTTTTTATCAATTTCCCTCTCGGCAGCTATCCAATAGTCTGTAGAGTTCCCAGAAAATCCTTTTTTCTCTGCTAGATAGTAGGCGGCGACTTCGATCATTTTATAACGCTCAAATCCACTTACAGTGACGGATTTTGATGTGCTGGTTTTTTTAGCGGCAGTTTTTTTTGGAGCGACCTTTTTAAGGGTTGGCTTTTTTGCAGGTGCGGGTTTTTTTGTTGCAGCTTTGCTGGTTGTGGTTGCCATGATTAATCCTTTGTAAAGAGTTAGCGAGTGGCAAAGGTTTTTGACCTTGTCACTGCTATCATATTAAACTGTGCCACCTACAGTCAAGCCATCAATTTTTAATGTCGGTTGTCCAACGCCGACAGGAACGCTTTGTCCCTCTTTACCGCAAGTACCCACGCCGCTGTCCAGCGCCATATCGTTGCCTATCATCGAAACTTTTGTGAGCACATCTGGCCCGTTGCCAATAAGCGTTGCCCCTTTTACAGGATAGGTAATTTTGCCGTTTTCGATCATATAGGCTTCAGCCGCACTAAATACGAATTTGCCGCTGGTAATATCAACTTGCCCCCCACCGAAATTGGCAGCATATAAACCCTTTTTAACAGATTTAATAATCTCTGCCGGGTCTTTGTCACCATTCATCATGTAGGTGTTGGTCATACGGGGCATGGGAATGTGCGCATAGCTTTCGCGACGTGCATTGCCTGTAACCGGCATATTCATCAAGCGAGCGTTAAGGGTGTCTTGAATGTAACCACGCAAGATACCATCTTCTATCAACACGGTTTTATTGGTGGGGTTACCTTCATCATCCATGCTTAGCGAGCCGCGTCTATCTGCAATTGTGCCATCATCGACAATAGTAATGCCTTTGGAAGCAACCTGTTTGCCCATCATGTTTGCAAATGCTGAACTACCTTTACGGTTAAAATCACCCTCTAAGCCATGTCCAATCGCTTCGTGCAACAGAATACCCGGCCAGCCGGCACCTAGTACCACAGTCATACTGCCGGCGGGAGCAGGGCGTGCATCCAGGTTTACAATGGCTTGATGCACAGCTTTTTGGGCATAGTTTTGCAACATTTCATCTGTAAAGTAACTGTAATCGAAACGCCCACCACCGCCTGCCGAGCCTTGTTCGCGACGTCCATTGTGTTCTGCGATGACCTGAATGGATACGCGCACCAAAGGACGCACATCAGCCGCCATCACGCCATCGCTACGAGCGACCATAATTACTTCGTATTCTCCGGCGATGGAGGCCATGACTTGTGTGATGCGCGAATCAGCTTTTTTGGCAAACTGTTCTAACCGTTCTAGCAATTTTACTTTTGCGTCCGCCGAGAGCGATGCAATCGGGTCTTGTGGCAAATATAGCGGCTGTGCCTGGCGGGTGATAATATTACTCGCAGTTTGTTCTGCACCTAATGCAGCAATAGCTTTGGTGGCTGATGCCGCTTGTTGCAAAGCAGGCAAGTTGATTTCATCGGAATAAGCGAATGCAGTTTTCTCACCGCTTACCGCACGTACACCAACGCCTTGGTCAATCGAAAAATTACCTGACTTTACTTGACCTTCTTCCAGGTTCCAAGACTCAGAGCGATTGTACTGAAAATATAAATCTGCGTAATCTATCTTGTGCGACATGATATTGCTCAAAACACCCTGCAAAGCCTGTGTGTCAAGGCCGGTAGGCGCGAGCAATAGCTCATTCGCACTGCTGAAGTGATTCGCTTGTTTCATGATAGGTTGCTCTATTTTCATTGCTCGAATGTTTTGGATACTAAGCTTTTACTATAACAGCACCTGTGAAAATGCTTGTAAGTATATTCTTGAAATTTCAGTAGCTATACTTGCTTGATAGTCTTGTGCTTGAGTGCGGGCAGGCTATTGCGCAAACTTGCTTGATAATGCGTGTTAATGCTCGCAATCACAATACCAGAGCCACGCGGAAGTCGATCCAGAATCACGCCCCAAGGGTCAACAATCATGCTGTTGCCGTGTGTTTCACGACCTGACAGGTGGTAACCGCCTTGCGCAGGGGCAATGACGTAACATAAGTTTTCAATGGCCCTAGCCCGCACCAAAGTTTCCCAATGTGCCTTGCCCGTAGTTTCAGTGAAAGCAGAAGGTACAACGATCATGTCAACTTCACCCATTGCACGATAAAGCTCCGGAAAGCGTAAATCGTAACAAATGGATAAGCCAATTTTGCCGTACGGCGTTTCAACCACAACTACCTTATCGCCAGATTCGATAGTGTTTTCTTCGTGGTAATGTTCAGTACCTAAATCTAGACCAAAAAGATGGATTTTGTCGTAACGTGCGACTTGTAAACCTTTGTCGTTATAAACTAAACAGCTGTTACGGACCTTATTTGGGTAATTGCTCACTAAAGGCACAGAGCCACCAATCAACCAGATTTTATGTTTTTTTGCCATTTTAGACAGAAAACGTTGAATCTGACCATCACCTTCTTTCTCGCGGACACTTACTTTATCGATATCTTTTTTACCCATAATGCAAAAGTATTCGGGTAAGGTCACAATCTTTGCACCTTGCTCGGCAGCAAGTCCAATCAAACGTTCAGC
>Ga0315912_10005756_pt1 | contig 11295 bp, 7 predicted proteins | sample VfabasoilMG_FD_204469 | JGI IMG/M metagenome (GOLD analysis project Ga0315912, IMG submission 204469) | Garden soil microbial communities collected in Santa Monica, California, United States - V. faba soil | ecosystem: Environmental > Terrestrial > Soil > Garden | place: USA: California...
TCCGTCGTACGTTCTTTGCGGGCTCGGAGACCTTCCCTCGAATGCCGTGGTGCCGGTGTCGGTGACCTACCGTGCGATCGCGGACAACATGCTTGGCGAGGCCCGGATCAACGTGTCCGCGTCGCTCGACCAGAACTACGCCAACAACAACATCCGGATCCCGTACACCACGATCGCCTATACGGACGTTCAGTTGCAGATTGCGCAGACGACGGCCACGGCGGTGAACGGGACGCAACTCATTTTCCCCCGCATCACGGTGTCGACCGTCGGCGCGTATCCCGCTCGTTTTCCCTCGGTTCAAATTCCATTGCCGTCATTCACCAGCGTCGCATTGGTCTCGGGCAGCAGTGTCTCCTGCACGGGTAGTTCGACACTGGCCTGCGAATTTTTCTCGATGCAGCCGGGTGAATCCCGGTCCATCGACATCACCCTCAACACCAGCGGGACGGGCACGTTCACCAGCAATGTGACGATAGTGAGCGGCAACGATTCGACCGCCGGTAACAACAGCGGCTCTGTGCAGTTGAGCGTCACCGCATCCCCGCCACCCCCACCCCCACCGCCACCGACAGGCGGCGGTGGAAGCAGCAGTGGCGGGGGCAGTTCGGGCAAGGGCGGCGGTGGCGGCAGCTTCGAGTGGCTGGCGCTCGCGTTCCTCATGCTGCTCACTGTTCGACGCGCCCAGGTGACAAGCCAGCAACGCCGCGATTAAGCCCGCAGATCTCCAGGCGGGCAGGTATTCCACCGCGGTCCTGAAAGCCTCTCCTCGTCGCAGTCTCCGCCCGGGGCGTCGCAAACGGGTCTTTCTCGCCCGCTCCAGCCCACCATGGACGCGATATTCTTCCGCGCAGAACGTATTTCCCTTCAAGGAACCCGACCATGCTCGACTCAAGTCGTTGCCTCATTTCCGTTTCGGCGGCCGCAGCCGTCCTGGCGGTGCTCGCCGGTTGCAAGCCTGCGGCAGAAGAAAAGAAGGCCGCCCCACCCGCGGCGGCCGCCAGGACCCTGGATGAAAGCAAACTCCAGCAGCCGATCCGCTTTGCGGCCTCTGACCTGGATCCGACGAAGAACGCCTGTGAAGACCTGGCCGCCCACGTGAATGGCAAGTGGCTGGCAGATAACGCCATCCCCGCCGACGAACCGGGCTGGGGCACATTCCTGGTTCTGCGCAACCGCTCGCTGGGTGTGCGTCAGCAGTTGGCCGAACACATCGCCGCCGACCCCAATGCCACCGGCATCGACAAGATCATCGGCGACTTCTGGGCCACGGGCATGGATGACAAGAAGCTCAACGAACTGGGCATCGCACCGCTCAAGAGCCGCCTCGCCGCCATTGACGCACTCACCGACGGGCCGTCCGTGGCCGAGCACCTGCGGGCGATTTCCGCGATCGGCGAAAACCCGCTGTTCACTTTCGGGCCGCAAGCGGATTTCAAGAACTCCACGATGAACGTCGCGTCGGCGTTCCAGGGCGGCCTCGGCCTCCCCGACTCCACCTATTACTCGCTGGCGGACAAGAAGCCGATCCGCGACGCGTACGAGAAGCACATCGCGAAGCTGTTCGAGCTCGCGGGTGCGGCTCCGGCGGACGCCGCAAAGCAGGCCGCTACCGTGCTGGCGTTCGAAACGCGGCTGGCCAAGGCATCGAAGTCCAGCGAACAACTGTCGCGCGACGTGGAGCTGTACTACCACCCGGTGAAGATGGCCGAGGCCGACAAGCTGACGCCTAACTTCCCGTGGACGACGTTCTTCGAATCGCAAAAGGTTTCGACCCCCGAGTGGTTCTCGCTGGGCATTCCTGCCTTCCACCAGGAAGTGAACAAGATGCTCAAGGACGTGCCCGTGGCGCAGTGGCAGAGCTTCCTGCGATTCAAGCTGCTGGATGATGCAGCGCCCTACCTCAGCGACCCTTTCGTGAGCGAGCAGTACGAGTTCTACGGCAAGACGCTGCAGGGACAGAAGGAGCCACGCCCGCGCTGGAAGCGCGTCCTGGGCTTCATCGAAGCGTCCGCCGGCGAGGCCATGGGCCAGCGTTACGTGGAAGTGGCGTTCCCGGCGACTTCGAAGGCGCAGATGCAGGAGCTCGTGAACAACCTGCGCGACGCATTGAAGGTGCGCATCGAGAACCTCACGTGGATGAGCGACGCCACCAAGAAGAAGGCGCTGGAAAAATGGGCGGCGTTCAACACCAAGATCGGTTATCCCGACAAATGGCGTGACTGGACCGGCCTGACTACCAGCCGCGACAGCCTGTACGGCAACGTCGCCGCGGCATCAGCGTTCAACTACCGCTGGAACCTCGACAAGATCGGCAAGCCCGTCGACAAGACCGAATGGGGCATGACGCCGCAGACGATCAATGCCTACTACGATCCGCAGAACAACGAGATCGTGTTCCCGGCAGCGATCCTGCAGCCGCCGTTCTTCGATCCGAATGCCGACGAAGCGCTGAACTACGGCGCCATCGGCGCGGTCATCGGACACGAGCTCACGCACGGCTACGACGACCAGGGCTCGCGCTTCGGACCCACGGGCAATTTTGAGGAGTGGTGGACGAAGGAAGATGCCGCCAAGTTCAAGGCCCTGACTACCAAACTGGTTACTCAGTACAACGGCTACACCGCGGCGCCCGGCCTCACCGAGAAGGTGAACGGCAATCTGACGCTGGGTGAAAATATCGCCGACCTCGGCGGCATCAACATTGCCTACGATGCGTTCCAGAAGGCAGTCGCCGGCAAGCCCGATCCGAAGACCGACGGCATGACCCGCGATCAGCGGTTCTTCCTGGGCTTTGCTTCGGCCTGGCGCGTGAAGTACACGCCGGAACTGACCAAGCTGATCATCGCTTCCGATCCGCACTCGCCCGATGGCGTGCGCGCCAACGGCACGCCCACCAATGTCGACGCGTTCGCGAAGGCATTTGGCTGCAAGGAAGGCGACGCCATGGTCAACAGCGGCGACAAGAAACTTGCGATCTGGTAGCTAGAGGGATCCGAAAATAAAAACCCCCGGCGGTTCTCCGCCGGGGGTTGTTCGTTATTTCGACATGACTCTCACGGCCGGCTGTGCTGCAACAGCCAGTCGTAGAGGCTCTGGTCGTAGATATCGTACTGGGATTCACCTTGTCCCAGCCCAGTGAGGCCGAGCACCGGCATTTCGATATCGTTGTGGCCAATGTCAGCCAGCACGGTAATCCTTGAACGCTCCGGCGGATTGCAGGCGTTGATCGAGGCCACGGTGTTGACCTGCTCCATGTACGGCACCGTGGCATCTTTCCTGCCGATGAACGCCCAGGACGGCGTGCTGCCGAGCATGCATCCGACGCTGGACCCGTAGTCACCGGAGATCGGAAACACCGCCGCGAGTTGCTGCGGATAGTTGACGACGTAGTCCCAGGTATTTCCTGAACCCTGGCTGTGACCGCCCATGTAGATGCGCGACGTATCGACTTTGTAAGTGTTTATTGCGTAGTCGATGAAACGCCTGGTTTGCGCAGCCGTCGCGACGAATGTGAGCGGATCCACGCACCGCTGCGGCGACAGGACGATGAAAGGGCGCGAGTCATCCCACGCGCCTGCATTGAAGATCTTCACAAAGCCGCCGTTTCCGAGGATCGGCAAGGTCGCCTGCACCGTCGAGGGGTTCAGGAACCGCGCATTGGACCAGCCGTGCTGATAGATGATCAGCGGGAATTTCTGGTCGGGATCGTCGCTGTAGTTCACGGGCAGATGCTCGTAATAACCCATGCGCCCGCTCGTGGTGCCTATGTCCCTGGCGGTCTGATTCTTGAACGTGCCCGCGTTCACGCGGATCAACCGCACGATTTCGACAGCCGGCAACTGCGAGCTGTTCTTCACGTTGTAGCGCACGAAGTAGTCACCCACCGTGTTCGTGTCCACCGCGGGCAGGCCCGTGACCTGCAGCTGGCCGCTGATGTCTCCGGCGCGAGGATCGAGTGCATAGGCGCCAGCATCCAGGTACTGCGTACCCAACGGATGATTCACGACCCTGTCACCCAGCAACGTGATGACGGGCTGGTCGGCATTGCGGGCATCGACGGGTACCGTGGAAGTGCACTCCAGGTACAAGGGATCCGTGACCGCGGGTGGAGGTGGTGGAGTCGGCGTTCCTGAGTTATCTCCCCCTCCGCCGCCACAGCCTGCGAGTCCGGTGAGACACATCGCCGCAATCAGCGCTCCGCCCGTTGGCCAATCGAATCCGTTTTTTCGCATGTCACGAGTGTAGCGGCCGCGAGCGGATGTATGCTCGTGCCTCGTCAGCGGGTGGATCACGTCATGAAAAGAAGAACGTTTTGTCAGGCCACCATCGGAACTGCCGCGCTGGCGGCGCCACTCAGCCGCGTCTTTGCGGCTGACAAGCCGGCCCTCGCGGACGTCCCGGCAGTCAAGCTATCCGGACAATCCACCGTCATCGAACGGGCAGCCCTGAACGAGCTGTCCGGCAGCCTGCACGGCCAGCTGGTCCTGGCGGAAAGCAGCGACTACGACAGCGCGCGCCGCATCTGGAATCGCATGATCGACAAGCGCCCCGCGATGATCGTTCGGTGCGCGGACGCCGCGGACGTTTCGAGCGCCGTCTCGTTTGCGCGCGAGCGGGAGCTGCTGCTCGCGGTGCGCGGTGGCGGACACAGTTTTCCGGGACTATCTACCTGCGACGGCGGGATGATGCTCGATGTCTCGCAGTTGAGGGCCGTGAACGTGGACGTGAAGGGTCGCCGCGTTGTCGCCGGCGCGGGGTGCTGGGGAGGTCACGTCGATGGTGAGACGCAACAACACGCTCTCGCAACGACCATGGGGCAGATCTCGGACACGGGCATCGCGGGCCTGACGCTGGGCGGCGGATTCGGCTGGCTGTCGCGGCAGTTTGGCCTCGCCTGCGACAACCTGGTCTCGGTCGAACTCGTCACCGCCGATGGAAAAGTGCGTCGCGCGAGCACGGACGAAAACGCCGACCTCTTCTGGGGTTTGCGCGGCGGTGGCGGCAATTTCGGCGTCGCAACGAAGTTCGAGTATCGCCTGCATCCTGTCTCGGCCCAGGTGATCGGCGGCGGTATCGAATGGAATATCTCCGACGCGCCCGCTGTCATCGACTTCTATCGCGAGACCACGACCCGGGGGCCACGCGAACTCAGCCTCGACCTGGGGTTCTGGTCCTCCAGGACCAATGAGCGTCGTATCGGCATCGACCTCTGCCATGCCGGCGACATTGCAGCCGGGATGAAGATCGTCGAATCCTTGCGTCGCATCGGAAAACCGGTGGGCGACAACATCGGCGTCAAACAATACGTGGACGTACAGCGGCAGTTCGATGACGGCAACATCTCCGGTGAGCTCCACTACATCAAGGGTGGGTTCGTTCCCGAAATGACGCCTGCCTTTTCGGACTTTCTGGTCAAGGGATTCCAGCCCGCGAGTGGCGCGGTCGTCTACATGCAAAACGCCAGCGGCGCCGTCGCCGACATTGCGCCTGAAGCCACGGCGTTCTGGAACCGCAAGGTGCTCGCAAATCTCATGGTCCTGGGTGAGTGGGGAGACCCTGCGGACACCGAGCGCATGCGCGCGGCGGTTCGCGCAGCGTGGGACCAGTTGGCGCCGTACACCGCCGGCTACTACGTCAACTTGTCCGATGCAGCAAAAGACACCACCAGTCGCAACTACGGCGCGAACTACCCTCGCCTGGTGAAGCTCAAGAAGAAGTTCGATCCAAAGAACCTCTTCCGCCTCAATTCGAACGTTTCGCCCGCATAGCTGCGAATCTCATCTCAAAATGACCCGGGCAGAGGGCGTATTTTCGAAATGTCGGTGTAGCATTGACCGCCCTTTGGCATCCCCAACATCGAGAAGAGCAGCGCATGTTTTCATGGTTTGACGCGAAGGAATTCGAGCGCTTCGGCGAGGAACTGGCGGGGCTCTTCCTGGAAGACAAGCCGGCCCAGGGCGAAGGCAATCGCAAACAGCGCCGCGCGAAAAAGGGCAAAGCCAGCGACAACGATCCGATTCAAGTCACCATGCGCAAACTGGCGAATCGGATCATGGCATTCGAAGCGAGAAAACAGGCCAACATCTACAAGAAGGCCAAGTTCGCCAACGCGTTCAAATGGAAGCTCATCGAGGGCGGCTACGAGGCTGAGTTCGCGGATGAACTCACCAAGGAACTGGTGATCCACTTCCGCTGAGCGCGTGCCGGAAGTTGGAGGATTCGACATTGGGTTCATTCGATCCGCTGAAGCTCATCACTGAAGGCAACACAGCCGAAGATGCAGGTCGACCGGCCGACGCGCTGAAGCTCTACGACCAGGCGATTGCCATCGCACCGGAACTCGGCCGCGCATACCTGAACCGTGGCAATGCGTTGATGGCCATGCGGGACTTCGATGCGGCCATCAAGGCCTTCGAGGCGGCCTTTGTCCGCGACCCGACTCTCGCCGGCGCACAATTCAATATTGGTAACGCCCTCGTGGCCCAGCGACGATTCGAAGAGGCCTGCGGCGCTTACCGCCGGGCGCTGGAGTTGAGGCCCGGATTCGTGGACGCGGATGTGGCCCTGGGCGCGGTGCTCGATGAACTCGGGAAGTTAGAAGACGCGGTCATCCACTACCGGCGTGCGCTGAAGGCGCAACCTTCACTTGCCCGTGTTTACGGAGATCTGGGCGTCGTGCTGGTGAAGCAGCGCCAATATGCCGAGGCCGAGGCGTGCTTCAAGCGCGCGCTGGATCTCGATCCCAGGCTGACGCACTTGTACTACCGGATCGGCAACGTCCGCGGACTGATGGGCCAGCGAAACGCTGCGATCGATGCTTACCGGAGAATGTTGCAGAGCCATCCGGAGCATGTACTGACGCATCTCATGCTCGGAATCCAGCTGCAGTCGTGCGGACAGCTGCTCGAATCGATTGCGTGTTACCGACGCGTCATCGAAATTTCGCCCCGCAACCACATCGCGTACAACAACCTGGGCGTCGTTTATCGACAGCTGACCCGCCTGGACGAAGCGTCCGCAGCGTGGCGGCACGCGCTGGAGATCGATCCCGACAACCTGGCGCCCCACAGCAATCTAATCTTTCTGGAAAACAGTCGGGCAGGCGGTTCCACGGCTGCCTTGCTCGAACTCTCCCGCGCCTTCGGAGCTTCCGCGGCACGAAAAGCGAAGGTCTTGAAGTCGTGGCCCAACTCTCCCGAGACGGAGCGCGTGCTGCGTGTCGGATTCGTTTCGGGTGATCTTCGCTCCCATCCTGTGGGTTACTTCCTGCTGAGCTTTCTAACGGCACTGAACGCGCGCGCGGCTGGCCGCCTGGAATTGCATGCCTATTTCAGCTACCCGTTAATGGACGATGTTTCGACCCGGATCCAGGCCCAGTGCCACGGCTGGCGCCAAATTCATGACATGGATGACGAAGCCCTGGTGCGCCAGATCGGCGAAGACCGCATCGACATCCTGATCGACCTGTCTGGCCACACCGGTGAGAACCGTCTGCCGGCCTTCGCCTGGAAACCAGCGCCGGTGCAAGCCACCTGGCTGGGATACCTGGGAACCACGGGTGTCGAAGAGGTCGACTACCTAATCGCCGACGACTGGACGCTGCCGGCAGAACTCGAGTCCCAATGCACCGAGAAGATCTGGCGTCTGCCGCAAAGTTACCTGTGCTTCACGCCGCCCGGTGAAGACGACACGATTGGTCCGCTACCCGCGCTGGCGAAGGGTTACGTCACATTTGGCAGTTTCAACAACCTGATCAAGCTCGGCCCGGATGTCATCGCCCTGTGGGCGCGCGTACTCCACGCCGTACCGGGGAGCCGGCTGCTGCTCAAGACGATTCAGTTCGGCGAGCCAAGCGTACGGGAGGACATGGCAGAGCAATTCGCCCGCCACGGCATCGAAAGTTCGCGCCTGATGATCGAGCCACACGTGGCCAGGACCGACTACCTGAAGCCGTTCAATCGCGTCGATATCGCGCTCGATCCGTTCCCCTACCCCGGCATCACCTCCAGTGTCGAATGCCTGTGGATGGGAGTGCCCTTCGTGACCCTGGCGGGCACGACATTCATGTCCCGTCAGGGCGTGGGTCTTCTCAACAACGCGGGCCTCGCGGACTGGATCGCGGCAGACGAAGACGAATACGTGAAGCTGGCCGCTCGACGCGCCGGCGATTTGCAATCACTGCGGCAGATACGCCAGGAGTTGCGTGCGCGCGTGCATGCTTCGCCTATCTTCGACGCGCCGAGATTCGCGGAGAATTTCGAGAAAGCGTTGCGTGGCATGTGGCACGCGTGGTGCCAGCGACTCTGATCACTCGCGGAAGCGGTTAGGCCGTCTTCGAGAAACGTTGCCGGATCAGCGCCGCGCGCCGATGCATTTCGTCGCTCGCGAAGCCCAGTTTGCGAATCGTATCCAGGCGGGGCAGCGTCGTGTCACGAGTGTAGAACGAGGAGAACGCGGCGAGCCGCTCGAGTTCTTCCAGTGCTGATGCCAGGACCCAGTCGATGATCGAGGGGCGCGGTGCGATGGCGTCGAACCGCTGCGAAGGTGCGAGGAACGGCTCAGTGAGGTCCACCGTCTTCTTCTCGAGTACTTCATTGCAGAGCCGTTGCAACGCCTCCACCGCCAGCGCGCGCTCACCCAGGTCCGCCGCCGCGCGTGCGAGGCTGGACCAGCGAGTTCCCCTGGGCTGACGCCTGGTCAGCGATACGAACATGTCGACGCTCTTGCTCAGCGCGGCGAAGCGCTGACTAGCGGGGAGAGTTGCATCGCGACTCATCGCGTACTGATACAAGGCATCTGCGACCTCCGCGCTGGAGTCGCTTTCAGCCATGATCAGCTTCCAGGAGCTTGCGAGCTCCTTGCCGTAGGGCAAGGCCACGAGCGAGGTCCGCCAGTCGTTGGTGACGCGAGTCGTGAATCGACTACGCATCGCCGAGAAGAATCCGGGCTTTTTCTCCGGCGTGGCGGCGAGCGCGCCTTGTGCCAGGTAGCCCTGCTCCGCGAGTGCGGTAGCCCGGTCCTGTTTGCACGCGAAAAGATTCAGCAGGAAGGTATCTACTCGGGCGGCGCGATCAAACGGAACCAGAACACCAAGCCCGGGAACCAGCCTGAAGGAGTGATAACCAAGCGTTGCGAAGTGATCGACGAGGTCCAGGTGAACGGCCGCCCCCGCCTTGATTTCGTACTGCACCAGCGGTGACTGCTCGGCAAAGAACCGCTGGCCCCCGTTCAGGATGTTGCGCTCCTCTCCTTCTGCATCGATTTTCATGAACGCGATGTCACGCCAGCCGTGGTGTTCGCGGCACTCATCGAGGGTCGAGACGCGCACCTCTTCGCTCGCGCCCGTGGGGGCCCCGTCGCGCACCAACTCATTCAGTTCCGAATTGTCGTTGAGCGACAGACGAAGGGTGCCGCTCACCGACGACAACGCGCACTGGTCCAGCACCACCTGGGTGAACTGGTTGGCGGCAATACTTTGGGCCAATAGTGCCGCCGTGGACGACGCCGGCTCAAACGCCCAGACACCGCCCGTCGGACCGACGGTTCGCGCCATCGAGAGCGAATACACGCCCATGTTGGCGCCGATGTCGATGACTTTCTGGCCCGGCCGCAGCAGCTTCCTCACGAACTTTATCTCGTCCTCGAACCAGTCCTGCTGCTCTTTCAGCACGTAACACGTGATGAGGTTCAGTGAGTCGGGAACGGTGATCCTGACACCGTCGACCATTTCGAGCTGGGCGGTCGATGTCATGAAGCGTGATCTGGTGCCGGCATATGTAGGCGCATGCTACGACGACTCGGTAGCCCTCGGCGAGCACAGGGTCCATCTGCTCTTGGCGCATTAGTTGCCAAGGCCCATCATCCCGACATGGCACGCCTGATTCTGCTGATGCTGTTCGCACCGCTGCTCGCCGTCCTCCCTGCTTGCACGGACGGGTCGAAGAGCGCGGGCACGGACCGCGAGCGCCGGTTGGTGCTCGGCTTCAGTCCGGTAGTGAGTTGGGGTGGCTGGAGCGGAGCCAACGCGGATTCCGTTCGTGACTCAGCACGAGACTCCGACATGGATGTGATCATGGAAGACACGCGCTATCGCCAGGAGAACCAGGTGGCGACGTTGCGATCCTTCATCCGCCAGCGAGTCGACGTCATCGTTTTCGCTCCCGTGGTGGAGTCCGGTTGGGAACTCGTCCTCCGGGAGATCCGATCCGCGGGAATTCCTGTGATCCTCATGGATCGCCACATCGAGGTGAGCGACACCTCTTTATATGCCTCCCACGTCGGCTCGGACTTTGTCGAGGAAGGTCGAAGAGCCGGACGCTGGCTGCTCGAACACACGCGGGACGAGCCCGGTGAGATCAACATACTAGAGTTGCGCGGTTCGGAAGGTTCAACGCCTGCGAATGACCGAAAACTGGGGTTTGCCGAGGTCATCAAGGACGACCCGCGTTATCGCATCGTCGAATCAAAGAGCGGTGACTTCTTCCGCGCAAGGGCGCGTGTCATCACGGCCAACTACCTGGCGGGCAAAGGCCACCGCATCCGCGCCATCTTCGCGCACAACGACGGCATGGCATTGGGCGGCATCGACGCCGTCGAGGCCGCGGGTCTCAAACCTGGCAGCGACGTGCTGGTGATTGCCATTGAAGGCAGTCGCGACGGCCTCGAGGCCATTATCGCCGGCAAACTCAATGCGTCCGTGGAGTGCAATCCATTGGTGGGGCCGCAGCTGATTGCGGTCGCCAAGGATGCAGCCGCCGGCAAACAAGTCCCGCGTCGGGTGGTCACGCAAGAGACTGTGTTCACTCGCGAGAACGCAGAAGCGGAATTGCCGAAGCGAACCTACTGAGCGGGCACCCCGGGTGCGGCCAGTCGCGCTCAAGGCAATCTCCGACACTATTTCTACTCCGCTGCCGGCGAGACGCCCGGCGTCCAAATGGTCAACTGCCTGCAACCATGTGAGGTTCCCATGTCAGCGACGCACAAACTGGTACTGAAAGCGGCCAACCAGGCCATCTCCAAGGGCGACTACGAAGGCTTCTTGAGGCACTGCACCGAAGATACCCAGTGGCACTTCATTGGCGACCGTACCTTGAGCGGCAAGGACATGGTCCGCGAATGGATGGCGGAAACGTACGTGCAGCCTCCGGATTTCAAGGTGAATCACCTCATCAGCGAAGGTGAATGGCTCACCGCGCTGGGTGACATCACATCGAAAGACGACGAGGGCAACGAGGTGTGTTATTCGTACTGCGACGTCTGGCGCTTCGAGGGTGACAAGCTCGCGGAACTGAG
>Ga0315912_10005757_pt1 | contig 11294 bp, 11 predicted proteins | sample VfabasoilMG_FD_204469 | JGI IMG/M metagenome (GOLD analysis project Ga0315912, IMG submission 204469) | Garden soil microbial communities collected in Santa Monica, California, United States - V. faba soil | ecosystem: Environmental > Terrestrial > Soil > Garden | place: USA: California...
CCACTCGGGCGTCGTCTTCGACGCCTATTGCGACGGCGTCGCGGGTCCGGTCGCCCGCGGCGGGCGCTACGACGAGGTCGGCAAGGCGTTCGGCCGGCCGCGGCCTGCGACGGGTTTTTCGATTGATTTGAGGAGTATTTCCAGCTTGAAACGCATGTCCAGGAAGAAACCCGGCAAATGAATCGCAGGGCCCGCAACGTCGTCGTCATCGGCACCCAGTGGGGCGATGAGGGCAAGGGCAAGATCGTCGACTGGCTGACCGACCGCGCCCAGGGCGTGGTGCGCTTCCAGGGCGGCCACAATGCCGGCCACACGCTGGTGATCGGCAAGAAAAAGACGGTGCTGCACCTGATTCCCTCCGGCATCCTGAGGAGCGAGGTGGACTGCTTCATCGGCAACGGCGTGGTGCTCTCGCCCGAGGCGCTGCTCGCGGAGATGGACGAGCTGGAAGGCGCGGGCGTGAAAAACGTCGTCGCGCGGCTCATTATCTCGGAAGCCTGCCCGCTGATCCTGCCGTACCACGTGGCGCTCGACCGCGCGCGCGAGGCGGCCAAGAAGATCGGCACCACCGGGCGCGGCATCGGCCCGGCCTACGAAGACAAGGTGGCGCGCCGCGCGCTGCGCCTGCAGGACCTGCTCAACCCCGAGCGCTTCGCGAAGAAGCTCGAGGAGCTTTTGGAGTTTCATAACTTTGTACTTGAAAAATTTTATAAAACTAAAAAAGTAGATTTCCAAAAAACACTCGACGAGACCCTCGCATTGGCGCCCCGCCTGGTGCCGCTGGTGGCCGACGTGCCGCGCGCGCTCTACCACGCCAACAAGGCGGGCAAGAACCTGCTGTTCGAGGGTGCGCAGGGCGCGCTGCTCGACATCGACCACGGCACCTATCCCTACGTCACGTCGTCGAACTGCGTCTCGGGCGCGGCGGCGGCCGGCGCCGGCATCGGGCCCATGCACCTGCACTACGTGCTGGGCATCACCAAGGCCTACAGCACGCGCGTGGGCGAGGGGCCGTTCCCGACCGAGCTCTCGGACGACATCGGCGAGCGCCTGCGCCAGCGCGGCCAGGAATTCGGCGCCACCACCGGGCGGCCGCGCCGCACCGGCTGGTTTGACGCCGCGGCGCTGAAACGCTCGATCCAGATCAACGGCGTCTCCGGCCTGTGCATCACGAAGCTCGACGTGCTGGACGGCGCCGAGACGCTGAAGATCTGCGTCGGCTACAAGATGGCGGGCACGGTCTACGACATCCTGCCGGTGGGCGCCGAGGAAATTGCGCGCTGCGAGCCGGTCTACGAGGAGATGCCGGGCTGGCAGGAGAGCACGGTCGGGGTGAAAGCCCACGACAAGCTGCCCAGGGCAGCGCGCGACTACCTGGCGCGCGTGGAGAAGCTCTGCGGCGTGCCGATCGACCTCATATCCACCGGTCCCGAGCGCGACGAAACCATCGTCCTGCGCCATCCGTTCGACGCGACTTAGCGGGCGCTGAAGGGCGCGTTGGGCCTCTACCGCTACCTGGAATCGCAGATCCGCGGCACGGCCAGCCCGGGACCGGGCGAACCGCCGGGGGGCTTGCTGGCGTTCTACTGGCATTTCATGCGCCAGACGCGTGGCTGGTACGGGATCATGTTTGCCACCAGCCTCGCAGTTGCGCTGGTCGATACCGCGATCCCGGTCCTGATCGGCCAGCTGGTGGCGCTGATGGAGGCCGCCGATCGGCAGGCGGCGTTCGCGCAGCGCTGGCCGCTGCTCGCCGGCATGGTGGCACTGATCCTGATCGTGCGGCCGCTGGCGATCTTCGCCGACGTCGCGGTGCGCCTGAACGCGCTCGTGCCCGGCGCCACCAGCATGATCCGCTGGCAGAGCCACTGGCACGTGGTGCGCCAGAGCTGGAGCTTTTTCCAGAACGACTTTGCCGGCCGCATCGCCAACCGCGTGCTGCAGACCGGCTTGTCGCTGCGCGAAAGCGCGATGGCGGCGATCCGCGCGGTCTGGTACATCGCGGTCTACGGCCTGAGCGCGCTGGTGCTGATGACGCTCGCGGACTGGCGCATCGCGCTGCCAACGCTGCTGTGGATCGTTGGCTACGTGCTGTTCCTGCGCCACTTCGTGCCGCGCATGCGCGAGCTCTCGAAGCTGAGCTCGGAGGGGCGCTCGCTCGTGATGGCGCGCGTGGTGGACAGCTACACCAACATCCTGACAGTGAAGCTGTTCGCGCGTCCGGCGCAGGAGGACGCCTACGTCAGCGAAGCGATCGACGGGCACCAGGAGGCGATCGCCGCGCACATGCGCCTCGCGTCGAATTTCATGCTTTGCCTGGCGGTCATGAACGCGCTGCTGGTGAGCGCGACGGCGGCGATCGGCGCCTGGCTGTGGGCGCAGGGCGCGCTCAGCGCGGCCGCGGTGGCGACGGCCCTGCCGCTCGCCTGGCAGATTGCCAACACCGCCGGCTGGGTGAGCTGGGAGGTGGCGGCGATCTTCGAGAACGTCGGTATGGTGCAGGAAGGCATGCAGACGATCGCCGTACCGCTCGCGGGCACCGACAAGCCGGGGGCGCGCGCGCTTGGGGTGCCGCGCGGCGAGATCCGTTTCGACGACGTGACCTTCGACTACGGCGGCGCGGCCAGCGCCCCGGTGCTTGACCATCTGAGCCTCGTAGTGCGGCCGGGTGAGCGCGTTGGCCTGGTCGGGCGCTCGGGCGCCGGCAAGTCCACGCTCGTCAACGTGCTGCTGCGCTTCTACGATCTCGGGCAAGGCAGCATCCGCGTCGACGGACAGGATTTGCGGGATGTCACGCAGGAAAGCCTGCGCGCGGAGATCGGCATGGTCACCCAGGACACCTCGCTGCTGCACCGCTCGATTGCCGAGAACATCCGCTATGGCCGGCCCGAAGCGAGCGATGCGCAGGTCGAGGCCGCCGCGCGCAAGGCGCATGCGCACGAATTCATCCTGGGCCTGCGCGACTGGAAGGGCCGCGCGGGCTACGGGGCGCACGTCGGCGAGCGCGGCGTCAAGCTCTCGGGCGGCCAGCGCCAGCGCATCGCCATCGCGCGTGTGGTGCTGAAGGACGCGCCCATCCTCGTGCTCGACGAAGCGACTTCGGCGCTGGACAGCGAAGTGGAACTGGCGATCCAGGAGCAGCTGCTCGGGCTCATGGAGGGCAAGACGGTGATCGCGATCGCGCACCGCCTCTCGACGATCGCGCGCATGGACCGGCTGATCGTGCTCGATGCCGGCCGCGTGGTCGAGCAGGGCACGCACGAGGAACTGCTGCGCCTGAAGGGCCACTACGAAAAACTGTGGCGCCACCAGTCCGGCGGCTTCCTCGCGCGCGACGTGAAGCCGACCGACACGGCCGAGGAACCGCCCGGCGACGCGCTGCCCGAAGTCCCTGCGGTGAAGGTGGGCGACCCCAGCGAGCGGGCGCCGGCCTGACGGCCCCGCTCAGGGCTCTTGCGCCACCATCACGCAGTCGCGTCCCTGCCGCTTGGCGGCATACATCGCCATGTCCGCGGCGCGCAGCAATTCCGCCATGCTGCGGCCATGCTCGGGAAAGGCCGCGACCCCGACCGAGGCGGTGAGCGGGCGCAGCAGGTCGCCGCGCACGTTGACCGTCAGTCCCTGGATGCCCTTCCAGAGCTGCTCCGCGCGCGACTGCGTCATCGCGAGCGTGGCCTCGGGCAGCATCACGACGAACTCCTCGCCGCCGTAGCGGCAGGCGATGTCTTCCGCGCGCACGTTCGCCTGCAGGAATTCGCCCACCGACCGCAGCAGCAGGTCGCCGACTTCGTGGCCATAGCTGTCGTTGACGCGCTTGAAGTGGTCGAGGTCCAGCATGATGAGCCCGACGGTGCGCCGGTTGCGCGCGGCGCGCAGCACCTCGCGCTCGAGCGCGTGTTCCATGTGGCGCCGGTTGTAGAGCCCGGTCAGCGCGTCGCGCACCGCCTGCATGCGCAGCGTTTCGCGCAGCTTCAGGTTGGCGAGCGCAAGCGACAGGTGCTCCGAGACCGAGAGCACCCAGAGCTTGCGCGTTTCCGGCTGGCTCGCCTTCAGCGCCTGCGGCTGCGCGTCACGTGCGTCACGCGCGTCACGTTCGGCATAGCGCACGTGCAGCATGCCGAGCACCTCGCCCTGCGCGGTGACCGGGGCGCAGAAGTACGGCCCGGCCGGCGGCTGCGCAATGTGCTGGCAGGAAAGGCCCGCGCCCGGGCCTTCCACGGCGTGCAGCTGGCCGCTGCGCAGCGCCCAGCAATCCTCCTTGGCGATGACCGGGTCGTCCGGCGCGCGGTCGTCGCCCCAGGTCACGACCGCCTCGAGCAGCTGGTTGCCGGGATTCAGGTGGTAGAAGCTGCCGCAGGCGCCCGGGAACAGCTTGCCGACGTAGTGCGCCAGCACGCCCTTGGATTCCTCGACGGACTTGCACATCTGCAGCATGTCGCCGACCTTGCCGAGCAGCGCGTTTTCGCGGTTGCGCTGCTCGAGTTCCTGCACCGTCGCGCGCAGCTGCCGGTTGGCATCCTGCAACGCCTGTTCCGAATCGATGTGCTCGGTGATGTCGCGCGCGATCACGACGACCTGCGCGACCCGGCCGTCGGCGTCGCGCACCACGTTGCCCTGCGACTCGATGTGCCGGACGCTGCCGTCTTCCAGCAGGAAGCGGTAGCGCGTGCGCTGTCCCACGCCGGTGAGGACGGTGGCGCGGAAGATTTCCCGCACGCGCTCCCGGTCGTCGGGGTGGATTTCGCGGAACGAATCCGTTCCGGTCAGGTCGCGCTCGCCGAACAGCGCGTGGTAGGACGGGTTGTTGTAGAGGCGCACGCCCTGGGTGTCGAGCAGCGCGACCAGGTCCGAGGTGTTCTCGAGGATCAGGCCGACCGCGCGTTCGCTCGCAAGCAGCGCGCGGCCGCGCTTTCCGGCGGCGGCCTTGTCGGATCTTGGCGGCGTTTCCGATGCCATGGCTGCGGGGTGCAGGTCCGCGGAACTGGGATGCGTAGCTTACGACGGTTTATCGCCCGGCGGCTTCTCCGGGCGTCCTATTCGTCGAGCCGGATCCGTTCCAGCGCGCCCGACACCGTCGATTTTCCGACGGTGAGGTAGAGATGCCGGTCGGAGACCGAGAGGTCGAGCTTCATCCTGCGTTCCAGCCGTCCCACGAAGCCGGCGACCAGGTCGCGGCCGAGCGCGTACAGCTCGAGCGCCTCGGCCCGGTGGATCTTCTGCCCGGCCAGCAGCTTGCGGATCTGCTCGGCCGGCCGGTGCGTGTAGAGCGCCACGCGCGGCGCGGCCTTGCTTGCCCGGTGCAGGCGCGCGGCATCCGGCGCGCCGATCTCGATCCATGAGCGCAGCGCGCCGGTCAGGTCTCGCACCGACAGCGCCGGCTCGTCGGGGTCGGAGAGTCCGCGCGAGAACGCGATGCCCTCGACGTATTCCAGGCAGTAGGCCAGCACGCGCGTCGCGAGGTATTCCGCCGATTCGGAAGGGTGGCGCGCCGCCTTGAACTCGAACGACTCGTACACGCCGCGGTCGACGTCGGACAGGCCGACCGTGAAGTGGTAGATCGTCGCGCTCAGTGCCAAAGGAAACCCGGGGAATCCCGAACCGCGACGGTTGGATGGATTAAACTTACTGGTGCCGAGGAAGGGACTCGAACCCCCACAGTGTTGCCACCGCTAGGACCTGAACCTAGTGCGTCTACCAATTCCGCCACCTCGGCAAGGGGGCGCATCAAGGGGGCGGATTCTAGTGTCTGACTTTCAGAGTGTCAAAGAAAAAACATTTCGCCAGCGCGAAGTCAGCGCCTAAGCCAGCGGTCGTCACCGGCCGCATCGAGGGCCATCCCGACGGGCATGGTTTTCTCGTGCCCGACGGGGGCGCCGATGCGCCGTGGATCGCGCTTCCGGCGGTCGAGATGCGCCAGGTGCTCAGAGGCGACCGCGCCACGGTGCGGCTGGTTAAAACCGATCCGCGCGGGCGCGCGGTGGGCGAGATCGTCGAAGTGCTGGAACGCGCGAACCGGAGAATCGTCGGACGCCTGCACAAACAGCACGGCGTATTGCTCCTGGTGCCGGAGGACCGGCGCATGCCGCTGGACATCCTGATCCCCGCCGACCAGGCGGGGCGCGCAAAGCCGGGCGAGGTGGTGACTGTCGAACTGGTTGCACAGCCTTCCAAGCACGCGCAGCCGATCGGCCGCGTCCTCGAAGTGCTCGGCAACTATGCCGATCCGGGCATGGAGATCGAAATCGCGCTGCGCAAGTTCGACCTGCCGCACGAATTCTCGAAGAAGGCCATGGCGCTGGCGCGCGCGATGCCGGACGAAGTGCGCGCCGACGACCTGAAAGGGCGCAAAGACCTGAGGCATCTGCCTTTCGTCACCATCGACGGGGAGACGGCGAAGGATTTCGACGACGCGGTGCACGCCGAGCGCGAAGGCAAGGGCTTCCGGCTGCGCGTCGCGATCGCGGACGTGAGCCACTACGTGCGGCCCGGCGACGCGCTGGACGCCGACGCGCGGGAGCGGGGCACGTCGGTCTATTTTCCGCGCCGCGTGATCCCGATGCTGCCGGAGAAGATTTCCAACGGCCTGTGCTCGCTCAACCCGAACGTCGACCGGCTGGCGATGGTCTGCGACATGGCGATCGGGCCGAACGGCAAGGTGGCGCGCTACGAGTTCTACGCGGCGGTTTTCCGTTCTCATGCCAGGCTGACCTACACCGCTGTCTGGGACAGGATTTCCAGAGGGAAAGCCGATCGGGACCTGCAGATCCTGTACGCGGTCTACAAGGTCCTGTTCGAGGAGCGCAACCGCCGCGGCGCCATCGATTTCGAGTCGGTGGAGACGAAGATGGAGTTCGACGCGCGCGGCAAGATCCTGCGCATCGTGCCCGAGCCGCGCAACGAGGCGCATCGCCTGATCGAGGAGTGCATGCTGGCCGCGAACGTCTGCGCCGGCAATCTGCTCGCGGCGCGCGGGCACCCGGTGCTGTACCGCGTGCACGACGTGCCGGCGCCGGAGAAGGTGAAGGCGCTGCGCGATTTCCTCGCCGAACTGGGCCTGACCCTGCCCGGCGGCGAGAAGCCCAAGCCGAAGGACTACGCACAGCTGCTGGCGAAGATCCGCCCGCGGCCCGACCATGCGCTGCTGCAGACGATCCTGCTGCGCTCGATGAAGCAGGCGGTCTACACGCCGGAGAACGTCGGCCACTTCGGGCTTGCCTTCGAGGCCTACGTGCATTTCACCTCGCCGATCCGCCGCTATCCGGACCTGCTGGTGCACCGCGCGATCAAGGCCGTGCTCGCGAACCAGAAATACGCGGGCGTGGATTGGGACGAACTGGGCCGGCACTGCTCGGAGACCGAAAGGCGCGCCGACGACGCCAGCCGCGACGTCGAAAGCTGGCTGAAGTGCTTCTACATGCAGGACCACGTCGGCGAGTCGTTCGAAGGCAGCATCACCGGCGTCACCGCCTTCGGCCTGTTCGTGATGCTGGACAACTACTACGTCGACGGCCTGGTGCACATCTCCGAGCTCGGGCGCGACTACTACCGCTACGAGGCCAACCGCCACCTGTTGTTAGGTGAGAGAACCGGCAAACGCTATCGCCTCGCGGACCGCATCAAGGTGAAGCTGGTGCGCGTGGACCTGGAGACGCGCAAGATCGACCTCGTCCCGGAGGACAGCGATGCCCGCCGACGCTGAGCGCGTCATCTTCGGTTTCCACACGGTGCTCGCGCGCCTGCGTGCAGAACCGAAGTCGGTGCTGGAGGTGTTCCTGGACGAGACGCGCAAGGACGCGCGCGCCAGGGACTTCGCCGCGCAGGTCGAGCGCGCGGGGGCGCGCCTGATGCGCGTGTCCTCGTCCCGCCTGGAGGGCATGGCCGGCGGCGGCCGCCACCAGGGCGTGGTCGCGCGCGTGCAGGCGAACACGCAGCGGCAGACACTGGAGGAACTGCTCGAGAGCCTTGAACGTGAACTGCGGGTGCCCCCCCTGCTGCTGGTGCTGGACGGCATCACCGACCCGCACAACCTGGGCGCCTGCCTGCGCGTGGCCAATGCGGCCGGCGCGCACGCGGTGATCGCGCCCAAGGATCATGCGGCGGGGATCAATGCCACCGTCTCCAAGGTGGCCAGCGGCGCGGCGGAAATCACGCCCTACTTCATGGTGACCAACCTTGCCCGGACGCTGGCTGACCTGAAGGATCGGAACATCTGGGTGGTTGGCACGGATTCTGCCGCTTCGAGCAGTTTGTTTTCCGTGAAAGAGCTGCCCAGTTCCATCGCCTGGGTCCTCGGCGCCGAAGGGTCCGGGATGCGCCGCCTGACGCGCGAAAGCTGCGACCTGCTGGTCAGGATCCCGATGGGCGGGGCGGTGGAGAGCCTGAACGCCTCGGTAGCCGCCGGGGTCTGCCTGTTCGAATCGGTGCGGCGCAGAAGCCTGTAAGCCCGCGGGAGGAGCCTTGACCCACATCAAAGGGCCTCGCGTCGCCCGCCGGCATCCTGTGTAAAAATATCGCCCGCACCGTGCCCGCGACTCGACCGGAAGGGTTTCCAGACTTTTTTGTCATCGGCGCGCCGCGCTGCGGCACCACGTCGCTGTGCCGATTCTTCGCGAAGAATCCCCAGATCTGTTTTTCCCGCCCGAAGGAGCCCCACTACTTCGCCCGCGTCGGCGGCCTTCCCTCGGGCGGCGAATTGCAGCGCGACTACCTCGAGCGCTATTTCGGCCACCGCCAACCCGCCCACCGCGTCGCGGGAGAGGGGTCGGTATCCCATCTCTATGCCCCGGAGGCCATCGAGCGGATCCTGCATTTCAACCCGGCGGCGCGCTTCATCGTCATGCTGCGCAACCCGATGAGCATGCTGCCGTCGTACCACCTGAAGATGCGATACCTGCTGCAGGAGGACGAGGAGGACTTCGCCGCGGCGTGGCGGCTGCAGGAGGCGCGCTCGCGCGGCAAGCACGTGCCCCGGCATTGCCTGGACCCGCGCACCCTGATGTACGGGGAGGTGGCCAGGTACGGCGCGCACCTCGAGCGGGTGTTCAGTCTCGCGGGCCGCGAGCGCACGCACGTGATCGTGTTCGACGATTTCGTGGCGAACCCGCTGGACGCCTACCGGGAGGCGCTTGGATTCCTCGGCGTGGACTACGACGGTCGGACCTGGTTCTCGCCCAGAAACGAGAGCCGGATCTACCGCTACCGCTGGCTGCAGGAACTGCTTTACGTGCCCGCTTCGCGCGGCGGCGTCACCAGGGGCGTCGCCCGGCGCGTCGCCCGGAAGCACAAGCACAGCAAATCCAGGAAGGGCGGCTGGGTCCGGCGCCTGGCGGAATGGAACAGGATTTCCACCACGCCTGCCTTGCTGACGCGGGAAATGCGCGCCGTGGTCGCCGAACATCTGCGCTCGGACAACCTGCTCCTGGGCCGGTTGCTGCGGCGGGACCTGAGCGACTGGCTGGCGGAACCGGCGGTGCCGGTGGTCCGGCTGGCGGACGCACTTGCCCAAGTGCAGGAAACTGCTTAGAATTCGCCCCCTTTCGCCCTCCGGGGCGATTGTTCCCGCGCTTCCGGGCGCCTTTCCTTGCCGCACCGCTCACGCATGGCGGGTGGCTTACCCATAAGGAGAAACATCGCATGCGGCATTACGAAATCTGTTTCATCGTCCATCCGGACCAGAGCGAGCAGGTGCCCGCCATGGTCGAGCGCTACAAGGGCATCGTCGCCCAGCGCGAGGGCAAGGTGCACCGCCTGGAAGACTGGGGACGGCGCCAGCTGGCGTTCCCGATCGCCAAGGTGCACAAGGCGCACTACGTGCTGATGAACATCGAGTGCGACGGCGAGACCATCGCCGAGCTGGAGCACTCGTTCCGATTCAACGACGCGGTCCTGCGCCACCTCACCATCAAGATGACCAAGGCGGTCACCGATCCCTCCCCGATGATGAAGGAGGAGAAGTCGCGCTCGATGATGGGCGAGGCGAAACCCGCCGAGGCGGCCGTTGCGGCCCCGGCGCCGGCGGCTTGAGCGGCAGCTCGAACCGGGTCGAGATTTCCGGCGTGGTCACCGAATTGAAGGCGCTGCGGCATACGCCGGCCGGGGTTCCGGTCGTCGAGTTCCGCCTGCGCCACGAATCGGAGCGCGCCGAGGCCGGCGCGAAGCGCAAGGTGAACGCCGAGATCGAGGCGGTCGCCTTCGAGGCGCAGGCGAGGCTGCTCGCGGCCAGGCCGCTGGGGCAGCAGCTGAAGGCCGAAGGATTTCTGTGTGCGAAGAGCCGGCAGTCGAAGAAGCCGGTCCTGCACGTGACGAACATCGAATTCGTGGAAGGGAACTGACATGGCACCACCGAGACGGGGCAAGGGCAAGTTCAAGGGCAAGGGCAAGGACAAGAAGGACCGCGGGCAGCGGGCGCTGTTCCGCCGCCGCAAGTTCTGCCGCTTCACCGCCGAGAAGATCGAATGGGTCGACTACAAGGCCATCGACATCCTCAAGGACTTCATCAACGAGAACGGCCGCATCATCCCGGCGCGCATCACCGGCACCTCCGCCGGCTACCAGCGCCAGCTGTCGGTGGCGGTCAAGCGCGCGCGCTTCCTCGCGCTGATGCCGTTCACCGATCTGCACTGAGCCGTACAGGAGAAATGCAGCCATGCAAGTCATACTGATGGAGAAGCTGGCGAACCTCGGCGACCTCGGCGACGTGGTCAAGGTCAAGGACGGCTACGCCCGCAACTTCCTGATTCCGCAGGGCAAGGCCAAGCGCGCGACGGAAGAGAACCTGAAAGTCTTCGAGGCGCGGCGCGCGGAACTGGAAAAGGCCCAGGCGGCCGCGCTGGAGCAGGCGAAGGCGCGCGGCGCCAAGCTGGACGGCCTGGTGCTGAAAATCACGCAGAAGGCGGGCGTGGACGGCAAGCTGTTCGGCTCGGTCACCAACCACGACATCGTCGACGCGCTCAAGGCGCAGGGCCACGAAGTCGAGCGCGCGCAGATCCGCATGCCCGCCGGTGCGCTCAAGCAGGCCGGCGAGTACCCGCTGCAGATCGGGCTGCACACGGATGTGGTTGTCAGCATTACGGTATCTGTGATCGGCGAGACCTGAGATTTTTTTCGCCGCAGGCTTGTTAAAAGGGCTGGCGACAGCCCTTTTTCTTTTCTAGAATGGGTCGACTCCTATGGCCCAACCCCAAGCGCGCCGCAGCGAGCCCGGCGATCCCCAGCTCCTCGCGCTCAAGGTGCCGCCGCACTCGGTCGAGGCTGAACAGTCGCTGCTGGGCGGCCTGCTGCTCGACAACCAGGCT
>Ga0315912_10005758_pt1 | contig 11294 bp, 6 predicted proteins | sample VfabasoilMG_FD_204469 | JGI IMG/M metagenome (GOLD analysis project Ga0315912, IMG submission 204469) | Garden soil microbial communities collected in Santa Monica, California, United States - V. faba soil | ecosystem: Environmental > Terrestrial > Soil > Garden | place: USA: California...
CCACCTCGCTCTTGCGTCCCCGGCTGGTGAGCGTTGCCAAGTCGGCAGTGACGGTCATCGGGCTCTTGTAGCTGGCCCCGTCGAGATCGATTCGCCCCGCGAGCACCGGCAATCCCGTCTCGCCGCTGCTCGCTTCGGCTGGCACCGTGAGGCGGAGGTCGGAGTCGAAGGTGACGCGCGTCTCCTTGCCCAGGGGAAGCGACACGTGGCGCGCGCGCAAGCCCAGTTGGATCTCGCCGAGCCGGCCCATCGACAGTGGCGCCGAGCCCTCGAGCTCGAGCTTGCCACCTCCCCAGTTGGCGTCGCCGCGGGAAACCTTGAGACCACCAGAGCTCACGTCGACGGCGATCTCGAGATCGGTGATCGGCGTTTTCACGCTCGAGAGCACGAGCTTGCCGTCGTGAACTTCGATCGCTCCCGAAAGTTGCGGCGACGGCCAGCGGCCATGCGCGCCGAAGCGTCCCAAGAGCTTTCCTTCCGCCCGCTCGATGCCGTCGATCGCCGGGGCGAGCATCGACAGGCTCGTCTCACGCAGGGTGAACTCCGCGTCGATGTCCAGGTCCTCTGCCATCGAAAGCTCGGCATCCAGGATTGCGCTCTGGCCGCCGGGGGTCTGCACCGAAAGCGCGAGCCCGCTGGTGGACAGCGTGTGGTCGTCGATCAAGACCACTGCCGACGAACCCGCGGCTGGTCCTCCACCGTCGGCGCTGGGAGGCAAGAGCTCGAGCGAGAGCGCACTGCCCTCGACCTCCAGCTCGCGCACGTCGAAGCGCAGGTCGGAAGAAAATGGCCGAGCGACGGGAAGGTCCTGGATGGCGAGGTGACCCGACAGCCTGCCGCTGCGAATGCCGGAGGCTTCGGGGCTGGTGCCCAGTGCTGCCAGGACCGCCGCCAAGTCCAGGCGATCGAAGTCGACCGTCCCCTGAACGTGCCGCTGCCGTTGCCACGAAGCCCGCAAATCGGTCAGCTTGATTTGGCTACCAAAGAGCTGACCGTCGATGTGGAAGGTGCCCTCGTTCTCATCCTGCGCGTACCGAGCGGGATCGAATTCGGGTGGAATGCTGCGCCCGCAAGTAGAGGTCTTACCGGAGCCTTCGAGCTCGGTTCGGATCGGCTCCAGGCGAACGGTCAGGTTCGATGGTGGCAGCCTCGAGTCGTCGGCGCGAAGCTCGGTGATGTCGGCTTTCGCCTGAAACGACAGCGCTTCGATGTTGCCACCGACTTGCACGCTTCCGCTGACGAAGCCTTCCACCGACTTGCCGAGGCCCTCCAGGGAGTCTACGCGGGAGATTGGCACTCGGCTGCCCACGAAGTCGCCGCGAAGGGCCCCACCCGGTGTCAGCTTCGCATTGCCGAGGATGGTGCCGGTACCCTTCCTCATGGTGATGCTCGGCACGTCGAGCCGCATGCCGCGCGAGCCGGCCGCGATGTCGAACCATTCGAACTGGTAGTCGCCTTCCGCCTGGGTGAAGGACTCTCCGAACAGGCTGGCCTCGGCGAGCTGCGCCCGTCCGTCGACCATCAGCCGTCCCGTCCTGCAGGTATCTTCCTTGCCACCCAAGATGTAGCGCACGCGGGCCAGCGTCTTGCCCGAGCCGGAGATGTCGTCGAAACGAGGGTCGACGTCGAAGTGGAAGATCTCGAAGAAGCGCTCTACGACGAACTGCTTGCTGTCCACCACGGCGGTGAACTCCACCGTTGCGGGGCCGTCGAAGTTCAGCTGCGCGCTCGGCAGTGAATAGGACATGTCACCCTTGCGCCCTTCGGCGCCCAGGAAGTCCACGCGCAAGGGCTCGAAGTGGACCCGACTCTCGGTCAGATCGCCGGCGTGGAAGCCGCCGATCGACAGGCCATCGACGGAAAGCTCGCCGTCGAGCACGGGATGCCTGGCAGGGCCCACCATCTCGAGGGCCAGCTTGGAGGTGCCTTGGACGTCGATGCCGGCGATCGGGCCGACGTCCGCCAGGTCGAGCGTGACTTCCTCGCCCGTGCGCAGAATGACGTCGTTCTTCCAGCCGATGCTCACCAGCTCGACCGGGAGCGAGCTTTTCCCGAAGGTGGCCAGGGTGTCGTAAAACTCGAGAGCCTTCGTGTGCGCGCGGAAGCGGCCCACGACCCTGGCCTCTTTGACGCCGACCATGCGCTGCTTGGTGGGGTCGTGCCAGGCGCGATTGTAGACGGCGAAGTCGCGGGTGTTCGCGACCAAACCACCGTCGATGTAGAACGGCTTGAGCGTTCCTTTGATGTGACTCACCAGCATCTCGCCGAAGTTCCAGTCCACGATCGTGTTCGGCGCCACGCCCACGTCCCGCATCAAACCGGGGAAGGTGACGCCCTTGGAGCGAACGGCTTCTATGTGGACGGGCAGAGTCGGGGCGAAGGGCTCGACGGACAGGTTCTCGATGATGGCCGTTCCGTTGCCGTAGCCCGCCTCGAGTCTCGGCACCTTCACCTTGTCGGCCACGATGCGCACGTCGGCGGTCACCCGCTCGGCGATTGCGTAGCGCCCGAGCCCCAGACGTTCACCGGAGATCTGTCCGTCCACGTCTGGCAAGCGCGACGCACCGTCGTGGCGCACGCTACCACTGAAGCCCGCCCATCCACGGAGCGGCTCGAGCTTGGGCGCAAAGCGATTGGCGAGCGCCGCGGGGAGGCGGGCGGTCACCTTGCCCTCGATCGTCGGCTTGATCGTGCCGCGGGTCTTGCCGAGATTCACGTCGACGTGTGAGAGGCGCACCAGCACGCGCTGGTCGCCCTCGTCGGCGCAGTCGGGCCTGGTCCCAGGCTCGGGGGCCTTGTCGAGCACGCCGGAGAGCGACAGGCGCTTGACGGACAGCTTGGTCTCCGAAACGAACGTCCTGAGCTCGAGCGCGCACAAGCGATCCTCATCCACACTCGTGCCGGAGGCGACCGTGCGGCGCCGCAAGACGTCGGCGCCCGCCATGCGCAGCGCTACGTCGAAGGCCAAGTTCGGCTCCGCGAACGCGTCGACGTCGAGGTCTTCGGTGACCACGTGCAGGTCGTCGAGCGCGAGGTCGAGGCGTGCTCCGGTAATGGCGAGGCTTCGAAACGGCGAACGCGTGAGTGGGGGACGCTCTCCGGTGCGGGTTGGAAAGCGGTAGGCGACGTTCTTCAGCTCGCCCTTCTCCACCACCAGCCGAACCTGACTTTCCTCGAGCTCGACGTCACCCACGTCGATGCGTCCGGCCAGGAGGGAAAAGAGGCGGGGGCTCACCGCAGCAAGCCGCGTCTGCAGTGCCGGACGACCGCCGTCCTTCGAGGGAACCTCGAGGTTCGTCACCGCCAGGCGCAGCGGAATGAGCTGAAGCTCCACCTCGAAGGTTGCGGCGACACCGAGCTCCTCGCGCAGCACCCGCGATGTCTCGGCCACGGCCCACTCCTGCACGGGCTTCGAGCGCAGGATGACGCCCCCCGCGAGTGGGACGGCGCCCACCAGGGCGAAGAGCAGGCACAGGGCGCGCGCCACCCAGCGCCCGAGGTCGAGCTCGGCGTGCCGGCCCTTGGGCAGGGCGCTCTTTCTTGCGGGTTTGGGCGAGGGCACCAGGACTTCAACCTACCGCGGACGGAAAGCACGTCGATTCGACGCGGGCAGCGAGGCGAGAATCCCCATCTTGGGCGCCAAAAGTCCGGCCCGAGCAAGAAATCGACCTGGGACGGTCGCCGGGGCTGAAATCGGGTGCTGCCGGAAATTTGGGCCTCGCGACGCTGTGCGCTCCGGGGCATTGTGCTATTGCCGCCGGCCCTGCTGGCCGCGGCCATCGCCTCGTCATGAGTGATCCCTCCACGAAGTCCACGCCGCCGGTGGAGCCCGGCCCTGCGCCGGCTGACCTCGGCTCGTCGCCTCGCGTGAGCCGGGCCTCGCGCCCAGCCTCAGCTCGTGCCCCGGGAGTCGAGGCTCTCCCGCCGAGTCGGGAGCGCGCGCTCGATGCCCTCGAGCAGGCCGTGTGCGGCGCCGAGAGCGGTCAAGCCGGGCCCGTCCATTGGGTGCGGGCCGAGGATCTGAAGGGGCTCGGTGCTGCCGAGCTGCGCCCGGGGCTCGATCGCTTGCTCACCGCTCGGCATGCCGATGTAGGCCTGGATGTGCTGCGCAAGAGCGGCCTGCTCGAAGCTCTGCTGCCCGAAGTCCAAGCCATGGTTGGCTTTGGCGACGGCGAGTGGCGCCACAAGGACGTCTGGAAGCACACCAAGCAGGTCGTCATCCAAGCCGTGCCGCGGGTCGAGCTGCGCTGGGCTGCGCTTCTGCACGACATCGGCAAGGTGAAGACCCGCACCATCAGCGAGTCGGGTGAGGTGCACTTCTTCGGCCATGCCGAAGTCGGTGCGCGCATGTTCGACAAGCTCGAGCGGCGTCTGAAGCTCTTCTCCGAGGAGGCGCCGCTGCGCGAGGAAGTGCGATTCTTGGTCCTGCACCACCTGCGGGCCGGTTGCTACGACGGCTCCTGGACCGACAGCGCGGTGCGGCGATTCTCGCGCGAGATGGGGTCGCACCTGGAAGCGTTGCTCCTGCTCTCGCGCGCAGACATGACCACCAAGCGGCCGGAGAAGAAGCGGGCCGCGATGCGCATGATTCAGGAACTGTCCGAGCGCATCGACCAGCTCGCCGAGCTCGACGCCCGGGTTCCCCCGCTGCCCAAGGGCCTCGGCGACCACCTGATGCGAGAGTTTGGCATTCCGCCTTCCCGGCAGCTCGGGAACCTGATGCGCGCGCTCGAGCTCGCTGCGGACGCCGGTGACATCGAAGCTCGTCGTGAGCCCGAATACTACGTGGACCTCGTGGGCCGCGAACGTGAGCGGTTCGGGCTAGCTCCGAGCTGAGCCGACCCTGCTGGTTTCGAGGCCCTGCTCGTTTCGTGGGCTGCTTGTCCGAGGACGGCGGTCGCTCGCGACGGCGTGGGTTCTTTGCTATGCGGACGCAGCCTTGCTCGTGGCCCCGTCGGGCCGCCGAGCTTGGCGCGGAGCAAGATGAAGATCGCGATCGTCAAGGAGATGCGCGCGGACGAGCGGCGCGTGGCAGGGACGCCGGAAACGGTCGCCCGGCTCAAGGACAAACTGGGCTTCGAGGTGACGGTGGAAGCCGGCGCAGGGCTGCGGGCTGGCATCACGGATGCGGCCTTCGAGGCCGCGGGCGCCACCATCGTTACGGACAAGGCCCGCGTCTGGTCCGAGGCGGACGTCGTGCTCAAGGTCAACCCGCCCGCCGCCACGGAGGGCGACCACGAGGTCGACCTTCTGCGCTCGGGCGCACTACTCATCAGCTTCGTGTGGCCGGCGAAGAACGCCGATCTGCTCGAGCGCCTGCGGGCACGGGGCGTATCGACCCTGGCCATGGACGCGGTGCCGCGCATCACGCGCGCCCAAAAGCTCGACGCACTATCGTCGATGGCCAACATCGCCGGCTATCGCGCCATCGTCGAAGCGGCGAACCTGTTCGGGCGCTTCTTCACCGGGCAGATGACGGCTGCCGGTAAGGTGCCACCGGCCAAAGTGCTGGTGATCGGCGCCGGCGTGGCGGGCCTGTCGGCGATCGGAGCCGCCAGTAGCCTGGGTGCGATCGTGCGCGCCTTCGACACGCGGCCTGCCGTGAAGGACCAGGTCAAGTCGATGGGGGCGGAGTTCTTGGAGCTCACGGTCGAGGAGGACGGTACCGGCGTCGGCGGCTACGCGAAGGAAATGAGCCCGGCCTTCATCGCCGCCGAGATGGACCTCTTCCGTCGTCAAGCCAAAGAGGTCGACATCATCGTCACTACTGCGCTCATCCCCGGCAAGGGAGCGCCAAAGCTCATCTTGGCCGACATGGTCGCGCTGATGAAGCCAGGCAGCGTGATCGTGGACCTGGCTGCCGAAGCGGGCGGCAACTGCGAACGCACCGTACCCGGCCAGGTGGTGACGACCGAAGGCGGGGTGCACGTCGTCGGCTACACCGACCTGCCGAGTCGCTTGGCGCCGACTGCGAGCCAGCTCTACGGCATGAACTTGGTCCACTTCCTGAGCGACCTCGGCGGAGCGCAGAAGTGGAACCTGAACCTCGAAGACGAGGTGATCCGCGGCGCACTGGTGACGCACGCGGGCGAAATCACCTGGCCGCCACCTCCGGCAGCGCACCCCGTCGAAGCCAAGCCAGTGGTCGCAAAGGCAGCGCCGCATTCCCCGAGCGCGAAGGAGAAGGCGAAGAAGGACGGCGCTCGTTCGCTGCTCGTTCTCCTAGCGCTGGCAGCTTCCCTTTTGGGCCTGGGGGCGGTCGCTCCCGCAGCCTTCGTCGCTCACTTGACGGTGTTCGTGCTCAGCGTGTTCATCGGCTGGCAGGTGGTGTGGAACGTGACCGCCGCCCTGCACACGCCGCTGATGAGCGTCACCAACGCCATCAGCGGCATCATCATCGTCGGCGGCATGCTGCAGGTATCCGGGCCGATGGACAGCCCCGTTACCATTCTCGGTGCCGTGGCCATTCTGGTCGCCACCATCAACATCGCCGGCGGCTTCCTGGTGACCCAGCGCATGCTCAAGATGTTCTCCAGATAACCGCTGTCAAGACGCCCGATCTCTCTGCTCTCCCCGCACGCAAACCGGCAAAGCCATGTCCCAAACCTTGATCACCGCCTCCTATCTCTTGAGCGGCGTGCTCTTCATTCTCAGCCTGGGCGGCCTGTCGAAACAGGAGACCGCCAAGCGGGGCAATGCCTACGGCATGCTCGGTATGGCACTGGCCATCGTCGTCACCGCCCTCGACCCGCGTGTCACGGGCTACCAGGTCCTCCTGCCCGCCGTTCTCGTTGGCACCGTCATCGGCGCCATTCTCGCCGCCAAGGTGGAGATGACGAGCATGCCGGAGCTGGTGGCGATCCTGCATTCGTTCGTGGGGCTCGCCGCGGTGCTCGTTGGCTTCGCCAGCTACTTGGATCCCAACGTGCATTTGGCCGGGGTCGAAGGTCTCATCCACGAGATCGAGGTCTACGTCGGTGTCTTCATTGGAGCGGTCACGTTCACCGGCTCGGTGGTCGCGTTCGGCAAGCTGCGCGGAACGATCGGCTCGAAGGCGCTCTCCTTGCCCGGCCGCAACTTCTGGAACGTGGCGATGTTCGGTGCGGCCGCCTATTTGGCGGTCGGTTTCGTCGGTCAGGAGAACCACGGCGGCCTTTTGAACCTGTACATCATGACCGGCATCGCCTCCGTGTTCGGCATCCTGATGGTGATGGCCATCGGCGGCGCCGACATGCCCGTCGTGGTGTCGATGCTGAACAGCTACTCGGGCTGGGCGGCCTCGGCTGCAGGCTTCATGCTCGAGAACGATCTGCTCATCGTCACCGGCGCCTTGGTCGGTTCGAGTGGCGCCATCCTCAGCTACATCATGTGCGCCGCCATGAATCGCTCTTTCTTCAACGTGATCTTCGGCAGCTTCGGTGGCCCAGCGGCCTCGGGCGCCGGAGCGGCCCAGGTGGTCGGTGAGGTGACCTCCGTCAGCGTGACCGAGACGGCAGAGCTCCTGCGTGAGGCATCGAGCGTGATCATCGTGCCGGGCTACGGCATGGCAGTGGCGCAGGCTCAATACCCCCTCTACGAGATCGTCAAGGCGCTGCGCGGGCGCGGCACGGCCGTGCGCTTCGCCATTCACCCGGTGGCGGGCCGCTTGCCAGGCCACATGAACGTGCTCTTGGCGGAAGCCAAGGTCCCGTACGACATCGTGCTCGAGATGGAGGAGATCAACGAGGACTTCCCGGAGACGGACGTGGTCTTGGTGATTGGCGCCAACGACATCGTCAACCCTGCTGCGCTCGAGGACGCCACCAGTCCCATCTACGGCATGCCGGTGCTCGAATGCTGGAAGGCCAAGCAGACGATCGTCATGAAGCGCTCGATGGGCTCCGGCTACGCCGGCATCGACAATCCGCTCTTCTACAAGCCGAACAACGACATGCTGTTCGGTGACGCGAAGAAGAACGTCGACGCGCTGCTCGGCGCGCTGCGCGACGCCGGCGCCGAGGCCGCCTGATTGGGGCCCGCCACCGTGACCCCGCAGAGGCCGCCCGAGCTTCCGCGGGGGCGGCCTAGATAGTGAGCGGCGGACTACTGCGCCGGCAGGAAGAACACGCCGCGCAGGTCTTCGGTGGTCGCGATCGGCGACGCGTCGCCGCCGCCGGGTTGACGCCAGGAGGTGACCCGGAACTGGTAGTACATGCCCGGATCCAGCGGCCCTTCGTACTGCACCGACGCCACGCCCCCGCCGCTGACCGACGGTAGGTTGAGTGCATTCCAGACCTCTTCGCCGAACGCGTCGTACACGTACACGTCGTACCAATCCTCCGAGGAGTCGTCGCCCCACTCGAGTAGAGGTGCTTCGGTCACGGCCTCGGGCCCGTCGACACCTGGAGCGATCGTCGGTAGCGCTTGGGTCACCTTGAAGGAATCCGGCATGTCGTAGGTTGCTTCGCTGCCGTCGATCACGATGTGCACGATCTGGGTGCCGGCGATGTTCATGTCGGGATCGCGGACCAAGTCGTCGTTTTCGTAAGCGGCGAGAACCACGTAGCGCCCGTTGGGAACGCCTTCGATGCTGAACTCGCCCGTGATCGAGGGTGGTCCCGAACGGGGTGCGCGCAGGCCGCGCGGCACCTCGCCCCGGAGGGTGAGCTCGTCGAAAGTGTCCTCGACCACCAGAATGACGCTCGTCTCGCCGCCGCCTTCCACGATCTGGACGCTGCCGGTGACCGTGGTGGTGGCCTCGTCGAGCTGGTTCAGCTCCACGAGGGTGATGTCTTCTCCGTCGACCGTGACGTCGAGTGTCTCCACTTGGAGGCCATTCGCGTAGACGGTCAGGGTGTAGGTTCCGTCCGTCATGTTGAACAGGGTGAACGCGCCGCTCAGATCCGTGACCGCGCTGATGGTCCCGCTCTCCCCGCTGGCGACCACGAGCGCTCCGCCGACGTCCGACTCGTCATCCAGGCCCAAGACCTGTCCGCTGACGACGAAGCGCTCGCCGTCGGGGAGGGGAATGAGGCCAATCGCAGTGAGCGCATTTTCGATGACGTAGCGCTCGTCGCCTTCGAGCACTGCCTCTTCGGTCGAGATCGGCAGCGCGACGCGCACCCCCTCCGGGAACGGCTGGTAGTTTTGCGCTGAGCCCTGCAGGGTGAAGGTCGTTTCGACGGGCACCCCGTCCTCGTCGCGCACGACTGGGATTTCGAGCTCGTAGGCACCCTCGACGTCCGTGACCGCGACGTCGGTGACGGCTGAACCCTCTTCATCGAGAGCGATGACGTGCGCGGCCTCGATGCCAACGCTCGTGCCGGTGTCGGTCACGGTGCCCACCAGGAACACCGGCATGAAGCAGCGATGATCACCCGCAGTCGTCTCGGCGCAGGTGAGGCCGTCGGCGCAGTAAGGCTCGTCCGGATCGCACGTGCCGCCGCTGGTGGCGAGGCAGATGGTCTGCTCGTCGTCCGCGCCAGCAGGGACCGCGCACACGGCGTCTTCCGCGCAGTCGCCGCGCTCCTCGGGCCCAGTGGGCGAACACGCGGCACCCGAGGCCAGTGTGCAGACCGGGTCGCCGTCCGAGGTGGGACTACATTGGAGTCCGTCGGCGCAGCTCGAGGCATCGTCCAGGCTGCAGCTCGCACCGATGCCGGCGGGACTTCCGCCGCCACAGGCTGCAAACGGGATGAGGGAGGAAAGAATGAGGAGCCAGGCGTGATGTCGATGCTTCATGGTCAGTGGGCCGGACGGTGAGCGCTGAAAGTCGGCCAGCTGGCCAGAAGAGGCGCGAGCCCGGTTCGATCTGGGTGGCTCGATCCCTCGTCGATTATCACCGGACCAACAAAGTGAAGTGCGGGCTGAGCAGGTGCTGTGGGGAGGAGTGCGCGCGCTTGGCGCTGGCTCGCCTCTCTGGCGTGTACCGAACAGGTCTTGGAGGAGCGAAAGGGAGGCCTTCCCCGTCGTCGCCCCGTGGGGCGCCATGGTCCTAATCGCATCTTGCGATAAGCTGCGCGGATGCGGCACGGGCGGAAGCGGGCGTCGCCAGCAAGAGTGCGTCGATCGCGCCCGCACGTGCAGCGTCCACGATGGGGGCTGCCTCAACGCGAACCTGATCAGGCCCGAGCTCTCACCCTGCTAGCGGGCCCCTGCGAGGAGCTCGTGCAATGTCTCCAGATTGCTGCCTACGGAACGAGGCCCCATGAGAACCATTACGAGCGCGCTCCTTTACTCCTTTTCTGCCCTGATGGGGGTGGCCGCGTGTGGTGAGTCAATGACGCCGGATGGTGGCGGAGGGACGAGCAGCGGAGGAGCGAGCAGCGGCGGAGCGGGAAGCGGCGGGGACTCAGCAGTCGGTGGCAGCAATGCCGGCGGCTCGGCGAGCGGTGGCGCGAGCAGTGGCGGCAGTGAGAGTGGAGCAGGCGGCAACGCGGGTGCCCCTGGCGACGGTGGACAAGCGGGGACGGGCGGGACGACGCCCGCAGGGGCGCATTGCGCGCCAGGGGAAACCCAGGACATCTATGCCTACTTGGGCACCCTGAGTAACTGCCGCAGGGTCATTGGCGGCGTGGGGGACGACTACGACAGCGCCCGCGGCATCACTTTGGAGGCGCCGATCGGTCCAGGTGACGTCCACGCGTTCTCCGCCGATATGGGGCCCCTAATCGGCACGAGGACGATGGAGTTTTGGGGGGCCAGCGAAGACTGCGGTGATGGCCTCGAGCTCCTCGCTACCGCAGTCATGAGTGGTGGCATCCGCTGCGTGGAGTTCGCTCCGCAGAACGGTACCTACAGCCACGTCACCTGGCTTTGGAACGGCAATGGCTCGCACGCCGACGTGACCCTTTGTCCAGAAGGAAGCTGCGGCGAATGAAGGCCGCGCAAACCTTGCTGGGTCAGGTGCCCCGCCTCGGCCCTGCGTTCAGGCCTGGCGAGCGCTCACTAGCCCCGTGCGAGACACCGGTTTGACCCTGCGCTGACGCGGCGGCAGAGGATCCCTCGAGGGTCGAGCTCATCGACCCCTCGAAAGGAGCAAGCGCGATGTCACTCAGAGAACGAGTCGAGAAGGAGCTCGCCACGGCCAAGTCGTGGGCGACGGACGCGAGTTTTCAGGCGCAGCTGGCCAAGGCAGAGGCCAGCTCCGAATTGCGCAAGATCTGGATGGAGACCGAGCAGAACATGGCGAAGCTGGAAGCGCGCCTCGAAGATCTCGGTGGCGAGGCCGACGACGCCGCACACAAGCTGCTCGAAGGCATCAAAGAGGGCTGGGCCAAGCTGCGCACGCGGCGCGACTGACGCACTCGTCAGAA
>Ga0315912_10005759_pt1 | contig 11293 bp, 8 predicted proteins | sample VfabasoilMG_FD_204469 | JGI IMG/M metagenome (GOLD analysis project Ga0315912, IMG submission 204469) | Garden soil microbial communities collected in Santa Monica, California, United States - V. faba soil | ecosystem: Environmental > Terrestrial > Soil > Garden | place: USA: California...
ACCCCCGCCTTCTCACCTTTACTTGCTCGCCCGCGCCCCCCCGCTCCTACAATGCCTCGCGCTGCCTCGGGGCTTGATCGTTCACGTCCCCGCCCCCACTCCCTCGGTTACGATGCGCGGCCGCATCGCCCCTTCCCCGGATGACCATGTCTGCACAGAACCTCACGCTCGCCACCGAACGCCTGCTCGCGCCGGGCAATGTCGGGCTCTCCGACCTCGACCGCGTGTTCGCGCAGATCATGGCGCCGGGCATCGACCGCGCGGATCTGTATTTCCAGCACGCGCGCTACGAGTCGTGGGTGCTCGAGGACGGCATCGTCAAGGACGGCACGCATTCCATCGAACAGGGCGTGGGCGTGCGCGCGATGGCGGGCGAGAAGTCCGGGTTCGCGTACAGCGACGACATCGTGCTGCCGGCCCTGCTGGACTCCGCGCGCGCCGCACGCGCGATCGCGCGTAGCGGCGCCACGGTCGCGCCGCTGTCGCTCGAGCGCCGGCACGGGCGCGCGCTCTACGCGCCAGTCGATCCGATCGAGACCCTGGGCGCGGCGGACAAGGTCGACTGGCTGCGCCGCGTCGATGCCTACACGCGCGCGCTCGATCCCCGCGTCGTGCAGGTCGTGGTGAGCGTGTCCGCGGCGCTCGACACGATGCTGGTCGCTGCCAGCGATGGCGTGCTCGCCGGCGACGTGCGCCCGCTCTCGCGCTTCAACGTGCAGGTGATCGTGGAGCAGGGCGGCCGGCGCGAGCAGGGCAGCGCCGGCGGCGGCGGGCGTTACGGCTACGACCAACTGCTGGCCGGCGAGGTCGCCTTCGAGTTCGCGCGCGAGGCCGTGCGCCAGGCGCTGGTGAACCTCGAGTCCGTCCCCGCGCCGGCCGGGACGCTGACCGTGGTGCTCGGACCCGGCTGGCCCGGCGTGCTGCTGCACGAGGCCGTGGGGCATGGCCTGGAGGGCGATTTCAACCGCAAGGGCCTGTCGGCGTTCTCCGGCCGCATGGGCGAACGCGTCGCCGCGCCCGGCGTCACCGTGGTCGACGACGGCACCCTGCCCGAGCGGCGTGGCTCGCTGAACGTGGACGACGAGGGTACGCCCACGCAGTGCACCGTGCTGATCGAGGACGGCCGCCTCGTGGGGTACCTGCAGGACCGCATGAACGCCGCCCTGATGGGCATGGCGCCCACCGGCAACGGCCGGCGCGAATCCTTCGCGCACCTGCCCATGCCGCGCATGACGAACACCTACATGCGCGCCGGCACGCGCGACCCGGCCGAGATCATCGCCTCGGTGCCGCGGGGGCTCTACGCGGTCAACTTCGGCGGCGGCCAGGTCGACATCACGAACGGCAAGTTCGTGTTCTCCGCGAGCGAGGCCTACCTCATCGAAGACGGCAAGGTCACCCGCCCGGTCAAGGGCGCCACCCTGATCGGCAACGGCCCCGAGGTGCTCACCCGGGTCAGCATGATCGGCAACGACATGGCCCTGGACCGCGGCGTGGGCGTGTGCGGCAAGGACGGCCAGAGCGTCCCGGTGGGCGTGGGACAGCCGACGCTGAGGATCGATGCGATGACGGTCGGCGGCACGGCGTCGTAGGGGCTGAGGGCTGAGGGCTGAGGGCTGAAACCTTGCGAGGGGGCGTCGGCGTGGACGGATTGCGCGTTGACGTTGCGGTGGGGACAGGGCCTTGGGGCCAGGGGCTAGACGTGAGCAGCACTTCTCTAGCCCCCAGCTCCTAACCCCTTTCCCCGATGCACTACGCCAAGACGCGCCATCGACGCATCAGGCTGTCATGTGACCGTACCTTCGCAAGGTTTCAGCCCTCAGACCTCACCCCTCAGCCCTCTCGGCTAGCCCGTAGCCACCCGCTCGCGCTATGTTTCACTCCCGTGCGCATTCGCGCATGTCCACGATTGGGGAGTACACACGATGAGCACACCTCCAGACGTCATGGCACCGCCGCCGCCGCCGGGCGGAGCGCCGAGCGCGGAAGAACGCCAGTGGGCCATGTTCGCGCATCTTTCGGCGCTGGTCGGCTTCGTGATCCCGCTAGGCTCCATCCTCGGCCCGCTGATCATCTGGCAGATGAAGAAGGCCGAGATGCCCTTCGTCGAGGACCAGGCGAAGGAAGCGCTGAACTTCCAGATCACCGCGCTGATCCTGGTCGTGATCTGCTTCGTGCTGATCTTCGTCCTGATCGGCATGCTGCTGCTGCCGCTGGTCGGACTCGCCGTGTTGATCCTGACCATCCTGGCCGGCATCAAGGCGAACAACGGCGAAGCGTATCGCTACCCGTTCGCGCTGCGCCTGATCAAGTAGGGACCAACGCCGGTCCTTCGTAGCGCGGAGCGCGCCGCAGGCGCTCTCCGCGGTTCCGGGCGATGGCGCCCGCGGCGTGAATGGCGCCGGAGAACGCGCTTGGCGCGCACTCCGGCCTATGAGGGCTCGAGCAATTCGCGCAGGGCCTTGAACAAGGCCCTGGACGCGGCCGGCGGCTTGTTCGCGCGCGATTCCGCATCGGCCCGGCGCGCGAGCGTGCGCAGGGCGTGGCGGTCCGCTTCCGGCGCCTCCTGCACGAGTTCCTCCAGCGCCACGTCGCCCTCCGCGATCAAGCGGTCGCGCCAGCGCTCGACCCGGTGCAGCTTCGCCCCGTCGCGCCGGCGCTCCTCCTGGCCGTGCGCGAGCCAGGCCTCGATCGGCGGCAGCGCCTCGGCCTCGCGCCGCATCTGCTTGGCCAGGAACTGCGTCTGGCGCTTGCGCGCGACGTGCTGGGTGATGCGCTTGGATTCGATCACCAGCGCCCTCAGATCCTCGGGCATGGGCACGTGCTCGAGCTGTGCCGGGCTCAGCAGCATCAGGGCCTCGGCCAGTTCGAACACGTGCAGCGCCTCGCGCCTGCGCGCGCTGCGACTGGGTTCCCCGTCGGGACCGAAATCGTTAAGGTGCTCGTCTTCCATCCGCCGGAGCATAGACATTGCCAGCCACGCTCGCCAAGCCCGACCCGAGCCAGATCGAACTCGACCGCCTCAGCGCCGTGGCCGAGGACGTGCTCGCGCGCTGCCGGCACGGCGGTGCGGAACAGAGCGAGGTCGGGCTCACGGCCGAGACCGGACTGAACGTCAACGTCCGCATGGGCGAGGTGGAGACGGTCGAGCGCACGCGTGACCGCGGCGTCTCGGTCACCGTCTACGTGGGCTCGCGCAAGGGCTCGGCGAGCACCGCCGACCTCGCGCCCTCGTCGATCGAGGCCACCATCGCGCAGGCGCTCGCGATCGCGCGCTACACCGAGCCCGATCCCTGCGCGGGGCTGGCCGATGCCCACCTGCTCGCGCGCGAGTTCCCCGAGCTCGACCTGTGGCATCCGGCCGACGTGGATGCCGAGACCGCGATCGGGATGGGCATCGCGTGCGAGGCGGCCGGCCGCGCGCTCGATCCGCGCCTGACGAATTCCGACGGTGCCAGCGTCGGCACCGGCGAGCACCTGTCCGTCTACGCGAACTCGCACGGCTTCCTCGGGCGCGAACGCGGCACGCACTACAGCGTGAGCTGCGCCCTGATCGGCGAGGACGATCACGGCATGCAGCGCGACTACTGGTACGACCACGGCTGCGCGCTCGCCGACCTCGCGGATGCCGCATCGATCGGCCGCCGCGCCGGCGAGCGCACGCTCGCGCGCCTGGGTGCGCGCGCCCTGTCCACGCGCGAGTGCGCGGTGCTGGTCGTGCCGGAGATGGCGCGTTCGCTGCTCCAGAACTACGTGCAGGCCGTCAGCGGCGGCGCGCTCTACCGGCGCGCCTCGTTCCTGCTCGACAGCGTCGGCCAGCAGGTCTTCCCCGGCTGGTTCGGCCTGGTCGAACGCCCGCACATCCGGCGCGGCCCGGGCTCGGCCGCGTTCGACGCCGAAGGCGTGGCCACGCGCGAGACCGCGCTGGTGGAGGATGGCCGCGTCGCGCGCTACGTGCTCGGCAGCTACTCGGCGCGCAAGCTCGGGCTCACGACCACCGGCAATGCCGGCGGCGTGCACAACCTCGAGGTGCAGGGACGCGCGGGCTCGTTCGAGGACCTGCTGCGCGAACTGGGCACCGGCCTGGTGGTGACCGAGATGATGGGGCAGGGCGCCTCGATCGTGACCGGCGACTACTCGCGCGGCGCCGCCGGATTCTGGGTCGAGGACGGCCGCATCGTGCATCCGGTCGAAGAGGTCACGGTCGCGGGCAACCTGCGCGCGATCTTCGCCGGGCTGCGCGCCGCGGGCGACGACATGGACGTGCGCGGCAACATCCGCACGGGTTCGCTGCTGGTCGACAGGATGACTGTCGCGGGTTCCTGAGCGCGTGCGTCGCACCAATGCCAGGGCGCGGTGGCCGCATCGCCCGGCGCCCGAGCACGCGATGGTCCCGTCGTATGCTTGATCCTCGTGCCCGCACGCATCGCCACCGCGCGGTGGTCCGGTCGGGCATCCCCCACGCCATCGGCCACGGAGGCGCCATGTTCGGAGCGCCACCGTTCCGGGCCGCAACCGTCGCGTTCGGCCGCATCCTGATCGCGCTGCTGCTGTCCCTGTCCTCCGCGCCCGTGACGGCCGCGCCGGTGCTGCGCGACGTCGACCTGCGGCTGAGCGACGACCCGGCCGATCTCGCCACGCTCGCGCGCCTGCGCGCGGCCTCCGCGGGCGCACGCGCACGCGCGACGTCCATGCAGGCCGACATGCGCGCCGCGCGCAGGGTACTCGAGCACGCCGTCGGCGGCCTCGACGTGATCGACAGCCGCGAGACGGGGGGTCCCGAGGTGCTCGGCCCGGGGCAGGGCAGGCGCGTGCTGACCGCGCCGTCCGATGCCCCGCGCGAGCGCGTCGTGCGAGACTTCCTGGACGCGAACGCGCCGGTGTACGGCCTGACCCGTGCGCAGGCCGCCGCGCTGGTCACCGATGCCGACTACGCCAATCCCGCCGGCAACCTCGCGTGGGTGCGCCTGCAGCAGCGCGTGCACGGCCGCCCGGTGTTCCGCGGCGAGCTCACGCTGGCCCTGACCCCCGCGGGCGAGATCGTGCGCAGCGTGGGACAGATCGCCGGTGGACTCGCGCAGGGCGAGGCGCCGCAAGTGCCCGCGATCCCGGCACGGCTCGCCGTCTCGATCGCGGCCGCCGGGATCGGCGTGCACGTCCCGCCCGCGGACCTGGCAGCGGTGCCGGCGACCCCGGGCGGCGATCTCGTGCGATTCGAGCGCGGCCCCTTCGGTGACGACGTCCAGGCGGCGCTCCTGTACTTCCCGCTCGGCGACGGCGCGCTGGAGCTCGCCTGGTCGATGGTGCTCTGGCGCGACGAGGCCGCATACTGGTGCATCGTGGGCGCCGGCAGCGGGGAGCTGCTCTGGCGCAGGAACATCACGCGACATGCGCCGAATACCTATCGCGTGTACGCGAACGACAGTCCTGCGCCGCTCAGCCCGGGCCCGGCCAACCCCACCCTGGGCACGCAGGGCGCGTCGGTCCCGCCCAGCCTGGTGACCGTGGACAGCCAGGTGTCGACCGGGGATCCGTGGCTGGCACCGGGCCAGGCCAGCACCGATGGCAACAACGTGCAGGCGGGCGTCGATCGCGATGGCATCAACGGCGTGGACGCGGCCGTGCCGGCGTCGGCCCCCGGCACCTTCGATTACCCGTTCAATCCGCCGCCGGGGAATCCGCCGCCCGGGGACGACCCCATCGGGCTGAACAGCCAGCGGGGCGCGGCGATCAACCTGTTCTACCTCGCGAACGTCCACCACGACCGGCTGTACGACCTCGGCTTCACCGAGCAGGCGCGCAACTTCCAGAACGACAACTACGGCCGCGGCGGCGTGGGCAGCGACCGGGTGAGCGCGGAGGCGCAGGACACCTCCGGCGTCGGCAATGCGAACTTCTCCACGCCGCCCGACGGCATGCGACCGCGCCTGCAGATGTACCTGTGGACCGGCCCCGCGCCGGATCGCGACAGCGCGCTCGATGCCGAGCTGGTGTTCCACGAACTCGCGCACGGCACCTCGAGCCGGCTGCACGCGAACGCCTCGGGCCTGGGCACGAACATGTCCGCGGGCCTGGGCGAAGGCTGGTCCGACTTCTACGCGCTCTCGCTGCTGTCCGGCGCCACCGATCCGGTGCATGGCATCTATCCGGTCGGGAGCTATTCGTCGTACCTCGCGACGAGCGGCTACACCGGCAATACCTACTACGGCAATCGCCGCGCGCCGCGCGCGCCGATCGGTTACCTGGGAGGGGCGGACGCGACGCGTCCCGGACGCCCGCACAATCCCCACACGTTCGCCGACATCGACGCGACTCGGTTCGACATCGGCGACGGCGCGTTCGATCCCGGTCCGTTCGGTTCGACCACCGTCGACCAGGTGCACAACCTGGGCGAGATCTGGTCCGCCGCCTTGTGGGAGGCGCGCGCGAACCTCGTGACCCGCCTCGGCCCGCTCGCGGGCAACCAGCGCATGCTGCAGCTGGTCACCGACGGCATGAAGCTCGATCCCGCCAGCCCCACGTTCCTGCAGGCGCGCGATGCCATCCTCGCCGCCGACTGCGCCGCGTACCAGGGCAGCAGCGAGCTCGACCTGTGGGCGGGCTTCGCCGCGCGCGGCATGGGTTTCGGCGCCCAGGTCACCGACGCCGGCACCGGCGAGAACGACACGCGCGTGGTGGAGGACTTCACGGGCCCGGTCGGCGCGAACGTGCCGCTGAAGATGGGGCAGGTCGGCGTCACGAATGCCACCTGCGGTGCCCTGGGACGCAATCCGGCGCCGGGCGAGACGTTGCTGTTCGAGTTCTCGCTGAAGAACCCGTACTGCTCGGTCGCGCTCGGCAACATCGCGGTCGTCACCGACGGGGGTGGCGCGGTCCAGGTCGGCACCCTGCCGCCGGGAGCCTCGACGTTCGTGGGCGTGCCATACACGGTGCCGCCCGGCGCGAGCTGCGGTTCCACCATCACGGCCAGGATCACCGTGACCAGCGATGCGGGATCTCAGGCCAGGGACCATGCCGTGGCCGTGGGCGGGACGCTCGCCGGTACGCCCGGTGCCTGCAGCGCGTGCCTGTTGACCATCGGTGGCATCGTCAGCGGACTCGCCCCTGGCAACACCGTGACCCTGCGCAACAACGGCGGCAACGACCTGGTCGTGGGCGCAAACGGTGCGTTCACCTTCCCCACGACGCTGGCGAATGGCAGCGCCTACCTCGTGGACGTGGTCGCGCAGCCCACGATCCCGAACCAGCGCTGCACGGTGGGCAATGGCACCGGCATCCTGGGCGGCGCCAACGTCCTGAACATCGCGGTCTCGTGCGTGAACGTCCATCCCGTCGGCGGCACGGTCTCCGGACTCGCGGCGGGCGCGACGGTCGTGCTCCGCAACAATGGCGGCGACGATCGCGTGGTCACCGGGAACGTCGCGTTCGCGTTCCCGACGGAACACGCCGCCGGCACGCCGTATGCCGCCACCGTGCACGCGCAGCCGACGAACCCCACGCAGGTGTGCAGCATCGTCAATGGCGCGGGCGTGGTCCCGTCCGCCGCCGTCACCTCGATCGCGGTGACCTGCATCAACAGCTACCGCGTCGGCGGCACGGTATCGGGCCTGGCAGCCGGCAACTCGGTCACGCTGCGCAACAACGGGGGCGACGAGCTCGTGGTCGCGGCGAACGGCTCGTTCGCGTTCGGCGCGAGGATTCCGGTCTCGGGCACCTACGCCGTGACGGTGCACGTCCAGCCGACCACGCCGAACCAGGCGTGCGAGGTCGCCAACGGCGCCGGCATCGTGGGGAGCGCGCACGTCGACACCGTCTCGGTGACCTGCACGACGCTCACCTACGCGATCGGGGGATCGGTCTCCGGCCTCGCGCCGGGCAACTTCGTCGTGCTAGTGAACAACTACGTCGACGACAAGACGGTGTCCTCGCCGGGCGGCGGTTTCGCCTTCGCGACCCGGATGGCGGATGGCAGCCGGTACGAGGTGACCGTCCTGGTCCAACCGACGCTGCCGAACCAGGTCTGCCTGGTTTTCGGCGGGACCGGGACGGTGGCGGGCCAGGACGTGGGCGGCGTGCGCGTGGCGTGCGACCCCAATGCCTTGTTCGTGGACGGCTTCGAGCCGTGAGTGCCGCGGCGGATCGCGGTGGCGGGAGACCGCCGCAAGGGCGCACTGGACGCCGACCCCCGATCTCGTCGATCCTCGCCGCCCCCGGCGCCGTTCGCGCACTTCCCGGACATCCGACATGAGCTGCAGTCCTGCCTTCGCCCTGCATGGCGGCGCCGGCGTGATCGACCCGGATTCGTTTCCGGCCGAGCGCCGCCGGGCCGCGGCCACGGCCCTGCGCGAGATCGCGGTCGAGGCCTGGGCGCTGCTGGAATCGGGGACCAGCGCGCTGGATGCCGTGGAACTGGCCGTGGTGCGGCTGGAGGATTGCGAACTGTTCAATGCCGGCCGCGGATCGGTGCTGAACCTCGACGGCGTGCCGGAACTGGATGCTGCGATCATGGACGGGAACGCGCGCAGGGCCGGCGCCGTGGCGGCCGCGCTCGCGATCCGCAATCCGGTGCGCGCGGCGCGCGCCCTGCTGGAGGACGGCACGCACGTGCTGCTGGCCGGCGCCGGCGCCGATGCGTTCGCGCAATCGCGTGGACTCCCGCTCGAACCGACCGCGTACTTCATCACCGAGGACCGCCGCGCGCAGTGGCGCGCGGCGCGCGCGGAGGGTCGGATATCGCTCGACCATGACGGGCGATTCGAGCAGCCCGCCGAGCGCCGCATGGGCACCGTCGGCGCCGTCGCGCGCGATCGCGCCGGACGACTCGCTGCCGCGACCTCGACCGGCGGCATGACCTGCAAGCATCCCGGTCGCGTCGGCGACACGCCGCTGGTCGGTGCGGGCACGTTCGCCGACGCCAGTACCTGCGCGGTCTCGGCCACGGGCCACGGCGAGTATTTCATCCGCGCGCAGGTCGCCTACGACATGCACGCGCGCATGGCCTACGGCGGCGCCACGCTCGCCGACGCCGGCGACGCGGCGCTCGCCGCCGTGGCCACGATGGGCGGCGATGGCGGCTTGATCGCGGTCGGCCTGGAAGGCGCGCCCGTGCTGCCGTTCAACTCCGGCGGCATGTACCGCGCGTGGATCGACGATTCCGGTGCCTTGCAGGTCGCGATCTACCACGACCCGGAGTAGGGTGCGTCTTGGACGCACCTGCCCGAATCGGTGGTGCGTCCAAGACGCACGCTACTTCACGAAGCGGTAGTGCCCGACGAGCCACTCGTTGCCGCCGCGATACCCGAACAGTTCCGCGCACGCCATCCAGAACATGCGCCAGCGCTGGTGCCAGATCGCGGCCTGGTCGGCGCCGTACGCACCGGCGAGCACCTCGAGCACGGCCTTGCGATTGCGATCCTGGTTCGCGAGCCACGCGTTCGCGGTGCGCTCGTAATGCTGGCCGTTCAACCGCCACTGCTGCTCGATGCGCAGGTCGCGCTGGAACCACAGCAGCGTATCGGCGGAAGGCATCAGCCCGCCGGTGAAGAAGTGTTTCCCCATCCAGTTGTCGTCGCCTTCGGTCTCGAACGGATACAGCAGTTCGCGATGGCAGAAGATGTGCACGAACAGCTTGCCGCCGGGCTTGAGCCACGAGGCGATGCGCGCGAGCAGGGTCTCGTAGTTGCGCATGTGCTCGAACATCTCGATCGAGACGACCCGGTCGAAACAGCCCGTCGGCACCTCGAGTTCGTTCACGTCGCGCGTGAGCACGCGCACGTTGTGGAGCCCGCGCGCGCGGGCCTCGGCCTGGATGTGTTCGCGCTGGGGATTGGAATTCGACACCGCCACGATGCGCGCGTTCGGGTAGTGCTCGGCCATCCACAGGGTGAGCGAGCCCCAGCCGCAGCCGAGTTCGAGGATGTTCTGGCCGTCCGCCAGCTCCGCGCGCTCGCCGTAGAGCGCGAGCATCTTGTCCTCGGCCAGGTCCAGCGTCTCGTCGCCGTCGGGGAACCAGCAGCTCGAATACTTCAGGCGCTTGCCCAGGCAGAGCTTGAAGAACGCCGGCGGCAGTTCGTAGTGCTGCTCGTTCGCCTCCTGCACGTGGATCGCGACCGGGCTCTGGCGCAGTTCCTCGAGGCGCTGCTGGGTCAGCAGCCAGCTGGCAGCGGCATCACCGGCGCCCTCGTCGCGCAGGCGCTCCGCGCAGAGCCGGCGCATGCCGTGGCGCGCGAGCACGTCGGGGATCCAGCCGCGTTCGCACAGGTCGATCAGGTTCATCGGAGGGTGTCGCGAGCGAAGCCGCTGTCGCAGGAGCGCGCTCCAGCGCGCGATCTCCTGTCGATTGCGGAAAAGATCGCGCGCTGAAGCGCGCTCCTACAAAGGTAGGGGGCGTTCGCGCTCATGGTTTTCGGGGCCACGGCACGAACATGCTGGTCGTGCGCTGGTACTCGCGATAGGCATCCCCGCGCGAGCGCAGCGACTGCGCCTCCACGAACGGGATGCCGGTGACCCACAGCAGCGTGCACAGCATCAGGACCGGGCCCACGAGCGTGAGGTACCAGACGGGCGATCCGATCGCGAGCAGCACGTAGGCGAACCAGTGCAGCCATTCGAAGAAATAGTTCGGATGGCGCGAATAGCGCCAGAGGCCCACGTCGCAGACCTTGCCGCGGTTCGCCGGGTCGCCGCGGAAGCGCGCGAGCTGCGCATCCGCGAGCGACTCCATGCCGACCGATCCGAGGAACACGACGATCGCGATTACCGTAGTCACGCCCACGCCGTCGACGGGATTCTGCGCCACCGCGTAGTACGGCAGCGAGAACAACGCCGTGGCGGCCGCCTGGAACAGGAAGAAGCCGAAGAACTTGCCCTGGTGGCCGTTCCAGGCCTGGCGCATGGCCTTGTAGCGACCGTCCTCGGGCTCATGTCCCACGCGGATCGCCAGGTGCGTGCCCAGGCGCAGGCCCCAGCCCGCCGCCATCAGCGCCACCAGCAGCCGCGGCACGAACGCACCGTCGCCGCTGATCGCGTACCACACCGCCGAGGCGCCCATCAGGTACGACCAGGCGACGTCCACCCAGCCCGCGTTGCGCGTGCGGCGCTGCACCTCGAACACGAGGCACATCACCAACGTAGCGCCGATCAGGGTCCACCACGGGGCAGCGAGGGTCATGGGGTCGTTTCGTCGTTCAAGGTGGAATGCAGTCCTGGAAAAGCGCCCCGTCGTGCATTGTAGGAGCGCGCTTCAGCGCGCGATCTTTTCACATTGCCCGAAGAGAGTGGCATGGCGAAAGGA